>Ga0209407_1000237_pt1 | contig 78594 bp, 62 predicted proteins | sample AD_JPNHG3_MetaG_FD_184410 | JGI IMG/M metagenome (GOLD analysis project Ga0209407, IMG submission 184410) | Active sludge microbial communities of municipal wastewater-treating anaerobic digesters from Japan - AD_JPNHG3_MetaG (SPAdes) (version 2) | ecosystem: Engineered > Bioreactor > Anaerobic...
GTGCCGCCGTAAACAATTGACTGGAACCGTAAGCAAGCGTCAATACCCCGTTGGGGTCAACAGAACCGTGTTCACCGGCCGAAGCGGTCACCGTTACATTTACAGGATGGAATGTTACCAAAACCGTGTGGTCAGAACGAATATCAGTCATCTCATAGGTAGTCCCGCCGGACTGAACCTCTGTTCCGTCTACGCTCCAGGAATCGACTGTGTACCCTTCATCGGGTGCTGCCGTAAACAACTGACTGGAACCGTAAGCAAGCGTCAATACCCCGTTGGGGTCGACAGAACCGTGATCGCCGGCCGAAGCAGTCACCGTAAAAGACAGAAGCTTGAAGGACACTGCCACCGCATGGTCGGCACGAATATCATTCATCTCATAGGTAGTCCCGCCGGATTGAACCTCTGTCCCGTCTACTGTCCAGACGTCTACCGTGTATCCTTCATCCGGTGCCGCTGTAAACAATTGACTGCTGCCGTAAGCAAGCGTCAGAACGCCGTTAGGGTCGACAGAACCGTGATCGCCGGCGGAAGCGGTCACCGTTACATTTACAGGATGGAATGTCACCAAAACAGTATGGTCGGCAGTGATGTTTTCCAGCGTATACGTCAGGCCGCCGGATTGAACCTCTGTCCCGTCTACTGTCCAAGAATCGACTGTGTATCCTTCATCCGGCGCTGCCGTAAACAATTGACTGGAACCGTAAGCAAGCGTCAATACCCCGTTGGGGTCGACAGAACCGTGATCGCCGGCTGAAGCAGTCACCGTTACATTTACAGGATGGAATGTTACTAAAACCACATGGTCGGCAGTGATGTTTTCCAGTGTATACGTCAGGCCGCCGGATTGAACCTCTGTCCCGTCAACTGTCCAGACGTCTACCGTGTATCCGGCATCAGGAACAGCTGTAAACAATTGACTGGAACCGTAAGCAAGCGTCAGAACGCCGTTAGGATCGATAAATCCGTGTTCACCGGCGGAAGCGGTCACCGTAAAGGACAAAAGCTTGAATGTCACCAAAACAGTGTGGTCGGCACGAATATCAGTCATCTCATAGGTAGTCCCGCCGGATTGAACCTCTGTCCCGTCTACTGTCCAAGAATCGACTGTGTAGCCTTCATCCGGTGCTGCCGTAAACAATTGACTGGAACCGTAAGCAAGCGTCAATACCCCATTGGGGTCGACAGAACCGTAATCGCCGGCGGAAGCGGACACCGTCACATTTACAGGATGGAATGTTACTAAAACCACATGGTCGGCTGTGATGTTTTCCAGCGCATACGTCAGGCCGCCGGATTGAACGATTTCGCCGTCTATGCTCCAGGAATCGACTGTGTACCCTTCATCGGGTGCCGCTGTAAACAATTGACTGGAACCGTAAGCAAGCGCCAATACCCCGTTGGGGTCGACAGAACCGTGATCGCCGGCAGTAACAGTAAGTGTATATATATTTACCGCAAAATTGGCTATGGCTGTATAGTTGTCATCGACTGTGATAGTTGTACTGGCTGAATAGGGATTCTGCACCTTGCCCGCATCTGCAGCGCTGCCTGTCCACTCAACAAAATGGTATCCCCCATCTGCAACCGCAGTAACATCGACTGAATCGCTCTTGTTGTATCTAAATACACCGATGCCGGGATCCATTATTGTTCCGCCATTTGTTGAAGACAGAGTAAGAGTCTTTTGGGGTGTTAGAATAAATTCACCCGCCCCTGATACTCTTTTTACCGCTAACAGCCCAACAAAGTCGGTCTGGGGCTGGTAAATGAATGATTCTATGAATCCCTGGCCGACATTGGTGCTGGATGCGGCAATAACCGGTCTGCCGTACAGGCCGGGCTGAAAACTGTAAAGATATAAATCGTAATCGCCGCCGCTGGGCACAAGTAAAGTAGGTTCAAACATCAGGCCGGCAGGAATAAAAATACGGCGTGCCCACACACGCTTGTCATAAGGACCGCTGCCCAATGTTTCGGACTCTATTGAATTCACGATATATTGGCAGGTTAAACCCTCGACAGCAGCATCGGCATTGATCAGGCCATAGCCCTCGTTGAGGTCTTTGCCTGCAGGAAATCCGCCCGGTCCCTGCGCTGCCCTTTCCAAGGTTGGAGAATAAAGACCATTTTCCCGCGGGCTATTGGTTTCCGAAGCTGTCGCACACAGAATCATCTTGACAAAAAACGGGTCCGCCGGGGAGTTAAAATCCCAAACCTTCCCATTCTGCTCAAGTGCATCAATCACCAAAGCCGCGCAGCCGGCAGCAAAGGGGCTGGCCATTGATGTGCCGCGCATTTGCATGTAATCATTCGGCTGCTGGTCAACAAAACTCCCGCCGTCGCCGGAACCGCTGTCAACAGACATGATGTAGGTATAATAAATAGAACCGCCCGGAGCTGTAATATCCGGCTTATAATCTTCCTCCTGTCCCGGTGTTGTATTGGGATCTAAAAAGCCTTGACTGGAATAATCGGTTAATTGATTTTCATCGTTGGAAGCGGCAACTGTCAAGGCATAAGCCGCTCTGCCGGGGTCATCGACAACACGTTCCGCTGCCGTAGCCCCCTCGCCGCCGTTGCCTGCCGAAATAACAACAAGAATGCCGTTGGCAACAGCCGTATTGATTTTCTGCCGCAAACTGGGAGAAAGGCCGGGGTCACCGATGATGCCCAGACTTAAGTTTATCACCTTTATATTTTGTTCGATGCGATTGGCTACAAGGTCATCTATTGCCGATTCCAGCCAATTGGTATAACCGGAACCGCTGTTGGTAAACACCTTCGATGCCGCCAATCTGCATTCGGGAGCAATGCCTGATAATCTGTTAAATCCATCACCGCTGCCGGGGTAATTTGTTATGGAATTAACCATCGCAAAACGCCCCACTACATGCTGGGCGTCAACATAATTGGCAGCCAAAGCCGGTGTATAAATCAAATCGCTGGATGCCGTAAATGTGTTGCTCTCCTGCAAAGGTGAGTAGCCGGTTGCAGGCGCTGATAGTGCTGTCCACAAGCTGTTATTAACATTCGAATCCAGTCTTACTCCCTTGGGTTTAGAAAACAGGTAAAGCGATGTCGGAGCGCCGCCGTACCAGCTTGCAGTAGAGGAAAAGACCACCTGTCCATCGGGCAGACTGATGGGGCTGGGGATAAAGTAGCCTTTTGGCATATATGTGAGGAAGGTGATGCTCCGATCTGTATAGTAAAGCGTACCGGTCTGCGAACCTGCCGAAACCCCCGTGCCGGCTGCAATACCAGCTACGTGGGTGCCATGGTGAAATTTATCAACAGGAACCGATGAATTATCCGTTGTATAGTCGTGCCAAAACACACACCGTCCGGCCATATCCGGATGATCTGCATCAATGCCTGAATCAACAATAGCAATGGTAATATTGTCCGAGCCCTTAAAACCGCTTGTGCTGCCTGCAAAACCGGGCGCCCAGACCGGCCGGACACGTCCGTTGCGTGTTGCTATATCAAGGTGGGCTTCAATCTCACGGGTTTGCTGGACCAAAACAAATTCCGAACCCATAACCTCCGGAAGCAGACGGACCTTTTGCAGAGGGATTCTCCCGTTCCAGCCATAGGATACGGCTTTATAGATGTAATCTACCTGCCCCCCCAGAAGCTCAAATTTCTTGAGGTGAGTATTGGCAATAGGTTCTTTAAATATCAGCTCGACTTCTATTATCTCATCCAGCTGCCTGCGTATTTTCTCTTTGTCTGGCGGCAAAACCGCCTTTTCTGCATCCCGCATGGTCTTTTCAAGACGTCTTTCCAACTGGTCTTCAACGCCATTGGCATCGCGGTCATTCGAATATCTTTCTCCTATCAGCGGTTTGGAGGAGGAATGCGGGTGATGGGAGAACCCATTGCTGCCGGCGGCAATTCCGCAGGGAGATAGACACAATAGAAGCGCAAGGATAATATACCCTTTCTCAAACCACCCTCTGCTCCGATCGTGTTTCACACAATGCCCCATATTTATTAAAAACTGCCCAAAAGACAGCGTACTGCCTGCTGTTTTACCCCTCTTTCTATGTCATGTTTCAAAACCTTCTTGACCCTGCTGGTCAATATGGTACCGATCGGCCTTGACATCCTGATCGTTTTTTCCAACCTTCATTCAGGATACCATTGAGCTTTCCATAGCCATCCAGAAGCAAAACGGACAAAATCCGCTGCATTTATAATACTATCCTTGTTCAGATCCATCATTGGATCATTCTGAAGCCACGAATCGGCAAACAGAAGCAAATCCGCCGTATCCACAGTGCCGTCGCTATTAAAATCGGCCGGATCCATATACACTTCATCCGCTCCTATATCGACGCTGCTGCCGCATATGCGAGCTTCTCCGTCAATGTCCGCCGTTGACTGCCAGGGAACAGAAAGATTATCGCCGGCATCAAGACATGGGGATTCAGGCACAATATGATAGTTTCCGCTGACGAACCAGTCATCGTGCGGATTTGCAGGCGTATTCGGGTCAATCCACATTCCGGGATTAAGAAACAGAGGTTCACTGTCTATATTGCCGCTGCCCCAATTGAGCAGACAGGATGCATCGACTGTTATTTCGCCGGTGCCGGTTTTGATGTTGCTGTAGGAAACGGTCATTGCTGTCGGTTTGCTTGCCGGCCAGACGCGCGATGTGTTAATCAGTGCCAGCTGATTGCCGTCGGGAGAGCGATTGTCCCGGACGATGCAGTTTATAACCGAAGGATTGCTTTCCCGAAAAGAGGCTATTCCTCCGCCTTCCAGCGCCCGATTTCCGACGACGGTGCAGTTTATAAATGTCGGCTGGGACCAGTAGGCATAGAATCCCCCGCCCCTGTGATCTGCTGAATTACCCGTCACACTACAATTGATGACAAGCGGGTTGCTGGGAAGGAGATTGCCGGCAGCATCATTTCCGCCCCAGCAGCAGATGCCCCCTCCATGATGATCGGCACCGACGGCTTTATTGCCGGTAATAATACAATTGGCAATAAGCGGCGAGGCATAGGTACAAGCGATAGCGCCGCCATACCCATCGCTGGCCATATTGCTGATAAATACACAGTCGGCAATGACAGGATTGGAACTGTAAACATAAATCGCACCGCCGTAACCAGTGGCCGCATTATTCTTAAATACGCATCGGCGGATTGTAGGATTGCTGTTTTTTTGAGATTCAATAAGACCGCCGCATTTAATGGCCCCGCCATCATACCTGCCGCCGCCGTTTATAATCGTAATGCCCTGCAAAACAGCATCATTGTCTTCTTGCCCGCGAAACCAGAAGGCCCGATGCGGACTGCTGCCTGAACCCTGACAGTCAATAATGGTGGCATTCACAATATCCGGATTTTCGGGATTTAAGCTCTGCAGAACAATCGATTTGCCTCTGAATTCGATATCGCGATTGCCGTCTCCTCGGTAAATTCCGGGAATCATCGCCAGCCGATCGCCGCTGATGGAATCATCGATTGCCTGCTGAATAACAAGGTATTGACTGCCGCTTGTTAGATTCCAAACCGGCAGGGCTTCCAATGCTCCCATATCCGCGGCGGACCCGAGAATGCGGTTCTGCCCGGCATAATCGGTCAAGCCCAGCGGATTCGAAAATGCCGGATCAGCAGCATTAATGCATGGGCTGGTTATATTCAGATGGTAATTTCCCCCGGCAGAATCTGCAAACTGCGGATCGGCAGAGATATTCCCATCCCGGCCGGTTTGATCCGATGCATCCGGATAGTATTGGCCCTTGCTGTTGCCCCAGACATTGTTATAAGAAACAGTTGGGGAATTGCCCGGGGCCATATAAATCCCCCAGCCGCTGCCGTTGGACGCAATAATATTGTTTTCTATGGCCGGACTGCTTCCTTCACTTTTTAGATAAATACCCGTACTGTCGTTATCGGCAATAGTATTAAATAAAATCTGAGGCCAGCTGCTGGTCATAACAATACCGGAACCATCGGTATTTTTTACAATCAAATTATTCCTAATAACGGGTGAACTCTGATAGAAAACCGCTATCCCGGCTCCATTAGTCGAGGAATTCTGCTTTATGAGATTTCTTTCAATAACGGGGGCTGACTGGTAATAGACATATATACCGCCGCCGCCCAGACTGGATGCATTATTCTGCGTGATGGTATTTGACCTGACGGTCGGGTTGGAAAAATAGGTGATATGCACTCCGCCGCCCAGCAAGGAGCTATTCGATTCAATCGTATTTCCCTCGATCAGACTATTGCTCCACTGGCGGCAATGGATGCCGCCGCCGTAATAGTCGGCTCGGTTATTCCCGATCCGATTATCTGTAATCTCAGCATCGACGCCCTGAAATGCGACAATCGCCCCTCCATCGCCATGGTCATTAGCCGGATACTGATTGTCCGGCGGCGCATATCCATGGCTGATCAGTGCGGTATTGCTGATAAAGGTATTGCGCCGAATGACCGGGCGAATATGAACCGCCGGATTCACCGGATCAGAGGGATTGACTGGATTGCCATACAGATAAATGGCTCCGCCTTGACCGGCAGAATTTTGGATAAATACGTTCTTTTCAATAGTGGGGGCTGACAGATTATAGCATACCACACCCCCGCCGCATCGATTCCACCGCAGGCCCTGATATTTCCACGCAACCGCAATCCATGAACCGGTCCCTCCCCGAATCGTAAAACCCGTCAGAATCGATTCATTATCTTCGCCGCTGCTGAAGGTAACAACAGATGCCTGTGCTGGATCATCTGGGGCTGAACCGTCAATAATCGTAGCGGCAACAACATTGGGATCGTCCGGATCAGCAGATTGAACAGTTATTTTTTTCCCCAAAAAATTGATGTTCTCTACATACGTCCCCGGCTGAACAATAATCACATCTTTTTCTGCGGCGGCATTGATAGCGGACTGGATAGAACCATATTGGGTCGGGACATACAAAGTCCCCCCGACTAATCTTGCTGAAAAAAGAACAGACAGTAAGAAGTAAAGCTCCCTTTTCATAACCCGCCTGCCGATATAATTAATTTTTTAAGATGCCCTAAAACAGAAACAATATCTCACAACCGCGGTGTTCCTGGTCTCCTCAAAATGACAATTCTTTTCCCTGTCAGCAAAACAAAATAAACCTCATTCTAATTTGCGTTATTATAGCAGAAAAAACAAACTAAGTCAAAGATAATGGATGGGAAATTAAAGTCAGGAATATATCCCGGGCACCGCTATTCTTTCAAAAAACAAATCCTGCGGCAAAGTCTTATAATCCTTCCGTTTCTTCTATGTTTATCGAGAACAATGTTTTCTGTAAATTAAAACCAAAATAAAAAGGGACTCCCCTTTTAAGGGAAGTCCCTGTATATCAACCACTAATTTTTCAATAAAAACCGCGTCGTGTATTAGGCAATCCTGCGTCTCAGCAGTAAGCTGCCAAGCGCCAGCGTTGCCAATGTAAACGGTTCGGGAACCTGATGGATAACTTGTGTGTCAACGACGATTCCGTTGTCATCCACTAATGCGATTGTTACATCGCCCGGGCCATCACAGTGGAACAGCACTTCACTGATAAGAGTGCCCGGCTGGATCTGCCCTATCTCCATTGCGATAAATGGACTTTGAAGACCCAGATCGCCGGCCTTGCCTGCATCATCTGATACCGCAGCCAAAACACCGGCCTGAACCGACATCTTGCTTGCGTCTAAACTGCCGGGCCCCATTGTAAGCCCCATTGCAAGCAAGCCGGGAGCTGTCTGACCATCATCCCAAATACCTATCCACAGGGTATCACTCGGTTTAATAGTAACAGTACTATCGGGGGGATTGATTACACCATTGACTGTGATATACAACGACGCATTCGCCAAGCCGCAAAGAAGCAACATCATTAGTATTCTTTTCATCATAACGCCTACCTCCCAAAAAAAATCATCTCAGTTCACCATACTCCCAACACACTTCAACTACCACACTTCAGCACTCGAAATAATTCTAAAAACTCCTACTCTTTCCAGATTTCTTATCCAACAATCTGGAATAACTGCACAAAAACCACTCTCAGCGAGCTTATGTTTATTAAGCTGCCCGGCGCTTCCGAGACATCACAAGCGACAGTCCGCCTAAGCCCAACAGGCCAAGGGTCATGGGTTCGGGCTGATGGATTACTTGGCTGTCTACAATCATCCCGTTCTCATCGACCAACACGATTGTTACATCGCCCGGTCCATCGCAATGGAACAGAAGGTCTCTAATCAGCATTCCGGTCATGTTGGGCCCAATTTCAAGGGCTACATATGGACTGAGCAAACCATACTGGGCCGCGCTATCCGGATCATTTGTCAATGCTGCCGATACACCCGCCAAGGGCTTCATTCCGCTGGCATCGAGACTGCCGGGTCCCATTGAAATTCCCAAAGCCAAAGCACCCGGTTGTGTTTGCCCGAGGATATCCATTATCCCTATAGTAATCACATCGCTGGGGTTAATGGTTAACTTGCTGTCCGGGTAATCAATGTACATACTCCCGTACGGTCCCTCATCCCATTTCACATAAATTTTCAAACTCGCCTGTGCAGTCACCACTGAAATTAATAACATCAGTACCGCAAACTTCTTCATCTTTCCTCTCCTTTCTGATCCTTATAAACATACTCTATTCCATCCTTTTTTAGAGGAGCTGGTCAGATAGGCGCATCCTTCTCTTTCCATCTCTTCTCCGCACACACTAATTCATCCGACAATTTACCCTATCTGGTCTATCCGTGTCAACCACATTTTTACAGAATTTCAATGGATACCATCTATCTTGTTTATATCCTATTTCAATTAAAGAACTTAAAATCAAAAACAAACTGTATTTTTTTTATATTTTCTTCCTTTTTTATTTTCCGCAAAAGTCGGTTCTGCTGATTTTGAAATATCTTCCAATTCATAGCCGGCCAATCGAATTAGTAACAGATTAATCGTCAAAAAAGACCACGATAGAGACTTTTCCAATCCAATATGCACTGCTTGTTTAACAAATCAGCCCAGATGTGCTGTTATAATCTGTTTTGCCCGTTCCAGAGCTTGGTCAAGTTTGTCTGGTTCTTTGCCCCCGGCTTGAGCCATATTAGGCTTTCCGCCGCCGCCGCCGCCGACAATCGGGGCGATTTCCTTGACAATATCACCGGCTTTTAGTCCCTTTTGAATAAGATCTTCCGTAACACCTGCCAGAAGCATTACCTTGTTGTCGCCGGTTACCATGCCAAATACAATTGCAGCGCAGCGGGCTTTTTTCTTAATGCTGTCAACAGCCGCTCGGGCCTGTTCCACATCCACCGAAGGCAATTGCCCCACTACAACAAAAGCTTCCCCCGCTTTTTGAGCAGATTCGAGCAGCTTATCGGCGGCGCCAAAGGCATCCGATGCTGATTTTCCGACGCCGGATTTAAGTTCCTTTTTGAGCGTTTTGTTCTCATCCACGAGTTTCCCAATGCGCTGAACAATCTGGTCGGCAGGGACTTTGAGCAATTCGACAAGCTCATCTGCAATCCGGCTGCGGTCCAGCAGATAACGCATCAGACCCGGCCCCGTCAACGCGGTAATACGGCGTACGCCGGCCGAAATGCTTTCTTCTTTTTGAATGGCAAAACCGCCGATTTCAGCCGTATTGGATACATGGGTTCCGCCGCAGAATTCTTTGCTGAAGGCATCCTTGATATGGTCCTTATCAGAGGCGCCGATTGCCAAGACACGCACCTGCTGGCCGTATTTTTCGCCGAAAAGAGCCATTGCACCAAGCTGACGGGCCCGGTCGATATCCATAACGGCTGTTGTGACCGGCAGTGCGGCTTCTATCTTGTCCTGCACCAGCGCTTCGACCTGCTGAATCTGTTCTTTGGTCAGTGCCTTGGGCCACGTAAAATCAAACCGCAGATAGTCAGGACAAACCAGCGATCCCTGCTGCTTAACCGTTTGGCCCAGTACTGTCTGGAGTGCCCATTGCAGGATGTGCGTTGCCGTATGGTTCTTGCGGCTGGCCAGCCGGCTTTTATCCACACACGCCTGAACCTGATCCCCCACCCACAGCGAACCGGACAGGAGTCTTCCGCGATGGAGCACGCAATCGGCAATCTTATCTGTTGTTTCAACGCAGAATTCCGCATCCTCAGTTTTAATTATTCCGCAATCGCCAACCTGCCCGCCCGATTCGGCATAGAAGCAGGTTTTATCCAAAACAAGGGCTGCCGGATGTTCTGTATCCGTTAACTCTCCCTTCGTGGTAAAGCCGTCGTCATTTATCCAGCCCAGCAGCTTGGCTCTGCAGGTTTCCGTTTCATATTTGAGCGAATCATCGGTTTCCGGCAGTTCTACGCCGGTTAAAGTTGCCGCCAGAGAGCCGGTCTTCTGGGCAGCCCGTGCTCTCTGACGCTGCTGGGTCATCAGCCGTTCAAACTCATCGATATCCACTGTAAGTCCCTGTTCCCGCGCCATCAGCTGGGTTAAGTCCAGCGGAAAGCCATAGGTATCGTATAACTGGAAAGCATCCTGACCAGAGATAATCCCGTTTTTTGCATCTTTTGCGGCGTTGGCGAAAATTTCCAGACCGCGGTCCAGCGTGCGTCCAAACGAGGCCTCTTCGGCCTGAATGACCGATGCCACAAACTCCCGCCGCTCGCGGATTTCCGGAAAGGCCTGCCCCATATTATCTACCACCACATCCACCAGTTTATACATAAACGGCTCGTGAAGATTCAGCGACCGCCCGAAGCGGCAGGCCCTCCGCAGCAGCCGGCGCATTACATAGCCGCGTCCTTCATTGCTGGGATTGACGCCGTCAGCAATTGCAAATGTAAGCGTGCGGATATGGTCTGCGATAACCCGAAAGGCGTTGTCGGTTTTATTGCCCAGCTGCGATGTATAGTGTCGGCCGGCAATTTGCTCAACCGATTGAATTATCGGCAAAAACAAATCCGTGTCATAGTTGCTGCGTTTGTTCTGTAAAACAGCCGTAATGCGTTCCAGACCTGCGCCGGTATCGACATAATTGGCACTAAGGCGCTCAAGCCTGCCGTCAGGCTTGCGGTTGAATTGGATGAAAACCAGATTCCATAATTCAATAAACCGGCTGCATCCAGCATTGACGGCGCATCGATGGCCGGGAATATGCTTCATATCGCAGCGGTCAGGGCCTAAATCAATATGTATCTCGCTGCAGGGACCGCAGGGACCGGTATTGCCCATTTCCCAGAAATTGTCTTTGCGTCCGCAGAACAAAACACGCTCCTTGGGCAGAGGCGTCAGCTTGGTCCAGAGTTCAGCGGCTTCGGTATCCGCAGCAGCATTATCCTCTTTATCGCCGGCAAACACAGTCGCCCACAGCCGGTCCGGGGCAATGCCATACACCCCCGTCAGCAGCTGCCAAGCCCATTCAATCGATTCGGCCTTGAAATAATCATCAAACGACCAGTTGCCCAGCATCTCGAAGAATGTATGGTGATAGGTATCCAGCCCGACTTCCTCGAGGTCGTTGTGCTTGCCGGAAACACGAATGCACTTCTGGCTGTTGACGGCCCGCTTGAATGAGGGGGTTCGATGGCCCAGAAAGTATTCCTTGAACTGGTTCATGCCGGCATTGGTAAACAGCAGTGTTTCGTCGCCAATCGGCACCACCGGCCAGCTGGGAATAAACAAGTGGTTGTGTCCCTTGAAAAATTCTATAAATCCGCTGCGAATGTCTTTTGAACTTAACACCATGGACCTATCCGAAAAAAAGTTTAGCGCGGCATCTGCCGCATTTGTTTTGACTGATTATTCCTGTTGGTTATTCGCTGGTCTCGTCGGACGCTTCCTTCCCGCTGTCCCTGCACTGAATCAGACCGCGGTTGGCCAGCACCTTATCCTTCAGTTCACAAAGCAGCGCAGGATTGTCTTTGAGATACTGCATTGCCTTATCCCGTCCCTGCCCCAGCTTAAGGTCGCCGCAGGTAAACCACGCCCCGCTCTTGTTGACAAGGCCGCATTCAACAGCCAAATCCAGCAGATCGCCAACATAATTGATGCCGCTGTCAAACATAATATCGAATTCAGCAGCCCGGAAAGGCGGAGCAACCTTGTTTTTAACCACACGGGCACGAACACGGTTGCCAATCGCTTCATCATTGGCAGCTTTGATGGTGGATATCCGCCGCACATCCACCCGCACCGATGCATAAAACTTCAGGGCATTGCCGCCGGTTGTAGTTTCGGGATTTCCGAACATCACTCCAATCTTCATACGGATTTGGTTAATGAAAATCAGACAGCATTTGCTTTTGGCGATAACACCGGTCAATTTCCGCAGTGCCTGGCTCATCAGCCGCGCCTGCAGACCGACATGGCTTTGGCCCATTTCGCCCTGCAATTCGGCTGCCGGAACCAATGCCGCCACCGAATCAATCACGATGATATCGACCGCATTGGACTTTACCAGCATCTCGGCGATGTCGAGGGCCTGCTCGCCGGTATCCGGCTGGCTGATAAGCAGACCGCTGATATCTACACCGAGTTTTTTGGCCCATGTTGTGTCCAATGCATGCTCGGCATCAATAAAGGCCGCCACACCGCCGGCTTTCTGGGCATTGGCTATCACGTGAAGAGCCAAGGTCGTTTTGCCGGACGATTCAGGGCCGTAAAATTCTACAATACGGCCGCGCGGGATGCCGGCACCTCCCAAGGCAATATCCAGCGACAGAGCGCCGGTGGAAATACCTTCTATTTTCGGATGCTGGGATTCATCCATTTTCATAATAGAGCCGACACCATACTGCTTTTCAATCTGGGCAATCGCACGGTCGAGGGCATCGCTTCTGGCGGAATCGACAGTTTTCGTTTCTTTGTCGGCGGTTTTCTGCTTTGCTTTGGCCATATTCAACACTCCTGTTTGATTATTGTCATCCTCAATGACACGCTGTGTGTTTTATTGTACTATTTCAGTGCCCCCGTACAAACAACGCTGTACTGGGGCCCTGCCGAATCCAGCTGGCTGTGATACAGCACTATGCTGCTGACGCTCACGGAACCGAACGGTTCATCCCGATAAGCCTCGATTGCCTCGGCCAGTCTGTATCCGGCCGCAGCGCTTTTAACGCGGCACAGAGTCAGATGGCAGGTAAAAGGACGGCTTTCCTTCTGCCATCCGAGGCGGCTGAATTCGTCTTCCAGTGCCGCCTGAAGGTCCATCAGAGGCGGACACGGCGCCCCGCCTGCCCACACAATCCGTGCCGGCCGGCCGAATACACCCGTGCCGCGGACTTCAAAATCGAAGCCGCTGAAGCGGCCGGCCGTTCGTATAACCGCATCGCAAACCTGCCCTACCGCCGCATCCCGCACCTCGCCAAGAAATTTCAGCGTCAGATGTATCTGGTCGGGCCGCACCCATTTGACATCCCGGCCGGTCAGGTTCAGCTGGCGGGCCAGCTGTTTTTGAACCGCTTCAATCCGCCCACGCACCTGCGGATCAATATCTATCGCTGCAAACAGCCGCATTCCGTTTCCTCACCTGCCTCAGAACTGTGTAACCTTGCGAAGCATATCAAACCGCTGCTCGATTTTTTCCTGCGTGGCCGAACGAATGCCGTAGATGGAAAAATCGCCGATGGTAAACGAAGCCATTACTGTCCCGTAGGCCATCGCATTCTGAAGACTGGTCAAATCGACCGTCTGAACTTGAGCCAGATAGCCCATCAAACCGCCGGCAAATGCATCACCGGCCCCTGTAGGGTCAATGACCACTTCCGTCGGATAGGCCGGCAGCAGGAAAATACTGCCGTTTTTTTCATACATCATTGAACCGTATTGGCCTTTTTTGATAATCACAATCCGCGGTCCCATTGCAGCAATAGCCTTGGCGGCGCTGATTAAATTGTGATAGCCGGTCAGCAGCTTGGCCTCATTTTCATTGAGCACCAGCATGTCAATCTGCTCCAGCAGCCGCCGCAGGTCCTGATTGGCCGTCTCAATCCACAGATTCATCGTATCAGCCGCTACAAATTCCGGATTTCCAAGCTGAGCCAGCAGCTCCATCTGAAGCAATGGCGCGGTATTGGCCAAAAACACATATTCGCAATCCCGGTAACTGTCTGGAACAGCCGGCGGGCGTTCGGCCAGAACATTCAGTTCAACAGCATCTGTCCGGGCCTGATTCATATCGCCTTCATAGGTACCGTGCCAGCGGAATGTCCGGCTGCCGCGGCGAACTTCCAGCCCTGTCAAGTCCACTTTCTTGCCGCTGAACAGCTCCTCCAGATTAAAAGGGCAATCGTCGCCGACCACACCAATAAACTTGACATCCGTAAAGAAGCCGGCGGCCATCGTAAAATAGACCGCAGATCCTCCGATGCAATCCCGATTCAATCCAAAAGGGGTCTGAACCGTATCAATTCCAACCGAACCCGTTACCAGCAGAGACATCCGATTACCTCTTATCCTTCCTTAGCAGAACCAAACTTGCTTACTGTCTGTTTAATCCGCTTGAGTGTATTGGCGATGCCGAGCATCTGGACTGCATCAAAAATCGGCAGACTGACGGTTGTGCCGCACAGCGCCACACGCAGCGGCTGCGCAACCTTGCCCAGCCCGACCTGCCGGCGGGCCGCCAGATCCCTCAGCAGTGTTTCCACATTCTCTGCCGTCAGCTCCGTCAGAGCCCCCAGTTCCTGCCCTATTTCCTGCAGAATCGCCAAGCCGTCGCCTTTGAGCAGCACCTTTTTGACCGACTCCGGGTCATAGACAACTTCTTCGTTGGGGATGAACGCAAACCTTGATTTCATCTCCATTTGCGCCAGCGTCCGGGCGCCTTCATTGAGACGGATAATCCGAGCCAGCATCGCATCGTCGGCCTTTGCCACCGGGGACTTCACCGCTTCGAGGTAGCTGCGGAAATGGCCGACCAGAGTATCTATCGGCGTCAGTTTGATGTGCTCGGTATTAAACGACAGCAGTTTGCTGCGGTCAAATAAGCTGTTGGCCTTGGTCACGCGCGTCAGGTCAAAAGATTCTATCAGCTGCCGGCGGGTCATTATTTCCCGCCCGTCACCCGGATTCCAGCCCAGCAGGGCCAGAAAATTAACCATTGTTTCCGGCAGGTAGCCGCTGCGGAAGAAGTCGACAACATTGATTTCCGGCAGATGAACGCCAAGGTACTGCGCCATCGCATCAATAGCCGGCATATCCGGTGTGGAATCGCCATTTAAAAAGCTTTCCAGCTGGTCAAGAGAAATGCCGCCGGCCTTGGCCGCTGCTGCCTTGTCCAGATGCTTCATGCCTGCCATTGCGTTGCGCAAAGCCTGCGGACGTTCGCGCTTGCTGAGCTTGCCGCCGGTATCGCTGACGGTTACAGACATATGGGCATACTTGGGAATACGAAATCCCAGCGCCTTCTGCAAAAGCTGGTGATTGGGAGTATTCATCAAATGTTCCTGCCCGCGGATGACATGCGTCACCCCCATCAGCTCATCGTCCACAACCACCGCAAAGTGATAGGTTGGAAAGCCGTCACTTTTGAGGATGATAAAATCGCCGATTTCAGCCGGATTAAAGGTAACCTGCCCGCGGATTTCATCATCTATCACAATCGGCTCTGTCTGCGTCACAGCAAACCGCACGGTTACCGGCCGCCCTTCTCGGCGGGCTTTTTGTGCATCGGCTTCGGTGGGAAATTGTTCCGGCCGGGGATATAGATTATGCCGTTTTTCTGCTTCGGCACGGCTTCGCATTTCTTCCAGCTCTTGGGGCGTATCAAAACAATAATAAGCCTTCTGCTCATCCAAGAGCTTGCGGATGTAATGGTCATAAATGGCGCGCCGCTGCGACTGCAGATACGGTCCGTTTGGCCCCCCCACATCGGGGCCTTCGTCCCAATCTAAGCCCAGCCAGTGCAGGTCTTTAAGAACTTGGGCAGTCGCCGTAGGCGTATTCCGTTTTAAGTCGGTATCTTCAATCCGCAGCAGGAATTTCCCGCCAAGGCGCCGGGCCAGCAGCCAATTGAATAAAGCCGTTCTGGCTCCGCCGACATGCAGGTATCCAGTCGGGGAAGGTGCAAACCGCGTTACTATCATAACAACCTCATCTTTTGTCAGTTAAATGGAAAGAAAGGAGTGTACTTGACCCATCCTGCAAAGTCAAGAACAACACAAATTACATTTCCCTGTACTTGGATCGAGATTGGATTCAGAAATTACAGGGCTTGGTTTTGCCGACAAATAACGCTAATCTGTATCGTATTTAATGCTATTTTCAGCCTTTTTTGTCCTTTATTTACGCAGTTTACAAGAGGATTATACTTTTTGACATGGTTTTAATTAAACGAAAAATATTCCAAATATAGGAGTTTCTGGCTCTATATAATTGCTTTGTACAATTACAATTGCTGTTGGCAGCTGCTGGCAGAAACCAAATCATAGTCGTCTTTGGTCATACTATTTCCCGAAAAAATTGGATATTTTTTATATAATTTTGAAGATTTTAATCTTAATATGCAGCAGGATATGCTGTTGCAATCATTGGCTTATTGAATAGAATATCGCCCAATCTGGATAGGCGTAAAAATTCTCAAAATATGAATAGAGCAGACTATCACAATATTCTTATTATTAAACCCAGTGCTCTGGGGGATATTGTCCATGCACTGCCTGTTTTAAGTTCGCTGCGTGCTTCATTTCCGAAAAGCCGTCTAAGCTGGCTTGTGCGGAAGGAATTTGCTCCTCTGCTGGAGTGTGCGGAGGGACTTGACAATATCATTACCTTTGACCGGAAAGAAATGGGGCGATGGTATCGCAATAGGCGGGCGTTGATGTCTCTGTTGGAGCTTCGAAACCAGCTGCGAGCAGCCAGATTTGATCTTGTATTGGACCTGCAAGGTCTGCTTCGAAGCGCTATATTTGCGTGGATGACCGGCTGTCCTGACCGGATCGGGATGCGGGAGGCCCGTGAAGGGGCTCATTTGTTCCATACTCGGATTATAGACCGGCCCGCCGGAACTGTACACTTGCTGGATTACTATCACAGCATTCTGCAGGCCATCGGCGCATCTGTACGATTGACAGAATGTCCTTTAACCGTCCCGCCGGCGGCGGAAAATTCAATCTTGCAGAAAATGCAGCTGTATGGTCTGCGCCCCAAGCAATTTCTCGTTCTGATTGCCAGTTCTGCCCATGCTTCTAAATGTTGGCCGCCGCAGCATTTTGCCGCCGCCGCGGAATCACTTCATAAGCGTTTCGGCTGGGATACTGCTGCCGTTGGTACTGCCGGCGATAAAACGGCAATAGAAGCCATTCAGAGCTGCTGCAGGATACCGGTGGCAAATTTAGCCGGTCAAACCAGTATCCCGGAATTAATTGCCCTATTTCGGCATTCTGCGGCGGTTATCTCCAATGACACCGGTCCCGGACATATTGCCTTGGCAGTTAAAAGTCCGGCTGTACTGGTCTTTGGGCCAACCAATCCCCTTCGGTTAGGCCCCTACCGCCGACCCGAGTGCATCGCCGCTATTGATCCTGACAAACGCGGCTGTGCCGTGAAAAGTTCCAATCCCGCGTATCGGATTGAGCATGTGCCGGCGGAGATGGTCATTGAAAAAATTCTCGAACAAATACCTGCCGTTCAGTGTTTGTGAATGAATGAAGACTCTGCGATACCGACTATTGATACGGCTGCGTCCGGCGTTGCGATTTGTCAAATTTCGCATCTTTCACCTTGAAGATTCCCCGGAGCGAATCGCCCGCGGGGCTGCAATCGGACTATTTTTCGCCTATCTGCCTCTGCTGGGTCTGCAAATGATTCTTGCCTTTCTGACGGCCAAGTGGACAAAAGCCAACAAAGCTGTCGCCGTGATGACCACATGGGTCAGCAATCCACTGACAGCTATGGCCGTATTTTACCCCTGCTACCGCATTGGCAGAGTCGTGCTGTCGCTGTTTCACAAAAAGGCCGAAGTCGATGCTGAACAATTGGAATTTATCTTAGAAGAGCATCTTTCCTTCTGGGAGATGATTTGGCATTTGTTTTCCTATGACTACTGGAAGCATTTGGCAGCTATCCTTGCCAAGATTGGATTAGAAATATTCATCGGCGGTGTGATTCTCGGAATTTTTATTGCAGCAGCAGGGTATTGGCTGACCTATAAGATAATTATCAGCTATCGCCGGCGGAAGAAAAAACGCCTCTTGCCATCAGCAGGAATAAACTCAGGCACCCCGGATGCACTTCAATGAAATAGGATAGTAGTCACTTTAAAGATAGAAATATCCTGCAAACAAGACCATTGATTCCGCCCATTCATTTCGTCTCAACAGTGCTTTTGCTGTTTCAGTCGGCCAAACAGCAGATAACAGCAAACGGCAGGGTGCACATAACACCCTGCCGTTTGCGAATACAGCTGTATATTCCGGCTGCTTACAAGCGCTGCTGCCGAAAGAGCCGTATTGCATCAGCGGTTTTTGTAGGCCGCCTCGCCGCCGTTGAGATGATAAATCAAAGGCAGCGGCCGGTCTTTGCCTTCGATGAAGGCCGGTCGGGCCGCCCACGGTGAGGCGTTCAGCACACCTGTCAAGTCCATCCAGTACTGCAGCCGGCTGACCGGCAGATTCCATGTCATATGGAAGTGGTTGGCCGGCGCATACTGCTTGTATTCGACCATGCTGGCATAGCGCGGCACCACGAATGTGTGCGGCCATGTCGGATTGGTCAGATTGCACATAGCCTGCCCCAGCTTGGCTGGAACACTGGTGGTATAGGCCTCATCCCAGATCAGACTGAATTTGTTGTTCAAGGCGCTGTAGGCCATACGTCCGGCGATGCCTTCGATGCCTGCCGGCGTCATAAATGTGACGGAATTGCCACCGCCGGGGAAGTAGCCTTCATCGGCCAGAGGCATCGACACCTGCTTCAGAATCTCCTTGACCGATGCGCCGGGCTTGGCGGCCCAGTCAAACGCCGCACTGCCGGAGTTGTCGCCGTCCACAAGGCCCTTGACAATATAATCGGCCTTGGGATTGACCTTCACGCCCAGCTTGGCGGCTAAGGCCTTGATTTCCCACCCTTCCCAGACCTTGCGGAAGTCCATAAACAGAGGCGGATTGCCGCCGCTGAGCCACGTCATAAACAGCATGGTCAGCAATCCCTGCACATCGGCCTCCGTTGCGTACGGCAGCGGAGCCTTGGGGCCGTTGTGGTCAAAGGTGCTGTTAAACAGCGACTCCATTACATCTGCTACCGGCATGGGAATGCCCCGCCGGTCGCTGCCCCATTCCAGCTGGCTCATAAAGCCGCCGCCGACCGCATTCAGGTCAGCGATAAGGTCGCGGTTTATCAAATACATCGCCAAGCTCTGGTTGAAGCGCTGGCTGTCGGCCTGGCTTTTCAGCTCCAGCCGCTTGCCGATAGACGCATCAATCCAGCCTCGAAGCTCACTGAGCTCCTTCTGATTGTAGGCGCCTTTGTTTATCATATCCGCCAGCAGTTTCATATCCAGACGGGTAATTTCCAGTCCGAACGTATTTCGTGTCGGCAGAATATGCGCCAGCGCCGTCTCCATCCCCATCGAATCATGGCCGAAAACAACCACGCGTCTGCCTTTCAGCGCCGCTGCCGTTACAGCCGCATAGCACCAGTCAATCAGCGCTTCGGCCGTGGCTTTGGTCATCACCGGATTCATTCCGGTATCCGGCCAGTTGCCCACATTCAGATGCACCAGCTTGCCGTATTGGCTGATAGCACCTGCCGCCGCATGAGCATAGACCACACCGGGCTTGGGGCCGCTGTTGCCGCAGGTAATATTCAGCGGCGTATCTTTGGGAAACTGCTGCAAAAGCGAAATAATCGTCAGCTGCGGAAACGACCATGTATCGGGGGCACAGACCAGAATATTCACGCCGGCGGTGCGGAACTGCTGGGCGACGATATCGGCTTGGGCCTCGCTGTCGATTAGGACAGTTGAATAGACTACCGGCACCGGCGTTTTATCGGGCAATACCACCTGACCGCTGACAGCATCAGCAACCATCCTGATAATATTCTGGGCACGTTTCCGGCTGTCGGCATCGATGCGCGGATCGCAGGGCGCAAAAACACCGATGACTGGGATTCGGGGAGATGCTTTCTTGATTTCGGGTAAACATTCCGCTTTCTGCGCTTTTGCCATACCTGTTTCCTTTCCAAAAATCGGTTTATCCTGCACCATTATTATATACCGCATCAGACCTTGCGTCCAACACGAAAAAGCTCCTCTTCGGCGCTTTTGGTCCAAATTCCGTTGTCCAGCTTTCGGGCAACAGAAGGATAGACCTGCTCAAGCTGCGGCAGCGTGATTAAAGGCATCGCTTCAAGGGCGGGGTAAACGAGGATTTTACCTGCAATGGTGCGGTTTTCAACCGCCCGCATCCCTTCAATCGCTCCGGCCAAGCCGCTGACAGCGCCGACGGAACTGTTGGTATCCAGCTGCCCTGACAGGACTTTTTGGAGCACAGCCTTCATATCGGACAAACGCGAGCCGCTGGTTCCAAAAATAAAGCATCGATTGGCAATATAAGTATCCAGATCCACACCCTGCCGGACAGAGGCGGGAATGCCCGCAAAGACATTGATCAGCGTCCCTTCGGTGCTGTTTTTGATGGCCTGCGCCACCAGCGCCCCTGCCGGCGCCATAATCGCAAAATAACTGAATTTGCCCTGCGGGGGCTGTTTGTTCGGATTGACCAGCTCGAGATGCACGCTGCGCTGCTGAGCCAGCGGTGCAGACTTATGAGCCAGTTCCTCCAGCCGTTGATCATCAAAATCTGTCCCTGTAATCGACAGGTTTTCAATGCCCGAACAAATGAGGCGAATGGTATGCATCTGTCCCATGGGGCCTGCAGCTCCCGCAATCAGCACCCGGTCCCCCCGCCGGACTTCCCCAACAGAGGGAATATGCTTGTAGCTTTCGGCTGCATTGGCCCCCGTTGTGCCGATCCACCGGGTCAATCCATAATGTATCCGGCCGACGCCGACCGATACATCCTGCCCAATCGGCCGGCCGGCCAGCACAATATTGATAATCCCCCGGGCCGCCAGCTTGTCGTTGAGAATTTCAATCGTCGCCGGTGATGAGCCGAAATAGACAATATCATCAAATGCCTCATCAGGCAGCAGCGACACAGCATTGGCACGCGTCAGTTTGACGCCCAGTCCTTTGAGCAGTTCGTATTGGCTCTCGTCAGCACAGACGGCGGTAATCGCAGCAGGTCTGCCCTGCGGCGAAAAACTTTCCAAGAGCCCTTCAATCTTTCTGCCCGCTTCGGCAGCAACCAGCAGTCTGCCTGCCGCCAGTACGGCATTTCGCTCTTCCGTGGCATACGAACTTTCCACGCACGCCCACGGCTCCACCAGTGCGATAGCAGAAGCACTGAGGTCTTTCTCAACCGGAATCAAAAAACTTTCGCCGGTTTGGGGATCAACAATAATCCGTTCATCCATCAGAACATACTGCTGCAGCGCCCCTTCAAAGTTATACCCGAATGCCGAGTTGGATTCGGCAGTTTTAAGCCAGCGGTAATCGGTCTGCACCAGAACACGCTGCCCGACCCAATGCCGCCGGACCTTGCGGCCAACAGCCGCAATCGTACAAAAGGCCTCATGTCCGGGCACTGTGGGCTCTGTGCCGGGGCGGTAGCTGGGGATATCGGTTAGAACAGCCGGATCGATGCCGGCAATAATCTCGCTCTTGCGGGCGTGTTTGTCAAACTGCTTGAGCAGCTTCAAATCGGAAAAACACAAACCCACGGCCTCCACCCGAGCCAGAATCTGATAGGGCCCCGGCTTATCGACCGGTTTGGCTGAATTCAGCATCAGCTTGTCAGGCCCGATTAATTGGACTGCCGTCTGTTTTTCGGGAATGCCATTCATCTTCTTCCATTCTTTCTTTTTCTGCAGCAGATAGTTCTGCACTTTATATAATGAATCAACACGATTGCTTCCGCCCATCGAGCTTGTCAATGCAGCATGACCTGCCCGCCGGTAACAGGCAAGGCCTGGCCGGTTTCATACTTCTGCTCTATCAGATAATAGATCGCCGCCATCACATCGGCTGTTGTACAGCCCCGCTTCATCGGCACCTTTTCCTCATAGGCCCGACGCACATCGGCGATGGTCTTAGCGCCGGGGATTTTGCCGGCTCGCAGATACTGAACAAACAGTCCGTTTTCCGGATTGGACCACAGCGGCCCATCAAAGAAATTGCCCGGACAGATAGAATTCACTTTGATGCCGTCCTCCACCAGCTCAAGGGCAAACGACTGTGTCAGCCCGATGCCGCCGAATTTGCTGCCGGCATATGCCCCGTTGCGGTTGGAGCCAACCAGCCCCGACTTGGAATTGATTTGAATGATATCGCTGGTATAATCGGGACAGACCTGATGCTGCACTGCCAGCAGAGGCGATACCGCCTGTACACAGTAGAAATAACCCTTGTAATTGACATCGGTTACAAAATCAAAATCCTTCTTCGGCTGGGTTTTGACGCTGCCGGCCTTCAACACACCGGCATTGGAGATAAACACATCCAATCCACCCCATGCTGCAACAACTTCGCTGAGTGCATGTTGGATGGACTCCGGATTGGTCACATCCATAGCCACCGCCATCGCCCGGTCCGGTCCGTAGGCATCGGTCAGCAGGCGGGCTTCTTCTTGGGCTGCCGGCAGATTAATATCGGCCAATACCACCCGGGCGCCCTGCTGAACCATATGCTGCGAAATCTCCAGTCCGAAGCCCTGCGCTGCTCCTGTCACTACAGCCGCCAGCCCCGCCGCCCGTCCAGCAGGCGGCACTTCTTCCCAAACAATTTCAAAACAGCCGACACCTTCAATCTGCACGGCTTCGACCGGTCTCGGCTGGCCGCAAACTGCCGTCCGAAGCTGTTCAATCACAGCGGCTGTATCAGCATCTGGGGCAATTGCAATCTTTAAGAGCGGGTCCGCTGCCGGGGATTTTGCATATCGGACCACCGGACAGCGTCCTTGTCGGCGGAGAAGCATCCGCAGCACCGGTGCTATTATATTTATTTTTTTCGTCATCTCCTGATCCATCGCTTCCAAAACCTCATATCCAATCTGCTGTCTTACCGAAAATACCGGTTCAGAACAGCTATTCCTATTTTTCGAAATGTCTCGATGCGCTGCTGAGGGGATCCCCCCGCCGTGTCAAAACCTGCCTGGCGATGAGCACTTAAAAACTGATGTGCAGCCAGCACACAGATGCCCTCTTGGAAAATTGCTTTGACCGTTTCGGGAATCGGCTGGCCATTGACGCAGGCCGGTTCCATCGGCAGCAGATCCAGCGTATTATGCTCCGTGCCGGCTACCACGGCAATGCCGGCTTGGCGAATCGCTGTAACATATTCGATTAAAACATCAGGGTGATTTCGAATCGGAATCAATTCAACCATCCTGTAATTTTCGGCCTTGAGCGTTTCAACCAGCGTTTCAACCGGAGTTTCGTATTCGCACCGCTGTTTAGCTCCGTCTGCCAGAACCGGATAACAGGCTATTCCGCCCAGCTGGGCTATCAGCTCTTTGGCTTCAGCCAAACTGACAAAGGCCTCCGGCACAAAACAGGACTTGCCGGCCTTCATCAAATGGGAACGGATTTCGTTCTGAATGCCTACGGCATCTTCCGGCTGGGCCTTGGGTGCAGTCCCAAAAAGGGCACTCAACACCGCCGTCCGCTGTGCTGCGGGGACCTTCTCAAAAAAACGCTCCTGAAACGCCTGACAGAGATGCCGTTCCTGCAAAACCACTGTTTCGGGACGGCACTGATGGCGACGGACAACACGGGCGATAATTGCCTGCTCATCGAGGCCGGTATCCACTCCCTGACGGCTGAATGCCTCTGCCAGCTTGGCTGTCATCTGCCGCATCCGCAGGGCATCGTTCCTGCGAATAATGCTTAGCAGCTCCGCAGCTCTGTCCGAAAGCTGTTCAAACCGGCTGATGCCTTTGCCGCAGATATAATATTTGCCGGGATTGCCGGGATCATTGACGCGAATGCCCTTCTTCTGCAGGCCGGTTTCAAGGGCGATAATTTCTGTCCCAAACAACGGGAAAATCCCTCTGCGTCGGGCAGCCTGCATAAACTTCTGATAGACAGAAAAATCATAATAATTCCCGACGCCCAAAATCCGCACCTCCTGCTGGGCTGCAAGGTCAACGGCCTGCTGGACTGTTTCAAATGCCGAAAAATTCGGGGGCAAGTGAATATGGCTGTTGAAGGCAATAGGCCGATTAAGCTGGGGATCGCTGCCTGCTGCGGCTTTGATTTCATCCGATAAGCCCAGTTCCAGAAAAAAATCCGTTACTCCCATCGGTTCTGACTTGTGCTTATTCATCTTCACTCTTGACCAATCATTCTTCTTGGCTTGATTACCGTATCTCGTGAACATCCGCGGCGGCCTGCATCATCTTGCGGGGCGGCAGATGCAGAGCCGACTGAAATGCATCGCCGGCAGCTTCCTTGACCGCTTCCGATAATGTCGGATGTGCAAAAATCATTTCCGCCAAATCCGCGGCGCTGCCTTTTACCATCAGCACAGCCGCAGCCGCCTCAATGATTTCGGTGGCATTGTGGCCGAGCATATGCACGCCCAGCAGCCGGCCGCTGTCAAAATGGCGAATCACCCGAACAAAACCTGTCTCTTCACCAACCGCCATCGCCTTGCCCAGATGGCCAACAGGAAATTCACCGATGCGAACCGGAATACCCTGCCGGCGGGCCTGACGACTCGACAGGCCGACAGAGGCAATTTCAGGAAAGGTATACACAGCACTTGGAATCGGCAGCGTCAGTTCTTTGCGGTGTCCCAAGGCGTTTTCTACAGCTGTCTCGCCCTGCGCACTGGCAGCATGAGCCAGCAGGCATCGCCCGTTGGCATCACCAATGCAGTAATAATTCTTTGCTTTCGTCTGCATTCGGTCATCCACACGGACAAAGCCCCTTTCGGTCTCCAGTCCGACTGTTTCCAATCCCAAATCCTGCACCGCCGGCTTTCGTCCGGCAGCTGTAAGCACCCGATCTGCTTTAATGACCTGACCGCCTGACAAGACCGCCTCCACAGAGCCGTCTTTGACAGACAGATTGTCAACCTTGCTGCCTGTATACACAGCAATTCCGCGCCGGATAAAAATATCTTTAAGAGCCGCCCCCAGCGCTGTCTCCATCTCCGGCAGCAGGGAATCCAGCATTTCCACTATGGCCACCTCGACGCCGTACTCCTGCATCATACAGGCAAACTCGCAGCCGATAACGCCGCCTCCGACAATCAGCAGCCGTTGGGGTAAATCTTTCCAGTGCAGGGCTTCATCGGATGTACAGACAAGATGCGTATCTGTCGGCCAGCCGGGAATACGAGCCGGTATCGAGCCCGGCGCCAAAATAACGCTGTCTGCTGTAAAAGAAACCGCTGAACCTTGCTCATCCAGAACAGCAATCCTGCCCGGCCCGTCAAGAACTGCCCGTCCGCTATGCAGGGTGACTCCAGCGGCCGCGAAAAGCCCCTTAATTCCGCCCCGCAGCTTCATCAGGACTTTGTCTTTCCGCTTCTGGATAGACGGCCAGTCAAAACTGACCGCCCCGTTTACCCGAATGCCCAATGAATCTGCTTTGCGTATGCGGTGAAGCAGTTCTGCCGAAGCCAGCAGTGCTTTGGAAGGGATACAGCCGTAATTCAGACAGGTCCCGCCCACATGATGCTTTTCCACAATCGCCGTTTTGGCCCCCATCCGAGCGGCTTTAAGTGCGGCGATATACCCGCCGGGTCCTGCTCCGATAACGGCTATTTGATAATGCTCAGTCATAACGTTATCCTTGCCGTGCGATATTAAATCAATTGTTCCGGTTTTTCCAGGAGCTCTTTGACAGTTTTAAGAAACTCAGCTGCCAAAACCCCATCTATTACACGATGATCCACACTCAGGGTAATCGTCATCAGCCGAGTTGCACGGATGGCTCCGTTTTCAACAGCTGTTCCCTCGCGAAGAGCTCCCACAGCCAGAATCGCCGATTCAGGCGGATTTATAATGGCTGCAAATTCCTCCACTCCAAACATCCCCAAATTGGTGATGGTAAATACGCCTTGTCCAACCCCTTTGAGCTTGCCGCTGCGGGCAGCTTCTACGACTTGACGGCTGCTGGATGCCAATTGTTCCAAATTCATCCGGTCGGCATTCAGCACAACCGGTACAGTCAGTCCATTTTCCGTTCCTACAGCAATGCCGATATTGACGGCCGGATTTTCAACAATCTGCCCATCCCTATATTGGCTCCGAAAAGCCGGATACTGACGGATTGCCCTTGCACACGCGGCAGTTATGAAATCATTGATACTGCACTTGAACTGCTCCTTTGTCTTGCGATAGACGGCATACAAGCTGCCGGCATCAAGAGTCAATTTGGCATAAAAATGCGGGATATTCTGTTTGGAATACAATAGATTGTTGGCAATGGCCTGCCGCATTTTGTCGACCGCATATGTCTGTACTTGAGAAGGAACCGCTTGTACCGCCTGCACATCGGCGGAAAGAATGCGTCCGCCGGGCCCTGAGCCGGCGGTCAGGCCGGCAAGGTCAATGCCCTTATCCCGTGCCATTTTGCGGGCAGCCGGCGAGGCCTTAACTCGCCCGGTTTCACTGACAGAAGCCGGCTGTCGGGATGATTCTGTATCTCTGGACTGAGCTGGTGCCGCCATCGTGTCGGCAGACTGTACCGAAGGCACTGAAGCATCCGCTCCTGAGGCAAGAAAAGCATCAATATCGATCCCTTCCTCTGCCAGATAAGCAACCGGGGTCTTTACCGGCACAACTGTACCCTCAGGAGCAATGATTTTTGCAATTCGGCCAGCATCGACCGCTTCAACTTCCATGGCCGCCTTGTCCGTCTCAATCTCCATTATTACCTGACCAACCGCAATTCTATCGCCTTCCTTAACCTTCCACGACAAAATCGTGCCTTCCTCCATCGTCTGGCCGGCCTGCGGCATTAAAACAGGAATAATGCCCCCTGAATTGGCGGCAGGCTGGATCGGCTTGGCAAGTGTCATATTTTCTTCCTTCTTTAATATATTCGGTTGTCTTTTGTCGTCTTTTTGGCTTTCCACCGAAACGCCCGCAGAAGTTTCGGGCTTTGCATATTTTGGTTCATCGACAGCAGGCAACGGCGGAGTGATTTTTGAAAGAATACTCGAAATGTCTTCTTCTGGACGGCCCACAAGTGCCAAAGCATCTCCCACCTTTACCGGTGTGCCGGCGGGAGCCATTATTTTCCTCAATGTGCCACTTATGGAACTTTCTAATGCTATGACGGCACTCGAAATCTCAATTTTAGCCAGAATTTCGCCCTTTTTAACAAGTTTTCCCTCACTGGCTGTCCAAGCCGCCACTACACCTTCTGATGCAGGAATCCCTTTTGAGGGATATTTTATAACAAACATAGGGCTCTCCGTTTATGTAATATTCATTATAATATTTCAAAAATACACCAAATTATTTCATAAATCAAGCATAATATTGCAAAATCTTGTTGCATTTCTGTTTTTATGCTTTATTATAGCATCTTAGATTTATCAAAAAAATCAAAGCCCGATAATTATGACATACACAATCCAGCAAAGACGACAAGCTGTTATGAACTGGGTTTATCAGCTCGGCCATGTTTCTGTCCGCCGGCTGGCTGAGGAACTTCAAGTCTCCGAAGCCACGATTCGGCGGGATTTGCAGGGATTAGCCGCCGAAGGTCTGCTGGAGCTGACTCACGGGGGTGCATCTGTTGTCCGCAATTCCGATTATTCGTTTATTTCCAAATCGATGCGCAACGTTGAAGCCAAACGAACAATTGCCAAAATGGCCAGCCAGATGATTGCTGACGGTGAACAGATATTTCTCGACTCCGGAACTACCTGTTTTGAAATGACCCCTTTCTTGCGAAACAAACGCAGTTTGTCGGTCATTGTCAATTCGATACGCACGGCTCAGGAGCTTTTCACTCCGACACTGAAAGTCCTGATGCTCGGAGGGCAGTACCGTCCGGAGCGAATGGACACGGTCGGCCCGCTGGCAGCTGAAACATTAGGCCGGCTGCGCGGCTATTGTGCGTTTCTGGGCACCGATGGATTGGGAATGGACTTTGGGCTGACTTCTATCGATATAGAAAGTGCCCACCTGTTTGGGCTGGCCGCCCGCAATGCCCGTCAAGTTGTTCTGCTGGCCGACCACAGCAAGTTCGGAAGTCCATCCCTGTACAAAATCGCCGACTTTGACTGCCTCAGCACCATTATAACCGACCGTCGGCCCTCCGAACAATGGTGTGCCTATCTGGAGAAAAAAAACATTGCCGTGCTCTTCCCAGACGCCGGCGTCTCACAATCACTCTTAACAACAGGTTCTTAATAGATAATCAGGAGCAGCACAAATGCCGAAATGTTTAATGGTCGATCCCAACGAAAAACGCAAAGCCACATTTATTCAATTTACGCCGATTCCGGTTAATCAATACAGCAAAACCGTCAGGGATGAACTCAGCCGCTACACCAAAGAAGACTTGGTACGCATTCAGCGGGATATGCTGATTCTGCGCACCTTTGAAACGATGCTCAATGAAATCAAGCTCCGCGGCTCCTACATGGGTATCGAGTATATGCACAATGGACCGGCACATCTGTCTATCGGACAGGAAGCCGCCGCTGTCGGTCAGGCATTTCATCTGGGTATCGATGACCATATTTACGGCAGCCACCGCAGTCACGGCGAGATTTTGGCCAAAGGGCTGTCCGCTATTCAAAAGCTGGATGATGCGGCATTGATGCAGATAATGAAAAACTATTTTGACGGGCAGTGTCTCAAAATTGTCGAAAAAGACGCTGCCGGCTCAGTGAAGGATCTGGCGATTGATTTCCTCATTTACGGCACGCTGGCCGAGATATTCGGCCGGGAAGCCGGCTTCAACAAGGGAATGGGCGGCTCCATGCATGCCTTTTTCCCGCCGTTTGGCATCTATCCCAACAATGCGATTGTCGGCGGCTCAGGCGATATCGCAGTGGGGGCAGCCCTCTACAAAAAAGTGAATAAAAAAAGCGGCATAGTCATTGCCAACATCGGCGACGCATCGTCTTCCTGCGGGCCTGTCTGGGAAGGGCTGTGCTTTGCGACAATGGAGCAATTTAAAACACTCTGGGACGAAGCACACCGCGGCGGGCTGCCGCTGATTGTCAATTTCAACAACAATTTCTACGGCATGGGCGGCCAGCCGGAAGGCGAGACGATGGGCTTTGGGATGCTGGCACGGCTCGGAGCCGGCCTGAATCCGCAGCAGATGCATGCCGAACGCATCGACGGCTATAATCCGCTGGCGGTTGCCGATGCTGTCCTGCGCAAGCGTCAGATTCTTGAACAGGGAGACGGCCCCGTGCTGCTGGACACCATCACCTACCGCTACAGCGGCCATTCACCTTCCGACCAAAGCAGCTACCGCGAGAAAACCGAAGTGGAGGCATGGCAGCAGCATGACCCAATTGTTCATTTTGCCAAAGAACTTGCTGCCGCCGGCATCTGCGAGGATCAAGCCATTGACGCAATCAGACAGCATGTCGAGCAGCTTATCATCAAGGCCTGCCGCAAAGCAGTAGATAAAACCATCTCCCCCCGTGCAGACCTGAAAAAAGCCAACTGTCTGCTCGACCAGACAATGTATTCCAATCAGAAAATGGATTCCATGGAACCGGGCAGAAAGCCGGAAGTGCTTCTGAGCAAAGACCAAAATCCCCGCGTTCAGGCGCTGACCGCCCGAAGCCGGTCGGCATTTGATGAAACCGGCCAGCGGCTTAAGGACAGCCGCTGCGTCGTTCTGCGCGATGCTTTGTTTGAGGCCATTCTCGACCGCTTCTATGCGGACCCCACTTTGGTGGCTTACGGGGAAGAAAACAGGGATTGGGGCGGGGCCTTTGCGGTGTACCGCGGCCTGACGGAAGCCCTGCCTTACCATCGGCTGTTTAATGCTCCTATTGCCGAAGGCGCCATCGTGGGCACCGCTGTCGGCTATGCTCTGGAAGGCGGTCGGGCACTGGTCGAGCTGATGTACTGCGATTTTCTGGGACGGGCCGGGGACGAAATATTCAACCAATTGTGCAAATGGCAATCGATGAGCGGTGGTCTGCTGAAAATGCCGGTGGTCGTACGCGTGTCCGTCGGCAGCAAATACGGCGCCCAGCACAGTCAGGACTGGACCTCGCTGTGTGCCCATATTCCCGGGTTGAAAGTCGTTTTTCCGGCCACGCCCTATGATGCCAAAGGACTGATGTATGCGGCTCTAACGGGCACAGATCCGGTTATTTTCTTTGAAAGCCAGCGGCTTTACGGCATAGCCGAGGAATTCGTCCAAGGCGGGGTTCCGCTGGATTATTATGAAGTGCCGTTCGGCCAGCCGGCTGTCCGCCGGGAAGGCAGGGACCTGACTATTCTCACTATCGGTGCAACGCTGTATCGGGCACTGGAAGCTGCCAAGCAATTAGAGCAAAACTGGGGCTTAACCTGTGAGGTCATCGATGCCCGCTCCCTGGTCCCGTTCAATTATGAACCAGTCATCGAATCGGTTAAAAAGACCCGCAAGATACTTCTGGCTTCCGATGCCTGTCAGCGGGGTTCGTTTCTGCATACGATGGCTTCGACCATCGGTCTGCTGGCATTCGATGAATTGGATGCTCCGCCGGTTGTCCTCGGCGCACGCAACTGGATCACTCCGCCCGATGAGGTCGAAGATGCTTTCTTCCCGTATCCGTCTGATTTTCTGGATATGATTCACGAGCACATTCTTCCGCTGAAAGGGTATCAGGTTAAGCGTCCCTGCTCGGCAGCAGAACTGATACGCCGAAGCAAGGCTGCTTTATAAGGCCATCAGACGGATTAACCAGCGCTGTATCGGGCAACAATCTATCCAAGGTGCGGGGCGATTGCTGCACGGGGGGCCTATTAATCTTAAATCCTTGAAATCAATCGGTTTTATGCCTACAATAGCCGTCTGGTGGATGCAGCAGACGAGGTCTTTGATGTGAAACGGCATTTGAAAATCGCAACCCGTGCCAGTAAATTGGCGATGGCTCAGGCCGAATCGGTTGGCCGGATGCTCCAGCAGCTTTTGCCGGATTGCTTCATTACTTTTGAAGCAGTTTCAACCAAAGGCGACCGAGATCCTTCGGATTTTCTGTACAAGTCCGAATCCGTCGGCTATTTCACATCGGAGGTCGAACAAGCCCTCTTAGACGGCAGAGCCGATCTGGCTGTGCATTCGCTGAAAGACCTGCCTACTGCCCCAACCAAAGGACTGACCATCGCGGCTGTTCCGCCGCGCGAGTCGGCCTGCGATGTCATCGCTGCACAAAAGAATCTGGACTCGCTGGATGATTTGCCTGTTGGGGCAGTTGTCGGGACATCCAGTCTTCGCCGAATCGCCCAGCTTAAAGCAATGCGTCCGGATGTGGACTGCCGGCCCCTGCGGGGCAATATCGAAACCCGTTTGAAGAAGGTCCTGTCAGGACAAATGACGGCTGCCGTCGTGGCACAGGCAGGGCTGAACCGGCTGGGTTTGGAGAAAGCCGTTTCGTATATCCTGCCGGCCGACAGGTTTCTGCCTGCACCGGGACAGGGGGCTTTGGCAATACAAGTGCGCGATGACAACCGCCGGCTGATGGATGCCGTATCGGTGCTGGATGACGCCCGGACTCGGATTGCAACCCAGACCGAGCGGCGGATTCTGGCCGGTCTGCACGGCGGATGCAGCATCCCGCTGGGGGCTTATTGTTCAATTGAGAACGGACAGGCATGCATCCGGGCCGTTCTGTTGAATCCGGACGGAACAGGCCTGATTCGAAAAGAGCAGATCTGTCCGGCCGAGACGGCTTTGCATGCCGCTGATATGATAGTCGCCCAGATTCTGCAGGCAGGCGGAAAAGAGATACTCGACCGGCTGAGCAGACAAAACCAGAATGATTGCCGATAATGGCATAGAAAGGACAAAACCAAAATGAGTTATCCTGCAGCACGGCTTCGGCGGCTTCGGACAAGCCCCTCGATGAGGCGGCTCGTTCGCGAAACATCGCTTTGTACAGACAATTTCATTTATCCGCTGTTTGTACGCAGGGGCAGCAAGATCAAGGAACCGATTGATTCCATGAAAGACTGTTTTCATCTGTCTCCTGACACTGCGGCCCACGAAGCAGTGCAGGCCGCCGCCGTCGGCATCGGTGCTGTTCTGCTGTTCGGGCTGGCAGACAAGAAAGATTCTGCCGGCTCCGAGGCATACCGGGCCGACAGCGCTGTCTGCGAATCAATCAAACGCATCAAAGACGCTGTACCGGATATGGTTGTCTGCACCGATGTCTGCCTGTGCGCCTATACCGACCACGGACACTGCGGTCTGATTGAAGACGGTAGAATCGCCAATGACAAGACCTGCCAGCTTTTAGGCCGAATGGCTCTTGCTCACGCCAAGGCGGGAGCGGATATGGTGGCTCCTTCGGATATGATGGACGGCCGCGTCAGCGTCATCCGTCAAATGCTCGATGCCGACGGCTTTACAGACACGGCTATTATGGCCTATTCGGCCAAATATGCATCGGCCTTCTACGGACCGTTTCGCCAAGCAGCCGACAGCGCACCGGCATTCGGCGACCGCAAAACATACCAGATGGATCCGGCCGACAGCCGACAGGCTCTGCGGGAAATCGAGATGGATATCCAAGAGGGAGCCGATATCGTAATGGTCAAACCGGCATTGGCCTATTTGGATGTGATACGAATCGCCAAAGACCGCTTCGATGTACCCCTTGCGGCTTATAATGTCTCCGGCGAATATATGATGCTGAATGCCGCCGCCGAAGCCGGCCTGCTCGACAGAACACAAGCAATGCTCGAAACACTTATTTCCATAAAACGCGCCGGAGCGGATATTATCATTACCTATTTTGCCAAAGAGGCCGCGCGAATCCTTCACAATGCATAAGCGGATTTTCGGTGCTGTTTACACAAACCTGAAGCCGCATCTTTTGCCATTTATGCTATAACTACATCCGCATTATCGCCATTACGGTTAATGATAGTCTTCCGGAATAATTTTCCTCCCGAAACAATATGCTCTGGCCATAACTTATTATTAAAACAGCGGTTATATTTTGTCCGAAAAAATACTGGTCTTGTATTGAAAAATTTGTTCGGTTTTTGTTTGGGTTTTTAAGCCCTCTTTGCCGATATATCCTAACGCGGAAGTTGCAGAGACAATCAAACATTTGCAGATAAAAAAAGTTTGAAGATGCTCTTTTGCAGAAATAAAAATAAATTACAGCAAGGAACGCAGGAATGAATCGGTTTGAAAAAACAAAACAGGATATCCCTTTATGCAAATTTGGGCCGGGCGGCGATTATGTCAATTCCTGGTCTGCCCCGGAATCGCCGATGCCGCAGGAAAGGCATTCGCCGCTGGGAAAAGTTCTGAATCTTATCGCGGAAATCCTCGGCGCCGCTGTACAGCCGGAAATTTTGACGGAAATTGCATGCGCCCTGCCGACGGAACCGCTGAATCTGCAAACTGCATCTCGGGAGAAAACAGAGAATGAGCCCGCATATTCCCATCACACCCCGCCAGCTTCATACGCTGCGGCAGGTAAAACATCTTGCACAGAAGCAATGTTATTCGGCGACGATTGGGGAACTGGCTGCGGCCCTGCACATCAGCCGGACCACCGCGTTCGAGCACGTCGCCGCACTTCGCGAAAAAGGCCTTCTGGAACATTCAACAGGCAGGGCACGCTGTTTGACACTTACGCCGGCCGGCGAAACCCTGCTCGAGCGGGCTCAGCGGCCTAAAACTCCTAAACAAAAACCAACCCTTCAGCCCTATGCCGCTAAGACACACAGCGAAAGTATTTTTCTTTGCGGTCGCGTATCCGCCGGATATGGGATAGATGCCATTGAAGAAAAAGAACCTTTTTCGCTGGATGATGTGTTCGGCAGCCGCCAACAGTTATTTGTGCTTCGGGTTTGCGGCCAGAGCATGATTGGAGCCGGCATTCACGATGGGGATTATATCATTTGCCGAAGCGCCCAAACAGCTGAAAACGGCCAAATTGTCGTAGCTATGCTGGACGGACAGAATGCCACCCTTAAACGCTTTTACAAGGACAGAAAAACTGCTCGCCTCCTGCCGGCCAATGACGCTTTTGAGCCGATTTATTCGGATTCGTGCCAAATTCAGGCTGTCGCTGTCGGGATTATCCGCCGGTTTTAATGCAGGTCAAAAAGAGACTGGGTTTTAATAATCGTCACCTGATCGGGAAAAGCATGAAATGCATGGATATGCAGCTCGTCCCGACGGGCCTCAAAATCAATATAGGTAAACGGCTCCAGGCCGCCGACAGCCAATTCCGGGTGCGGGACAAAAATCCCCCGATTGCGGGCAAACCGTTCAAGGTCATAATGACTCTGCCGATAGAGATTGGCACTCATCTTTTCAACTTGAAAATCGGTCATGTAGCTGAGCCCGCGGCTTAGTGTGCATTTGTGACTGCGCTGACCGCGAAACTGAAACCGCTCAATCAAACCCCGCTTGGGCAGACACTGATCCGGTGTGCATATCAGTTCTGTCAGGCAGGCATCTTTGGTTATCAGGGTTACCACGTGGGAGCCGCCTGTGGCCCAAATCAACGTCTCATAATTTTCTGTTTTTATGCGCCGCTGGGCATAAATCGTAAAAAGTTCTGGGTGAAGCGGGCGCTGAAAAAGGGAGAAGTTTAATTCGCTGACGGCTAAATGGCTTTTGGGTGTTTCCATTGGTTCTCTCACACATAGACATCATTGCTGTCGTATTACAGCTGTTATTATATGAAAATAGACTGTCTGAATCAAGGCCATTTTCAGTATTGATAGGCAAGTTTGTGCGGCTTATCGGACGGTGATTTTGCAAGTATAAGAAGTCAAAGACATTAGCAAATAAAAAAATTTTTTATGAATCGGGCTGAATCATAAAAATCAGTGTGCGGACTAGTGCCGCCAAAACATTGTAGAAAACATGTGTGCCGGCCGTTATGCCGAACCCCCGCACAGCATAAAGAACGGCAAAATAGACCCCCGCCATGGCCCGAAAGACAAATTTGCCAACGGTAAATGTATCGCCCTGATAAAAATGGCCGTTGGCAAAAAAGAAATGGTGATGCATGCTGAAAAGAACAGCAGAAATGGCCACCGACAGTATAATGGAAGGCGTTTTTTCCAATCCGAATATGTCCTGAAATACCAGCATCAGCAGGCAAATCAGTACCAGTCGGAAAATGAACTCTTCAAAAACACCGGCTCCGATGCCGGTGATCATATCCACCAGAATCTGGTTCTGTACAGGAGTCGGCAAAGCATTCACCGCAGCCCCGGCAGGCGGATTGCTGCGATTGAGCAGCAGACTTAGAACAATCAGCGGAATCGACAGCAGAATGCATTCGCCGCCCATCAGCAGAAAATCCCCCCACTGAATCCGCCATGGAGCTTTCGAGGTTATCTGAAGTATCAGCAGAATAAATACCACCACCAGCGGCGTTGCAATCAGCGCCGTACGCGGCGGAAAGCCGAGATACTCCATAATGTTTTGAATCCAGACAAAAGCAACAACGCGCACCTGCGGCTCTGCCAGCGACTGCGAGAGCACAGCCGGCTGAATTAAAAATGTCCCGACCAGAAACAGACACAAAAAGCCCAGCAGATACACCAGCCCATAAATCGGCCGGCTGGTTCGCTCCGCATACGAATTGGGAACAAATGCTACCAGCTGTCCGGATACTGCCCGGCGGTCATAATAACGTGCCACAAAAACTCCTGAATCTCTGCATTGATTTCAACTCCGCCATCAGTATAATCAAACTGGCCGAAAGTCAAATGGAAATTGGCGATAAAAAACAGGAACCGCAATGGCATATACGAAGCTTCTGGATATTTATAACCGGCTTTACCAACGGTATGGTCCGCAGCACTGGTGGCCGGGACAAACGCCTTTTGAAATCATTGTCGGAGCGATTTTAACCCAGAATACGAACTGGTCGAACGTCGAAAAAGCCATTGAAAATCTCAAAAAAGCCGGCTGTCTGACGCCCGAACAACTGCATCGGCTTCCGACAGAACAGCTGGCATCTTACATCAGACCCGCTGGATATTTCAATATAAAGGCAAGCCGTCTGAAGCATTTTTTAGACTGGCTGTTCGAAAAACACGATGGTTGTCTGGAAAAGCTGGCTGCAATGTCGCCGCTGACATTGCGCAAACAGCTTCTGGGCATTAAAGGCATCGGTCCGGAAACCGCCGATTCGATATGTCTTTATGCATTTGGAAAACCAATTTTTGTCGTAGATGCCTATACTGCCCGTATGCTGGGACGACATCGGTTGATTGAAGACGGCAGCGGATATGATCAAATACAGGAACTGTTTCACAGCGGCCTTGAAAAAGATGTTTCACTTTTTAACGAGTTTCATGCCCTGATTGTCCGCCTTGGAAAGGAACACTGCAAAAAACAACCTGTCTGCAAGGGCTGTCCGCTGGAAGACCTGCCGCATCAAATCGAAATGGACCCTTATGATTAGGGCTGGGGCTGTGCAGGTGCAGGCGCTTCCTCTTTAGGGGATTCCGGCGTCTGCTCATCGGGCGGTGTCGGCTGCTGGTCTGCAGGTTCGGCAGGGTTGGTCTGCTCTTCGGCTTGCTGAAGCTGTTGGCGTGCTTCCTGTGCCTGCTGTTCGGCTTGTGCGGCTTTTTGTCGGGCATCTTCCGCTTCCTGCTGCAGCCGCTGGGCTTCTTGAAGTGTTTCCTGAATTTGGGCATTCAGCTGGAGACGCTGCGCCTCCAGTTCTTCAACTTTCTGCATACTCGTCTGAATCTGGCTTCGGGTGTTTTGGGCTTGTTCTGCAGCGGCTTGCGCTTGGGCCTGCACTTCTTGGGCCTGCTGCTGGAGCTGTAATGCCTTTTGGCGGAGTATCTGCGTTTCCGCTTCCGCTCGGTCTGCACGCTCCTTTTCCGTCTTGGCACGCTGCAGGGCCTGCTCCAAATCCACTTCGGCCTGAACACGCGCCATTTCTGCTTCGGTAGCTCTTTTTTCGGCTACCTTCAGATAGGCATCTGTGAAGGGACCGGCTACCGTGCCGGTCAGTCCCTTCTGGTACTGCGGCGCTGCATATTTCCGCCGGATATCCTCTACCACCTTGGTGTTATCCTGACCGCCGGAGGAAATGCTGGGGGTAAGAATAAAAATAATTTCTGTCCCTTTTTCTTCAAAATCCTTGCTGGAAAACAGAATGCCCAGAAGAGGCAAATCCTTAAAGAATGGAATGCCGCGCACCACCGACCTTCGTTCACTCTTGCGCATCCCGCCGATAATTAAGCTTTTACCCGGCTCAATGCGGTTTTCCTCAACATTAATCGACCGCTCCGTAATAATCGGCGACTGAACAACCCCTTCGGGTTTGGACCGCGAACCTATTTTGATATCCGTTTTCAGGCCAATCGAACCGTCCGAATAAACATAGGGCGTTACGCTTAAGGTATTTTCCACCCACACATACTTGGTGATGTTATAAACACCGCTGGCGCCGGCAGCACCGGTCCGGACTTCTTCTATCGGAGAATAATCCTTTATTGTAACTGTTGCCGGCTGGCCGTTGACGGTTTCCAGCTGCGGATTCAAAAGAATCTTCAGATAGCCCCGTGAAATCAGCACATCCACAATCGCCCGCACCTGATGGCCGTCAATGCCCTTGTTTCGCCAATACCCGAAATCCAATCCGAAATTGGCTCGCTTTTTCTCTCGCAGCGAAGCACCCGGAAAAACCGGTTTGGGATATTTTGATTCACCCAGCGTAATCTGCTCCCCCATCAGATTTTCTATCAGAAGAGTGGTTTCCCAATCCGTTGTAACATCCCCGAACCGCTCCAGAATCAGACAATCCACATTGACTTGCACAGGAGCAACATCAATCAGCTCCAAGTATTGCTGGACTGCATCGGCTTGTGCCTGATCCTTGCAGTAGGCCACAATCTGATTGGTACTGGCATTCACCGTCGATGACACATCCAGCTGCTGCTGCAGCAGGGCTGCCAGATTGCCGGCCGGATGGTGCTTGGTAAAATAGAACAGCTTGACGCCGTCCTTGATGGCCAGCCGCGAAGGCGGCTGACGATAAACCTCCGGGGGCAGATTGTCGGTCTGTACATTTTCGCGAACGGCGCTGAGCTCACGCAGGGTTTCTATGGACTCGGCTTCCGTCGGCTTTTGGGCAAAAAAATCCCCGCACCCGCCGAGCATTCCGGCTATGGCATACAGGCAAATGGCCTTTATCCAAATTATACGGTTATTGACTTTGAGCACCTTGAACACCTTCATTGGGAACTGACGGCTGCGGTTCTGCCGCCGGCGATTCTGTTTCCGGCAAGCCGGCCTCTGAAGATGGCGGGACTTCGGCAGCGTTCTGCCGTTCCAGTTCATCCAGCTGCTGCTGAATGCGCTGGGCTTCTTCGTGGGCTTTCTGGGCTTCCTGTGAGAACTGCTGAACTTTCAGGCGTATCTGTTCCAGCGCCACCTGAGCTTCCTGCGCTGCCTGACGCGCACGCTGGGCCTCGGCCTGGACCTGCTCGACTGCCGCCTGCGTCTCTGTCAGCCGGCTCTGCTGGGCAGCGGCTTCTTTAAGGGCCGCTTCCTGTTCGGCCTCCGCAGCTGCCTTCTGCGCCTTGGCATGCTCTATCTGGGCAGCGGATTCCTTGGCCACGCTTTCCATTTCCCGGGCAAGAGCCGCTGCCTTTTGTGCCCGCAGCCGGGCGGCCTGTGCCTGCCGCTCGGCATGTGCGGTTTGAACCTGAAGCCGAATCATCTCCGACTCGGCCTGTTCGGCCTGCTGCTCAAGAACCTGTGAGTAGGCCGTGGTCCCCAGCGGATCGGTTACAATCGCATCAAAATCAGAGCCGTAATCCGGCGTTTGAAACTTCTGACGAACCATATCCGCCATTTCCTTGTATTCCGTGCCGCCGGAAGAGATGGTAGGCGTTAGAATAAAAATGACCTCTGTGGCATTTTCTTCAAAATCCTTGCTGGAAAAAAGTATCCCGATAATTGGTATATCCTTCAAAAACGGCACACCCCGTACAACAGAGCGGTTTTCGCTTTTGCGCATCCCGCCAATAATCAGCGATTTGCCCGGCTGGATTCGGTTCTCGGCAACCTGAACCGACCGTTCGGTGATAATCGGCGTCTGCACAACTCCTTCCGGTTTGGACTTGGAACCGAAGGTAATATCGGTCTTCAATCCAATAGAACCATCCGCATAAACATACGGCGTTACGGACAAGGTATCCGCCACCCATCGATAATCGGTCACCGAATAAGGGGTTCTGCCGCCTTCGGTAACCGTCAATTCAATAGGAGCATTGTCGCGAATCTGCACCTGAGCCGTTTTGCCATTGACTGTCTCAATGGTCGGGTTCATCAAAATTTTCAGGTAGCCGCGCGATTCAAGCACATCCACCAGCAGGCGAACCTGATGTCCTGGCACGCCTTCGTTTTTCCAGTAGCCGAAATCCAATCCAAATGTGGACCGTTTCGCTTCCCGCAGCGAGGCCCCCGGAAAAGCCGGCTTGGGATACTTATCCGCTCCCAGTGTAATTCCCTCGCCCAGCAGATTTTCAATCAGCAGCGTCGTCTCCCAGTCTTTTGTAACATCACCGAACCGCTCCAGAATCAGGCAGTCAATATGCACCTGTATCGGCGGCACATCGGTCTTTTCCAAATATGCCAGTACTTGGTCGCATTCTTCATCTGTCGCACAATGCACAATCAGCTGATTGGTTATCGGATTCGTACTGACCTTAAAGCCCAAATCCCGGATGGTCCCGCCGTATCCGTGAACCTGTTTGACGCGGGCTGGGTCTTTATCTGAAAAAGTCAAATCACCCACCGGCTGGTATTTTGTAAAGTAAAACAGCTTCACCCCGTCTTCCACTTTGAGCCGTTTGGGACCTTCCCGATAGACCTGAGGCAAGGGATTGCCGATATGGGGATTTTCCCGTACCCGCGCTATATCCCGTATGACCGCTTTGGATTCCAACTCGGTGGGCTTTTCAGCAAAAAAATCCCCGCAGCCGGCCAAAACAATAGCCAGCCCGAGAAGGAAAAAGCAAATTTTTAAACGGGACATTCCGGACATTAATCAATCCAAAAACATAATAAACACCCTTTTTTCATCCGCCCCTTCATCAGGTACGCTTTTCAATATTGTTTCTTCGGCTCATGAAACGTTTTTTCTAAAATCAAACAGCAGTGAAAATACAGATAACCAATCTTTTTGCCCCTGGTATCTATAATCATCCTTTTTATTGCCTAAAACGAATGATTCGGGCAGTCTATTGCAGACCAACAGGCAAATTTCTCCACACAATGCGTCGTGTTTTATAAAGTGATGGATTTTTGAGTCCGTTTATGTTATTTTTCTTTGTCTAATGGTCCAAAAAAATAAAAAATCTATTTCCGTGGCTTTTGTCGCTCTGGGGTGTCCCAAAAACATGGTCGACAGCGAGGTTATGCTCGCCCAGATTGGACAGGCCGGCTTTGTGCTTAGTTCTGATACGGATGCCTCCGATGTGGTCGTTATCAATACCTGCGGTTTTATTGAGCCGGCCAAACAGGAAGCGCTGGAGGCCATCCGGCATGCCGTCCGGCAAAAGAAAAAAGGCCGGATTCGCAAAGTCATTGTGGCCGGCTGCCTTTCTGAGCGTATGGGGCAGGCGCTGGCCGACGAAGTCAACGGCATCGATGCTGTTGTCGGTCTTTCGCAGCGGGACCAAATCGCCTCAATCATTCAAAACTGCTTTAGTCCTAAACATTCTCCGGCCACAAAACTTTTTATTGAGCCGTCCGGCAGCGGGATTCACGATGACCGGGGACGCCTGCTGATAACTCCGGGACATTGGGCGTATCTGCGCATCAGTGAAGGATGCAGCCGAAAATGCTCCTTCTGTACTATTCCCTCGATTCGCGGAAAATTTCGCAGTAAACCCATGGAAATGATCCTCGATGAGGCCCGTGAACTGGTTTCCAGCGGTGCTGTGGAACTGAGCATTATCGCACAGGACAGCAGTTTCTATGGTCGGGATATTGGACTTAAAGACGGATTAATACAGCTGATTGGCCGGCTTGAAACAATCGAGCCCCTTCAATGGCTGCGGCTGATGTATCTCTATCCGGCAGCTGTGGATGATACTCTGATTGAAGCCGTTGCTGAAAGCAGGAAAGTGGTCCGCTACATCGATATGCCGATTCAGCATATCAGCAATCCCATCCTTTCTTCCATGCGTCGAGCCGATACCAAAGAACACACTATAGAGCTGGTGGAAAAACTGCGAAAGGCAATGCCGGATATTGTGCTGCGAACCACCGTTATCGTCGGCTATCCCGGTGAAACCGAGGCCCAATTCGAAGAACTGCTGGATTTTATCCGGTGGGCTGGATTTGATGCGCTGGGCTGTTTTCCCTTTTATCCTGAGGCAGGAACCCCTGCTGCGGATCTGCCCGGTCAGCTGCCGGATGCCGTCAAACAGGAGCGTCTGGATACCCTGATGCAAACCCAGCAAGAGCTTGTATTTAGAAAAATGGACGCCCAGCTCGGACGCCCGCTGACCGTTTTGGTTGATGAGGCCTTCGACAATCAAGCGGTCGGACGCTTTTACGGCCAAGCCCCCCACATTGACAGCTTCTGCAAAATCCAGAATGCCGCCGTCGAACCGGGGCAATTCATCCAAACCCGCGTTATCGGCCGTGACGGTTATGATTTTATTGTCCACCCGCTATAGTTTGGCTTCTTGAGCTTTGGATTTACCCTTGCTCTGACAGTGCAATACCGCTATAATTCCGCCCGATGAAGGAAAAACAGAAAAAAGGATTGATTCGTTATATTCCCAACGCACTGACGGTTGGACGGCTGGTTCTGACGGTGGTATTTCTGGGGCTGATTGTCTATGCGCCAAAGACCAGTCAGCCCAAACCGGCCGGCCTGCTGATGGGGGCGTTTGTCCTGTTTGTCATCACAGGCCTGACAGATATTATCGACGGATATCTGGCGCGCCGATTTGAGGTAACCAGCCGTTTTGGACGGGTGGTGGACCCGTTAGCTGACAAATTTCTTGTCTGCGGGGCATTCTTTTGCTTTGCTTGGGTCAATCAGCCCCTGATGGCCGGCTTGGGCCTTTCAGAATGGACTCTCGACTTTATCCGCTGGGGGACAGCCGTTGTTATTTTTGCCCGGGAGGTTGTTGTTCAAACACTGCGTCATATCGCCGAAAGCCGCGGCGTGCAGTTCGGAGCTATCTGGTCGGGCAAACTGAAGATGTTTCTTCAGTCCTTCGGAATCGGGACTGTTTTAATCGGCTGGGCGTATGTCTCCCGCCCATGGGGCGATTGGTTTACCATAATCACCTATGTTCTGATGGTGCTTGTTACAATCCTGTCGGGTATTCAGTCCCTAACCCGACGGATTAAATAGCAAATCATCCTCTTGTCCAAGGAAATACTATGCCTCCCCAATTTGTTTTTGAAATGACCAATGTATCCAAACGCTACGGCGACAAGGTCGTTCTGCGGGATATTTCGCTGTCGTTCTATTACGGCGCCAAAATCGGCGTTGTGGGCGAAAATGGAGCCGGCAAAAGCACCCTGCTGAAAATTATGGCCGGGCTTGACAATGATTTTCACGGCCAGACCAAACTGGCTGCCAAAATGAAAGTCCGCTACGTGGCCCAGGAACCGCAGCTGGAACTGGATAAAACCGTACGGGACCATCTCCAGACGGCGATTAAACCCATTCTGGACATGGTCCAGCGGTTTGATGCGGTTTCAGAAAAACTCGGCAATCCCGGCCCCGAGGACGATATGGACAAGCTGCTGGAAGAGATGGGGCGGCTGCAGGATCAAATTGACGCCTGCGGGGGCTGGGAAACCGACCGGTTAATAGAGATCGTTTCCGATGCCATGGTTCTGCCCCCGGATGATGCGGTTATCCGCCAGCTTTCCGGCGGCGAGCGCCGCCGCGTGGCCTTGTGTATGGCGCTGCTGGAAAAGCCGGATTTGCTGCTTCTGGACGAACCAACCAATCACTTGGATGCTGAAACAATTCAATGGCTCGAAAATGCCCTGCGGGACTATCCCGGCACCGTGATTATTGTTACGCACGACCGCTATTTTCTGGACAACATTACCAAATGGATACTCGAGCTGGAAAACGGATATGGTCTGCCGTTTGAAGGCAATTATTCCTCGTGGCTGGCCCAGAAGGCCGAACTGCTGCGCATTGCCGAAAAGAAGGAAAGCCAGCGGCAGAAAACCCTGCTGCGCGAACTGGAATGGATTAATACTTCGGTCAAGGGACGCAACCAGAAAAATCAGGCACGCATCCATGCCTATGAAGAATTGGCCGCCCGCGCTGAAGAAGCCGCCCGCAGCGAGGTTTTAATACAAATTCCGTCGGGGCCGCGATTGGGGCAGAAGGTGCTGGCGTTTCATCATGTCAGCAAGTCGTTCGGCTCGGAACCGCTGATTGAGGATTGTTCGTTTGAGCTGCCGCCCAATGCCATCGTCGGCGTTATCGGTCCAAACGGCATCGGCAAGACAACCCTGTTTCGCCTGATTACCGGCGAAATTGCCCCCGACAGCGGCACCATTGAAATCGGACCGTCCGTGTCAATCGGCTATGTGGACCAGCACCGTGATGCTCTGGACGGCAACCGAACGATCTTTGAGGAGATATCCGACGGCAAAGATGTCATCACTGTCGGCGGCAGAGATGTCAACGCGCGGGCGTATGCAGCCAAGTTCAACTTTCGCGGAAGCCAGCAGCAGAAGAAAGTATCCGAATGCTCCGGCGGCGAGCGAAACCGCATCCATCTGGCTAAAATGCTCCGCCGCGGAGGAAACCTGCTTCTGCTGGACGAGCCAACCAACGATCTGGATATAAACACCATGCGGGTATTGGAGCAGTCTATTATCGACTTTCAGGGCTCCGCAATGGTCATCAGCCACGACCGGTTTTTCTTAGACCGCATCTGCACCCATCTTTTAATCTTTGAAGGCGCCGGCAAGATACAGTGGTTTGTAGGCAATTTTGCAGCTTACGAAGAAAAGGTTCTGGCCGAAAACCCCGAACGCATCGCCCACCGCCGCAGCAAATACAAGAAACTCAAACTGCGGTGATTGCTTATAGGCACTCGCTTAAGCCAAGCAGCGCCGCCGGCAAAATGGAGATACATTAGCGCAAACGCTTTTACAGCGATGTCCCTTGGAAGGCTTGTTTGTTTTCAAGCGTTCCGCCGATGGTATTTATGCGCCTTTTACTGGATACGATTTGGACGATAAAAAAAGCAAAACGGCAGATTGCCCCGTCAGAAACATCTGCTTTGCCGGGATACACTGTACGGGGGCTTATTGACCGGTTGAATCATTTGCCTTGGACTCCGGCTGCAGGAGGCGCGGCAGCAGGTCGCCCAGCAGAAACCAAGCCACACCCAGCTGGGAGTCCGGCTGGTCTTCCCGTCCGACACGGTTGGGCCAATCCGGCCCGGCGGCGGGATTGTAGTTCTCCACAGAGAATGCGTCAGGCACAGCATCATGCTCACAAAGATATCGCACAAAACGTTCGGCGTCCTCGCTGTATTGGTCGGCTGAGGTATGCGGCGAGACGATGACAAGAGCGTAAAGCTGCTGGCTGTGCGACCACCGAATGGCATCCACCACCCAGTCGCGGTAGGCCTGCTCGCGGGAAAAGAAATAGCCCGCCGGGGAATCGATGACAATGCCCCCTGCCGCACGCAGCAGATTTTGAAAGTCGGCCGATAAAGTGATCCTGTTTTGAGCCAGTTGGTCGGCGAGGTGATAATTCTGATACTCAAATGTCGGCAGCAATTTCGTCGTTTCAGCAAGCCCTGCCTGGCGAAGGCCTTGGGCGAAAGCAAGCCACTGTTCAAGGGTAGGACGGGTATTGCTGTCAAAGGCGTTGGAGGCGATGACAACGGGTCGGACGCCCAAGTCCAAATAGTCTTTCTTCAAAACTTCGGCCCATGCCTTCACCTGCCCGGCGTCGCGGCCAAATCCCAGTTCCAGCATGACCGGGCAATCGGAGAAGTTTTCGAGGATTTTTTTCCGCTGGTCCGCCCGGAGTGTCTGCCAGCCGCTGTTGTGCAGATACAGCCCCCCGCCTGCCGCGCGAAATTGACGCGAGCCGGCGGCATCAAGCATATCGGTCAGACCCGCAACCCCGCCGGCGTAAACACGCAGGGGCGGAATCGGGGCGGTATGTTCGGCATAGAGTGCAGCAGCCAGCGCGGCAAGGGCGATAAGAATCCGGCAGACTGACTGCCGGCCTGTCTGTATAGGTGCCCACAGGTCAGCAGCCATCGACATGTGAATGTTTTTTCCCATTTTGCCGTCCGCAGAAGGGCAGAAGAACGGTTGCAAACCGGAGCATATCAATACGCAGCCTGCTTGTCAACAGCACAAGACGCTTAAGAAACGCAAAGTCATTGTTTAGAGAGCCGCCAGAATGCGTTCGGCGGCATCGGTAATGCCGATTTTCCGTGCAGCGGCAGCCATTTGTCCGCGTTTGGCATCATCTGCCAGCAGGTCTTTAAGCACCGTTAGCAAATCGTGTGCCGTTTGCGAAGGATTGCTGATATTGTCATCCACGATAACCGCCGCACCGGCATCTGCAAGAACGTGGGCGTTTTTGTACTGGTGGCGGTCCTTATGATACGGGTACGGCAGGCACACAGCCGGTACCCCCGCGGCGGCATACTCGGCCACGCTGACCGCACCGGCCCTGCCGACGACCACATCCGCAGCAGCCAGCAGGTTGGGCATATCATCATAGTAATCGACCGCATGGTAGGCGATATCCAGCCCCTTGACGGCCTCTTTGACCTTCTCAATATGCAGCAGACCCGTCAGATGCACGACCTGCCAAACAGCAGCAAAGGCATTTAATTCGGGCAGAATAGAAATCATTGTATTGTTGATGCTGGCTGAACCGCTCGATGCACCGGTTATCAGCAGGATTTTTTTGTTCTCCTCCAGCGCAAGGTCCGAAAAGGGTTTGTGCCGGTCGGGATTTTGAAAGCCCGACCTCAGGGGACATCCCAACACCTCAGCATGGCTGGCCTTGAAACAAGCCGCTGTTTCTGCAAACTGCACAAACACCTTATTGGCAAATCGGGCAAGGAATCGGTTGGCCTTGCCGGGAACGCTGTCGACGTTTATTAAATAAATCGGGATTTTCAGCGTCTTTGCCGCCAGCACTACTGGGGCTGTTACAAACCCGCCGGTACCGATAACGACTGCTTCCCTGCGGATAGGAGTTAAAATCTGTTTGACAAAATAATAGCTCTTTACAAATTGAGCAAAAAACAGGAGACATTTTCGCAGACTAAAACCAATTGCCGGCAGCGGCAGAAAGTCATATCCGCTGGGAGCCAGAATGCGGGCATCAATATCCCGGCTGCTGCAAAAAAAAATGATCTGGGCATCTCTGCATTGACGACTTAACGCATCAGAAACAGCCAAATTAGGATAAATATGGCCGCCGGTTCCGCCGCCTGCAAAAATAAAATACCGCATTTTAGCCAATGAGACGGTCATCTGATACCCTCCTGCCGTCCCATAACAGCATTCCATTCAGCATCGATTTGCGGCTGGTCTGTCTGGCGAATCATATTGAGCAAAACTCCCACTGCTGCCGAAGTCAAAAGCATACTTGTCCCGCCGGCACTGATAAACGGCAGCGGAATGCCCTTTGTAGGCAGTACTACGGTAACAACTCCTATATTGACGGCGGCCTGAATCGTTACAGCCATCACAATTCCAGCACCAATCAGCCGCCCGAACCGGTCGCGGCAGCGCAAGACCGCTGCAATGCCTACAATCGCAAAAATCACAAACAGCATTATCACCACCACGCAAGCGGCCAGCCCCATCTCTTCAGCAATGATGGCAAAAATAAAGTCGGTCGTGTCCTCCGGCAGATGCCCATATTTGATGATTCCCCTGCCCAGCCCCTTGCCGAACAGACCGCCGGTGCTGATGGCAATCAGGGACTGTTTGGCCTGATACTGCATATTGTCTGGATCAAGAAACGCCTTAATGCGGTTGATGCGGGTCGGGCTTGCCAAAACAGCTGCAATAAAAGCCGGAATAACAACCGGCAGAGGCGACAGCAGATGCAGGATCTTTGCTCCGCCGATGAAAAGCATCAGAAAAGTCATCATTACAATGAAAGCGGCTGTTCCGAAATCTTCAATAACAATCAGTCCAACCACCAAACCGGCAGCAAGGCAGACGGGGATAAACCTCCGCCAAAACAGATGCATTTGGTCGGAAAACCGCTCCAAATACGCCCCCAAAAAGAGAATCATAACCCATTTTGCAAGTTCGGACGGCTGAAAACTGATATACAGCGGCCCGGGCGCCAAATCCAGCCAGCGTTTGGAATAATTGCGCTCGACCCCCCAAAACAGCACTGCAACCAGCAGTCCTACTGTCAGCGCCGACAGCCAAGGTGTCAGCGAATAACCGAGCGGACGGTCGGTGATGCTGAACCTGCGGTAATCGATCAGGGATACCGCATACATCACCCCCACAGCCAGAGGGAAAAAAATCAGCTGCTTAAGTGTCGTAACATTGTAAAACTGGCTTAAATCGTAGCCGCCGCTGACCGTCGCTCCGGCGGAAAATACAAAAACCGTCCCGATGGCCATCAGCAGCAGCACAACAGTTTCAATAATGCGGTCGTATGGTATTCTCGACTGTGTAATTGACATAGGAATAATGTCGGCACAACTGCCGACTTTACAACAAAAAAACACATTTCACGCAGGCAAGCTTTTCTTGCCTGCTGAGGAAAAGGTGTTGATTCTATCGCTTTTTTCCTTAAAATCAATTTGTAAAAGATCAATTACCAATGGAGGCCTATATGAAAAAACGCATTGTGGCTGTTCTGCTTGCAGGGATGTGCATCTGGGGATTTTGCGGGTGTCAGGAGTCCGATTCCGTAATGGTTCGCCGGGCACGGCTGGTTGCCAATGAAAATCTCAAGCTTCAAAAGCAATTGGAAGAAAAAGAACGCCAGATTGAGCAGTTAAAAAAAGAAACCGAAACGCTTAAAAATGAGCGGGAACAGGCAATCGCCAGCTGCGGGGAAGTGCATCTCAAACTTCTGGAAATGGTCTCCGAATCAGAAAAACGCAATGAGACCCTGACAGTCGAAAATGAGCAGCTCAAAGAGGAGCTTGCCAAGTACAAGCCGGCCCAGCCTTAAAAACAGTCCGCACAGTTTAAAAAGCGGGTGAATCTTGCAGGAGATATAGATTATGAAGAACTCATCTGTCTTGTTATCAGTTCTGTTGTCTGTTATTGCAGGATGTGCCAATTTTCACTCCGCTCAGGTCCGTGAAAAAGTGGAGCTTGATAAATGGCAATTCTGCCCGGATACAACCCCTGAAGGAACAACGCCGATTCCTCCTGCAGCAGCAGAATGGGCAGAGGTTCGCATCCCCCATGTCTTCCGCCTGTCTGGTCTGCATGAGCAATCGGCCGGCTGGTACCGGTGCATGGTGCCGGCAGCAGCATCCGAACAGGACAAGCGTTTTTATCTGTTTCTCGAAGGCGCCGGTTCCGTAGCCGATGTCTTTGTCAACGGCCGGCATATCGGACAGCATCGCGGGGCTTTTACCGCCGCAGCGTTTGACCTGACGGATGCGCTGGATTTGACTGGGGATAATGTCCTGACCATTCGCGTTACCAATCGGGATTCAGAAGCAGGCAATTGTCTGTCGCAATCCAATCTCTATTATACAAACGGGGGGCTGTATCGCCCTGTATGGCTGATTAAGACCAGCCAAGTCCATATCTATCCCGATATGGGTTCTACCGGCGTATATCTGACGGCCAAAAATATTACGCCGCAGCATGCAGACCTCGAAGTCAGGACCTATGTAAAAAACTGCAAAAGCGAAACGGCCGATGTTGTTGTGCGGCACACGCTGATTGGCCCGGATGGAAAAACCTGCGGTATCTTTGAAGTCCAAGCCGCTGTCGCCGCCGGTGCCGTCCAGCCGATAACCGCCGTCCAGCCGGTTAAAAATCCCCAGTTGTGGGATATTCATCAGCCCAATCTGTACACAGTGCAGACGGAAATTCTGGCCGATCAGAAGCTGTCCGACATGCTGACAGAACGGACGGGCTTTCGCACGATTGCGATGGATGGCGACCGCTTTATGCTCAACGGCAAAGAACTGCTGGCACGCGGCGTCTGCAAGCACCATCAGGGCGAACATCAGTGGAATGCGATGACCGATGCGGATTTGCTCGAAGAATGGAAAGGAATAATCGATCTGGGATGCAATACCGTACGGCTGGCACATTATCCGCACCGCCGGCTGGAGTACCATCTGGCCGATGAAAACGGCATTGCCGTCTGGGCGGAAAACGGCTTGGCCGGTCAAAAATGGGATCAGGGCATCAAGCGTGAAACAACCCCCAATGCCGACGGCGAACGCATCACCCGCGAAATGGTCCGTCAGAACTGGAACCATCCGAGCATTCTTTTCTGGAGCAGCGGCAATGAAACCTATCAGGAGGTGGCTTCGCATTATGCCGATATTATTCGTCAGGAAGACCGCTCCCGTCTGATTACCTATGCGTCAGCAGGAGAAAAACCGGTCAATGTGGATTTCGTGGCCGGCAATACCTATCAAGGGTGGTATTATGCCCATTACACCGACTTTGCCAAACTGCCGGACAATGCGTTTATATCTGAAACCGGCTCCGGTTCGTGGATAACCCACCATGTGCCGTACGGAACAGTCCGGTGGGAAGTCGACAAGTTCGAGCCGGAAGAATACAATGAGCTGTTTGCGGAGTTTCGCTTCCAAACCATCTTCCGGAATAACCCGTCGGGTCATAAGATGTTTTTATGGTGGAACTTCCGGGAGTTCTACAACAAGAAATTCAAAAACAACCGCAATACCAAAGGCATTTTGACGCTGGCTGGAATGCCAAAAGATTACTATTATCTCTATCAGGCCTTCCTCCAGCCGGATAAACCCGTCCTGCATCTGTGCGGACGGCATCATTTCTGCCGGCAGTTTGCACCGGACAACGGCATCAAGGCTTATTCCAATGCCGCATCGGCGGAGCTGTTTGTCAACGGCCTATCACAGGGTATCCGCCGAAACGGCCAGTATGTTCAGCCCGACTCCGTCAAGCGCAGCGGCAGCGGAACCGAAACAGTCAAGGGAATAGCCGTGAATAATGTCTTTTTCTGGAATACTGCTCTTCAGCCCGGCAAAAACCTCATTGAAGTACGCGACAACCGGGGCGGCCGGGAATCGATGGTTATTTATCAAAAGTCTGCCGAAGGAACCATGCCCGAATCCCCGGACAGTCTGGTAGTCAATCTGACAAGCTCCAATCCGGACAATCCGGCCTTCTTTATCGACAGACCGGCAGAAGCGCAGGGACCGTTCTACACCGATGTTGACGGCTCTTCCGACAATACGTTTGACCTCTTGCCCGCACCGCTCGAAGGCGCACGCTGGATTGCCACCAGACGGCTGAGCGAGCCAAAGAATAAAACGGCGCTATCTTTCAGTCTGAGGCGGCCGGCAACAGTGTATGTTATGTATGCGACGGGGACCTTCCCGGCACACACGCTTCGAAAGCCCGATGCATCGATTCAGAATGCGGCAGCTCAGCTGGAAGAAGCCCTCCAAAAAGCCGGTTTCGACGATGCAGGCATCCGGGGCATCTGGCGGGGACACGACCTCTGGCTGGCAGATTATAAAGCCGCAAGCCGCCGCGTCGAACCGGGGCAAACCATCTCTATTCCCGCCCAGACGCTCGATTATGTTGTCTTGGTAAAAGAATAAACTCAATAACCGATGTTTTGAAGAGCCTGCGGCCCCAGCCGCTCGGCCAACTGGGCCAGATACAAACTCTGCGGCACGACGGGCGTGGCATGTGCATCGACTATAGCTGCCGGCAGGTCTGGACGGCTGGCAAACGGACGGGCTGCTGTTTTGAGCTGACCGACGCTGCCGATGACCCAGTTGACGGCACCGGGCGGATTTTGAACGATGTAGTCTTTGGCCGTGCAGTTCCAGATCACTGCCCAGCCCATTGCCCAGCCGTGGCCGGAGCCCATCGACCCGCGGTTCCGCAATTCCAGACTGCCGTCCGGAGCTGTTACATTGTCAAAAAGAAGTCCTGTTGACCAGCGCTGATGGGCCTCCGCACGGCTGTCGCCGCGAAAATCGGCATTCAGTATCACAATCGGGCCGGACACCTGCGCTCCTGTAGCAACAAACCACACATTGTCGGCGTTTACCGAACAGCGGTTCAGCAGAATCTGACTGGCATTGGGAGCAAATTCCGCCGGCCGGGAGGAACCCTGATGGCGGGCCTTCCGGTTAATCGAAACCTTCTCCAAGGTAATGCGGCACCCGCTGGCTCCCACGCTGTTCATCGTCTCATCGATAATCAGATTTCTCGCCCAGCAGTCCTGCCCGCTGATGCGCAGGGCCGAAAAGTGCGGCTGCGTATGACTGATGGGCTGGGGCGGCGACTGTATATGCAGAAATTCCACCCCGGCATTGCTGACACGCTGCGGCGGAGTAATTTTCACAACCTTCACCCCCGGCGGATTAAGCCATTTTGAATCGTATGAATCGGACAGCGGCACATCCACTGTTATCCTGCTGCCCCGAATGGCTGCGATCCGCCGCTCGGCATCGACCGTCGAGCCAACAGCCAGCCATGTTTGAGGCCGGCCGTCGCGAACAAGGTCATCCATCTGCATAAACTTAACCCAAGCCTCTGTTACCGGCTTTCGGATCAGAATCGTATCCCCAACAGCCAGCCCATTGACATCGGCCACAGTGAAAGACTGCGCCCCGGACGGCACATAGGCATCGGTAATCTCCGTCTGCACTCCCTCCGGCGGCTGAATATCTCCGCGCGGCCGCCGGCCTGCGGTGCGGCGAACAGCAACAGCGGTAAAGGGTCTTCCCGTCAGCTGCAGCGTTGAGCAGGCCGGACCCTGTTCTCCGCTGCCTCGCAAAACAACCCCGTCAGCGGCAATCGTAATCGTTCGCGAAATCGTAAACGTCCCCGGAGCCAACAGCACAGCTCCGCGGAAACCGTCTTCCAGCGGCATTGCCGAAACCGCATCAACAGCCGACTGAATCGCAGCCGTATCATCGCCGCCGGTCGGCCGGACTGTCTGCTTGACAGGCACTGTCGGCAACGGCACACCGCCGCCTTTATAGCCGGCATGTGAAAAATCCATTATCCGGTCGCCTGCAGGTGTGGTTTTATAAACCAGTTTCCCATCCGGTCCCGGATAAATCCACTCGCTTACGGCTCTCTGCTCTGCCCAGGCAGGCCGCACGGCCAACACGCCGGTCAAAAGTGCCAGACACAATATCTGAAATACTGCTTTTAACGTTCTTTTTGTTTTCCGGTTTTGCTTGGGCATACACATTCTCCAACAAAAGATTTCCGGCAGGTTTTATACCCCCCGTTTTTCAAGAGCTTAAAAGCAGCCGGCGGCGCTGTCAATGTTCTTTTGTCTGCAGGGCGATTTTAAAAGCTCACTCGATAATTGTCAGACCCTTTGCGGCTGCATACCGGACGACCGATTCAATTTCATTGCTCGAAGGGCGGCGGTTCAGGCGGGGATGCGAACCGGCTTGAAAGCAGGGACGATACTGGTCCATCACATTGACAGCCGTTGCGGGACTTATCTGTTCAGCCAAAAAATCCAAAATCTCCATGCTGCCGGCCAGATTATTGGGCAATACCAGATGGCGAACCAGTAAACCCCGTACCGCTAAGCCATTTTCGATACATAAATCACCGGTCTGGCGATGCATTTCTTGAACCGCACAGCGGTTCCGCTGCGGATAATCTGCGGCATCCGCAAGCTGCCGGCTGACAGCACTGTCCGAAAACTTCATATCCGGCATATAGATATCCACCAGACCTTCCAAAAGCCGCAGTGTTTCAACCGATTCATACCCGCCGCAATTGTACACAATCGGCAGATGCAGCCCCTGCTCCTTTGCCAGCACAATCGCCTCGGCAATCGGGGGAACAATATGGGTAGGGGTTACCAGATTGATATTGACGCAGCCGGAATCCTGCAGCTGGAGCATCATTTGTGCCAACTGCCGGGATGTTGCCGGCACCCCGCTGCGAAAATGGCTGATATCGAAATTCTGACAAAAGAGGCACCGCAAATTGCACCCCGCAAAGAAAATAGTGCCCGACCCCCCGCTGCCGACAAGAACCCGCTCTTCCCCAAAGTGCGGGCCGGCCGAACTGACCACGGCCATCCCGCCAATGCCGCAAAATCCGGTTTGCCCCTCACTGCGGCAGACCCCGCACTGCCGGGGACAAAGCCTGCAGGGATTCATCAGCGATTTGAGCCGGCCGATTGTCTTCTGCACAGCGTTTTCCATCCGCAGTCCTCACGAGACAACCGGAAGCTGGTCCCATCGGGTCGTATATTTGGGAGAGAGCCGGTTGAATTGCGTGCGCCACGGTTTTTCAAGACCTTCAGCCCCCCAGCAGATCGAACAGCCGCTTCTGGCATTGATGGCATCTATCGCCCGCATCAGCCGCCTTGACTTGTCCCGGTCTGCCGCATCAAACAGGCACTTCTGCACTTTTGCCTCATCCCCCAAATGATGCAGAAGCACACCCGCTTTCTTGTATTGGTACCCAGACCGGTAGATTTTCCCGAGAGCATCCAGCGATGCCCGTATGAGTTCGACGCTGTCGCTGGTCTGGACAGGAAATTCAATGGTGCAGGCGTTAAAATAACGTTTCTGTATAAACCGGCTGGTGGCGGCAAAAACGGTCAGCACGCCGGCGGCCAGATGCGCTTGGCGGAGTTTTTCGCCCGCCCGCGAGGCATAGGAGGCGACTGCTTCGCTGAGCTGGTCAAACGATTCGACAGGTCTGCCGAACATCCGCGAAACCGCCAGCGACTTTTTCGAAGGCGGATTTTCTTGCAGCGGGTAACAGGCGATGCCCCGCAGCTCATAGACCGTTCGGACGCCTTCGATGCCGAACTGCTGCCTTATCCATTCGATATCCGCACGGGATAAATCCAAAGCAGTCAATATCCCTGCCTTGCCGAGTTTGCCGGCGGTGCGGTACCCTACTCCCCACACATCGGCCGCAGCCGCCCGCCGCAGCGCCTCCTGAAGATAGGGCGAATCTATCAAATTCAGCACGCCGGCGGCTTTGGAAGATTTCTTGGCCAGCTTGTTGGCCAGTTTGCAAAGGGTCTTGGTGGAAGCAATTCCCACCGATACAGGAATGCCCGTCCACTGTCTGACGGTCTGCTGAATCCGCCGGCCGTACGCAGTCAGAGAACCGGCTATGCCCGACAAATCCAGAAACGCCTCATCAATCGAATAAATCTCTATATTCGGCGTAAACTCAGAAAGCGTCTGCATCACCCGGCTGGACATATCTGCATACAGAGTGTAATTGGAAGACAGCATCTCCACATGGTGTTTGTCCAGAATATCGCGGACCTCAAAGGCGGCCTTGCCCATCGGAATTCCCAGCGCCTTCACTTCGTCGGAACGGGACACAATGCAGCCGTCATTATTGGATAATACAACAACAGGTCTGTTCTCCAGACGCGGATTGAAAACCCGCTCGCAGGAGACATAAAAGTTATTGCAATCCACCAATGCAAAAATATTGCTCATACCGGATGAATCACACTGGTAACCACGCCCCAAACCTGAAAATCTGTCTGGTCGCTGATTTGCCGGGGGGCATATTTTTCATTTGCCGCCTCCAGAAAAACCTTCTTTTTGCGGATGCGGATGCGTTTGACCGTCAGTTCTCCATTCACAGCGGCAATGACAACATTTTTATCCTTCGGCTCCAGCGAACGGTCCACAACCAGCAGGTCGCCGTCGTGGATGCCGGCACCGGTCATCGAATCGCCGCTAACCCGCACAAAAAACGTCGCTGCCGGATTTTTAATCAGATGCTTATTGAGATCGAGCTGATTTTCCTCGTAGTCGGCCGCCGGCGAGGGAAAACCCGCCGGAACCTTGGCCTCAAAATACGGCTGTCTGTATGCAGTCGATATATCGGATCGATAAATAGCTGACACTTTTGCTTTCATATCTCAATTATACCACAGAATACGACTGTCAAAAATGTTCTTTTGCCCCCTCTTTTGCAAGCGGTTTGAGCCATTGAAGTTATCTGTTAAAAAAGCGGGCGGTTGAGGGCGATTTTTTCCAGCTGCGGATAACGCAGCATCAGGTCTTCGGGGACAAGAACTTTCCGGCCGGTCAGTGCGGCCTTTAATTCCAACGCATTGGCAACCTCAGAACCCCGATAATGATTATTCGTAATCACCACAACCGATGGGTAAAGTGCCATCAGCTTTCGGATGCGGTCTTGAATCTCGGCCAGTTCCTGCGTACTGTAATAATAATCATAGGTTTCATCGCGTGTGGATTTGGAAAACCACTTTTCAGCATTGCGCCCGTGCAGCCGGAAATAGCCGGTTGTCCCGACCGCACAGGTCTGCAGATTGAAGGAATCCCTGCCAACCGGATAATCGATGTTGGCAACAATGACACCCAAGTCTTTTAAAAAGTTTAAAGCATCCGCCTTTTCCCACGAACGGTGCCGTACTTCCACAACGATGCTGAACTGCCCACCGAACTGTTCAGCCAGCTTCTGTAAATGGTCCCGATGCCCGTCCCTGTCGTCAAAATCATAACGAAATTGGATGAGCAGATGGCGCAGCTTGCCGGCCTCCAGCAGCGGCGCCAGTCCGCGATGAAACTGCCTGACCATGTCGGGTTCAATCCTGCCTTCGTGGGAAAAATCCCTATGCAGCTTGGCCGTGAAGAAAAAATCGGGTTTAGTTTGCGTGCGCTGCAGCCACCCCCGGCAGGATTTTTCTTCCGGCTGACGATAAAAGGTGCTGTTGATTTCAATGCAGTCCACATACCTGCACAGATAGCCCAGCGGATCCTTAAGACCGGCCGGATAAACAATCCCCTGCCAGTCCGGATAAGACCATCCTGCAACCCCGATGGAAACACGCTGAGTCATTTGCAAGCCGCCTGAAAAAAGTCTCTTTCCCGTGCTCAAATTCTGACTGGTCTTCGGCCAATCGGTTCAAAACCATCCGACCGTACTCATATAAAGTACGCTCTCTTCTGTGCCGTCCGCACCGATTATCTGATTGACTTCATCATCCGCCAGCGCCCCGATGGGGCAGCTGCCCAAACCCAAACTGACAGCCGCCAAAGCCAGATTTTGGGCGATATGTCCCGCATCCAAATAAATATACCGATAGGCCCGCTGGCCGTATTTCTGCTTGGTCCGCTCAAATACCGCTGTCCAGATAAAAACAGCCGACGCCGAAGCACACATCCCCTGCCCCAGAGCGGCCCGGGCCAGACGGCCGCCGTAATCGCCTTCTCCCAGCAGTTCGAGAGAATGATTGCGGATGCTGTAATGGTAGAGGCCGGCCGGAATATCCGCAACCTTGTTGGCGGCCAGATAGGTTTCTATTGGATACAGTGCCCCCGCTGAAGGGGCTGTCCGAAATTCATATCCCCCCTCGACGCGGCTTATCCCGGTGCCGGCCCACAGCAGATAGGAAAGCATTTCTGCAGAAATCGGCCGATTCTGGTATCGGCGGATGCTTCTTCTGTTTTTCAGCGCCTCCGATAATGGCATGGCAGAAAGAGCACGCACATCGGGCAGCTTTATCTGCGGACTGTCGGGGTAGGTTTTATACAGCTTCGGCTTTACAGCCCCTGCTGAAGAACCGGCAGGCATTGTATCCGGGCGGTATTTGGTTTCCTTCTGAAATCTGTCGCCTGCATCATGCATTTGAATTCTCCGCCGAATAAAAATCAACTCCCCCCCGTTTCCCTGACCACAGGATAAAGACCCAGCAGCACAGAGGCCTTACGCTGCCGCAAGAGGCGTCTTTGTCTGCCGGCGGGCTGTCAGCCAGCTTACTACAACCAGCACCGTCACCGACACAGTAATCGCCGGCAGAACCTCATCCAGCATAGTATAATAACTGCCAAGCAGCGCTGCCATAAAGGTCATTTTTCTCCACAGCAGCGTCATGGCGGTTCCGCAAAGGATGGAAGCAACAGCGCCGTGCCGGGTAGCGCCTTTCCAAAACAAGGCCGCCACCAATGCCGGCGTAATAGAGCTTCCGTAAATGGTATAGGCATACAAAGCCCTCGATAAAAATCCCGGCACCCGGTCAAATGTCATGCTGATCAAAAAGGCCGCTGCCCCCAGACACAGCACCATCAGCCGGCTCAGAAAAAGCGTCTGTTTTTCTGTTGCAGAAGGATTCAGATAGGCCTTGTAAATGTCCCGAATCAACGAGGCCGAAGGAACCAGCAGGAATGAATCCGCCGTGGACATAATGATCGCCACAATATTGGTCATAAAAATGCAGCCCAGCCATGGAGGCATCAGGTAGCGGGAGGCCGCAATCAGCACATATTTGCCTTCTTCGGCATCGGGAATAAGAGCCCCGGCCGTCCAGCCGCAGCCGATAATCAGAATCTCTATCAGCAGCGCCGCAAAGATGAGAACCAGCGTCGCCTGTTTGGCGCCTGCGGCGCTTTTGCTGGAGAAAAACCGCTGGTAGAGATTGGCATCGCCCAAAACCAGCAGAAAGGCCGGCAGACACAGGTTGATGACAGAAAAACCATCCAGATGCGCCCAGAAGCGCATATTCTCGCCCCGTCCCATGGCGGCCAGCGCGGTGCTTATCCCTTCCCATCCGCCCGCTTTGTTCCACAGATAAGCAAATGCAGCAAGAAGCGAGCCAATAATCAAAATGCCGTTGCCGATATCGATATAAGCAATGCTGACCATACCGGCAATCATCGTAAATGCAATAATAAAGGCCGCTGCAATCAGGGTTGCCTGACGGATGGACAGCTTGTACTCCTGCAGAAACAATGTGCCGCCTGAAATCGAAGCAACAGAATAGCGGCCCTCGGCCGTTTGCACAGGACGCAGAACAACTTTCTGCCCCGGCGCCGCAGCAATCCAGCCTGCAAGACCCTGCTGGTGGATTTCAATATTGGCCTCCTGCACCTTTTCGGCTGGTACAACACGCAGGGCAACAGTAATCGTATCTCCAGACTCCGGCCCTGCCGGCCGCAGGCATATTTCCGGCCGCCCAGTAAAACCTTCGGAAGGAACAAAATAAACATACCCCTTGCGGAGCTGATACGCGGTAACTGTCTGATTTTCGGACAGCACGGTCGGTTCTTTTTTGCCGACTGCATACTGCAGGACACCCCCGCCGGCATTAAACTGATAACTGACAATAACCAGATACGCCGCAACCAGTGCCAGAACCGCCATGACCCGAGCGGTAAAGCCGAAACGCGCTTCAATGATTTCCGGCACACTGAATGTATCGAAATTGCGGACTTTGGGCGCAATAAAGACCAGCAGAATCATCCCCAGCGCCGGACCCACCGGCAGAATCATGGCCCCCAAACCAATAGCGTAGGCCTTGCCGGCATTACCCAGAATGGAACCTGTACCCACCCATGTGGCCAGCATCGTTAAGACAAGAATCCAAACCGACAGCGTACGGCCGGCCACACTGAAGTCCGCTTGGGTCTTGACTTTTCGCACCTGACGCAGAGCAACAAACAGCAGCCCCGCCAGATACACCAAAATGGCGGTTATATATATCATACGATACTCCGGTTAACCTATCGAAGCCGCCAGTCCACCCGTTCAGGATGCTTAAAGAGGCCGCTGATGAATGCTTCAAGCCGGGGGTCATGCTCCTGAAGATGCTGGCGTGTGCCGAGCGGCTGTCCGTCAGCCGCTGTCAGAGAACCACCGTCAAAAAAGGCCTGCACCCCCGCCGCAAAATAGTCAAACGCATTCTGTGCCGCAGCCGTTCCTTTCCAAAGTCCCTGCTCCATAGCCGTTTGATAGAGCTGCCGGACCTTCTCATATGTCCGCCGGTCAAGACGCTCCAAATCCTTCTCATACTGCTGCTTGAGCCGCCGGCTGTCATAGGCCGGATCAACTTCCCGAAAACCGGTATATAAAAGCAATGCCTTGGCCATCGCACCAATCAGCATGCTTGCCTCATTCGGCCTGCTGTTGAGGCCGTCCAGCAGATTGGACTGGGGTACACCGAAACGCAGCCGCTTGGGAAGCGTGACGGCAGGCCTGTTTGGATCCTGAGCATCCACAAAAGCCGCCGGATTCAGCGCTGTCAGGTTTGCCGGCTTCTGACCATCCTCGTAAACAGCCAATTCCAGCCCGCCGTCAATGAGGGCCTTCAGAACATCGTGGCGGTAGCGAAACATATTGCGGACGATGCGGTCGGCTTCCAGAAGCGCCGCCTCGGAAACGCCGGCCGTGCCGAAAATCGAAAAGCCGCGGCACCAGACATAATGCCTAAACACAGGGTCTGTTTCCAGATCGGACGGAACTGGAATCACCGACGGCTGTTTCTTAAGAGGGACATAAGACCATGCGTTTTCATCCGTAAATCGAAAGATTTCGGCGATAAAATCCTTCATTTCCGGGTCATAGGCGGCCAGCTCTTGGCGGGTATTTATCTCGTTGTGATTCCAGTTGGTCTGCCGGTCGCAGTTAAAATACGCCTGAACATTTTCGGCCCAGTACTCCGACGGATTGGTCGAGGCATAATCATACTTGTACAAGCCCTTGTCCATCGCTTTCCGATAAAGGGCTTCCAGACGGGGCTGAAACGTCGGATCAATCCTCTGCAAAGCCGGGGAATGAATCGCATGGGCAAGCTCATGAACAAAGATACTCTCATCTTCATAACGGTCCATCGGCATATTCAGAAGATTTTCCTCCCCGCAGCTTGTGGTCAGACCCCCAAATCCTCTGGCCCGCTCGTTCCAGTACTCTTTGGGCTGCATATGGGAGTACATCGGTATATCGGTCACCTGCTCATCATGGGCTACGATCACATACTTGACACCGGCATCGGCCAGCGCTTGGTGAATGTCCGGCCGGTTGGCAAGAATCGAATTCAGAAGTTCGCGGACCCGGTAAAAAGCCGCATCCGCTACACGGCTGGAACCAATAACTGGAATGCCGCCGCAATCAAGATATTTTGAAAAAAAGGGGTCATAACCAGAAGGAGGAGTGGTAATTTCATTTTCTGCCGAAGGCTTGACCGCTGAGTCCGATGCCGAAGAGATAATTGAAAACGATAAAACCGCTGATATGAGGAAAAGAGCTGCCTTTTTCATTTCTGACTCCTGCCGTCTTTATTTCGCCGATACTCCCATAGAAAAACCGCCGACAGTGCCATTTTACATCCAATTCTTGACCTTTCAAGAATTGTTTTGGTTTTCCGCAGTTTCAGACAGAATGGAGCACAAACGGCAGGCAGACCGTTGCATCATTCAGGACCATGCAAAACCGAAATTGAATAAAAAAACCGCCTGCGGGCAGAAGGAGGAAGCAGCGTGCGCTGCTTAGGGCTATCCCACAGGCGGCAGAAGGAGCTTATCTTCATCGTATCAAAATAATCAATTTATGTCAATAGCAATTACCGAAGTTTTTCAAAGAAAGTCCAGCCCCCGCCTGTGCTGTCCCTTTTTTTTGAAGATAATGGATGGACTATCTAAATGATTTGCCAACGTCCCCGGCGGGATTCGAACCTGCAACCTTTGGCTCCGGAGGCCAACGCGCTATCCGTTGCGCTACGGGGACCTGTGAACGATACTATACAGCCCTATCTATTTCCTGTCAATTCAATATCAAAACATCCAGAAAAATAGCGGTTTGCTAAATGCAAAATGCGGAAATAGGGATGAAAAACGGGGAATAACCGGACAGTTGCCTACATCTGCCAGTTCAAGGGATAGCGGACACGCTGAGGCGAGATATTAAATGTATGGACTAAACTTTCAACCAGCGTAATAGTCCGCTTGATTTGGAAATCCGTTACTGAATTGCTGCTGCCGTCGCCAATCACACAGATCCGAACCACACCGGGGCGTCCGTGACATAACCGCTGCAGCTTCCAGAGATCACTGGCCTGAATATGCCCGTCGCCGGCTCCATTGCCGTTGCCGACTACAAAATGAAACTCAGGACTGCTGCCGGTCGTCAAGCCCATCATCAGGCCCAGTTCATCGGCATTGCCGCCCGAAGTACGGCTGTAAAAAATCTCCACCTCCTGCCATTGGCCTGCGGGGACAGACATCGTATTTCGAACAGCATCCTCCACAGGGTCTAAACGCAGATAGCTGGACAGACTGTACGCGCCGGTCATAGGACGGTGGTTATCCAGCGCCATCAATACCGCCGCACCCACTGTCATCGATGCTATTAAACAAAACAATACGGTTACATTTCTATTTCGCTTGGCCATCCCTGTGTCTCGAAATTCGATACGTCTGATCAATTCCGTGTATTGCTCGGCTAACTGAATTATACTATGTACTTCGGTAGTTCGCATCATTTTTATACAGAAATTTTACGGATTTTTAATGCTCCCATTAAATTGTATCAAATACATCGGCCGGCCATCTGCTCGAATTTGAAGAGGGATTTGAAATCCCTTTTCTTTTTTTCAAAAAAAACTATAATGAATGACGATTATAACGGCAGAAAGGTATATACTGGAAATGCCGTGTATCCGGTTAGCGGCAATCCATGCGGAGTATTGAACGCAAGATAAGGAGTATTTATGTCGGAATTAGATGTCATTCGTCAAATCGCCCATCAGGCACTGACGATACCGACTCTGACAGGAATCAGCGACAACTGGTTATGGGACCGCACGCTCCGTATTCTTCGAACGGTTGAACATATCTGCCGGCTGCCTGAACTGGTCAATCGGGCTGCGGCTGTGGACCGTTTCTGCCTGATTTCGGCCACGTATTTTGCAGATGCCGGCTTTGCCCATTATATCGATGTGGAAAATGTGTCTGCCCGTCTGGTGCTGGCGGATATTTCTCTGGCCGAATTGTGTGATTTTTCAACACAGGTTGTGTCCGACCGTCTGGTCGGCGCAATGTCGGGGCTTCGCATCGATAAGATTAACCGCATCATTCTCGAATCCTGCAACCGCCAGACGTCAATGATTGAGGCGATGATTCTGTCGGATGCACGCAATCTGGAAGATATGGGAGCTGTCGGCCTGTTTCACGAGCTTCGCCGGTATGTGATTCACGGCAAAGGCATCTCGGAAATTCTTGACAGCTGGAAACGCAAGATTGATTACGGCTACTGGCAGGCCCGCCTGAAAGAAAGCTTCCGGTTTGAACCGGTCCGTCTTCTGGCCGAACAGCGGTTTGCCGCGGCCGAGTATTTTATGACCCAGCTGGCTACGGAAAATGCCGCACGCGACTTAGAGGAACGGCTTTTGGAATCGCTGGATTTCAGCAAATCGGCGGATTCCGCAGAACCCGTCGCAAGCCAGCCCGGTTAACAAAATTATGAAAATTGAACCCATCACAGCCATTTTCCCCGGGTCTTTCGATCCCATCACCAATGGGCATCTGGATGTTATCCGGCGGGGCAATAAGCTGTTTGACCGGCTCATTGTTGCCGTCGGGCAGAATCCCGGTAAGCGGGAGCTGTTCAGCAAATCCGAACGGGTCGATATGATTCGCCAGCTGGTTGCAGAGATGCCCCGTGTCTCTGTGGAAAGCTACGACTGCCTGACCGTGGAATTCGCCAAGCAGAAGAACGCACAGGTGATGCTCCGGGGCTTGCGCAACCTGACGGATGTAGAATACGAATTCCAGCTGGCTATGACAAATCGGACCGTTGCCGGCATTGAAACCGTTTTTGTTATGACCAGTGAAGAATACGGCTATGTCAACTCCACAATGGTGCGGCAGTTAGCCATCCTCGGCGGGGATGTCTCAAAATTGATTCCCGCTGCCGTTTACGAGCGGCTCCGGCAAAAAATACAGAAAAATCCGCATCCGGCCAATCCAGACGTGCCGGAATAGCCAAAAATGACCGCTTGACATCCAAAAAAAGGATAACAATGTATACAATTTTTGTTGAAATGCCGTTCAAGGCCCAGCATCAGCTGACCTTCGAGGATGGCACACAGGAGCCGCTGCACGAACACGAATGGAAGGTATGTGCGGCTGTGTCGGCGGAAAAATTGAACAAAGAAGAAATGGTTATAGATTTTGAAGAGCTGAAATCTCTTTTAGATAATATCCTGCAGAATTTTCAGGGCCAGCAGCTTGAAACATTGGGGATTTTTGAGCACCGGAATGTATCCGCTGAAAATCTTGCCTGCACGATTTATAAGCAGCTTGCCCCCCAATTGCCCAATACTGTGCGGCTGAGGTATATTGAAGTAACAGAAGCCCCCGGCTGCCGGGCACGCTATAGGCCCTGATTGCCGCTGGTATTTTTTTCACTCGAAAAAAACAAGCAAAGCCGGTATAATCAGCGTAGAGGTAAATGGAACCGCATACAAAAGGCAAAATAATGTATGATTTGTCAATCCTGTAAAGAAAAAACGGCTACGATTCATCTGACCGAAATTACCAACGGGCACCGGTCGGAAACGCATTTATGTCAGGATTGTGCCCGTCAGCAGGGTCTGACCATTAAGACCCAAATACCGATTAATGAGCTTCTCAATACCCTGCTGAGCGCTCAGTCCAAGTCGCAAAGCACCGGCTCCGTTTCGGTGCAGTCGGGGCGGGCCTGTCCGGTTTGCGGAATGACGCTGAAGCGGTTTGCCGCAGAACCGCTGCTGGGCTGTCCTTATGATTATACGGAATTTCAGGCCGAGCTGCTGCCGCTGATTGAGCAGAGCCACAACGGCAAAAGCCGCCACTGCGGCAAGACGCCTGCACGCACCAGCCAGCAGGATCGCAACGAAATTATGCTCATTCAGCTGCGGCGGCAGCTTGAACAGGCCGTTAAAAATGAAGATTACGAAACTGCTGCCAAACTTCGAGACCAGATAAAGATGTACCAATGAGACCCGCAGAATTGTGCAAATATCCCAGTTCATGGTTTGGAGGCGGCTCGGATGTTGTTTCCGAAGTCGTCATCTCCTCGCGGATCCGGCTGGCCCGCAATATCGCCGGCTATGAGTTTTTGCCCTGTCTGTCCCCGGCGCGGCAGCGGCAGCTGGAAGACCGTCTCAGGGAAATACTCCTGTCCATTGATTTGGGCAAAAAAGTGTTTTTTATCGATATTGATCAGGCCTCTGATGTGGAGCGCACGCTGCTGACCGAACGGTATCTTATCAGCCGCCGCCACGCTCTCGGCAAAGGCCCCCGCGGCGTGGTCATTGCCGAAGATGAGGCATTCACCGCCATGATTCACGAAGAAGACCATTTGCGGATACAGGTCTTTGCCGCCGGCCTTCAGCTCAACGCCTGCTGGGATCGAATCAACCGCATCGATGACGCCATCGAGCAGAAAATCGACTACGCCTTTGACCCGCGGCTGGGCTATCTGACCGCCTGTCCGACCAATCTGGGAACGGGCATCCGCGTTTCGGTCATGCTTCATCTGCCGGGCCTGAAAATGACCGGACAGATGGAAAAATTCATCACCGCAGCCCGCGACTGCGATATGGCCGTGCGCGGCCTGTTTGGAGAAGGCACCGAAGCGACCGGCGATTTCTTTCAATTGTCCAATCAGGTTACGCTGGGCATCAGCGAAAAGCAGGTTGTCGAGGATTTCACCACCCATATCGTGCCCCGCATTATTGCCTACGAAACCCAGTGCCGGCAAGCCCTTTTGGAGCAGCGGCCGCAGCTGCTGGATGATAAAATCTACCGGGCTCTGGGAGTTCTCCGCAGCGCTTGTCTGATAAGCTCGCAGGAAGCCCTTTTCCTGCTCAGCAATGTTCGTCTGGGAGTCAATCTGGGACGCATTAAAAACATTGATATTGCCACCATCAATGAACTGTTTATGCTCACCCAGCCGGCACACCTGCAGATACGGGCCGGCCGAATCCTCGATCCGGACCAGCGGGACACCCTTCGAGCCGAAATCATCCGTGCCAAACTCAACCAGAACTAAGAAGCTCCCCATGAGAACAAAACACGCTCTCCAATTCTGCCGGTTACTTGGACTGCTTGGGGCGGTACTGACCGCCGGCATTTCCTGTGTCAGCCCGCAGCATGCATCCGCACCCGGCAGAGCCGAACCGCTGGACATTCTGGTGCTGACCGGCGGACACGGCTTTGAGCAGCAGCCCTTTTATGAAATGTTCAGCGCAATGGAAGGCCTTCGCACTGCCTTTGCAGAATTGGACCAGCAGAGCCGGTATTGGGAGACCCTGCAAGCCGGCGATGCCGATGTCATTGTAATGTACCATATGCGGCAGCAGATTACCGACAAGGCCAAGGCAAACCTGCTGGCGCTGTGCGAAAAAGGAACCGGCTTTGTGGTTCTGCACCACAGCATCTGTGCTTACAATGACTGGGATGCATACCGAAAGCTCGTCGGAGCCGCCTATTTGCACCAGCCCCGCACCATCGACGGTACGGTTGTGGAGCCGGGGACATACAAGCACGATGTTGCTGTGCCGGTTCATATCGCCGCCAGCCATCCGGTCACGGCCGGACTTGCCGATTTTGAGCTGTTCGATGAAGGCTACAAGGGCTGCTGGTTCGAACCGGACAATACCGTCCTGCTGACCACCACCCAGCCGGCCAGCGACCCGGTTATCGGCTGGGTCCGCACATTCCGAAACAGCCGGGTTTGCACCCTTCAGTCCGGCCACGGGAAAGATACCTTTGACAATCCCGCCTACCGCCGGCTTGTGCAGCAGGCGATTGTCTGGGCGGCCGGCCGGTAATTTCACCGCATTGCCAAAAAACGCCCTGACCGGCAAGGTCTGCCATTATGGCATAAATGACCTTCTCTGCCGAAAATTACAACATCTTTCTCCACAAGGAGTTAAGCTCACCAAGAAGCCGCTGGCACAGACTTTGCACATCATCCGACATACCGTATTTATAAAATGCCGTAACAATACCAAATTTTACCTGTTTGGAAAAACATAGGAGAACAGCAAATGGCTAAAATCATTGGAATCGACTTGGGTACAACCAACTCGGTAGTAGCGGTAATGGAAGGTTCATCACCGAAGGTGCTGATCAACGCATCGGGTTCCCGGATGACCCCATCGGTTGTTGGTTTTACCGACAAAGGCGAGCGGCTGGTCGGCCAGACAGCCAAGCACCAGCAGGTTACCAACCCCAAGAATACCGTATATTCGATCAAGCGGTTCATGGGCCGACGCCATAAGGAAGTCAGCAGCGAAGAAAAAATGGTGCCCTATACCATTACCGGCGGGCCGGATGAGTTGGTCAAGGTCAGTATCCGGGGCAAAGAATATACACCGCCGGAAATTTCGGCAATGATTCTGCAGGACCTCAAAAAGACCGCCGAAGATTATCTGGGCGAAAAAGTCGAACAGGCCGTCATCACCGTGCCGGCCTACTTCAATGACTCCCAGCGGCAGGCCACCAAGGATGCCGGCACCATTGCCGGACTGAAGGTCGAGCGCATCATCAATGAGCCGACCGCCGCGGCTTTGGCTTACGGTCTGGAAAAGAAGAAAAACGAAAAAGTCGCCGTCTTTGACTTCGGCGGCGGAACTTTTGATATTTCCATCCTCGACATCGGCGATAATGTGTTTGAAGTGCTCAGCACCAACGGCGATACGCATCTGGGCGGCGATGATTTGGATGAGATTCTGATTAATTATCTGGCCGACGAATTCAAGAAAACCGAAGGCATTGACCTGCGGCAGGATCCGATGGCCCATCAGCGGCTCAAAGAAGCAGCCGAAAAGGCCAAATGCGAATTGAGCACCCAGCTGGAGGCAACGGTGAATCTGCCGTTTATCACCGCCGACGCCAACGGGCCCAAGCACCTGAACATCACGATTACCCGCAGCAAGTTTGAGGCCTTGGCCGAGCCGGTCTTTGAGCGGCTGCGGCAGCCCTGCCTGAAGGCGATTGAAGACTCCAAACTCAAAGTCAGCGATATTTCCGAAGTGCTGCTGGTCGGCGGCTCAACACGCATTCCGAAGGTCCAGCAGATTGCACAGGAAATCTTCGGCAAGGTTCCCAACAAGAGCATCAATCCCGATGAAGTGGTTGCGATGGGAGCAGCCATTCAGGGGGCGGTTCTGGCCGGCGATGCGGGCGTCAAGGACATCCTGCTGCTGGACGTTACCCCCCTGTCGCTGGGCGTTGAAACCCTCGGCGGCGTGATGACCAAGCTGATTGAACGCAATACCACCATTCCGACCAGCAAAAAAGAGATTTTCTCAACGGCCGCTGACGGTCAAACCAGCGTGGACATTCACGTCCTTCAGGGCGAACGCGAATTCGCCCGCGACAACCGCACGCTGGGGCGGTTCCAGCTGTCGGATATTCCGCCGGCGCCGCGCGGCGTGCCGCAGATTGAGGTCACCTTCGACATTGATGCCAACGGCATCCTGAATGTTTCGGCCAAAGACCTTGGAACCGGCAAGAAGCAGTCGATTGTCATCCAGTCCAGTTCCGGCCTGACCAAGGAAGAGGTTGAAAAGATGAGGAAGGATGCCGAAGCGCACGCTGCCGAAGACAAGAAGCGCCGCGAGGTTATCGACCTGAAGAATCAGGCCGACCAGCTTGTCTATTCCACCGAGAAAATGCTCAAGGAGCATGGCGACAAGGTTCCGGCCAATGTTCGCAGCGATATCGAATCGGCGGTCAATACCCTCAAGGAAGCCGCCAAAGGCGAAGATGGGCAGGCCATCAAACGCGCAATGGAGAAGCTGGCCGAGACCTCCCAGCAGCTGGGCAAGATTCTCTATGAAGAAGCTGCCAAAAAGCAGGCAGCTTCCGGCGCCGGAGCCGGCAGTTCGGCTTCCGGCACGCAGGCAGGCCCCGCCGAAGGCGAGGTTCGCAGAAAAGGCGAAGGCGATGTAATCGATGCCGAATTTGAAACGAAAGACTAAATCTTTCTTCCGCCCACTGAAAAGCCCTGTCCAACGCAGGGCTTTTTTTATGGACTGTCCAACCGCGCCGGCAAATCTGCCGGAACGCTTCAGCAGAGCGCCGCTTACGGCTTCTGAAAGCGGATTTGGCCCGTAATGCCTTGGCCGGGCTTAATCAGAAAATTCTTCACACAGTAATCCAGAACCAGCCAGTCCTGCTGCGGCTCAACAAAAAACTCGGCTGTCTTATGGCCGAACGCCGGCACCGTAAAAGCCGTTGTGCCGTGCCGGCCGGATACGTCCAGCTCCAATTCTATCATCGCCCGGCAGTGAACGGTTACAGCCAAGGTTTGCTGCGGCGTCCAGCGCGACTCGGTTTCCACAGATGCTTCCAGCAAGGGAATCAGAAATTCTTCCCTGCCGATAAGCTGATTTTTATACCAGACAACCGTGCGGCCTTCTGCGAGGGCCTGCTGAATAGCCGGCACACTTTTTTCTGCTGCAAAGACCAGCGTTGCCGTGCGGTGCCGGCCTGCCGAATAGGGTGAAAAAGAAGACGGATCGTGGATATCCGAATTGCCCAGCATCGTCAGCTTTTTTTCCAGACACCACTGATGGGCCTGCGGATAGTAATCGTCCCCATTGGCCACTTCCAGCCCGTGCAGCCATCCTTTCTCATACATCTCGGTCTGAACAGCCTGCCATTGTCCCCGTTCTGCGCCCTGCCAAGCATGGTGATTCCAGAAAACAAAGCCCTTTTGGGCATTGGCGCGCTGGAGGGCATCCAGAAGCGATTCGGTCTGCAGGGGCTGGATATCGGTCAGAAAAACGGCATTATAATGTCCGGGCGGGGTATCCCGGGTAATTTCTGCCCCCCGAATCAGCAGGATCCCGTTTTTCTGTGCAACCGGCTGGGCGATTTCATACGGCCGGGCATGGTTGGTGGGAATATCCTGCTTGTGCGGCTGGTATTCAATATGGTCGGTCAGGGCAATAAAATCCAGCTTCTCCCGCACGGCTTCCTGAATCCGCACAGTCGGCCAGACCAGTCCGTCGGAAAAAACCGTATGGGTATGAAAATCGCCCACCAGTGTTTGATAGCCGGCAATATCGGGAAAATACCGCTCCGGAGCCGACCAAGCCGCCGGCAAAACCGCCCAAAAAACCAGAAGCACCAAATCCGTTATTCGCTGTATTTTCATCATAAATCTCCCGCACACCAATCGATTTTGCCGATATCTGCCGTCTTTATACTCGCTAACGCATATCCGGCACCCTTTATTTCCGCTACTTCAGATAAAAATCCAATTGTCTGTAACATTTCCCAACGGCTTTGCGTAATAACAGGCAAACAAGGAATCCTTGCTTGGTGAAACGCAAAAGCGTACAATGAACCTTACAATCGGAAAGGACAGGACAATGAAAACACTCGTGTATTATGCAATAGGGGCTATTCTGCTTTCTGGATACGCCGCAGCGGCGCCGCTGAACAAAGCCCATATTTCGGGCGATGCCCTCTGGCTGGTTCATCTTGATTTGAATGCCTTTAAATCCAGCCAGTTCGGCCGGCTGGCATTGGGGGAAATCACGCAGCGCCAGCAGCAGAAAATTGACGCCCTGACCCAGCTTTTAGGCACAGACCTGACGCGGGATATAGATGCAGTAACCCTCTACGGGCCGGATGCCGCTCAGGAAAATGCGGTGGCCCTGCTGTACGGCCGCTTTGACCGGAACAAACTGCTGACCCTGCTCAAACTCAACGACGCCTATGCCGAAAGCACCTACAAGAACCATCTTTTGTATCACTGGAAAGACGACAAGAAGCAAACGGCTCAGGTCGGGGCCTTCTGGACAGACAACTGCATTGTTATCTCGCAGACGGAGTCGGCCGTTGGAACGGCGCTGGATGTGCTGGCAGGACAAGCCGGATCGCTGGCAGCCAATCCCCATTCTGTGCTGTATGAATTGACCAATGCCCCCGCCGGCACCATTCTGCTGACCGCTGCCCAGTCCCTGACGGAGCTGACCCGGAATAATCCGCACGCCGCCATTCTGCAGAACTCCAGCATTATGGCCGTGGTGGCCGGCGAATCATCCGGCATCATGAAACTGCAGATTCGGCTGGATGCCGCCTCGGCAGAGGCCGCCGGACAGATTGAGACCATCGTCCGCGGAATCATGGCCTTCGGTCTGCTCCAGCAGGACAAAAATCCCAAGCTGGCGCCGCTGATGAACGCCGTCACACTGACCCGGCAGGACAACCGGCTGGAACTGGTCTTTCAGTACAGCTCCGCCGAGCTGTTTGAAATGGCCAAAGCCGATATTTCCCATATCGAACTGCCGGCGGCTCTCTGATGCCTCCGGCTGGATATCGAAATGAATGCTTTTTCAGCACAATCCGATCAGGCCGTAGCCCGTGCCGCTGCAGCAGGCGACCGGGCTGCTTTTGATGAAATTGTGCGGCGCTATATGCGGCCTCTGCTGGAATTCGCCGCAGCCAAAACATCCGTCCCGAATGCCGAAGACATTGTGCAGGAGACCTTTCTGCGGGCGTATCAGAACATTACCGCCTACAGCGACCGCTATACGCTTAAAAGCTGGCTGTTTACGATCGCATGGCGGCAGATTATCTCGCTGTACCGGAAAAAACAGCCCGATTTGCTGACGGACGAACCGGCTTGGCGGCCGGCTGAATCTGCCGATCCGCCGGATGCCGAATGGCTCTGGGCAGCAGCCCGCACCATGGGACAGGACTACTACACGGTGCTGTGGCTGCGGTATCAGCAGCAGATGACCACGGATGAAATTGCGCAGGTGATGCGAAAATCGCAAATCGGCGTGCGGGTTCTGCTGCACCGCGCCAGAAAACGGCTGGGACAAATGATTGCCCAAACAACCTCCATTCCGATTGGCCGGCCCCGCAAATCAGCGGCAGCGCTGGCAGAAAGGACAAGCTGATATGATATGCCGGATGCTTCAATGGGCTATGGAAGGTCAGCTGGATCGTCACGGAGCGATTCAAAGTCCCCCTCTGCTGCGGCATGTGCAGCACTGCCCTGCATGCAGCCGCTGGCTTCAAACGCACCAGCAACTCCAACGGCGGCTGCAGCATCCGCTGCCAAGTCCGGTCAGCCCGGCTCGGATAAGTCGGCTTCAGGCCCGGCTACAGCAGCGGCTGTCGGAAGCCGGCCGCATCCGAAAGGCGCCGTTTCGGCCGGCGGCTCTGCAATCCGCCGCGGCTGTGCTTCTGCTCGGCGCCGGGATAGGGCTTTTGTATGTTTACTATGCCCCGACGGCCCCCGTCTCCTCCGGGGCGGCTGATGCGCTGCAGCTGATAACCCCCGCGGCCGGCTGGCAGCAGATTCCCCAATGGGCGGCCCTGTCCGAACAGCCCCTCCGCACCGAGGTCAGCAATCTGGCCGCCGATGCCCGCCGTGCCATGCAGTTTCTGGTCACCTGCCTGCCCGCCGGCGGCGTACCGGCCGGGCTGTCAGAGGCCGCAGCGCCGGATTAAATGAGCCGGCCAAACAGCGTCAGGGCGGCGGTTTTTTCGATGCAGACATGGACAAACCGGCCGGTCAGGGAAGCCGGTCCGTTAAATACCGCAATGTAGTCGTCAGCGGTACGGCCGATCAGCTGGGGATGATCCGCATCGGCTGCCTGATTCAGGTGCGGCTTTTTGCTGGGTCCTTCCACGAGGACTTCGACGGTCTTGCCGACAAACCGCTGATTGTCTTCTTCTGCGATTTCGCTGATGACTTCCAGCATGCGGATATTGCGCTGCTGCTTGACCTCGGCCGGGACGGTATCGGCCAATCGTTTATCGGCCAGCGTGCCCGGACGGGGCGAATACTTGAAAACAAAGGCGTTCTTGTAGCGGACGCGGCGGATTAAATCCAGCGACGCCTGAAAATCCTCTTCCGTTTCGCCGGGAAAGCCCACGATAAAATCGCCGGCAATGGCGATATCCGAAACGATGCGGCGGGCTTTCTCTATCAGCGCTGCATACTGCCGGGCTGTATAGCCCCGGTTCATCGCTTGGAGAATCCGGTCCGAGCCGCTTTGGGCGGGAATATGCAGGTACGGGCAGACTTTCGGATTGTCCGCCATCAGCTCCAGTATGGACTCATCAAATTTGCCCGGATGACTGGTTACGAACCGCACCCAGTGAATCCCTTCGATGGCGCTGACCTGCCGGAGCAAGTCCGTTAAGGTATAGGTTTTGCCGCCGTCTGTATAACGGTAGGAATTAACGGTCTGGCCCAGCAGCGTAATCTGCTGAATGCCTTCAGCGGCCAGCTTGTGGGCCTGTTCGACAATCACCTGCGGCGGACGCGAAACTTCCGGGCCGCGCACATACGGAACAATGCAGTACGAACAGAAATTGTTGCAGCCGCGCATCACCCGGATAAACGCCTGTGATTTCAGATGCAGCTTATCCGAGTCATGGGCGTATTCGAACGCATCCAGCCGGTCTTCGTCGGCCTCATCGGTCTGACGGATTTTTTCCGATACAGACAAATACTTCCCGCGGTCGACCAGCGCTTGGGCAATCAGAGCCGGCACCTCCGGAAGCTGGCTGGGGCCGGCCACAATGTCCACCGCCTCATGGGCCAGCAGCGCACGGCCGAGCCGCTGGGCCATACAGCCGATAACGGCCACAAGCAGCTGCGGACGGCTCTTTTTAAGATGCCTCAGATGTCCCAGATGGGACAGCACGCGGTCTTCTGCATGCTGGCGCACCGAGCAGGTATTGAGTACAATCACATCCGCCTCGGCGGGGCTGTCCGTAAACGCATACCCCTGCGCGGCCAGCGCCGAACCCAGCAGCGACGCATCCAGCTTGTTCATCTGGCAGCCGAAATTTTTAAGATGAATCTTTGGCTTCTGCATAGACCCGTCAGTATAGCATACCTTCGCTTTAAATCCAAGAGCCGTTCTGCCCGATCAGACAGCCCCGATGCGCCGGAGAAACTGGTCCTCATCAAGGATTTCAACGCCCAGCCGGCGGGCCTTTTCCAGCTTGCTGCCGGGATCCTGACCGGCCAGAACAAAACTGGTCTTTTTGCTGACGGAGGAGGAGGTTTTGCCGCCGTGGTCTTTGATGGTCTGTTCGATCTGCTGGCGGGTGAAGTGCTTGAGCGTGCCGGTCACCACAATGGTCTGTCCGGCCAGAACAGCGGACGCTTTGGGCTTCGGCGGCGTAGGGCTGACACCGGCGGCCAGCATTTGACGGATAACCCTGATATTGGCCGGATTGTGCAGGTATTCATAAATGCTTTCAGCCACCACCGGTCCAATCTGCTCGATCTCGGTCAGACGCTCGACAGAGGCATTCATCAGGGCTTCCAGAGAGCCGAACTCGTCGGCTAAAATCTGCGCTGTCTGCCCGCCTACATTGCGGATGCCCAGCGCCGCAATCAGCCGCCACAGGTCGGCATGCTTGCTCTTTTCGATGCTGTCCAGCACATTGGCAGCGCTTTTGTCGCCCATCCGTTCCAGCTGCACCAGCTGGTCAAAACGGAGCCGGTAGAGGTCGGCAAAACTTTTGACCAGTCCGGCACGGATAAGCTGGTCAATCAGAGCCGGACCGAGTGTGTCGATATCCATCTGCCCTTTGCCGGCAAAATATTCCAGTCGCTCCTTCAGCTGTGCCGGGCAGTCGGCATTGACGCACCGCAGATAGACGCCGCTGTCGTCCTTTTTGACCCTGCCGCCGCAGGCCGGACAAGCCGTCGGAATCTCAAACGGCCGGCTGTCAAACAGATGCCGCTGCTGGATTTTGACATCGACAACCTGCGGAATGATTTCACCGGCCTTTTCAATAATCACCGTATCCCCGCAGCGGACATCCAGCTTCTGGAGCAAATCGAAATTGTGCAGCGACGCACGCTTGACGGTCGTACCGGCCAGCTTGACCGGCTTCAAATTGGCCACCGGCGTCAGAATCCCTGTCTTGCCAACCTGCACGCTGATGGACTCGACCACCGTTTCGGCCTGTTCGGCAGCAAATTTATACGCAATGCACCACCGCGGCGCCCGGCCGGTCAGGCCCAGCCGATCCTGCTGGTCATAGCGGTTGACTTTGATGACCATTCCGTCAATCGGGTAGTCCAGCTTGTCTTTGCGGCCTTCCCACGAGCGGCAAATGGCGATGACCTCATCGATGTTGGCGGCCTTTTGGGTATGGGGATTGACCGGCAGGCCGAACGAACGCAGCTTCTGCAGCGATTCATAATGCGTCTGGGCCAGCGGCCTGCTGACCTGCCCCAGCGCATAGGCAAAAAACGACAGCTTGCGGCCGGCGGTGATGCGGGCATCCAGCAGCTTCAGCGACCCGGCGGCGGCATTGCGCGGATTGGCAAACTCCGGCTCGCCGGCGGCGGCCTTGGCGGCGTTGAGCTGGGCAAAGGCCTTCTTGGACATATACACCTCGCCGCGGATTTCAAGAACATCCGGCAGGCCATCGCCTTCCAGCGTCAGCGGCACTGCACGAATCGTGCGGATATTGGCGGTAACATCATCCCCCCGCCGCCCGTCGCCGCGGGTGGCTCCCTGCACCAGCCGGCCTTTCTCATACCGCAAACTGACGGCAAGCCCGTCGATTTTCAGTTCTACCGTATATTCATAATCACCCCCTTCAAGACCTTTGGCTATCCGCCGGTCAAAATCCCGAAGCTCCCCTTCGCTGTAGGTATTGTCGATGCTCAGCATCGGGACAGCATGGGCGACTGTTGCAAATCCCTCGACCGGCTGTTCGGACACCCGCTGCGTTGGTGAATCCGGAGTTATCAATTCCGGATGTTCCTTCTCCAGACGCTTCAATTCTGCAAACAGATTGTCGTATTCCCGATCGCTGATTTCAGGGGCATTATGGACATAATACAGCACATCATGCCGGCGAATCTCTTCCCGCAGCCGTTCAATTTGTTTCCGGATATCCTTCATCAGATACTTTCCTCTGTCTGCGGCGAAAGACCGCACCGAAACACGCTGGTTTTTACAAAACTTTTATACCAGCAAGGGAACATCAAATGGTATTATACATCTAAATAACAGGAAGTAAATCATCAGGAAATCTCGGCAGGAGACCTGCTATGCGATTGACTGTTGCGGTATGCGGGATAATCGGCTTGCTGTGCGGCCTTGCAGATTCCGGCCAGCCCGTCCGGATTGGGCCGGCAGATAGAAACGGCGCTGTCCGGATGCCGGCAGAACAATTCCTCAAAAGCCACTCGTTCAAATCCGAGTATAAAATGAAAATCATCCCCCCGGATTGCCGCATCCATCCTAAAATAACCGTAATTCGTCCTGAATCGGGCATCGACTACAAAACCAGGATTTACGATCCCTATCTCAAAAAATGGCGGCAGAATGGGGCAGAACAAGGCCCGCTGCACAAACGATGGCCCGGCCTGTTTATCAAGCCGGAACAATAAGACTTTGCCCCAGAGACCGCCGGACACTTATTCGCCCGCCTGCTGGATAGGAAGATCCATCTGAAAGACATCAGCCCATCGCGGAACCGGCTGGAGCAATACGCCGCCGGCAAAATCCACCGGCAGATTGAAGACTGGATGCGCCCGTTCCGGCAGACCCGTCTGGCCGGCTTCCTGCGGCAGCAGATACTCAGCCGCCCGCCCATCCATAAAAAAGCCCCCTGACACACGGGGGCTTCTGTCATTCTGAGAACTCTTATTCGTTACTGCCGTAAATCCACGCCTGTGCGGCTAAGGAGTAATCCACAATTTCATCCGGCCTGAAATACAGACCGATTTCATACGCCGCCGATTCAGGGCTGTCGGAGCCGTGCACCAGATTATACCCGCGGCTGGCGCCGAAGTCGCCGCGTATCGTGCCCGGCTCGGCCTCATTGCCGAAGGTCTTGCCCATCAGCTTGCGGGCCATTTCAATCACTCCGTCGCCTTCCAGCACCATCACCAGAACCGGCGACGACGCCAGATACCGCACGACGCCTTCAAAAAACGGCTTGCCGGCGTGAACTGCATAATGCCGGCGGGCCAGATCTTCGGAAATCTGCATAAACTTGGCGGCAGCGATTTTGAGTCCCTTGTCCTCAAACCGGGAGATAATCCGGCCGACAAGCTGCCGCTGGACAGCATCGGGCTTGATGATAATCAGCGTCCGCTGGGGCATCGGTCTGCCTTTTACACCAAGGAGGCACCCGCAGGCTTACGAGCTGCCGGGGATGATGAAGATTTCTACGCGGCGGTTGGCTTCATTGCCGCCCTTGTTGGGCTTGTTCGGCTCCACCGGACGGTATTCGCCATAGCCCTTGACAGCCATCCGCTCGGGGGCGATGCCGTTCTTGCTGAGCATCTCCTCGACGCTGATAGCCCGATGCACCGACAAATGCCAGTTGGTCGGATGCAGGCGAAGGGTTTCGGCCTTCTTGATCGGCACATCGTCGGTATGGCCCACAATCACCATATCAAACTGCTTGCCTTCGGCGGTATTCATAATTCCGGCCAAGGCTTTCAGCGATTCGGCCGCACTGGCCTGCACCTGATCGCTGCCCAGATTGAACAGCAGGTCGCTCTTGAATTTCAGCATGCCGGTAGAGGCATCGAAATCGATCATATCGCTGGTCTTGGCAAAATCCTGCAGCAGGACATTCATTTCCGCCGGCAGAGGCGTGCCGCCCTGCATCAGCTGATTCTGCATCTGGGCAATCAGGGCCTTCTTCTTTTCAAGGTCTGCTTCCAGAGCGGCGATCAGCGCATCTTTGGCCTGCACATCCGCCCCGCTCCTGCCGGCCAAGGCCTGCAGTTCCTGCAGCTTCTGCTGCAGCTGGCCGGTGCACTGGCTCAATTCATTTTCCAGCTGTTCAATCCGCTGCTGCTGGATGCGGTTTTGCGTCTGCAAGTCATCCAGTTTCCGCTGATTCTGACAGCCCGTCAGCGCCGCCAGCCCAATACAGCATGCCGCCCATACCAAACCTGTGCCCCTGTTCATTCCAATCCCCTTTCGAACTATCAATCCGTTAATTGTTTGCACCTATACAGTGGATGTCCATCCGTTTTTTTATGTCGGCTTTCGGAGGCCGAAACATTTGATTATTTGCGCTTTTTGGCCGGTTTTTCCTTTTTCGGCTTCGGGGCCTTTTCCTTCTTGGAACCGCCCTGACCGCCCATGGCAGCAGCCAGCGACAGAAGAATCACCAGCAGTATCAATCCGATGGAAATAATCCAGATCAGGCTGATGTCGGCAATCATCGTCTTGGTCAGAATCTTGGCCAAGGACGGCACCACATCCTGCACCGCAGCACCCAGCACGACAGCCGCCAGCACCAGAGCCGCGGCCGGCAGAAACATCGCTACGCCGTACATATTCGTCCGCGGATCCGCCGGAACCGCCGCTGCCAGCGGGACAGCCCCTGCCCCGACAGGCCCAACGGGAACTGCCGCTTCCGCCGCAAGCGGTGCAGCCGCCTCGGCCGGCGCTTCAGCCGGAGCCATCAGGTCTTCGGGTTCTTCTGCCAGCCCGATCGGCGGTTCGCCAGCCGCGGCGGGAGCTTCGCCGCCGGCGCCTTCGGCACCGGCAGGCAGAATGTCGTCCAGCACCGCCCCCAGCGAGGTATCATCCGCCTGCAGCGAAAGGTCCAGCAATCCTGACCCGCTGCCGAAGCTTTCTAAGTTGGCATCGGCATCCAGACTTTCGACTTCATCGGCCGCCTGCGTCTCGGCCTTGGTGTCTTCGGTGAGCTTGTAGGCATCTTCCGTGCCGCTGAGAATGTTGATGCCGACAGAGCCGACATTCGTGTCCCCGCTGCTGAGGTCGCCCATCTGGCTCAGACCAAATCCCCCTTCGCTTTCCTTGGCTTTGGGCTGTTCATCCGCAAAGTCCAGCTCCAAATCCGCAGCCCCTTTATCCCCTGCAGGCCCTTCATCCGGTTCCAGCCGAATCTCCGAAGTTTCTTCCAGCTTGATTTCCAGATCCGAACCTTCTTCCAGATTCAGGCCGGCTGAAGTAATATCAAGTCCGACGATTTCTTCAGCCAGTGCATTGACATCATCGACATTAAACACCGGCTTGCCCGCATCCAGATACTGCCGCAGCTGACCCTGCCTGACAAGTTCCTGAACCTCCTGTTCGGTCTTGCGGAGCTTGTTCATTACTTCCTGCATGTTGTAATAGTTTGCCATGATTTTCTTCCCAAACATGTTTTAGTATGGCTATGTATCGCTCTCCAATCATTATATCGGCCTGCCGGACGCTTGAAAAGTCTTTTTTTTAGGGTTTAACACCTTTGCAAACGCCCCTTTACGCACTGCCGGCGGCAGCAGATTCTTCCCAGCAGCCGGCAGACCAAGCCGACTCGCCCAAAATCCTGTCCAGCTCCTCTTGGCTGACAGCACGGGTCAGGCCCTCCATCGGGTCGGGAGTCCATTCATCCTCCCACCGCCGGCCGCTCAGCCAGCGGGCCGGATACGGGATAAACCGCCCGC
>Ga0209407_1000238_pt1 | contig 78562 bp, 77 predicted proteins | sample AD_JPNHG3_MetaG_FD_184410 | JGI IMG/M metagenome (GOLD analysis project Ga0209407, IMG submission 184410) | Active sludge microbial communities of municipal wastewater-treating anaerobic digesters from Japan - AD_JPNHG3_MetaG (SPAdes) (version 2) | ecosystem: Engineered > Bioreactor > Anaerobic...
GAACGTACACGTTAGCAATCGTATATCTCGCCCGGACGATGTCACTAAGAGACAGTCGGGGTGGCTACGGGAGATTTTGGGCCCGGAAGGATGCCCCCGGACATGTTTTAAAACTGTAACGAAGAGATCAAACGCTAAGCCCAACAAACAATCAGGAGCCGAAACAAACAAATTGACAGGATCCGGACCATGACTAGGGAGACGTTTCTACAGGTTTTGAACATAAGCTCTGCATTTATGAACGAATCGTTGACAATACCCCCGATATGATGCATCATACTCGGCCCGGACTACTTTTCCGCCGGGAATCAGCCGAACAAAAAAAGAGGTTGACATTTACCTTCATGGGTATAGAATATCGTGCCCTTTGGTTTGAGTAACCAAAAGGCTTGGTTTTGGGAATTTAGGAGTCCTTGATGCCGACTATCAATCAACTGGTAAGAAAAGGGCGGACGATCCGCAGACTTAAAACTAAGTCGCCAGCATTGCAGTCTTGCCCAATGCGCCGAGGTGTCTGTACGCGTGTCTACACAACCACGCCAAAGAAACCAAACTCGGCTATGCGAAAGGTTGCTAAGGTTCGTCTGACTAACGGTTTTGAAGTCATCGCCTATATTCCAGGCGAAGGCCACAACCTTAGTGAACACTCTCAGGTGATGGTTCGTGGCGGTAGGGTCAAGGACCTTCCCGGTGTTCGTTATCACATTATTCGTGGAACGATGGACGCGAAGGGTGTGGATAAGCGTCGTCGTAGTCGTTCTAAGTATGGCGCCAAGCAGCCCAAGGGCGTGAAGTAGTCAAGGGAGGCGATTAATGCCCAGGCGTAGAGAAGTCCCAGTTCGTGAGGTTTTGCCAGATTCGCGGTACAACGACTGGTTGGTGGCAAAGTTTGTAAATCACTTGATGTACAAAGGCAAAAAGGCCGTTGCGGAAAAGTTGTTTTACGACTCCATGGACCTGATTGCGCGTAAGACAAAAGAAGATCCCTTGAAAATCTTCAAACGCGCCGTTGAAAACGTGAAGCCGCAAGTGGAAGTCAAGTCAAGGCGCGTCGGTGGTGCGACCTATCAGGTACCCGTCGAAATTCGCCCTGAAAGAAAGACTGCCCTTGCAATCCGTTGGTTGTTGATGTTCTCCCGCAGACGATCTGAGAAGGGAATGATCAACAAGCTGTCATCGGAAATCATCGACGCCTTCAACGGTCGTGGAAACGCGATCAAGAAGCGTGACGATACCTACCGTATGGCAGAGGCAAACAAGGCTTTCGCTCATTATCGTTGGTAGTATTGTAAGGAGTGCCTTTCGTGGCCAAGAAGGTGGATATAAGTTTGGTTCGTAATATCGGCATCATGGCCCACATTGATGCTGGTAAGACGACTACAACCGAACGAATCCTGTTTTTCACAGGAGTGTCTCATCGTTTAGGCAACGTAGACTCCGGCGATACCCAGATGGATTGGATGGACCAGGAACAGGAGCGAGGGATTACCATCACCTCTGCAGCTAACACCTGTTTCTGGGATGGACGTCAGATCAATGTCATCGACACTCCCGGCCACGTTGATTTCACCGTTGAAGTCGAGCGTTCTTTGCGTGTGCTGGATGGCGGCGTCGTTGTTTTCTGTTCCGTCGGCGGAGTTCAGTCGCAGTCCGAAACTGTCTGGCGTCAAGCGAATCGTTACAAGGTCCCCAGAGTCGTCTTTGTCAACAAGATGGACCGCACGGGGGCCGATTTTAATAAAGTCGTAGGTCAGGTTCGAAGCAGACTACGTGCTAGGGCTGTCCCAATCCAGATGCCCATTGGTAAAGAGTCCGCTTTCAAGGGTGTTGTCGACTTGATTACGATGAAAGCCCTTGTCTGGGGTGATGGACTGGATCATACATTCGTCGAGACTGAAATACCTGAAGACTACTTAGCCAGCGCTAAAGCTGCCAGGTCCGAAATGTTGGAAGTGGCCGTTGAATTCGACGATGCGGTCATGGAAAGATACCTTGAAGGGATCCTGCCAACAAACGAGGAAATCGTTGAAGGACTGCGCAAGGGCACATTGGCGAACCAAATAGTTCCAGTTTTGTGTGGCTCAGCTTTCCGTAACAAGGGAATTCAGCCCCTGCTGGACGCAGTTGTTCAATATCTGCCTTCCCCCTTGGATATGTCACCAGTTTCGGGAATTGACCCCATCAAATCTAATGGGGAGCTTGTTCATGAAGAGCGAAAGCCGACCACGTCAGAGCCGTTGGCAGCTATCGCATTTAAGCTGATGAACGACCCTTATGTCGGGCAGCTTACCTTTGTTCGGGTTTATTCTGGTGTGTTCCAGGCAGGCAGTTATGTCCTTAATGCCGGGCAAAATCAGCGTGAACGTGCGGTTAGGCTTTATCGGATTCACGCGAACAAACGTGAAGAGGTAAGCGAGGTATATGCTGGGGATATCGTCGGTGTGGTTGGATTCAAGACCACTGTAACTGGCGATACGATCTGCGATCCCGAAGCGCCCATTTTGCTTGAATCTGTAGATTTCCCGGATCCGGTCGTGGAAGTGGCCTTAGAAGCGGCATCCAAGAGCGATACTGAAAAGCTGTTTGCGTCGCTGCGACGTTTAGCACTGGAAGATCCAACATTTAAGTTCAAGATTCATGAAGAGACTGGTCAGACAATAGTTGCAGGCATGGGTGAATTGCATCTGGAGATTTTGGTTACCAGAATGCAAAGGGAGTTCAATGTTGATGCGCGTGTCGGTCGTCCACAGGTCGCTTACCGTGAGACGGTTACCAGGCCAAGTGAATCCACTATTAAGTACGTTAAACAAACCGGTGGGCATGGTCAGTATGCTCATGTGGTTATGAAGATTGAGCCTTTACCTCGCAATTCTGGGATTCAGTTTGAAGACGCTACAGTTGGTGGCAGTGTGCCAAAGGAGTACATTCCTGCGGTAGAACGGGGCGTGCGTGATGCGGCTTCCAACGGTGTTTTGGCTGGATTTCCAGTTGTTGATTGCAAGGTAACACTGGTCGATGGCTCGTATCATGAGGTTGACTCCTCTGAAATGGCTTTTCGGGCCGCGGGAACAATGGCCCTAAAGGATCTGGTCGCCCGTGGCCAGCCTATTTTATTAGAGCCTGTAATGTTGCTCGAAGTCCTGGTCCCCAGTGAATACATTGGGGATGTGTTGGGTAATCTATCGACCAGACGCGCTCGCGTGGTGAAGATGGAAACCCAGGAAGACGGGACTCAAGCGGTCGGGGCCGAGGCTCCGTTAGGTGAGATGTTTGGGTACGTGACTGACCTTCGGTCGTTGTCGCAGGGTAGGGGAATCCAGACGATGGAGTTCCTGCACTATGCCCCAGCACCGCAGGCTATCCAGACACGCGTGATCAACGCTGGGAGGATGATCTAGCATGGCAACTCAGAGGATTCGTATCCGGCTGAAGGCCTATGACCACAAGATCCTCGACCAATCGGTTGGGGAGATCATCGCTACGGTCAAAAAGACTGATGCGAAGGTGGCAGGGCCTATTCCATTGCCGACCAAAATTAGTCGTTACACCGTGCTGCGTTCGCCGCACGTGGATAAAAAGAGCAGGGAACAGTTCGAAATCCGCACTCACAAGCGGTTGATCGATATTCTGGACCCAACTTTGCAGACGCTGGACGCTTTGACAAAACTCGACCTTAGTCCTGGTGTGGACGTCGAGATCAAGGCTTGATTCGAGGCGAGGGGGACATGCCTAATTTGGATGTTTTTGACCTCGGGCGTAAGAAGGTCGGTTCAATCGACCTTTCAGACGCTGTGTTTGGAGCGGAATCACGACCGCATCTTTATCACCAGGTGGTGAGAGCTCAGCTGCTTTCAAAGCGAGCCGGCACCTCCAAGACGAAGAAGCGCGGTGAAGTGTCCGGTTCAACCAGGAAGGTTTATCGGCAAAAGGGAACTGGGCGTGCACGTCACGGCGACAGCCGCTCACCACTGTTTAAGCGTGGTGGAACCGTATTCGGCCCAATTCCAAAGGAATGGGACGTCAAGGTGCCCAAGAAGGTTAAGAGAGCAGCTCTTGTTTCTGCTTTGTCAGATCGTGTTCGCGAAGGACATGTCTGGATTTTGGACAAAGCTGAGCTAGAGCAGGCCAAAACCAAACGCATTGCCGAGCTGATGGCCCGCTTTGAGGTTGGTAGTGTTTTATTCGTCGATGTTGACAACAGGAACCTATCGCTGTCTTGCAGAAATCTGCCAACAGCCAAGTACCTGTCAAGTCGCGGATTGAACCTGTTTGACGTGTTGAAGTACGACCACCTCATTTTAACGAAGGGTGCCGTCGAGGCAATCGAAGGAGCGCTGACGACATGAAGAGCCCTTATGATGTGATTCGTCGCCCTCTCATCACCGAGAAGGCGAATTTGGACAAGGAGCGTCGTAACACCTACCACTTTGAGGTGCCGGTGGTCGCTGATCGCCAGGAAATCAAAGAGGCTGTTGAACGTGTTTTCAACGTAAAGGTGGACACTGTTAGGACCCTTATCGTTCGCGGTAAGTTGGTTCGCAGAGGACGCACTTTTGGAAGACGACCCAGTTGGAAAAAGGCGATTGTAACCCTTCGAGAAGGGGATTACATCGATCTTTTCGAAGGGATGTAACCGCGTATTCGCAGGGAGCGGACGATGGGTATCATCAAGTACAAGCCAACTTCGCCAGGCCGTCGGGCCATGTATGGGGCGGATTTCTCCGATATTACGAGGGGAACTCCTGAAAAATCCCTGACGACCCACACGACCGGCAAGGCTGGACGAAATAGTGCTGGACGCATAACCTCACGCCATCGTGGCGGTGGGCATAAGCGTCGCTATCGTATTATCGATTTCAAGCGCGACAAGGTTGGGATTCCAGCCAAGATCGCACAGATCGAATACGATCCTTATCGCAGCGCCAGAATTGCACTTTTGCACTATGTTGATGGCGAGAAACGCTACATCTTGGCGCCTCGTGAGTGCAAGGTTGGTGACACTGTGGTGGCGTCGCCACACGCAGACATTCTGCCTGGCAACTGTCTTCCTTTGAAGGCTATTCCCCAGGGGACCCTGATTCACAACATCGAGTTAAAAATCGGTGGCGGTGGCAAGATGGTTCGAGCCGCTGGTGGATCTGCAAACCTGATGGCCCTTGAGGGTGGATATGCTCTTTTGAGGCTCCCCTCTGGTGAGCTTCGAAAGGTCAGGGAAGAGTGTCGTGCCACTATCGGCGATCTGTCCAATGGCGATCACGAGAATATGTCGATTGGTAAGGCTGGAAGGAATCGCTGGAAAGGTATCCGGCCTCAGTCCCGTGGCGTTGTCATGAACCCAGTTGATCACCCAATGGGTGGTGGTGAGGGTAAGACGTCGGGTGGGCGCCACCCAGTTACGCCTTGGGGTAAGCCGACCAAGGGCTATCGTACGCGCCAAAACAAGCGTACGGATAAATTGATTGTTAAACGGCGCAAAAAGTGACGGACGGAGTGAATAATGCCTAGGTCAGTAAAAAAGGGACCGTTTATAGACAGCCATTTGGTTGAAAAGATCGAGCAGCAGCTTCGGTCTGGTCAGAAGAAATCGATTAAGACGTGGTCGCGTCGGTCGGTTATCTTGCCAGAAATGGTGGGGTTAAATTTTGCGGTACACAACGGTAAGAAATTTATACCTGTTTTCGTATCGGAAAATATGGTCGGACATAAGTTAGGTGAATTTGCTCCTACGCGCACTTTCCACAGCCACGCTGGCGATAAGAAAGGCAAGATGGCGAAGGGTAAGAAGTAAGAGGTGGGACCGATGGAAGGGCATGTCGTTAAAGCCACCGCTCGTTGGGTCAGGATGGCGCCTAGAAAGGTTCGCCACGTGGCCGATGTGATTCGCGGCAAGCGCGTTGATGAAGCTGGCGCAATACTGTCGTTCGTGCAACGGCGAGCAGTTCTGCCAGTAAAGAAGGTGTTGAATTCCGCCGTGGATCAGGCAAGGCAGGCCGGTAATTTTGATTTGGATAACCTGTACGTAAAGGAAATTTACGTTGATAAAGGGCCTTCCATCAAGAGGACCTTAAGTAGATCACGCGGAATGGTTAACCGAATTGATAAGTTTACGAGCCACATAACTGTGGTTCTGGGCGAGTTGGAGTAGGAGGGTACCTTGGGCCAGAAAACTCATCCGGTGGGATTTCGGATCCCCTACATCAAGACTTGGAACTCGCGTTGGTATGCAGATAAGCACTACGGGGCGTGGGCAGGCGAGGACAAGAAGATCCGTGAAACCGTCCGGAAAAGGATGGGCTTGGCTGGGATCTCATCTGTTCAGATTGAGCGCACCGCCAATCGTGTGAAGGTCTATATATTTACCGCTCGGCCTGGCATTGCCATTGGCCAGAAAGGTAAAAATATTGAGGATTTGAAGCGTGAGCTGACTCGCCTTACTTCTTTGGAAGTTGTGCCCTTTATTCAAGAGGTGCGAAAGGCAGAGCTTGATGCTCAGCTGGTTGCCGAATCGATTTCGCAGCAGTTGGAGCGGCGCGTTTCTTTCAGGCGTGCTACCAAGCGGGCTATATCTCAGGCCATGAAAGTTGGGGCAAAGGGGATTAGAGTTCGTTGCTCAGGTCGGCTTGGCGGAGCTGAAATGGCCCGAGTGCTGACTGATCGTGAGGGGCAGGTCCCATTGCATACCCTGAGGGCAGACATCGATTACGGTTTGGCAGAAGCCAACACGACTTATGGCGTTATTGGTGTCAAGGTCTGGGTTTACAAGGGCGATATCCTTAAGAAATAAGTAAGGCCGCGGCCTGCAGGCTGCGGAACCGAGCGTCCGTTGGGATGCGAAATGGAGGCGGAAGATGCTTTCCCCCAAACGAGTAAAACATCGTAAGGTCCAAAAGGGCAGGATGACTGGGATGGCCTATCGCGGGTCAGATGTCTCTTTTGGTGACTACGGCCTGCAGGCTACCGAATGTGGTTGGGTGACTGCACGCCAGATTGAGGCGGCGCGTGTCGCTATTAACCGATATGTCAGGCGTGGTGGAAAACTGTGGATCCGCATTTTCCCCGATAAGCCAATCCCGAAGAAGCCGCTTGAAACCAGAATGGGGCGTGGTAAGGGAGCTCCCGACCAATGGGTAGTGGTTATTAGGCCCGGTCGCGTCCTTTATGAAATTGAGGGTGTTGATGAGGCGACGGCGAGGGAAGCCTTTAGGCTGGCCAGCCATAAGTTGCCCATTCAGACCACGTTTTTGAAGCGGGGAGAGATTCGATGAAGGCCTATAAGACTGAAGAGCTTCGCAGCTTGACGGATGAAGAGTTGATCAGACGCGAGCAGTCACTTAGGAAGACTCTGTTTGACTTCCGGATGAAACTCGCGGTTGGCCAGTTGACCAAGTTTGCAGACATTACTGCGACGAAGCGCAACTTGGCCCGCGTTTTGACTGAGTTACAACACCGGCGTGCCGGGCTTTCAGGTTAATGAGGTAAGAGATGGAAGATAACACCATCGTAAAGACCCAGCGGACCTTTACTGGTAAGGTTAGCAGCGTGTCTGGTGAAAAATCCGTACTGGTTGAAGTCGCAAGACGTTTTCAACATGCGCGGTACCATAAAGTTATTACCAGGAAAACCCGGTATATGGCTCATGATGAGAGCAGCAGCTGCGCAGTTGGCGACGTTGTGGAAATCGAGGAATGCCGTCCTTTGTCCGCGAGGAAGCGTTGGCGCGTTGTTAGGACCCTTACAAAGGCTGCTATTTAGGTGGCGGTAGTTTTGGGTTGATTTGGAACGCTAGTAGAGGTGGGTGATGATCCAGACTGAATCCTCTTTGATATCGGCTGACAACTCTGGCGCGAAGCGCTTGAAGGTTATCCGAGTGCTTGGTGGAACTAGGCGGCGCTACGCGACGGTTGGTGACGTTGTTGTCGCATCGGTCAAAGAAGCAATGCCAAGATCCAAGGTGAAAAAAGGCGACGTCGTTAAGTGCGTTATTGTCCGTACTGCCAAAGAGGTTGGGCGACCGGACGGGACATACATTCGCTTCGACCAGAATGCGGCTGTCGTTATCAATGCCGCGTTTGAGCCAATTGGTACTCGAATCTTTGGGCCAGTTGCCCGAGAGTTGAGGGCGAAGCGGTTTATGAAAATCGTATCGCTGGCACCGGAGGTAATTTAACATGCAAAAGATTCGCAAAGGCGATGAAGTAATTGTATTGCGTGGCCGCGACCATGGTCGTAAGGGCAAGGTGCTTAGCGTCGATGGTGACAAGGCTATCGTTGACAACATCAACGTAGTCAAGCGACACAGCCGGCGTCAAGCTAATAACCTGCATGGTGGGATCACCGATAAATCAGCTCCTTTGCCATTGTCAGCTCTGGCTTTGGTCAGCAAGAAAGATGGCAAGGCAGTTCGTGTTCGGTTTGAGACCCGCGAAACCGCAGGTAAAATTCGCAAGGTTCGCGTAGCAACACGCACAAACGAAGTTTTCGAATAGGCGTAAGGGCCGCAGGTGGCATGACATGACCAGATTAAAGAAAAAATACGATGCTGAAATCGTGCCGGAACTGATGAAGCAGTTCAACTATGCAAACCCAATGCAGGTTCCAAGGGTGCTGAAGGTATCGGTAAACATGGGGATGGGTGAGGCCACTCAAAACCCCAAGATGATTGATACTGCCGTGGCGGAGCTGACCGCGATTACAGGTCAGAAGCCAGTGATCACCAAAAGTCGGAAGTCTATCGCCGCTTTTAAGGTCAGGGCTGGTATGAATGTAGGTGTGTCAGTGACACTTCGAGGTGATCGGATGTACGAATTCCTGGATCGCCTTTTGAATGTCGCGCTGCCTCGTGTTCGAGACTTTAGGGGTGTTTCCACCAAGGCCTTTGATGGGCATGGTGACTACACTTTGGGTATTCGCGAACAGATCATTTTCCCTGAAATTGACTACGACAAGGTCGAAAAGTTGAAGGGGATGAATGTCACGATTTGTACTAGTGCAAAAACTGATGAAGAGGCATTCGCTTTGCTGAAGGGCTTTGGCATGCCTTTTAGAAAGACGGGCTCTGCTAGTTAAGGAGGATAGAGCGTGGCGAAAACATCGCTAAGAAACAAGGCAATTCGCAAGCCGAAATTCAAGGTTCGGGCGTATTCACGCTGCCCGCTCTGTGGAAGGCCCAGAGGCTATCTGCGCAAGTTCAATATGTGTAGAATCTGCTTTCGCAATTTGGCTCTGAAGGGTGACCTTCCAGGTGTGATTAAGGCGAGCTGGTAGGAGGCGGACCATGGTAAACGATCCTATTGGAGATATGCTGGCGCGCATCAAGAACGCGATTAACGCGGGCTTTGATTCGGTTGAGATACCTAATTCCAAGATGAAGCAGCGCATTGCCGAGATCTTAAAGGAGCAGGGCTATATTGAGGATTTCTCAGTAATCGATGACCGGCTTCAGGGAATTTTGAAGCTGTATCTGCGCTATCAATACCAGCGGCGTAACGTGATTGTAGGGCTGAAACGAATCAGTAAACCTGGTCGACGGGTGTATGTTGATAAAAACAACATCCCGTTGGTCCAAAGAGGCCTTGGTATAGCCATTCTTTCCACGTCCAGTGGGGTTATGGCTGATTCTGAAGCCAGGAAGCTAGGCGTTGGCGGCGAAGTGCTGCTATCGGTCTGGTAATACATTGAGTAGGGCTACGGCCCGATGGGGTGGCGGAACCCCCGTGATGAGCGGGTGCGGAGACGTCGCTAGGAGGTCCAAGTGTCTAGGATTGGCAAAAAGCCGATTCAGATCCCTGCTGGGGTCGAAGTTAAGCTGTCGGGTGACGTGGTCAGCGTCAAGGGGCCGTTAGGGTCCTTGTCGCGGGCTGTCGAAGGCGTTATCGTCGAGGTGAATTCCGGCGTAGTTAAGGTCACTGCTGACGACGGTCATGCAAACGGCCGTGCTATGTGGGGGCTGATGCGCACCCTGATCGATAACATGGTTACTGGTGTAAGTACCGGGTTTTCTAAGACATTGACCATTTCTGGAACCGGTTACAAGGCTGAGGCTGCTGGCGATGGTAAGGCTTTGACCTTGTATTTGGGATATTCCAAGCCTGTTGAATATCCTTTGCCGGCGGATGTCACCGGTGCAGTCGAAGATAGGAATCTGAAGATTGTTTTGCGCAGTATCAACAAGGAATCTCTTGGCGATACAGCCGCAAAGATTCGAGCATTACGACCTGTCGAGCCTTATAAGGGCAAGGGCGTAGCCTATCTTGGTGAGAAGGTTAGACGTAAAGCTGGTAAGGCCGGCATCAAGTAACCTCGGAGGCGCAACGTGGAAGTTAGAGTAGCAAAACGTCGTAGACTGGCGCGTCTGAGCCGGAAGATTCGAATCCGCAAAAAGATTCGAGGGACCGAAGCGCGGCCGCGTTTGGTGGTTTTTAGAAGTGCGCGCCATATCGACGTGCAGGTTATCAATGATGATGCTGGCCACACGCTTGTAGCGGCATCTTCGCTATCTCCTGAGATTAGAGATGGCTTAAAAGGTTTGAAAAAGATGGAAGTCGCGAAGAAAGTCGGCGCTTTGATTGCTGAACGCTGCAAGGCTAAAGGCATCGAAACGGTCGTCTTTGATCGAAACGGTTTCCTGTACCACGGCCGAGTAGCGGCCCTGGCCGATGCTGCCCGGGAAGCCGGCCTACAGTTCTGATGACGGGGGAGAAGTCATGGCCGATGCGCTCGTGCACGAGAAATTAGAATTTACAGAGCATGTGGTTCACATGGGACGTGTTGCCAAGGTAGTCAAGGGCGGGCGTCGTTTTTCGTTCGCAGCTCTTGTTGTGATTGGTAACGGTGAGGGACTTGTCGGTTTTGGCCTCGGCAAGGCTCAAGAAGTGTCCGAGGCTATCCGCAAGGGTGGCGAACGTGCGCGTAAAAACCTGATTCGCGTACCGATTACTGGCACAACTCTGCCCCATGAAGTTAAAGGCCGTTATGGTGCCGGTAACGTTATGATACGCCCAGCGTCTCCAGGTACTGGAGTTATTGCAGGCGGAGCCGTACGTGCAATTTTGGAAGCTGCTGGTGTTAAAGACGTTTTGACTAAATGCGTGGGATCTCGCAATCCTCATAACGTTGTCAGAGCAACCATTGATGGCCTGCGGCAGTTGACCACCCGTGATGAGGTGCTGGAAAAGCGCGGGCTTATCCAGAGTGAGGTGGAGTAATGAAGGAACTGTCTTCACTTAAGCCAATTCCTGGCTCAGTCAAACAACGCAAGCGCGTCGGGCGTGGTCCTGGATCCGGAACCGGAAAAACCGCGGCTCGCGGTCACAAGGGTACAGGTGCAAGGACTGGTAAAGGCCGGCCCGCTCACTTTGAAGGTGGCCAGATGCCTTTGCAGCGCCGCGTACCAAAACGTGGCTTTAGACCGCTGGATCACAAGGAATTTGCGGTTGTTAACGTTGGGGAATTGGATATTTTTGAAAACGGAACAAAAGTGGATGTTGCCATGTTGGTAACAACTGGATTGGTCCGTAAGATTGGATATGGTGTTAAGCTTTTGGGTAATGGAGACATCACTCGCAAGCTGGACATCGTTGTACATGCCTGCAGCGCTACTGCCAGAGAAAAGGTCGTAGCCGCTGGTGGCACCGTAAGTGTATTAACCGAGGAGACCGGCGCCTAAGGCGCATGGCGGAGGGAGTTTCGTGGCCCACAGCCTGCAAGGACTTGGAAAAATCCCGGAACTGCGAAAGCGTCTGCTCTATACCTTGGGTATGTTGGCGGTATACCGACTTGGTATTTTCGTCACTGTACCTGGAATAGACCGCGAGATCATGGCTAATTTCATCAGATACGGTGAAACTGGCCTGTTAGGCTTGGCAGACATGTTCAGCGGTGGTGCTGTTTCGCAGATGTCAGTTTTCGCTTTGGGTGTTATGCCCTACATCAGCGCGTCCATTATCTTTCAGCTTCTGGGCGTGGTCATTCCTGCATTGGAACGGCTGCAAAAGGAAGGTGATCAAGGACGACGCAAGATTAACCAGTACACCAGGTACGCGACGGTTGCACTTTCAATCATCCAGGGGCTTGGTATATCAGTCTGGCTTCAGAGCCTTAATGCTCAGGCTGGAACGGAACACCTTGTCAGATTGACTGGTTTTACCTTCAAATTCTTGACGGTATTATCCCTTACCTCTGGAACACTTTTGCTGATGTGGATGGGTGAGCAGATTAGTGATCGTGGAATCGGAAACGGTATCTCCATGATCATTTTCGCAGGTATTGTTGCCCAGTTGCCTACAGCTGTTACTAGGACCTTCGAACTTTCTACTCTGGCGGGTGGTAAGCTTGCTCCGTTGACCCTGCTTATGATCCTGATCCTCATCATTGTAACCATCGGAATCATTGTGTTCTTTGAAAGGGCGCAGCGTCGAATCCCAGTGCAGTATGCAAAAAAGGTGGTTGGCAGAAAGCTTTACGGCGGGCAGACGACTAGTTTACCTTTGAAGATCAACACTTCTGGAGTTATTCCTCCAATTTTTGCATCTTCAATCTTGATGTTCCCGGCCACCATTTCCAACCTGTTTCCTGGAGCTACTTGGGTTATGTGGCTGCAAAGTGCGCTCATTCCAGGGGAGATGCTCTATAACGTTGTTTATGTTGCGCTGATTGTGTTCTTCACCTTCTTTTACACTGCTGTCACCTTCAACCCAGTTGATGTGGCTGACAATCTGAAAAAGAACGGTGGGTTTGTACCTGGAATCAGGGCAGGTAAGGCTACTGCAGACTATATCGACCGAGTCCTTTCAAGGATTACAGTTGGTGGTGCAATTTACATTTCCGCCGTCTGCGTGCTGCCAACGATTCTTCAGCAGCAGTTTGGCGTTCCGTTTTATTTCGGTGGAACCTCCTTGTTGATCGTTGTTGGTGTTGCCCTTGATTTGGTAGCCCAGATCGAGTCCCACCTCATCAGCAGAAACTATGAAGGTTTTGCCGGAGCCCACGGTCCTCGTATGCGCGGGCGTCGAGACGGTGGTTAGACTGAAATTGTTTCTAGGTGTAAAAAAGAGCTTGCATTATTCGACTAAAAGAGTAAACTAACGGACTCGCTAAACTAGGGCGTTTAGCGTTTGCAAGATGTTTGAAAAAAAGGGGGATTGATGCCGAAGGAAGAGGCCATAGAGGTAGAAGGCGTTGTTGTTGAGTCATTGCCAAATGCTACTTTTAGAGTGGAACTCCAAAACGGGCACCGAGTGCTCGCGACTGTCTGTGGGAAGATGAGGATGAACTTCATCAAAATTCTCCCTGGGGACAAGGTTAAGTTGGAGCTTACGCCGTATGACCTTACCCGGGGCAGAATCACCTTTAGGGTGCGTTGAGGGAGGCTAACGTGAAGGTAAAAGCGTCGGTCCGAAGGATTTGCGATAAGTGCAAAATTATTAAACGCCACGGCGTAATTCGAGTGATTTGTGAAAATCCTCGACATAAGCAGCGGCAAGGTTAGTTGGAGGCGTCATGGCTCGAATTGCTGGGGTAGACCTTCCTCGAAGGAAGCAGATTGGCATCGCCCTGCGTTACATCTATGGCCTGGGACCAAAGAATTCTCTTGTGGTCTTGGCTCAGGCCGGTGTTGATGCACGAACCAAAACAGATGATTTGACCGAGGGCGAGGTTGCACGTATTCGTGAAGTGCTCGACAGCGGTGAATTTAAGGTGGAAGGTGACCTGCGTCGTGAGGTTTCAGGTAACATCAAGGCTTTGATGGACATGGGATGCTACCGTGGTCTACGTCATCGTCGTGGATTGCCTGTGCGCGGTCAACGCACCCATACGAACGCCCGGACCCGTAAGGGCCGAAAGGGCACTGCAATCAAGAAGAAGAAGTAAATAGGAGCTCGATCTATGGCCAGAGCCAAGGTAGTAGGAAAGAAGAGAGTGCGTAAGGATGTCCCACTGGGGATCGCCTTTATCACATCTTCCTTTAACAACACTATTGTGACCATCACCGACCCGAACGGGAATGTCGTTTCCTGGTCGTCGGCTGGGCGCCGTGGGTTTAAAGGCTCCCGGAAATCCACACCATTTGCCGCGCAGATGGCCGCTGAAGATGCAGCTAAGAAGGCGCAGGATAGTGGCATGAGATCCGTCCAGGTCATGGTCCGTGGTCCAGGACAGAGCCGCGAGTCTGCAATCCGAGCATTGGCTGCCGCAGGGCTGCGAGTGAGCTACATCAGAGATGTGACCGCAGTGCCTCATAACGGTTGTCGTCCGCCTAAACGGCGACGGGTCTGACGGGAGGTTGTCGCGTGGCTAGGTACACCGATGCATCATGCCGAATTTGTCGGCGAGAAGGCGTTAAGCTTTATCTTAAAGGCGTACGCTGTGATACAGATAAGTGCTCATTTAACCGGCGTGCTTATGCACCAGGCCAGCATGGCCAGGCGCGTAAAAAGGCGACTCCATACAGCATGCAGTTGCGTGAAAAGCAGAAAGTACGTCGTATGTATGGGATGTTAGAACGCCAGTTTAGGCTGTTTTACGAACGGGCCAATCGGATGAAAGGTCCGACCGGTGACAACCTGCTGCGTCTGTTGGAAACTAGGCTGGACTCCGTGACCTACAATGCTGGATTTGGTGTCAGTAGGGCGGAATCGCGGCAGCTGGTTCGCCACGGCCACATCAATGTGAATGGCCAGCGTGTTACCATCCCATCCTATATTGTGCGGGTTGGTGACGTTGTTGAAGTTCGCGAGCGCAGCGCCAAGTTACAGCGCGTTATAGATGCTGGGAATTTTGCGGAGCAAAAACGGACGGTGCGGTGGCTGGAAGTGGATAGAGCCAAGTTCAAGGCTACCGTTTCAGCGCTACCTGAACGTGACGATTTTGACCAGATCCTGCCTGGATCTGAGGATGGAGATCGTCGTGGGATCAGGGACGAGCTGATCGTTGAATTATATTCCAAGTAGTACTGCGTTCGTCTCTTTTATGCGGGAGGGTTCAATATGCATAAGAACTGGCGAGAATTGATCCGCCCCAGAGCAATTCTTGTCGATCAGGAATCTCTGACCGATAAGTATGGAAAGTTTACCTGCGAGCCACTTGAGCGCGGTTTTGGTCTGACACTTGGTAATGGGCTGCGCCGTGTTTTGTTGTCCAGTATTCGAGGGGCAGCTGTTACCGCGGTTAGAATCGATGGCGTGCTGCACGAGTTTTCCACAGTTCCTGAAATTGAGGAAGATGTTGCTGAGATTATTTTGAATTTGAAGGCGGTTGACCTGCGGCTTGAGGTTGACGGGCCCAAGACCATTCACGTCAGGCTCGAAGGTGAACGTGACGTAAAGGCCAAGGATCTTTTCCAGAATCCGGCCGTCACCATTTTTAATCCCGATCTGCATATCTGCTCTATGGGGCCTGGTGCGGTCTTGGATATCGAGCTTACAATTGCGGCTGGTTTTGGTTATAAGGCCGCTGAAAAGACTGATGAAGACGTGGTGGGAACCATCCCGATGGACGCTATTTACACTCCTATTCGGAAGGTAAACTACCGAGTTTCCAACGCTCGTGTTGGTCAAATGACCGACTATGACAAACTAACCATTGAAGTTTGGACCAATGGTGCTGTATCTCCCAGGGATTCAGTGGCTTTGGCCGCAAAGGTCCTTAAGGAACAGCTTCAGGTCTTCATTAACTTCCCCGAAGTTGACGAGCCTGTCGAGGTTTATCCTGCTGTTGCGGTTGAGGATGAAGTTGTGGATTCGCCTGTTCAGACAGCCGAAAGCACCCTTCATGAGTCGCTTTATCGTTTGGTCGAGGAATTAGACCTTTCTGTTAGGGCTCAAAACTGCCTGCAGAGTGCCGGTGTTCGTTACGTCGGTGATCTGGTCCAAAAGACCGAGCAAGAAATGTTGAAGACCAGGAACTTTGGTCGAAAGTCGTTAAAGGAAATCAAGGATGCTCTTGGCGGTATGGGATTGTCTCTGGGTATGAGAATCGAGGGATTTGCCCCAGAAAAGCGCGTACTTAGCGAGGCTGCCTTGGCTGAAAAGCGTGGCCAGTAGGTTACCTGCTGTTGTGAGGAAATTGGAATGCGTCACAATAAAAGAACTTTGAAGCTTGGCAGAACAGCTGCCCATAGAAGAGCGTTATTTCGCAACCTTCTGTCTTCGCTTTTTGTACATGGGCATGTCACCACGACCGACGTTAAGGCGAAGGAAGTGAAGCGTCGTGCTGACATTTTGATTGGCTGGGCTCGTAAAGGCGATTTGCACCATCGTAGGCTTGCTGCCAGGCAGTTGTTTGGCGCTGACGCTGTGCAGCAGTTGTTTGACCATTGGGGCAAAAGCTTTCCCGACCGTATCAGCGGCTTTACTAGATCCGTTAAGATTGGACAGCGTTCAGGCGATGGCGCTCCCATGAGTTTGGTCGAGATTATTGTTGATTCACCTGCGAAATCTGCTGGTGAATAAAAGATTCTTTGGTATATAATCCGTCGCCTTTGTTCTTTAGATTCGGGGATCGTCTAACGGTAGGACTGCAGACTCTGGATCTGCCTGTCGGGGTTCGAATCCCTGTCCCCGAACCAAGGCCTATTCGGCCTGTTCGTTTTGCTCTTTGGTCCATTAGTCTAATCGGTTAGGACACAGGCCTCTCAAGCCTGGAGCACGGGTTCGAATCCCGTATGGACCACCATGCCCTTTAATTTAGCTGGCCGTTTTCGTAGAAGTGTTGGGATTTTCCAAGAAATGATAGCCGTCGTCGTCTGGGCGATGAACACCCTTTTCCGTAATTATTGCGGTAATCAACTGCCATGGGGTGACATCAAAGGAAGGGTTGATGACCTTTACTCCATCAGCCGCGATTCTATGAGACCCATAATGGGTGACCTCTTCTGGCATTCGCTGTTCAATCGGGATTTTGCTGCCATCTTCAATGCTTAAGTCTAAGGTCGACGATGGTGCGGCTACGTAAAAGGGGATGTTGTGACGTTTTGCCAGCACCGCGTGCGTGTAGGTGCCGATTTTATTGGCGGTGTCACCGTTTGCTGCTATTCGATCCGCCCCAACAACGATTGCGTCAATCACCCCATTGGCCATCAAGTGGCCTGCTGCGTTATCGGTGATTAACGTGGTATCAAATCCATCATGGACCAATTCCCAGACAGTCAAGCGGGCGCCTTGCAGGTACGGCCTTGTCTCGCAGGAAATCACCTTGATTGAGCGGCCTGCCTCTCTTGCTCCACGAATGACTCCAAGTGCGGTTCCAAAGCCGCCTGTGGCAAGGGCTCCAGCGTTGCAGTGGGTCATTACAGTGGCGCCGTCAGGTATAAGCACACCGCCGTGGGTGCCGATTGCTCGGTTCATCGCGATGTCCTCGTCTAGGATGGCCTCGGCCTCTTGATAAAGGCGTTTGCGCATCGATTCGGCCGTGTAATCGCTAGGCCAGTTTTCAGCCACCTGAAGCATTCGATCAACGGCCCATTTCAGGTTGACAGCCGTTGGGCGTGATGCCACCAGAATGTCTGCAACTTTGTGTAATTCCTTTAAAAAGTCTTCCTTGTTGTCAGGGCAAAGGCTGGAATGAACTGCCAAACCCATAGCAGCCGCAATTCCAATGGCCGGAGCACCACGTACAACCATGTCTTTGATGGCTTTTGCGACCGCTGGCCCGTCCTTGAACTTAAGATATGTTTCACTAGCTGGCAAAAGACGCTGATCAAGTAAAACTACTTGATGTCCCTTCATTGAAACTGGCTTTATGGCCATTAGACCCCCTAGTCGACCTTTTGAATCTTGCGTTGCAACAGCAGCAGTTCCTCTTCGGAGTATGGAATTTTTCCTGCAAAGTAGTCTTTGTCGTAGCTGTAGACATCGGCAAAAAACATGCCTCGCCCCTTGTCGTCAACCCCTGCGGAGTTGTATTCGATGAATATAGGAACAGGTGTTTTTAGTCTGATATCTTTTGGTTCTTCCTTAGCCAGAAAGTGGTTTACCCTCGCCTCAGAGACATCATTTAAGCGCTCAAGCAGGAAATTGGCGACCTTGAAGGGATCTTGAAGGCGGATGCATCCATGCGAAAATGCGCGAATTTCTCGGTCAAAGATTCTTTTATTGTTGGTGTCGTGCATGAAAATCCCGAACGAGTTTGGGAACACGAATTTGACCCTACCAAGCGCATTACTATCACCAGAGTCCTGGTACATGACTTCTCGACCGTCTGGCAAAACCTTGACCACAAAGTTTTGCTTCTGGAAGTAGGTAGGATCGTTTAAAAGCTCATAGTCGAGCTCCAATTTCTTAATCCTTGCGGCACATACCATCTTGGATTGATGGAAATAACTGTCAACTCAGCTGTAAACAACTTGGTCCTGTTCAAACGGCCTTCAATCTGGTTGTCAGGATCGACGTCCCAACGGTTATTTCCGACGATGACACGATTTTTCAGGACCATTTCCTGGTCGGCCCAAACCTCCATCTTGAACTCTGGAATGTTGATCCTGATGTAGGTTGGCTCTTCATGGCGGATCTCTGTTTCACGCCATCTTTGCAGCGAAAGTTCAAGCTGCAGGATTCTGGTCTCTACTGGGACGTTCAACGAGGCAAGGTGCCTAGCCTCAACCAAGCCGTCTTCATTGAAACCGTGGGTGCCTTGATAGGCCTTTACAGCATCCACAACCTCTTGATTAAACACCTCAACTATTTCACCTTCCCAGTAACCTTCCTGTGCTAGGCGCTGCACCAACTCTTCGACTGCCTGTCCTTTCGCCCCCTTTTTAAGCTCTCTTTTACCAAGGGTTAAAAAGCCGCCGTTTGCCTCGATTTGTCTATAAAAAGCAAGTGCTTCTACCGTCTTGGCATAGTTCGGGTGCACAGGAAGCAACGCCTTTAACCCAGCTTCAGGCTCTGCCCCAAAATCTGCAAAGGCCTGTACCAAAGGTTCATGCTGCCTACGTACAGCCGCCCAGAAACTAGGGTGAGCCTTGAATGGATGAGCCTTGATCCAGAACTTCATGTCCATGGCATATCTAAAGAAGGCCTCGGATGCAGCTACATCTAGGTTAATCCTGGCGTCCAACAGGGCCTTTTTCTTGGCGGCATATTCTTGAAGGCTGGTCGCAAGTTCATCTGCTTTTGGCTCGGTAAATTTCTTGAACTTGCCATCCTCAACCAAAGCTTCGACCTGTTCTAAAGTAGGCGCCTCTTTTTGAGTTATCAGCCTTTCTAGGGCCTTCCATTCAGGAATGGCGAAAAGTTCAGCCTTTGCAGCCTCGAAATCACGGTTGAGGTCGCCGATAGTACCAACGATTTCATCCATTGTTTCAAATGGATACTCATCTTTTGATATGGCGTGGGTATCTAAAGTATTCAAAACCTCACGCAGTACTTTGAAAGCATTGGATGGGCCATCTGGCAAGGAAAACAAAAATTCGCCACCCCTAGCCTCAACTGTGGCCGCCATGGCAGTCTTGTATCGTTCAACCTTGCCTGCCTTGGCAATAAAAGTTTCCTTGTCGCTGTCATCAATCCACGAATACTTGCTGTGTAAGGGCAAAAGGACCGAAAGCAATGCCTCGGGTTCCATTTTTGGTGCCTTTGGTTGCTTTTGGACTCCATCTTCCGTTGGTTTTGTTGTAAAGGAACAGCCGGCAAGGCTAATCACAAATAGAATTAAAAAAGACCGTTTAATCACCCTTTAACCCTCGTCGTCAGGGACAAGGATTCTATAGTCACAGCGCTAGTTGGTCAAACGCGGGCGAGTGCACCAGGATTATGTATGGTTAAATAGGGTGTTAAGCTTGATTGACAAAGATTCGCCGAGTCGCTAGCCTTCGCTGTATTTGTTTTTCTTTACCACATGGTAACAGCGCTTTTGAGCCGGAGTTTTGCCGTAACAAGGGGAAAGATAATGCAAGATAAACTAAAAAGGGGCTTGGTGCCAGTGCTTGTGCTGGTGGGTGCACTGATTGCGTTGGGTTGCGGTGGCGGTAACGACGATGCAGTGTTTGGCAATGGCGAGATCGAGGGTGACGAGCAGTGTGACGGGGCTGAGTTGAACGGTCAGACTTGCATTACCCGGGGCTTTACTGGGGGCGAGCTTGCTTGTACTGCTACCTGTCAGTTCGATACCAGTGGCTGCACTGCGCCTACGGCCGACTGCGGCAACGGCAAGATTGACGATGGCGAACAGTGTGATGGCGAGGCGTTGAACGGTCAGACCTGCGTGGATCAGGGCTTTGCTGGTGGTGATCTTGCTTGTACTGCTGCCTGCCAGTTCGATACCAGCGGCTGCACTGCGCCTTCGGCCGACTGCGGCAACGGCAAGATTGATGATGGCGAGCAGTGTGACGGCGAGGCATTGAACGGTCATTACTGCACGGATCTCGGCTTCGCTGGCGGTGATCTTGGCTGTACTGCTGCCTGCCAGTTCGATACTAGTGGTTGCATCTTGGAGCCGGTCGACTGTGGTAACGGCAAGATCGACGATGGCGAGCAATGCGATGGCGAGGCATTGAACGGTTATTCCTGCGCGGATTACGGCTTCGCCGGCGGTGATCTTGGCTGTACTGCTGACTGTCGGTTCGATACCAGTGGTTGCACCTTGGAGCCGGTCGACTGTGGTAACGGCGAGATCGACGATGGCGAGCAGTGTGATGGCGAGGCATTGAACGGTCAGACCTGTGCTAATCACGGTTTCGCTGGCGGTGATCTTGGCTGTACTGCTGCCTGCCAGTTCGATACTAGTGGTTGCACTGTGTCGTTGGTCGACTGTGGTAACGGCGAGATCGACGATGGCGAGCAATGCGATGGCGAGGAATTTGACGGTAAGACCTGCGCGACCCAAGGCTTCGACGGCGGTGATCTTGGCTGCACATCGACTTGTCAATTCGATACAAGCGCCTGTTTCGTCTGTGGTGACGGTAAGGTTGGCGGTAACGAGAGGTGCGATGGTGACGATTTGAACAATCAGACTTGTACGTCCCAAGGCTTCGACGGGGGCCAGCTTCGTTGCACCATTGACTGCCAGTTCGATACAAGCGCCTGTGTCGTCTGCGGCGACGGTAGGGTCGGCGCTGGAGAGGAATGCGACAGCGCGAACTTGAATGGCCATGATTGTGTTAGCCAGGGCTTTGATGGGGGAAGGCTCGCCTGCACCGCCGACTGTGAGTTTGATACCAGCAATTGTAGCACCTGTGGTGACGGCGTTATCGGGATTGGCGAGCAGTGCGACGGTGTGGAATTGAACGGTCAGACCTGTGTGTCCCAGGGCTTTGTCGACGGCAAGCTTGGTTGTACCGACACTTGCCAGTTCGACACCACTGCCTGCAGCGAGATTCCACCCGAGTGTGGTAACGGTAGGGTCGACGGTTTCGAGCAGTGCGACGGTGAAGATTTGAATGGTGAGACTTGCGAGACGCTGGATCTCATTGAAGGCGACCTCAGGTGTACCGATGATTGTCGGTATGACACTAGCCGCTGCGCCTTCGACTGCACCGCGGTATCGCTTGGGATGTTTGATGGCACGCCCATCACGCTCACAAATCAAGACAGCTGCTCAGGCACTACGCTCTACGATGCAAAAGGCACTGGCAGGACCTGTACGGGCTGGGAGACCGCCGGCTCCGAGATCGTCTACAGCGTGAGCATTCCGCCAGGCGAGGGGATTTTCGTAGTCATGGATGCCATTGATAGTTTCAACGAGGCGCTTTGGGTGACGATGTCGTGTCGCGATACCATCGGCTTGCATTGTATCGTAGGGTCAGATGTCCAAGTCAGAGAACCTGAGGAGGTTTCTGTCAGGAACACCTCGAACAAAGCCTTGACCTACCACATCGTGGCCGACGCCAGCGACGGCTGCGGCAAGTTCAACCTGTCCATCTCAAGGCTTGGCGACTGCGGTGATGGTGTTCGCGAAGGTCCCGAACAGTGCGACGGCCGCGACTTTGGGGTACATACTTGTGAGAGCATAGGCTTTGCTCCCGGTACTTTGAGATGCAACTCGGATTGCGAGTTCGATTTTAGCCGCTGTGGCTGCAAGGCTATCGACCTGGGGGTGTTTGACGGCACGACCATCGCACTGCAAGACCAGGGTGGCTGCCCAAGCTCCAAGCTTTACGATGTGGGCGGTGACGGCGGAAGCTGCCTTGATGCGCTAGTTAGAACGCCCGGTGCTGAGGTCCTATACAAGCTGACACTTCCGGCTGGCGACACGGTCAAAATCGTTTCGACGTCCCACGGATTCGACGAGACGCTTTGGGTGACTACGTCGTGCTTGGATATCGGCGGCTCGCAGTGTGTTGTTGGTGCCGCGAAGTGGAATCAGCGTCCTGAGGAGGCCATTCTTTCGAACAACACAGGCAATGCCGCGACATACTACATCGTGGTCGACGCTAAACAACCCAGTGGTTGCGGTAAGTTTGATCTTAACATTTCAAGGCATCCGTAAGTGTCAGCCGTAATTCGATATTGTTGATTAGCAAATGATTCGTCATGTAGACATAAAGCTGCATTATGCTTGTAATAACCGCTGTATTCATTGTGTGATCGCAGATCAACGTGATGCGGCAATGGCCAAGAGGGGTAGGGACTTTCGGACTACATCCGAGGTCGTAGCCGAGTTGGTAGATGCCGCCACTAAGGGATTCGATGTGGTCACCTTTACCGGTGGTGAGCCAACCTTAAGGCGTGACTTGCCTGAGCTAGTCCAGGCAGCGCGCCAGCTTGGTTTAAAGGTTGGCCTTCAAACCAACGGTCGCGCCCTTTCCTATGCCGAACGGCGAAAGCGGTTGTCTGGTATGGGCGTTGTTTTTGTTGTGGCCATACACGGCCCAGATCCAGAGATTCACGATTTGGTCACAGCATCTCCAGGGGCCTTTGAACAAACAATGCAAGCGATTAGGGGGCTTGTTGAAGCGGGTGAAAAAGTAACAGCCAAGGTCGTTATATCCCAAGTAAACATGCGGCATCTGCCTGCTTTAGCACAGCTCATGGTTGATACTGGGGTCAAAAGAATGAACCTGACCTTTCCACATGCGCTGGGTTTGGCTAGGCGTGGATTTGATTTCGTCGTGCCAAGATACTTCGAGGTTATGCCATTTGTACATGAAGCCATCGATATCTTTCATGTGGATGGCAGAAATATTGTTACCGAGGCGATTCCGTTGTGCCTGCTTGGTCAACATAAGGACCTGGCATCTGAAAACCTTTATAGGGCGGCAATCAAAAGTGAAGTGCGACAGCTTGATCAAGACCCCAGAAACTGGAGCGATGACCGGACAGGGGATGGCAAGGCAAAGGGACCCCAGTGTGTCGATTGTGCGCTTAACCAAGAGTGTGAGGGTGTCTGGAAGGAATACTACGATGCCTTCGGTGGTGATGAATTGATCCCGGTTACTTTGCATCCAAAGTCGTAGACGCCAATCAATTTTCCAACTATCATTGACCTTGGCTTTTTTAAAGTTGGGGGATTACCATGCGAGTTCTAATTATCGGATCAGTGGCCCTGTTGGTTCTTTTAGTCGCGATATTTTGGAAAAGCGTTCCTTTAGAAAGTGCTGAAGGTATCAAAAATGAACTGCAGGCGCTGGAGATGAGTGGTGCCCAAAAATGGGCGTCAGAGTCTTTTTCTGAGGCGCAGCAGGCTGTGGAAAAGGCATTGGCTGAATTCAAAAAGCAGGATGACAGGATTCCCGTTTTTCGAAGTCTTGGTCAGCTTGATGATGACGTTAGTGCAGCTAAGGAACTTATGACGAAAACAGTTGAGGCTGTATCCAAAGCTAAAGAGGCTAAGGCTGCAGAGATATTGAAGGAAATCGCGGTTATTGAAGAGGGGCTTGGTAAGGCTTTCGAGATGCTAAAACAAGCTCCAAAAGAAGGCAGCGACAGACCTCTCCACGCCATCAGAGGCGACCTTGAGTTAATAGGTCGCACAGTTGGAGATTTGCGATCAAAAGTCGAAAGGGGTGAAGTGCCTGAAGAAACACCGGATTTTGCAGGAATGACTGAGCGAATTAAGAATCTGAGCGAGAAAATTCCGGAAGAATTCGAGAAGATGAAAGCCTCAGCGGGACAGTGCTCGTAGTTACTGGGCTGGTGCGAGAGGTGGGACTTGAACCCACACGGTGTTGCCACCAGAACCTAAATCTGGCGCGTCTGCCAATTCCGCCACTCTCGCAGACAAATGCAGCGAAAAGGTACATTAATTCAGGTAAAAGTCAATCTGAAATTTTAAAACTGGGCATTTTTGCGCCCTTCACAATTTGACTAGACTTTGGCTTAAACATGTGCGGTAATCACCAAAGCTGTTTGAATTGGTTATAGATCCCAAAGGGGTGGACAATGAAAGTCTTGTAGTTCTTAGGCGCTTTGTCGTTAATGGTTGCCATTAGCGCAATGATTAGTTGTAGCGGCTCAGACCTGCCGCCCGACGTATCACCGGATGATTCCCCAGCCTTGGACGATGGTTCGCAGGATGATGGTTCTGATACCGCAGATCCACGTCCAGACTTGGAGGACGACGCTGACACTGACACCGAAACTGACACTGACGCTCCTTGCGAGCAAAAGTGCGGTACTCGCGTCTGCGGCCCCGATCCGGTGTGTAAAGAGTCATGCGGGACGTGTGATGCCCCATATGCCTGCAATGCTGACGGCCAATGTGAGTGCAAGCCACAGTGTGGTGACCGTCTCTGTGGCCCCGATCCGGTTTGCGAGAAGTCGTGCGGCGAGTGCGCACCTGGTCATAGTTGCGACTTAAATGGTCGGTGCCAGAAAGATGGCTGTGAAAAGGTATGTGGTAATCGCGTCTGTGGTCCCGATCCAGTTTGTCATCAGTCCTGCGGGTCCTGTGAGGCGCATGAAAAATGCAATGCTGATGGCCAATGCGAGTGCGTACCCCAGTGTGGTGAACGTAAGTGTGGCATTGAGCCAGTTTGTCAAACGTCTTGTGGCGTTTGTGAAGCTCCAAACAAATGCAATGAGCAAGGCCAATGTGAGTGCATCCCAGAGTGCGGCGAGCGCAAGTGCGGTGTTGACCCAGTTTGTGGAACGAAATCCTGTGGTATTTGCGGATTCTACGAAAAATGCAACGACCAATTTCTATGTGAGTGTGTGCCAGATTGCACCGGCCGCCAGTGCGGCCTTGACCCGATTTGTGGCACTGAGACCTGTGGTTACTGTGAGGCGCATGAGAAATGCAATTTGGTAGGTATATGTGAGTGCGTGCCCCAGTGTGGCGACCGTAAGTGTGGTATTGAGCCGGTTTGTCAAACGTCTTGTGGCAATTGTACCCCTCCAAACGAATGCAATGAGCAAGGCCAGTGTGAGTGCTCTCCAGACTGCCGCGGGCGCGATTGCGGCGTAGATCCAGTGTGTGGGCAATCCTGCGGCACTTGTCCTGAAAACTCCATTTGCAATCTTGATGGACAATGTTTTGCACCATCGATTGTCTGCTCGGATGACTGGTGCTTGATTCCAGCAGGCACATTCGAGATGGGGGCTCCACAAGGCGAACCTGAATACCGTTTTGATGAGGGGCCAGTTCATTCAGTGACGATTAGCCGCTCTTTTTACATCAAACAGACTGAAGTAACTCAAGGGGAATGGCAGTCATTGATGGGAAATAATCCATCAAATTTTCAGTCCTGTGGCAATAAGTGCCCAGTTGAGATGGTGTATTGGTACGACGCTGTCGCATACGCTAATGCCCTTTCTGAAACGCAAAGCCTTGAAAGTTGTTACACGTTAAGCAATTGCACAGGTGCACCTGGTACCGTCGGCTATAAATGTACGGTCGAGTTTAATGGTCTTGGCTGCACAGGTTATCGTTTACCTACCGAAGCTGAGTGGGAATATGCAGCGCGTGCAGGCGTTACTGGCCCAAGGTATGGCGACATTGATGCCATCGCTTGGCACAGTGGTAACAGTTTGAATAAGACTCGTGTAGTGGCTACAAGGACTGCTAACGCCTGGGGATTAAACGATGTGCTTGGCAATGTCTGGGAGTGGGTAAATGACTGGTATGGGCCAAACTACTACAGCAGCTGTTCATCGGGTTGTTCTGACCCAATAGGAATCGACGGTGGCAGTATGCGGGGGTATCGTGGCGGATCTTGGATGTCAAGCTGGAGGCAATTACGCCTGATGATGGCTCAGATACGACTCGCCCAGACATCGAGCCAATGTGTGAGCAAAACTGTGGTAATCGTGAGTGTGGTCCAGATCCGGTGTGTAAAGAGTCTTGTGGGACGTGTGATGCCCCATATTCCTGCAATGCTGATGGCCAATGTGAGTGCGAGCAAGAGTGCGGTGAACGCGTCTGTGGTCCCGATCCAGTTTGCGAAAAGTCCTGTGGCACCTGCGAAGCTGGTCATAGTTGTGACTTAAATGGCCAGTGTCAGGAAGACGGCTGTGAAAAGGCGTGCGGTGAACGCGTCTGTGGTCCCGATCCGGTTTGTGGGCAGTCTTGCGGCGACGATTGTCCAGCTCATCACAAATGCAACGATGATGGACAATGCGAGTGCCAGCCTCAGTGTAGCGGGCGTGAGTGCGGCGATGATCCGGTCTGTGGGCAGCCTTGCGGCGACGATTGCCCAGCTCATCACGAATGCAACGATGATGGCCAATGCGAGTGCCAGCCTCAGTGTGGCGGGCGTGAGTGCGGCGATGATCCGGTCTGTGGGCAACCTTGCGGCGACGATTGCCCAGCTCATCACAAATGCAACGATGATGGACAATGCGAGTGCCAGCCTCAGTGTGGCGGGCGTCAGTGCGGCGATGATCCGGTCTGTGGGCTGCCTTGCGGCGACGATTGCCCAGCTCATCACGAATGCAACGATGGCCAATGTCAGTGCGTCCCCGACTGTTTGGGCCGTGAGTGCGGCCTAGATCCGGTCTGTGGTGTGCGGCCTTGTGGTATATGCACTGCTCCAGAGACCTGCTCATCCCAGGGAATGTGTTGTGAGCGAAACTGCACCGGTCGCCAGTGTGGTCCCGATCCTTCTTGCGGAGACTCCTGTGGTAGTTGCCCAATGTACTTGGTTTGCGAACCTGACAGTGGCAAGTGCGTTCCCCCGTATGTTGATTGCAATTCAGGATGGTGTTTTATCCCAGCAGGTACCTTTTTGATGGGTTCTCCTGAAGATGATCCCGAGCGTTATAGCAATGAAGGTCCGACTTACATAGCGACGATTACCCGCGATTTTTATATGAGTCAGACGGAAGTGACTCAGGAACAGTGGCAGTTGGTGTTTCAGAACAATCCGTCTGGCAAGCCTGAATGTGGAGTAGATTGTCCTGTTGAGACTGTAACTTGGTTTGAAGCTGTTGCTTACGCGAATGCTCTTTCCGACAAGGAAGGTCGTGAAAAGTGTTACACGATAGAGGGTTGTTCTGGTAGTCCTGGAACGGGCCTCAAAAACTGTACAGTAACCCATTCTAATCTGCTTGACTGCAAAGGTTATCGTTTGCCAACTGAGACAGAGTGGGAGTATGCAGCACGTGCAGGTACCTCTGAGCCTAGGTACGGCGAGGTGGACAGGATCGCTTGGCATGTAGGAATCAGTCAACGTACCTATCATCCAGTAGCTCAACTGTTACCTAATGCTTGGGGATTATATGACATGCTTGGCAACGTTTGGGAGTGGGTGCATGACTACTATGATTTCTACAATACCAGTATTTCCGGTGGGATAGACCCGTTAGGACCCAGGTGGGGCGCTGGCCGGGTTATACGTGGCGGTGGTTGGATCTTCGATGCCAGGAACTCGCGGGCAGCTGACCGCAGCTACGAGACGGCTGATACACGTAGAAATTACATTGGCTTCCGCATTGTAAGGACTGCGCCGTAGTTTCTTGTGGAGAAGACCATAGTTTTGTTAAGGAGTATTCAATGCGAGTCATGAAGTTTTTAGGCACGCTGGCGCTAGTTTTTGCAGTCAGCGCAATGACCAGTTGTAAGGATTCAGACCAGCCTACCAACGTGTTACAGGAAATTCCCGATGCTACTGACGATTCAGTGCAGGACGAAGGCGTGGCGGACGAAGGCGTGGCGGACGAAGGTGCGGCGGACGAAGGTTTGGCCGACGATTCAGCGCAGGACGAAGGTTTGGCCGACGATACTCCTGTTGACGATGGTTCAGATGCCACAGATTCAGGTAAAGACGCTGACGCAGAGGTGTCTTGCGAGCCAAAGTGCGAAGACCGAGTCTGCGGTCCTGACCCTGTTTGCAAAGAGTCCTGTGGTACCTGCCCGGCTGGTCACAGTTGTGACTCGAATGGCCAATGCCAGCAAGATGGCTGTGAAAAGGTTTGTGGTGAACGCGTCTGTGGTCCCGATCCGGTTTGTGGGCAGTCTTGTGGCGGTTGTGATGCTCCATACGAATGCAATGACGCGGGCCAATGTGAGTGCGAGCCAAATTGCGAAGGCCTTGATTGCGGCCCAGATCCGAAATGTGGCCAGTCCTGTGGCGGTTGTGATGCCCCATACGAATGCAATGACGCGGGCCAATGCGAGTGCGAGCCAAATTGCCATGGCCGTGAGTGCGGCAACGATCCGAAATGTGGCCAGTCCTGTGGCGGTTGTGATGCCCCATACGAATGCAATGACGCGGGCCAATGTGAGTGCAAGCCAGATTGCGAAGGCCTTGAGTGCGGCAACGATCCTAAATGTGGTCTATCCTGTGGGACTTGTACCACCCCAGCATTTTGCAATCCCCAAGGCTTGTGCGAGTGTACTCAAGAATGTGGCCTCCGCCGCTGCGGCCCCGATCCGAAATGTGGTCAGTCTTGCGGTACTTGTAGCTCTGGTTTTAGTTGTGACTTAAACGGGCTGTGTTCGCCAGATGAATGTGCAAAACAGTGTGGTACCCGCATCTGTGGTCCCGATCCAGTCTGCGGTGCATCTTGCGGTACTTGCGACTTTGGTTATAGGTGTGATGCAGATGGTCAATGTCAGCCAGATGGATGCCTGAAGCAGTGTGATGGCCGTGTTTGTGGCCCTGACCCAGTTTGCGGTCAAGCCTGCGGTAATTGTGTTGGAAGCCTGGTTTGCGACCTCAAAGGTAAGTGCATCCCCAACACTGCCAAGTGTGATGGTGATTGGTGCTTCATTCAATCAGGTACTTTCCAGATGGGCTCTCCCAATGATGAGCTTGGCCGTTTTCGTAATGAAGGGCCAGTTCACACAGTCACCATTACACGTCCCTTTTACATGAAACAGTACGAAGTTACCCAGGGAGAGTGGAAGTCGATGTTTCACAACAATCCGTCTCGTTTCAGCACGTGTGGTGATGAGTGCCCAGTTGATCAAGTAAACTGGTTCGAAGCCGTTGCCTACGCGAATGCTCTTTCCGAGAAGGAAGGTCTTGAAAAGTGCTACACGATAAGCGATTGTTCAGGGATCCTTGGTTCTGGCAATACTGATTACGACCGCTATGAATGTACAGTGACTTATCCTAATCTGCTTGACTGCAAAGGTTATCGTTTGCCAACTGAGGCTGAGTGGGAGTACGCAGCACGTGCCGGTGTTCATGGGCCCAGATATGGTGAAATTTATTCCACGACGTGGTTTTCGGGAAACAGTTCCTGGCTTACTCATCCTGTAGGCGAAAAGAGTCCCAATAACTGGGGACTATATGATGTGCTTGGCAATGTTGAGGAGTGGGTGAATGACTTGTACGACGAATACTACTACTCTTCCTGTAATACCGGTTGCCAAGATCCTTTAGGGCCTGACCAGGGCAATCTTCGCGTTCAACGTGGCGGCTCTTGGGCTAATAGCAAAGATTCGGTGCGGTTGGCGGTTCGTGACGGTATGTACCATATATTTCGTCATGATTTCGGTGGGTTCCGTCTTGCAAGGACGGTTCCCTAGTCGTTTGGCCCAAAGCCTCCCTTTGCCCTAAAACACCCTAATATTCACCATATTTGCAGCCTTGTAGTTGGAATTCCCCTTGTTAACGAGTATCCTTCGCGCATGAAACCGACGCCTTTTACAATTTTTTGCGGTTATTACTTGGGATTGGATAAAGAATTCAATTACCGGTTTTTTAACCAGGACCAGTTGGCGCGTCATCTTGGGATCGACCCATCTGAGCTGCGCCACCTGATGGAAGAATACTATTTGACGCCTGAAATTGTGCGCCACGTGGACTACAATCTGGTACAGGCTCATGCCACAGCCCAGGAAATAGTGACCTTTGGTGGTGGTGAAGACATCAGGGTGTTTGCCAGGCGTACCTTTGAAGAATTCATCCAGGCGTTACAAAAGTACGACCCTACCAAAGACTTCGAAGGTGTGGATTATGACAACCTGTTTCCAGGTGATCCGCCTCCTGATGAAGACGATGATGTTGTTTTGTGACCCTGCACATTGATGGATCCAAGGAGGAAGTGATGTCGCGTCCCAAAGCTAGGATGTTTGCGATGTATGGAAAGGGTGGGATTGGTAAATCCACCGTTTCTTCCAACATATCGGCGGTACTGGCTAAGCAGGGTAAAAAGGTTTTGCATGTTGGCTGCGATCCCAAAGCAGATTCAACCCTTACTTTGCTGGATGGCCAACCAGTTAAGACAGTCATCCAAAAAATCGCTGGGCGCATCAGTTCCCCGGACGACATCATCATGCCTGGGATATTGGGACTTTCTTGCATCGAGTGTGGTGGTCCTGAACCTGGGGTTGGGTGCGGAGGTCGCGGTGTTTCAAGGATGTTCGAGGTTTTGGATGACCTGGAATTGATTGAAGATGGCGAATATGACGTGGCCGTTTTCGACGTGCTGGGTGACGTCGTGTGTGGTGGCTTTGCGGCGCCGCTTCGCCAGGGGCGAGCAGAACTGGTCTACATCGTTGTAAGCGAAAGCGTGATGGCGCTGTTTGCGGCAAATAACATCGCCAGGGCCATGAAACGTTTCGCTTCAAATGGAATTGCGCTTGGTGGATTAATAGTCAACCAAGCGGATGAGCACACCCCAATCGAAGGCCTGCACAAGTTTGCCAAAGCTCTTGGGACCAGGATTATTGGGGTGGTTCCGAGGGACCCTGCAATCAGAAAGGCAGAGGTGATGAAGCGCCCAGTTGTTGACATCGCGCCAGAATCAAAGGCCGCAGCTGTGTTTGCTGAACTTGCAAACGCCATAATGCAAGATTCTGTTGAAGCGCATCAGGTGCCAACGCCTTTTGACGATGCCGGTTTTGACGCCTTCATAGAACAGACGTTTGGACAGTCATGATGGACAGGCCTGGATTTGTGACTGGGGTGGCCTTGGTGGCCAACGCCGTCGCTCGGGAAATCTTCAAGGTGGATGCTTCACCTGAGGCTATTGAGGCGGTTCAGGCTGTTGTTGAACAGCATGACAGTAAAGGCTGGTGGGGCCAGATAGTTGGTGCTGACGCTTCGGGGCCTGGTTTTGACCTTTCGTGGTGTGAAAGTTCTGGAAATGATTGGGTGGACGGTTACCAAGAGGCCTTGACAGCTTTGGCCGCGGCTATTGAAGCTGTGCCCCTAGAACCAAATTCCATCGCTGTGGTTGGGATGCTCCTTGATCGGCGTGAAGCTGATCGTCGTGCTGATTATGATGAGTTGGCAGGCTACTTGGCCGCTCTTGGGTTGGATTTTTGCGGTTTTTTTCCCGCTTTTGATGTTGTGGATAGCTCCCAACTAAAGGACATCGCGCCTGCTTCAACCATTATTTCACTTCCTTACGGACGCAAAGCGGCGCACGCCATCTCAAAAAAAACTGGTGCCAAGCTCATCGAGCTGGACCTGCCAATTGGATTTGCCGGGACGAGCGATTGGATTAGCGAGGTGGCCCTTGCATGTGGGCGTCAGCAGGCGGCTGAACAGTTGATCAAATCCAAACTTGGCTCAGCAGTACCAAAACTTGAATGGGTAGTCCCTTTTTGGTTGCTGCATCGCCGAATCTTGCTGGTTGGTGATGTCTACAAAGTTAAAGGTTGGGCCGAAGCCTTGCACGAATTTGGATGCAATGTCTTGGGCGCGATTTGCACCGGTGGAAATCCAGCCAGCGCCCCAGATATCAACTGGATTGACAATATTCCTGATGACTTGGAAGTCGATTTAGTCATCGGAAGTCCGGTCGCCGAGGCCAAAGTCCTGCCATTTTTAGAAATGGGATTTCCAAATTTTGGTGAACATTTCATTTATTCCAGGCCAGAACTTGGTTTCGCAGGCACTCTTGCTACGGTGGAGGCGATCATCAACAGGCTGGCCTTGACATCCGTGATGCGCCACTGGCCAGGCGGCAGGGTCAAGTTTGACCTTAGAAAAGATCCCTGACTGAATAAAGTCCTGGTTTTTTAAGGACTAATTTTTCGCCCAAAGTTAGAGCTCCTTGTGCGAAGGCCATTCTCGATGAGGCCCTGTGAGTAATCTCGATTCGATCATGTGGTCCCAGGAAATAGATGGTGTGATCCCCGACTACTTCGCCCCCTCGGACTGCTAACACACCAAGTTCGTTGTCTTTTCTGGCTCCGGCGCCCCTGTTTGTGACTACCTGCAGGCCATTGCCAAGGGTTGAAGCCAAGGACAAGGCCGTACCAGATGGGGCATCCTTTTTGTGGCGATGGTGTATCTCAACTATTTCCACGTCATACGTTGGACCCAGGATCTCCTTAGCCTTGGTGGCCAATTCATGCATGGCAAGGACGCCAATGCTGGTGTTCGCAGCCCACAAGACTGGGATTTTTTGGCTGGCGATTTTGATCCTTTCATGGTCTTGCTCGGACAAACCTGTAGTCCCGCTTACCACTGGAATATTCAGGTCCGCCATGGTTTCGATGAAGCTAACTGACGCTTCGGGGGCGCTGAAATCAATGGCTAGATTTCCATTTAAGGACTTCCAGGAACTTGCATCTGAAGAACTCAAAATAGTTGTGGGGCCAAGTGGAGTGTTTTGGATAGTGCCAACGTCTGGATGATTTGGTGCCTCTATAGCAGCTGCCAACTGGAATTTTCCTGCGGCGGCCTCCATAATCATTTGCCCCATCCGCCCCATTGCACCGTTTATTATTAATTTCAACACCTTTTTACTCCTGTTAGTGGCGTCAATTTACTGGGCCCTAGCTTTAAATATTGCTTCAGCTTCAGCTACTGTCCTTTCGATTAGCTCTGAAACTGTTGGTAAATCCTGGATCAACCCAGCGATTTGCCCAATGGGCAGCGCCCCCTTGTCCAAGTTGCCATCAGCACACGCTAATTCAAATCCTTTAAAGGCATTAGCCATGAAGGCCATCTTTTCGATGTTTTTTGGACCTGATGCTGCCACACCCAAAGCTAGTTTCAAGTATGGAACATCCATCATTTCAGCTATTTGTCGTGAATTTAGGAAGGCCCTCGGCAGATCTAGGCCTCGTTTGACCGCCTTTTTAGCACCTGGGGCCTTCAAAATCCTGCAGGGCTGACCATCGAACCTTGATGAATAGATCGTGTCATAGGGGCTGGCCTTTAATGCGGCATCTTTGGCGGCTTGGGCAACTGGGCTTTCTTTGGTCAGCATCAGCCTAGTTCCCATCGCCACACCTTGGGCACCAAGGGCTAAAGCCGCAGCAAGTCCTCGACCATCGGCAATTCCACCAGCAGCGACCACCGGGATGGAAACAGCATCGACCAGAGTTGGCACCAAAACCATGGTGGTGACATCGCCACCGTGAGCGGCGGCCTCGTGGCCTGTCACCAGCAAGGCATGGGCACCCCAGCTTTCGGCAGCCTTAGCATGTTTTGCATTGACAACGGTGGCAATAACCCTGCCGCCATACGATTTTGCAGCATCAACAATCCAATCACCCTTTCCCATGGACACGTTTATTATCGGGACTTGTTCATCCAGCAGGACCTGTGCGTTTTCGCGAGCCCCCGGGAAATAGAGGGTGGCATTTGCACCAAAGGGTTTGTCGGTCAGTTGCCGAATTTTGCGAACCGCCTCTCTGGTTTGCTTGGCCCCATAAACACCAGTAGCCAAGATTCCAAGGCCACCAGCGTTGCTTACTGCAGCCACCATCTCTGGGGTGCTGACCCAGCTCATTCCAGACAGCAGAATTGGATGTTTGATACCGAATAGTTCAGTGATTTCTGTTTTCACAGGAGCCTCCAGGCAGGGTTCCAGGGCCTAGGCTAAATGTTTAGCGCTGTGTTGTAAATGGAATTGTGCGGGGCAGGGTGGGGGAGGCGGGGCCGGGAGCGGGGGCAGGGGCGGGGGGCAGGGACGGGGACAGGAGCGGGGTTATCGGCAGGGCTGTACTTCGCTTCTTGTTTCCGCCCTACATTCGTTGCCAACCTTGTTACAGGCGGTAATGACAGCGCCAGTTTCCCCGCATTCTGGAACGGGATATAGCCAGCCTTCAAAGTAATGGCATACTATTGTCCCCCCATAACCGGTTTCTTTCATGCAGGTGCCAATTGTATACAACTCCTGTATCGTTTCGTTTCCATCGCAGTTGTAGTCGAAGTTGTTGCAGTTGTTTTTTGTGGCAAAGAAATCGGTGACGCCCGTATGTACCCTTGAATCAAGATCACAGCAATCAGTTGAGTCGGCCACGTACCCCGCTGGTGGTGTGTCTCTGCATTCACAAGCACTTGGGTCATTAAGTGCTCCGTATCCATCGCCGTCTCTATCTCGGTAGTAGGTTGTGCATTTGAGCGAGCCCGGTTCGTCCGTCTCTCCGTCACAGTCGAGGTCTAGGCCAGAGCACATTTCAGGTCTTGCCTCATATTTCTGGGCGCAGTTGAGTGCACCGTCTATACAGGTCCACGTGCCCCATTGGCAAATACCAGGCTTACCAGTCTCACAATCTCTGCCATCTTGTGAAAAACTCTCGTCCGTTTCCCCATCGCAGTCGTTATCTAGGCCATCGCATTCTTCTGTCTCGACATCTTTTATCGGCCAACACCACAGTTTACCAGCTGAACAGTGCCGCCTGCCGTATTTACAAACACCCAGCATACCTGTGTCACAGTTTTCGCCATCTTCCGGAAAACTTTCGTCCGTCTCCCCATCACAGTCGTTGTCTAGGCCATCACAGATTTCTTTGGACGATGGCGTTTTTTGTTCACAAGCCAGTGATCCGTTTCTACAGCTCCACTTGCCGTCTTTGCAAACACCCTTCAAGCGTGTGTCACAATCTTGGCCATCTTCTGGAAAACTTTCGTCCGTCTCCCCATCACAGTCGTTGTCTAGGCCATCACAGATTTCATGGGACGATGGCGTTTTCTGTTCGCAAGCCAGTGCTCCGTTTCTACAGCTCCACTTGCCGTCTTTGCAAACACCCAGTTTACCAGTGTTACAATTCTGTCCATCTTCAGGAAAATCTTCATCAGTTTCGCCATCACAGTCGTCGTCCAAGCCATTGCACTTTTCCACAGATGGCTGAGTTGTCTGGGTACAGACGAATGCTCCCCTAATACAGACCATAGTAGCCGCGCTACAAACACCCAACTTGTCAGGAACTAGAACACAATCTTGACCACCCCCAGGGTTGTCTTCGTCAATTCGACCATCGCAGTTGTTGTCTTTACCATCACAGATTTCTTCAGTCGGTTGCTTAGTTTGGTTGCAAACAAGAGCTCCATCTTTACAAGTAGTTGTGCCTATCGCGCAGACCCCCTGCAATTCTGTGTCACAATCCCGACCACCTTCAGGATTGTCTTCGTCGGTCTGGCCATCGCAGTCATTGTCCTTGCCGTCACAAATTTCATCAGTTGGGGCGCTAGGAATGCATTCATTTAGCACACCATCGGTACATTTCGCGACTTCCCTGAAACATTCTCCGATGCCACAAGTTATGGTCTCTCCAGTGTCGCTCGGGGTGTTGGTACAGCCTGATTCGGGCTTGCAACTATCGAGCGTGCAAGGGTTTTTATCGTCACAATCAATAGCCGGGCCACTTATGCAGTCACCATCCAAGCAAGTGTCCGGGCCGGTGCACCGATCACCATCAGAGCATGGCGCATCATTTTCCAGCAAGACTTCCGTGCATTCCCTATCAATGCATTTGAACACGTGGCACTGCTTTGGTTGTTTGTCGCAGTCTTGATCAAGCTCACACGCGACAGGCTCGGTACTGTCATCCTCTTCAAACGCGCCATCATCTCCGTGCTGGCCGCGGTCGTGTTTTGCATCTGTGGCCGATTTTGAGTCCAGGTCCAGGGCATCCGAATTATTCAAGTCACCACCCCCCTTACATCCCAAGGCCAAAGTGGCGACTATCAAAGGCAACAATGCTAAGCGCGGCTTCATCGCGGTTCCCCGGAACATGATGCTGGCGATTTTATAATTCATCCTTCGAGGATGCAATAAATCGGGGTGGTTAGTCACGAAAATTTTGTGGGTGCCATCGGGAGTTGCCGGGAGCCAACGCTCGTGCTTCAAGCTTGCTGTAGGGTGCAATTAAATTAGCATTCACTTTAAACATGTGCTACCAATGGTCATCTGATGTGGAACAGACCATTGATTTCAGAGGGGTAGTCAATGCATGTCTTTAAATACTTAGCCACCCTGTCCTTGGCTCTGGTCATGACATCCATTGCTGGGTGTGATGATTCAGCCCACCGAGCTTGGGTTATAGGGGGAGTGCCTATGGGTTCAGCCGACGGAACCTGGGTACTAGGAGGGGCACCTCCGCCCACAGATGAAGGCACCTATCCCGGGCCATCCTGTGTATCAAACTGTGGTGGACGGCAGTGCGGTCCGGATCCTGTTTGTGGCGAGAGTTGCGGGACGTGTAATGCGGATGAGGTGTGCAGCCACGAGGGCAATTGCGTTTCCAAACCTGATAGTACGACTGGTATCGAATGGGTGCGAATTGCGGGTGGAACTTTCGAGATGGGTTCCAATGATTTCTCGTTGGCACAGCCAGTTCATAGTGTGACGGTGTCTACGTTTGAGATGACTAAGACTGCTGTAACCTTTAGGCAGTATCGAGCGTGTGTTTCTGCTGGTGGTTGCACGCCAGCTCATGTTGATGATGGTACGTGTTGGGTTTGGACTGGTTCTGGTGGAGAACAAGATACATTGCCTAGCAGTTTCCAAGGTGACTCACAACCTGTTGTTTGTGTAGATTGGGATCAGGCTCAAGCTTTTGCGAGGTGGGCTGGCGGTCGTTTACCTAGTGAGGCAGAATGGGAGTATGCAGCCCGTAGTGGTGGTCGTGACTGGAAGTATCCTTGGGGAGATGAAGAGGCTACTTGTGAGCGTGCTGTAATGAATGATGGTAGTGGTTATGGCTGTGGTCGTGATAGTACTTGGCCCGTTTGCAGCAAACCAAGTGGTGACACTACTCAGGGCTTGTGTGATATGGCAGGTAATGTTTGGGAGTGGGTTCAGGATTGGTATCACGATAGTTACAATGGAGCCCCAACTGATGGTTCAGCTTGGGAATCACCTACAGGCTCTTACCGGGTTTATCGCGGCGGCTCCTGGTGCAACTTCGCCGGGTTCGTGCGGGCAGCGCTTCGCAGCCACGACTCGCCCGGCTTCCGCACCGCTAGCCTTGGCTTTCGCCTTGCCAAGTCGGTGCGCTAGATCCTTGGCCCCTTGGATCCTTGGCCCTGCGCCCCTGTTGGCCGGGCGACAGCGTAGCGTAGGCGCCAATGGCCAACAGGGGCGCCCGGAGTTGCACATCTGCAGGATGGTGCCTCGTGAGATCGGTTTTTTTGCACCCCCCCTTGTCATTGTGAAACAGTTAGTTTAGCTAGAATTGCGCGGTGATTATTGGTTTGGCTGTGGCAGGGTCAAACATAATAAGCACGATTTAGAGCTAAAAAGAGGTCGAGAGGGCACCCTGCAACATGGCCCAAAAGGATGCCCCCGGACCATGTTTTGCTACTGTAACGAAGAGACAAAACGCCAAGCTCAACACACATCAGGAGCCAGAACGGACAAATTGGCTAGCTCAGGGACGGGGGCAGGGGCAGGGGCAGGATCAGGGACAGGGGCAGGATCAGGGACAGGGGCAGGATCAGGGACAGGGGCAGGATCAGGGACAGGGGCAGGATCAGGGACAGGGGCAGGATCAGGCGCAGGAACAGTTGCATCGCCAAGCTCAGTTCGACCTTTTTGCACTTTTGTGCAGTTTGTTAGCTTCATTTGTTGTTGGGTGTGGTAGAGTCTGGATACACCACTGTTCCTGCCATCCCGGCGGTTCGAACGGGTTCCGCTTTTAAAAACATTTGGGGGGTTTTCAATGATTCGAGTCATTCAATGGGGACTTGGCGCCATGGGTAGTGGCATGGCCAAATTGATTTTGGAAAAGGATGGCTTGCAGCTGGTTGGCGCCATCGACACCAGACCCGAATATGCCGGCAAAGACGTCGGCAGTATCTTGGGGCTCGGACGTGAACTTGGGGTCAAGGTCCAAGCCACCCCAGACGGCCTGCTTGATCCCGATGTGGCCGATATAGTCGTCATTGCAACCACTTCTTGGACTGCCCAGCAAATGCCCCAGCTACGCCAGATTCTAGGCAGTGGCCTCAATTGCATCTCAATCGCCGAAGAAATGGCCTCACCTGAAGCTCAAAGTCCAGAATTGGCCACCGAACTTGACCAACTGGCAAAAGCAAACAACGTCTCAGTTTTGGGAACAGGCGTCAACCCTGGTTTTGTCTTGGATCTGCTTGTGGTCACCCTCTCCGGAGTTTGCCATAAGGTTGATCGCATCGAGGCCAGCCGCGTCAACGATTTAAGCCCTTATGGGCCAACAGTTATGGCGACCCAAGGAGTTGGAATCACCCCTGAGGCATTTAATGAAGGCGTCGCCAACGGCTCCATCGTTGGCCACGTCGGCTTCCCTGAAAGCATCAGGATGATTTCGGACGCCCTTGGCCTAGGTGTTGATCGCGTTGTTGAAACTCGTGAACCCATCGTGTCCAAGGTCCTGCGTGAAGCCGCCCACGTGACGGTACAGCCCGGGATGGTCGCTGGATGCAAGCATATCGCGGTCGGATACGCAGGTGATAAGGCGGTTGTCAAACTGGTTCACCCCCAGCAGGTCCATCCGCATCTGGAAGGGCAAAGCACTGGTGACTACATCAACATCTATGGAACGCCAGATATTGTGATGTCCACCGGACCTGAAATTGCCGGTGGAATTGCAACCCAGGGGCTTGCAGTAAACATGGTTCCACATGTAGTCCAAGCAAGCCCAGGTTTAAAGAATATGTTGGACCTGCCGGCCCCAGCGGCGTTGATGGGGGCAAGCGCGTACAGGCGCAGAGTTTGAACAAGGAGGGCGACGTGGCTGTAGTCAATAAAGGAACTTGGGTTGAGATTGAATCGGTGGTTTTAACGCCAAAAGAAAGGGCGCCTGGGATTCCGCCAGAAACTGCAAAGTGCCCCTTGGTTATGAAGGTTTCCGGGTTTTTGGCCAATGATGCCTCGCTGGGTGACGAAGTTTGCGTTTACACCATGATCGGGCGCCAAGTTAAGGGACGTTTGGCCACGATTAATCCTGGATATGACCACAGCTTTGGGTCCACGGTGTCAGAACTGCTGCAAATTGGACGGACACCTGATGTGCCTGCACAACAAGGAGGCCAAAATGACTGATCACAGCTACCAAGCGGTTTTAAAACGAAAAAACCAGATCATGAAGGCCAGCCTTGGAATCGACTTTGATTCCTATGAAACCAGCCCAATCGCCTTTGATTACGAAAAACTGATGCTTGACACTGGCTATTCAATTGAAGAAATCGCCGCAATTCAGGCCAGATCAAAGGTTGGAAACACCCCCCTTTATGAATTGACTAGGCTGACTGAACTTGTGCGCCAAACTACCGCGCCTGGTAAAGGTGCAAGGATCCTAGTTAAAGATGAGGCCGCAAATGCATCCGGGTCTTTCAAGGCTCGCAGGGCAAGTATCAGCATCCACGAAGCAAAAAAACTCGGGTTTAAAGGCGTTATCGCCGCAACTTCTGGAAACTATGGAGCAGCAGTAGCCAGCCAAGCGGCTATGCATGGTCTAAAGTGCATCGTAATTCAGGAAGTGTTTGACAGTAAAGGGGTTTGTCAGCCTGAAATCATTGAAAAATCCAGAGCTTGTGAGGCATATGGCGCGGAAGTTCAAAGGCTTTCTGTCGGGCCAGAACTGTTTTATGTCCTTTTAAAGACCTTGGAAGAAACTGGCTTTTTTAACGCCAGCCTTTACACCCCGTTTGGGATCAGGGGGGTCGAAACTCTGGGCTATGAAATCGCCCAGCAGGTTCGGGCCAGGTACGGCAAGGCACCTGAAGCCGTAGTTGTTACACACGCAGGTGGAGGCAATCTGACTGGTACAGCAAGGGGGCTGCTGGCGGCCGGGTGCAAGGACACCAAGGTAGTTGCCTGTTCAGTCGATCTAAAAGGCCTGCACATGGCATCGGACATCGACTTCAACAAAAAGAGCTTCACCACCGGCCACACTGGCTTTGGGGTTCCTTTCGCCACATGGCCAGATCGGGTTGACGTCCCAAGAAACGCCGCCAGAAGCCTGCGCTATATGGATGAATACCAGCTGGTCAGCCAAGGTGAGGTGTTTTATGTCACCGAACTGCTGGCAAAGCTAGAGGGGCTTGAGCGCGGACCAGCCGGGAACACCAGTCTGACCGCGGCAATTACCTTGGCAAGGCAGATGGACCAGGATGAGATAGTTGTAGTTCAGGAAACCGAGTACACAGGCGCTGGAAAGCACCACAACAGCCAGTTGTCCTTTGCCAAGCAAAACGGAATCGAGATCCTGGTTGGTGACCCGTCCCAGAACATTCCAGGCAAAAACATCATCCTGCCCAGAAGTCTGGATGATGTCAGAGGGCGACCTCAGGACATGGATCGCCTGAGGCTGTCTTATCTGAAAAACGCCGACAAGGTTCACAGTTCGAACAATTGGAACGCAGGTGATATCGAGTTTCTGGCATCTGACCTGAAAACAAGTTCCAGTTGGGTAAGGGACGCAATAAGAAACGGCTTTATGGGGACATAGGGGGCTTGGATGAGTAGCGACAGGCAGCAGACGTTTAAGCAGCGACAGCTTGATAAGCTGACAGATGAGCAGCTAAAGGAACGCTTTTGGCAGCTTACCAATCAGATTGTTAAACCAATTGTTGAGCTTGCAAAAACTCACACAAGCCCATCCATTGAGCGGTCGATCTTGCTTCGAATGGGCATTGATTCGGTGTCAAGTCACGGCGTGGTGCAAAGGATTTTGGATGCTGGGCTGCTTGGAAAGGGGGCTGGGCACGTCCTTTTGAAACTGGCTCAAAGGCAAAACATCGACGTGCGAGCCGCAGCCCAACTTATTCTGGATGATGCCAGTGTTTTAACAGGGCTTTTTAAATCGTAGGGGGCCGTTGTGAAAAAACCGATAAAGCCCGAAGAAAAACTAGATATAGAGGACCTGGTTCAAGGGCTTGAAAACTACCACCCACCTAGAAAGGGATGGACTTGGCGAATAAAACCTGCTGATGGCGTGGAGATGGGGCCTTTTCACTTTAAGGATATGTCCACTCCTTTAAAGAAATCAATAGGTTTGCCGGCATCTAAGTACTTTGATTTTATCGATCCTCAGCCCTCCTGCGTGGTTACAACCGAGATTGCCTCGGGACGATTTGAAGACGACATTCGACGGATGCGCATGGCGGCTTGGCATGGTGCTGACCATCTGATGGTGATTAGAACCACTGGCCAAAGCCACATCGATGGGCTGTTGGAAGGGACCCCAGAGGGGATTGGTGGTGTGCCAATAACTAGGAAGCAGATTCGAGCCAGCAGAAAGGCGTGCGATCTGATCGAAGAAGAGGTGGGGCGTCCGATAAATTTCCACAGCTATGTGTCAGGGGTGGCAGGCCCTGAAGTCGCGGTTTTATTTGCTGAAGAGGGTATAAACGGCGCCCATCAGGACCCCCAGTACAACGTTTTGTATCGAAACGTGAACATGTATCGCTCGTTTGTGGATGCAGCCGAGGCCAAGCATGTGATGGCTGGGGCCAGGATCTTCCAAATTGACGGCGCCCACAACGCAAATGCGACTGCTAAGGCTGGCTGGTTGGTGATGCCAGAGTTGATGGTCCAGCATGGCATTAACTGCGCTTTTTCAGTGGCCGCTGGAATGGATAAGCAGTTGATTGGCCTTTCAACGGTGCCTCCAAATTCGCCGCCTGCCCCCAAGTTGTGGTACGACCTGCCATATGCCGTGGCGCTTCGGGACTTCTTTTCCGAGTACAAGATGAGGGCCCAGCAAAACACCAGGTACATCGAGGCCGATATTGAAGAGGCCATTAGAACCCACACGGTGGACACCCTGATTTCGATGCTTACCAGGGCAGACGTGCAAAGCACTATCACCCCTGATGAAGGGCGAAATGTGCCGTGGCACTACAACAACATCCGCGGGGTCCAGACCGTGAAGCAGACTTGGGCCGCTTTGGATGGGATAAACGAACTGCTGACGCTGCGCTATGACGGTCCCCTTGGGGAAATGGCAAGGGACATAAAGGAAAGGGCAGTTGGCTTTTTGGAGGAAATCATTGAGGTTGGCGGCTATTTTGCGGCTGTTGAAAGGGGCTTTTTCGTTGATTCAGCCAAGTATCCAGACCGAAATGGCGATGGGATAGCCCGCGATGGGGCAGGTGGGGTGGGGGCCGACACCTTGGTGCCAAGGGACCCAGACTACATGGCCCCAGTGTGTGACCACTTTGGCAATAATGCGTTGCCCGACGGTTTGAACAAGCCATGTGACCTGATAGGCGGCTGCACGTTGTGCGACCCATCTAAGATCGTTTTCATCGATGAACTGGACCCTGACGACAACTGCCACAAACGCCTGGAAACCACCCGCCCATATCGTACTGGAGGCAAGATCAAGCCTGAGGTAGAGTGGGCTGGTGATGGGATCGTTTTGGTACAGTTGTTTGTCCCTGAAAATGAAGATATCGCCCCAGTTTATGCTGTGGAAATGGCCAAAAAGATGGGGCTTGGCGACCCAGAGGTCATCAATATCCAGGTCATGCATCCCAGTGAAGGCTGCTTTGTGGAAGTAAAGGGCAGGGTCGATTTTGAGATAGACAGAAGCAGCCTGAAGATCCCTGAAAAAGAGGTCATGCTGCCCGAAGATGAACTGCGGCGGGTGGTAAAAGAAGTTGGCCTCAAAGTCGTTGCTGGCACTGTTGGCGAAGATGAACACAGCGTTGGCTTAAGGGAAATCTTGGACATCAAGCATGGTGGAATCGAAAAATATGGCGTGAAGTACAACTACCTGGGGACGTCGGTGCCAGTGGACAAGCTTGTGGATGCGGCCATCGAAACTGGCGCTCATGCGATTTTGATATCCACGATTATCAGCCACAACGATGTCCACCGCGCCCAGATGAGAAAGCTTGCAGAACTGTGTATTGAAAAGGGAATTCGAGATAAAGTGATCCTGATTGCAGGTGGCACTCAGGTGAACCGGGAAATGGCAAAGGAAACTGGCCTTGATGCAACCTTTGGACGAGGTACAAAGGGTTTGCACGTGGTTAACGCCATGGTAAAAGCATTACGCTCGATGCGGTGAACTTGGTGGGGGTTTTGTGACTATTGAGGTCCTGACCATTGAAGTCGGATCTACCATCACAAAGGTGATTGGGTTTGCACGCCTGCCAGGCGGCGGTTTTTCGGCGATTGCCAGGGGATTTGCACCGACGTCCTTGGCGGATGTTGGGATTGGGGTTGATCAGGCGCTGGCGGACTTGAAGCAGCCTTGGGATCAGGCCGAGATTTTTATAAACAGCTCTGCTGCTGGTGGCCTGCGGATGACTGTTCATGGGCTAACCGCGTCAATGACCGCCAGAGCCGCCAAGGAAGCGGCCCTAGGTGCTGGTGCAATCGTCAAGCTTGTAACAGTTGGACCGCTAGATGCTTATCAACTTGATGATATTAAACGCATTTCTCCAAATCTAATCTTGCTTGCCGGTGGGGTTGACCACGGTGAAAGGCATACCGTCCTTGAAAATGCCCATAAATTGGCAGACATGGGCTTAAACATCCCAGTTTTGTATGCTGGTAACGTTGATTTACAGCGCCCCGTGGTCGAAATCTTTGGGGCGGGCCGCGTTGAAATCGCTGAAAACATCTTTCCAGAAGTCGATGTGCTGAATATAGAGCCGCTAAGACGCTTAATTCATGAGGCTTTTAACAGGCACATAATCCACGCACCTGGAATGGAGCGTCTTGGTCAGATAACGAAACATCCAGTGTTGCCTACGCCTGGGGCTGTGTTGCTTGGTGCGGAACTGTTTGCCAAAGTGGCTGGTGACTGCATGGTGTTTGATGTTGGTGGTGCCACCACGGATGTACACTCTGTGACACAGGGCGATCCCAAGTGGTACTCCAGCCAAGTGCAACCAGAGCCGCTGGCAAAACGCACGGTGGAAGGCGACCTTGGAGTCTTTGTAAACGCTGCCAACTTGGCAAAGCTGGCACTGCCAAACCAGCCTTTGCCGGCGCTAGAGCATTTGGCCGCGGTGCCTAAGGACAAAGAGCAGATCGAATTGACCAGGTGGCTTTGTTGTCAAGCCGTTGAAATTGCAGCAAAACGTCATGCTGGGACCGTGTCGCAGATTTATACCCCAACCGGCCGCCGTACCATCGTCAAGGGCAAGGATCTGACAGCGGTATCGTTCATCATTGCGACAGGTGGGGCGTTGACCCAAGTCCCAGGCGCTGTCGACTGCATTAAACGCGTCTGCACCGGGGCCAAAGACAGCTTGTTACCAGAACCTGGGACAACCGTGTTGGTCGACGAGCAGTATATTTTCAGTGCCCTTGGGACTTTGGCCCAGTTTTATCCGGATGATGTGGCAAAAAGCTTTAACAATTTCCAACGTCGCTGAATAAGGAGACTGACATGCCAGTAAACACACCGCGCCTGGAAATTTACACCGAGCGGATTGCGATGAACGCCAAAGCTGTCATTGGAATGTGTCATAGTCACGGGATCCAAGTGGCTGCAGCGACAAAGGTGGTGTGTGGCCATTCGGCTGTAACCCACGCACTTGAAGCAGGTGGGGCAGACATGCTGGCCGACAGCCGCGTTCGCAATCTGCGCAGAATTGTGGAGGCAGGCATCAGTCGCCCCTTGATGATGCTGCGAATTCCAGCCCCTAGTTGGGTTGCTGATGTGGTTAATTACGCGGAAATTTCGTTAAACAGTAGTGTTGACACCATCGAGATGCTGTCTGATGCAGCTGAGTTAAGGGGGCTTCGTCATCAAGTCATCGTCATGGTTGACGTGGGTGATCTGCGAGAAGGTGTGCCGCCTGAGCGTGCTATTGATGTGGTCAAGGAAACGGCACATCTGCCAGGCGTTGAAATAGTTGGATTTGGCGCGAATCTGGCCTGTTTTGGGGGTGTAATCCCAACGCGCAAAAACATGCAGACTTTGGTTGATGTCCGCAACGAATGTCGGCGCGTGTGCGGCCTGGAACTGCCCATTTTATCAGGTGGAAACAGTGCAAACCTGCCGTTGGTTGTCCAAGGTGAAATGCCAAAAGAGATAAACCATCTGCGCGTTGGTGAGGCCATTGTCCTTGGCAGAAATGTGATTGACCGCTCGCCATGGGAGGGTACCAGGCAGGATACCTTCAGCATGGTCGCAGAAGTGCTGGAAGTTGAAAGGAAGGCCTCCTATCCGATTGGTGATAGAGGGCAGGACGCGTTTGGGGGCACCCCGGATTTTATCGATTACGGGATGCGCCTGAGGGCGATATGTAACATCGGTCGTCAAGATGTTATTGTCGACGGGATTCAGCCCGAGATGCCTGGCATTAAGGTACTTGGTGGCAGCAGCGACCATCTGATTTTGGATGTTGAAGATGCCGCCGTTCCTGTTAATGTCGGTGATGAGCTTGGGTTTACACCAACATACGGCGCCTTATTGGCATTAAGTACTAGCCCTTATGTACAAAAAGTGGTGGTGCGTGGATGACACAAGAACACCTGAATTTAGTCCGTATTGATCTGGGTGCCATAAAGTCAAACTTGGAGGCCATCAAAGAAACCATAGGTCCAGAAAGGCAGATTTTGGCTATGGTTAAAGGTAACGCCTATGGTCATGGCGACCTGCAAGTGGCGCAAATGATTGAAGATACTGGGTGCGCCCAGATGTTGGGTGTTGCTTGCCCCAGCGAGGCTCAGGGGCTGAGGGCGGGTGGAATCAAGATGCCAATACTGATTCTGACGCCAACTATTCCCGCAAATCTTGAAACTGCGATTAAAGCCGACGTTATTTTGAGCGTTTGTGGCCAAAGGGAGGCCTTGGCTGCAGGCCAAGTCGCTGCAAAGTTGGGCAAGTGTGTCTCAGTTCACATTAAGGTCGACACTGGAATGGGGCGAGTTGGAGTGCCCCCAGAAGGGGCGGAAGAACTTGCCAACCTGATTGAGCAACAACCAAGCCTTAAGCTTGAAGGAATAATGACCCATCTCCCGTCCAGCGATTCGATTGCTGGCGACGATATTTCGTGGACTAAAAAGCAGATTGCGCGATTTGCACAAGTGGTGGCAGACGTCAACAACGCGATTGGGCGCAAGATTATTGCCCACTGTGCCAACTCGGCCGCCGTCTTGGCCCACCCAGATGCGTGGTTTGATATGGTTCGTCCAGGAGTCATGATTTATGGCTACAAACCTGACCCGGCTTGCCCTTCAACTATCGCGCTAAAACCAGCCATGTCCATGTTTAGCAAGGTCATTTTTATCAAAAAGATTCCAGGTGGCCAATCGGTAAGCTATGGCAGGACTTGGAAGGCAGATTTTCCAACCACTGTGGCCACCATCGGAGTTGGTTACGCAGATGGATACAACCGACTGTTTTCAAACAAGGGACGTGTTTTGATTAAGGGGCGCAGCTATCCGGTGATTGGGCGAGTCTGCATGAATATGATCATGGCGGATGTTGGTGCAGACCCCGACATATCCATCGGAGATGACGTCGTTTTGATGGGGCGCGACGGCGATCAAGAGATCACGTGTGAGGAATGGGCGGCAAAACTCGTCAGCATCCCCTATGAAGTTACCTGTCGAATTGATGCCAGAATACCGAGGCAGTTTTTGGGGCTGAACGATTGATTCAAAACCTCCAATGGCGTACTCTAACGGCGGAATTTTGGCTTGCCAGGTGGATTCATTGGTAAAAAACCTGACATTTTTGGCGATTGTCGCGCTTGGTCTTGCTAGCTGGAGCTGTAAACCTGAGCGCCCGACTGGGGTGTCTGTCGCTCCTGTCGAGACCAAGCGTGAGGACCCTGCCGCTGAAGTGGTGGTAGCCAGGATCAATGATCGTCTGATCAAGTTTGGCGAGATTGAAGAGCGGCTTGAATCCTTACCAGTGTTTGTAAGGGTCAGGCATCAGACTGCGGAGCGCAAGCTTGAGTTCGTAGAATCGTACTTGGAATACACGGTGTTAGCACTCGATGCCCAGGAAAGAGGTTATGCCAAGGATGGCAGGGTCATTCAGGCCCTAAAAGATGATATTGCTGAACGTTGGCTTAGACGAACGGTGGACTTAAGTGTAAAGACCTCTGATATCCCAGAGGATGCGATTACCAAGGCCTATGAAGAGCGATATCTTGAATTTAACAGGCCTGAGCGCCATGTCGTGCGTCAAATCCTGTTTTCAGACTATGAAACTGCGTACAAGCTGGCTTATAGGATTAGAAAGACGATTGAAACCACCGATAGATCGCACGTTGATGTCTTTAAAGAGTTCGTGGATGAGTGGTCTGTGGACCCAGACTCGAAGGCCCAAGGCGGTTTGATTGGCGGATTTCCCAGGATGGCTGGTGAAGGTCCTGAGATGCCACCAGAGGTTGGTCAGGTGGTGCAAACACTCTCGATGTACGCCAGGGTTAGCGGTGTTGTGGCAGATGCAGGCGGTTACAGGGTACTTTTCTTGGATTCCATTGAACCTGCAGTGTCAAAAAATCTTGATCAGGCCAAAGGTGAGATTGTCTCTGGTTTGATGAAGATAGAGACCGCTAAACTTCGACGCCAGTACTTGGACCAGTTAAGAAAGGATTTTGGTGTGGAAGTTGATGAAGATGCTGTAAGGCGTGCCATCGAGGCCCCAAAATCCGAGGTCGATAATTAGGAAGCCCTTAATGCAAAAGCACAAACCTTTTATTTTTGCAGTTGTTTTGTCCTTTGGAAGCCTGTTTAGTGTCAACGCCAACGCCCAAGAAGCCCAGCAGCGTAAATTGGCGCCAGTGCTGGTTGACCGGGTCATTGCTTACTTTGGTGACGAGGTAATAACTCTGACAGATGTTTTCAAAAGGGCAGAGGCCGCACGAAATCCAGTAGCTGGGACCATCTCGGGCGACCCAGCTGGTGACTTGGTCTCAAATCAGGCCGCTTTGGATGACTTGGTGGAAGAAAAACTGATCCTTGCTGAGGCCGCCAAGCTTGGAATTAAGGCCACAGATGAAGAAGTTGACCGTCACGTCCAGAGTATCTTGGACCAAAACATGTGGTCGCAGGAAGATTTTGCATCCGCAATAAAGATGCTTGGGTTTTCAGAGGTGTCCGACTATCGTGCCCATGCAAAGAAAGAGCTTTTGAAATCACAGGTTTTGCGTCTGAAGGTGGGGTCAAGGGTGCGAGTCAGTGACCGTGATGTAGAAGAGGCATTTTTGCGGGAGTTTGAAGGCGGGACCTTGGACACTGAAGTTCATCTGTGGCACATCTTCTTTCCTTTTGCCGAAAGTTCAGATGCTGGCGACTTGGTGAAGCTTATTGAACATGCGAAAAAGATAAGAGAAATGGCCGTTTCAAATGAAAGGCCCTTCGAAGATCTGGCCAGGGAGTTTGGTGGTGATGGGTCGGCACCAAAGGGTGGAGATGTTGGCTGGTTTGTTAAAGGTCGGCTTCAGGCGTCCTTGGAAAACGTGGCATTTGCCTTGAAAGATGGCGAGATCTCCGATTTGGTTCAATCCACAAGCGGGCTTCATATCCTGAGGGTCACTGAAAGACGCCAAGTGCCTATAGCTGATGTAGAAGAAGCCAAAGCTAGAGTACGTTATGAGCTGACTGAGATTGAGTTTGCCAAGGAATACAAGAAATGGGTGAAATCCCTACGAACTAGCAGCAGAATCGTGGTTCGTCCTTTAGATGAACCATTAGTCTTGGAATAAGTCTATAATCCCAGCAGTAGTCCAGTTTTCAATAAGAAGTTTTTATCTTTAGCTGATACTTGACAAAGCTATATTTCCAGACCATATTTGTCCGTGTTTAAGGCTATCGAGATGGCTGGTTAGGTCCAGCCGTTTGACAATCTTTTTTCGTAAGCGGTTTTGAAAAAATGACCGTTATAAGGACTTCAGATGACTGAAAATACAGCAGTTTTAAAAGTTAAGGGGCTACACGCATCCATAGATGAAAAGCCCATTTTAAAAGGCGTGGATCTGACTGTTGAACCAGGTGAGGTGCATGCCATCATGGGGCGAAACGGTTCTGGCAAGAGTACTTTGGCTAACATTATTATGGGCCATCCAAAGTACACTGTAGATTCAGGCGAAATTATCTATCTTGGTGAAAACCTTGCAGATCTTGACGTTTCTGAACGTGCGAGAGCCGGCATTTTTATGGCCTTTCAGTACCCTGTGGCAATTCCAGGGGTCTCGGTCGCACAGTTTTTACGTACCGCCTTGCGTGCCCAAGGGCACGATATCCCCGCAAGGGAGTTTCGAACTGTGCTTTCGGCCGCTTTTGCAAAGCTAGGCATCCCAGATTCGTTTAGAAGCCGACACGTCAACGACGGGTTTTCTGGCGGTGAAAAGAAACGCCTGGAAATCTTGCAACTTTTATTGCTTAAACCAAAGCTGGCGCTACTCGACGAAACTGACTCTGGCCTTGATATTGACGCTTTAAGGACCGTTTCACAGGGCGTCAATGAGGCAATTCAAGCGGGTGTCTCTGTGATTTTGGTGACCCACTACCAGCGAATCTTGGAATATGTAAAACCTGACCATGTGCACGTATTCCTAGATGGCCAGATTGCAATGTCAGGTGGTCCTGAACTGGCTCATTCACTGGAAGCCCGCGGTTATGACTGGGTAAGTGAGGGGCAGTCATGAAAGATGAGAACGTTCAAGAATTGGTAGGTGAATATCAGTACGGTTTTTCAGATGAAGACCAGTCTGTGTTTAAAACTAGGCGAGGCCTATCAAAGGACATCGTAAGGCAGATAAGTGAGATCAAAAAAGAGCCTGAATGGATGCTGAATTTCAGGCTTGGAGCGCTTCAGATGTTTGAAGACCGCCCAATGCCAAGGTGGGGAAACACTGAAATCCTGGATTCAATCGACTTTGAAAACATCATTTACTACGTCAAGGCTTCAGATAGACAGGCCCGTTCTTGGGATGATGTCCCCGAAAGCATTAAAGACACTTTCGAGCGCTTGGGTGTGCCAGAGGCTGAACGCAAGTTTTTGGCTGGTGTAACTGCCCAATATGAATCGGAAGTCGTCTATCATTCGATTCAAACCGAGATAGAAAAGCTGGGCGTCGTTTTTACAGACATGGACACCGGGCTTCGAGAACATGGAGACCTGGTAAAGCAGTACTTTGGGACCTTGGTGCCGCCAAATGACAACAAGTTTGCATCTCTGAATTCGGCTGTTTGGTCAGGCGGGTCTTTCCTTTATGTCCCGCCAGGCGTCCACGTCAAAATCCCTTTGCAGGCCTATTTTAGGATTAATCTTCGGGACATGGGCCAGTTTGAACGGACCTTGATTATTGTCGATGAGGGCGCAAGCGTACATTACATCGAGGGGTGCACCGCCCCAACGTATGCATCTGACAGCCTGCACGCCGCAGTTGTCGAAGTTTTTGCACTGCCAGGTTCCAAGGTTCGATACACGACCATTCAAAACTGGTCCCATAACGTGCTGAATCTGGTGACAAAGCGTGCGCGGGCCTACGCAGGTGCCCAGGTCGAATGGGTGGATGGCAATATTGGGTCTGGCCTGACTATGAAATATCCGGCCATTCACCTGACTGGTGAAGGTGCGCACGGTGAAATGCTGTCAGTTGCCTTTGCTGGCAAGGGGCAACACCAAGATGCAGGGGCCAAGGTGATTCACTTTGCTCCAAACACCACCTCAACTATCACCAGCAAGTCGATATCAAAGGCAGGTGGCCGTTCCTCCTATCGTGGTTTGGTAAAGGTGTTGCCAAATGCGACAAATGCCAAGACATCGGTAAATTGTGATGCCCTGCTTTTGGATGCCGATTCTAGGTCCGACACTTATCCAACAATGGAAATAGCCAATGAAACTGCGCAGATAGGGCATGAGGCCACAGTGTCGAAAATCGGCGATGACCAGATGTTTTACCTGCAAAGCCGTGGATTAAGTGAGGCAGAGGCTGCACTGATGATTGTCAACGGCTTCATAGAGCCATTTGTCAAGGAACTTCCAATGGAGTACTCGGTTGAATTGAATCGCTTGATTCAGTTGGAGATGGAAGGTTCAGTTGGTTAATTGTGTGCTTTGCTAGCCAAAGCGCTTTGGAGCCATAAAGTGAATTTGATTAGATTTAAAAATGAACCAGCATCCTTGGTTGACTTAAGAAATAAGGCGGCCGAGCATGCTTTAAATGAACCGCTGCCAGACAAAAGCACCCATCGCTTTCGATTTACGCTGGCAAAGATGCTGTTTCCAAGGGCTTTGGTCGATCAGGCTCTTTTTGAGCAACAAAATTCAGGGGTTGAAGTAGACATCGCCCTTCCAGCTGGTGCGTCAGGCGTTGAAGTCCATAGATTTGATGACGCCTTTGGTCTGCCTGTTGGTGCTGTGATTGAAAAACACTTGGGCACAATTGCCGGATATGATGACCCAATCTTGGCCACCAATCTGGCCTTGTTTTCAAACGGCGTCGTAGTCGTGATCCCGGATAACTTAGTCCTAGATGACCCCATTCACATTGATTGGAAGGCCGATTCACAACAGGGGCTAAGCGCAGTGCGTACCCTGGTTTTGGTTGGTAAAAATGCAAAGGTTCAAGTGCTGGAAAAATTAGAAGTATCAAGTGGCCATGCCAGTGCCGTGACAGAGGTTGTGCTTGGGACTGGTGCCGATGTGATCCACGGGCGTTTGGAAAGGGCGGCAAAGGGTGCCGTCGGCTTTTCAAGGGCTGCATACAGAATCGAAAAAGACGCTTCCTTGCGGCACGTCCATGTGTTGCTTCCAGATGGCTTGATTAAGGCCGAAGCTGCTCCTGTGATAGCTGGCCCAGGTGGAAATTCCAAAGGGCTTGGAATGGCATTTACTGACAACACCGCGGTGGCTGACTTTAGAGTAGTCGAAAACCACGCGGTGGGTGATACAACAAGCCAAGTGATGTGGCGCTCTGTGGCCGCCGACAACAGCAAGTCGATTTTTACCGGCCTTTTGTCAATCGCACCAGGCGCTGCCAGAAGTCAGGCGTTTGAGGAAGCCAGGTCAATGCTGCTTTCAAGGCAGGCAGTGGCCCAGACCATTCCAGAGCTTGAGATTTTGAACCACGACGTCAAGTGCTCTCATGGTGCGTCGGTCGCCCCAATTGATCCTGAAGCCATGTTTTACCTTGAATCTCGGGGGCTTTCGAAGCCCGAAGCAAAAACTATGCTGGTGGAAGGATTTGTCGAGCCGGTCTTGGCTGAATTGCCAATTGCTGGGTTAGCCGATGAAGTGCGTACCAGACTGCGTGCGGCTTTAGGTGCCAGCCCAAGCTTGTTTGATCACTCCTGAGGTAGACAAATGCTTGATATCTCAGCTATTCGCCGCCAGTTTCCGATCTTGTCGACCCCAATGAACGGCCGTCCTTTGGTGTATCTCGATAGTGCCGCAACATCCCAAAAACCACAGGCAGTTATAGACGCCCTCGCAAATCACTATCGTTATGCAAATGCCAATATTCATAGGGGAGTTTATCGCCTTTCTGAAGATGCCACAGCTGCGTATGAGGCGGCGCGTTCAAAGGTGGCTGGTTTTTTGGGTGCAAACGCGTCTTCCATTATCTTTGTCAGGAATGCGACAGAAGGGGTGAACTTGGTTGCTAGGGCCTGGGGGGAGCGCAATCTTGGCAAGGGTGACGTCATCCTGGTTTCGACTATGGAGCATCACGCCAATTTGGTTCCGTGGCATTTTGTGGCCCGAAAAACAGGGGCCGTGATTAAGGAAATTCCCATCAGTGATGATGGGCGCCTTGATCTACAGGTCTATACCCAGCTGTTGGCGGCTGGCAACGTCAAGTTGGTTGCTGTAACCCACGTGTCCAACGTTTTGGCTACTATTAACCCTGTGAAACTAATAGTGGATGCTGCCAGAAAGGCCGGCGCCGCAGTGCTGCTGGATGGAGCGCAGGCGGCTGCCCATCTGTCTGTTCAGTTGTCTGTGTTGGATCCGGATTTCTATGTAATTTCGGGACACAAACTGATGGCGCCCCAGGGAACTGGGGCTGTGTATGTAAAGGCCGAACGTTTTGATCAGATGGACCCGTTTCTTGGCGGGGGTGACATGATTAAAAACGTAGAGATAGCAGATTCAACGTACGCTGACCCGCCTTGGCGTTATGAGGCTGGGACTCCTGACATAGCTGGTGCGATTGCTTTTGGGGCGGCAATCGATTGGATTCAGAGTATTGGCATGGACAATATTCGCCAACACGAAGAGCGGCTGATGGCACATGCCTGGGAGCGATTATCTGCAATCAAGGGGCTGAATATTCTTGGGCCAAAGCCAGGGTTTGACAGAGCCGGAAGCCTGGCTTCTTTTACAATGGATGGCGCCCATCCTCACGATATAGCTCAGGAACTGGACACGCAAGGAATAGCCGTAAGGGCAGGGCACCACTGCTGCCAGCCACTTATGACCAGATATGGATTGATGGCAACTACCAGGGCATCCTTTGCGGTTCACACGACCATCAATGAAATCGACTTCTTGGCACAAAGCCTTGAACAGATTATTGGCAAGTATTCTGTTCATGAGCATGTGCACTTTGAACCTGTGGGCACTGTCGAGGCTGGATTTCACGACCACATGGAGCCAGACGACGAGTTGATGCGTGAAGTCGTGATGGATCACTACAAGTCACCTGAAGGGCGCGCCCCAGTTGAAGGGGCGCAGGTTGAATGGGCTGGCAAAAACCCTTTGTGTGGTGATGAAGTTACACTTAGGATGCGCTTGGAAGACGACCGCATCGCGGATATTCAAGTCCTTGGACGAGGGTGTTCAATCTCGGTTGCTTCTGGGTCGATGCTGGCAGTGCGTATGAAAGGCCGGACTTTGGCCGAGGCCAAAGCATTGCTGGACGGGGTTAAGCAAATGTTGCATGGCAAGCCGCTGCCTGCAGGTCTTGACTTGGGTGACGCAGAGGTTTTGCGAGGGGTAAAGGACCTGCCAGTGCGAGTCAAATGTGCACTGTTGCCTTGGACCACTTTAGAAGAAAGTCTGTCAGTTACAGGAGCGGATAATGGCACCAAATCCAATTAATAAAGGCCAAGTATTAGAGGCCCTGCGAACGGTTATCGAGCCTGATACCGGCTGTTCCATAGTTGATTTGGGGCTTGTCTTGTCAGTGGACGTTGTTGACCATGGTCTGACTGCGGTGGTCAAAGTCGTTCAGGAGCCCTTGGCTAGGCGGTTGATAGACCCCATCAGGGCGGCTTTAGAGTCTATCCCAGACTTGATGGATGGGCGCCTTGAATTCGTGAAGGAACCAGTTTGGGATCCTGAATCCATGGCTACCGACCAGGCCCGGGGGAAACTGGCTGAACTTGCGTCCATACCACGCGATCCTGCGACTGAAGAGGACATCTGGCACTGGCTATCGCAACTGATTGAGCCAGAAATTGGCCTGTCAATGGTTGATTTGGGCATGATTTATGGCGTTGATCTAGCTCCAGACGGCAGGACTGCTAACATAAGGTTGACCCTTACAACACCCATGTGTCCATTTGGTCCTCAGATTGTCGAGATGGTTCGTCAAGGGGCATTACTGGCCAAGGGCCTTGATGATGCCACCGTTGAGCTGGTTTGGGACCCTCCATGGGATCCTCGCACCATGGCCACCGAGGATTGTCAGATGGAACTAGGGATTTACTAGAAAAGTCCGCTGGTTGGCGCTTTTAATGCTGGGGCTGTTTCTGATTAAGGTGAGACCTGACGTAGAATATCTGAATCTGTCTTCCCAAACCAAAACCCAAGTCGAATGGTGATTTTTGGCAATTAATGCTTGACTTTTTTATCAAGCTCGCAGAAACTCCCCAGTCTGCGACTAAAGGGGTCGCAAAAGCCCTTTTGGGGATTGACAGCTAAAGGAGCTTCCTTTAGAATCAGTGGCCCTTTAAAAAGGGTGGTGTTCTTTGCATGCTGGCGTAGCTCAATCGGCAGAGCACCTGATTTGTAATCAGGGGGTTGGGGGTTCGATTCCCTTCGCCAGCTCTGATTGCTGGCTGGATCGCTGGAAACGGAGGGGTTCCCGAGTGGTCAAAGGGATCAGACTGTAAATCTGCCGCCAGGTGGCTTCGAAGGTTCGAATCCTTCCCCCTCCACTTTTGCTCTTTTACTTTTTAGGGTCCCGGTCCAGCAGTTCAGGAACGGGTCTTGCCGCGGGAATAGCTCAGTTGGCTAGAGCAGAAGCCTTCCAAGCTTCGGGTCGCGGGTTCGAGTCCCGTTTCCCGCTCTGTTGTGCCTGATCGCCTTCGTAGCTCAGGTGGTAGAGCACGTCCTTGGTAAGGACGGGGTCGTCAGTTCGAGTCTGATCGAAGGCTCCGGTTGGAATTCAAGTTAAGGTGACTTGAATTGCGGTCGCGTTTTCTTGGAATTGGTTTTAGGAGGATTTCGTCATGGCGAAAGAGAAGTTTGTTCGTGACAAGCCACACATCAATGTTGGAACAATTGGCCACATCGACCATGGTAAGACGACGTTGACCGCTGCCATCACAAAGGTGTTGGCCGGTCGCGGTGGTGCGTCTTTCATTTCGTACGATCAGATTGACCAAGCTCCCGAAGAAAGAGAGCGTGGTATTACGATCGCTACAGCCCACGTCGAGTACCAGACTGAAAAGCGTCACTATGCGCACGTGGACTGTCCTGGTCACGCTGACTACATCAAGAACATGATTACCGGCGCTGCCCAGATGGACGGAGCTATCGTTGTCGTTGCGGCGACTGACGGCGTTATGCCTCAGACTCGTGAGCACATCCTGCTGGCTCGCCAGGTTGGCGTCCCCGCAATCGTTGTGTTCCTGAACAAGTGCGATCAGCAGCCCGACGAAGAGCTGCTTGAGCTCACCGAAGAAGAAGTTCGTGACGTCCTGAAGAAGTATGAATTCCCAGGCGACGAAATTCCGATCGTTCGTGGCTCTGCGCTGAAGGCTCTTGAGGCTCCGGCTGGTGACGCTGCAGAACAGTGCATCATCAATCTGATGGACACCGTCGACTCTTACATCCCCACACCTGAGCGTCAGGTTGACAAGCCCTTCCTGATGCCAGTGGAAGACGTGTTCTCGATCTCTGGTCGTGGAACTGTCGCCACCGGTCGTGTGGAGCGTGGTAAGATCAAGATCGGTGAAGAAGTTGAAATCGTTGGGTTTGAACCGACTCGTAAGACCGTCATCACCGGCGTCGAAATGTTCCGCAAGCTCCTTGAAGAGGGTCTGGCTGGCGACAACATCGGTTGCTTGATGCGCGGCGTGAAGCGTGAAGAAATCTATAGGGGCATGGTTCTGTGTAAGCCTGGTTCCATCAAGCCTCACAAGAAGTTCACCGCTTCTGTGTATATTTTGACCAAGGACGAAGGTGGGCGTCACACCCCATTCTTCTCGGGCTATCGTCCACAGTTCTACATCAGAACAACTGACGTTACCGGCGTTGCCACCCTGCCAGAGGGTAAGGAAATGTGCATTCCTGGTGACCGTTCTGATATCACCGTTGAATTGATTTCACCGGTTGCTATCGAGCCAGGGCTCCGCTTCGCAATTCGTGAAGGCGGTAGGACTGTTGGTCAGGGCGTCGTTGGCGAAATTATTGAGTAATTGTTGATTGTTGTGTCCCGGACGTCGCTTTGAGTGCGTCCGGGACACGACCGTCAAAGGCGGTCTGAAAATGGCTAGGAAAGAAAACCGCGTAAACATTCAGTTGGAATGTCAATCTTGTCGTTCATCCGGAATTCCAGGTGTCGCAAGGTACGTTACGCGTAAGAACAAAAAGACGACGACCGCGCGGCTTGAACTTAGCAAGTATTGCAAGTACGAGCGCAAGCACACGACCTTTAAAGAGGTCAAGTAGTTTTTTTGGGGAGCCACCGTCCTTGAGATGTAGGCTCCCTTAAAAGGGCAGTAGCTCTAACGGCTAGAGCAGCGGTCTCCAAAACCGCGGGTTGGGGGTTCGAATCCCTCCTGCCCTGCCGTGTTGGGTTTTTGAAATTTCTTGTTCGGGTGCCGGGGGGTCCGGTGGAAAAATACGTTCGAATCGCTTTTGTCGTTGGCGGGTTACTCATTTATGTGATCCTGGCGGGCTTCTTTAGCTGGCTCTTCCAGCTAGTTGCTCCAAACCTGGATTATCCTATTCTGGGTAATGACTTCTTCGTGAGCAACGTGATTGCCCTTGCAGCTGCTGTGGGCGGTGTGATCTATGTTTGGTTTAACCCAAGAATCACCAAATTCGCGATGGAAGTTGCAGCAGAGCTTAGGAATGTCACATGGCCCAATTGGCCTGAAACCCGCGTTGGCACCATCGTCGTTGTTGTTGCCACCATTGTGATTTCGCTTATTTTGGGATTCTTCGACCTTGTTTGGGGTTGGTTGAGCACCCTTGTTTACCGTCTATAAAAGTGGGTTCCGAATTCGATGAAGTGGTACGTTTTGCACACATATTCAGGCTTTGAACAAAAGGTTCGTCAGGACATCCTTGAGGGGATCAAGCGCGAAGAGCCTGAGGTTGCAGATAACATTGGCGAGATTATTGTGCCGATGGAGCCACCTCCGCCTCCTGGGGAAAAGAAGACCCCTGGCGGTAGGCGGAAGTTTTACCCAGGATATATCCTCGTTCAGATGAATATGACCGATAAGACCCATCACTTTATTAGGCATCGGCCTAACGTTACGGGTTTTATTGGTAATGATAAGGGGCCGCGTCCTTTGTCTGAAAAGGAAGTTGAAAATATCAGGCACCAAATGAGTGCTGGTCCTGTAAAGGTTGAGGCTGAAATCCAGTACGAGGAAGGTAATCCCATCAAGATTAAAGATGGTCCATTCGCTGGGTTTTCAGGAGTCGTTGAGGAAGTCAGGGCTGAAAGGCGCAAGCTTCGCGTACTTGTTACGATTTTCGGAAGGGCGACCCCGGTTGAGTTGGATTTTCACCAAGTAGAGCGTAGCGAATAAAGCAAGTCAGAGAACACCAGGAGAGACCTGAATGGGCAAGAAAATAGTCGGTCAAATTAAGTTGCATATCAAAGCCGGTAAGGCCACGCCTCAGCCTCCTATTGGCCCAGCGCTCGGTCAAGCTGGTGTGAACATTATGGAGTTTTGCAAGGCTTTTAATGCCAGAACAGCCTCCATCGGAGATGCCACGGTTCCCACAATCATTACCGTTTTCTCCGACAAATCATTCACTTTTGTTACCAAGGCTGCACCAGTTTCTGAATCTGTCAGGAAGGCAGCAGGTATTGATAAAGGCTCCAAGCTTCCAGGTCGTGATGCGGCAGGGAAGATAACGAAAAGTCAGGTGCAGAAGATCGCGGAAGCCAAGATGGCAGACCTCTACGCGATCGATCTCGAGGGCGCTATGCGCACCGTAGAGGGTACTGCAAGGAGCATGGGAATCGAGGTCGTTGAAGGCTGATGATTCAGGTGGAACGATATGGCTAAGCGAGGAAAGAAGTACACAAGCGCCGCAGCTATGGTTGACCGGCATGTCAAATTGCCGTTGAACGAGGCTTTAGCTCTTGCGGCCAAGACGGGTTATGCAAAATTCGATGAATCCGTCGACGTGGCAATTCGTTTGGGGGTTAATCCCAGACATGCTGACCAGATGGTCAGAGGTGCCTGCCTAATGCCCAAGGGCTTGGGCAAGACAGTGCGCGTCCTAGTTTTTGCTAAGGGCGAAAAGGAAAAAGAAGCTGAAGAGGCTGGCGCCGATTTTGTTGGAGGCGAGGACCTCGCTGAAAAGATCAGGGGTGGCTGGTTTGATTTTGACAAGGCCATTGCGGCTCCTGACATGATGGGAATTGTTGGAAAGCTTGGTAAGCTTTTGGGAACAAGGGGTTTGATGCCAAACCCAAAAGTCGGAACTGTTACGATGGAAATCGGCAAGGCCGTTCGTGAGGCCAAGGCCGGAAAGATAGAGTTCCGAGTTGATAAGAATGGAATTATCCACACCAGCGTTGGTAAGCGATCTTTTGCAACTGAAGATTTGGCTGAAAACGTCTTGGCGTTGGTTGATGTGCTTTTGAAACTGAAGCCAGCAACGGTAAAGGGAACCTATATCAGGGGCATCACCGTTGCTACGACGATGGGACCTGGGGTCCGCGTTGACGTGGCTGACGTTGAAAGCGCAGTTAAGAAGTGATTATACGGGGATGGCTTGGCGCATGGCGCTGGCTGTCCACGGTGCTGCCCAAGAAGTTGGTACCCCTAGGGGATAAATCCAGCGGAGGCGCGATGTGTTGCTCGCCGTTATTCTAATGGGTAGTAGTTCTGTGGACCTCGGCACTGGAGTGGTGAAATGAATTTAGAGCAGAAAAAAGCGGCGGTAGCTGACCTGGTCGAGCTTCTGAACAGGGCACAGGCGTGGTTTCTACTGTCGCAAAAAGGGCTAGACATGCCGACGATCACTCAAGCTCGCGCTGATCTTCGCAAGGAAGGCGCGAATTTGAAGGTGATCAAAAACACCATGATGGCCCGTGCGGTTGAAGGAACTCCCTGGGAATTTGTTAACGATTGGTTGAGTGGTCCTTTGGCCATCGCTCATACCGAATCAGACCCTGTTGGTCTTGCTAAGGCCCTGGCTGCCTTTATAAAGGCGAACAACAAGGTCGAGGTCATCGGTGGTGCGTTGGGTGAGAAGCAGACCTCTGCAGCCGATCTTACCAAAATGGCTTCATTGCCAAGCCCAGATGTTATTAAGGGGTTGCTGCTTGGTGCTATGACAGGCGTTCCAAAGAAATTCCTCGGGGTCTTACAGGCTCCTGCCAGGGATTTCATGGGCGTTTTGATGGCAAGGGAAAGACAGCTTAGTGAGCAGGGTTAATTCGAGTCTGAGGATACAGATTCGGTAGGGTAACACTTAAGGAGCATGTACAAATGGCAGACATCACTCGTGAACAAGTAAAAGATTATCTCAGCAAACTGACCGTGTTGGAGATTGCTGAACTGACCAAGGAACTGGAAGAACTGTGGGGCGTTACCGCGGCAGCACCTGTAGCCGTTGCAGCAGCAGCACCAGCAGCGGCAGCCGAGGTCAAGGAAGAGCAGACCGAGTTTGACGTAATCCTTGAAGGCTTTGAGGCCGACAAGAAGGTCGCCGTCATTAAGGAAATGAGAACTGTTCTCCCAGCTCTTGGACTTAAGGAAGCCAAGGAACTGGTTGAAGGCGCTCCAAAGACCATTAAGGAAGCTGTCTCTAAGGCCGAAGCCGAAGACGTCAAGAAGAAACTTGAGGCCGTTGGCGGTAAGGTTAAGATTCAGTAAAAACGCACTCCTGATTTAGTTGGTCAGGAATGTGAAAAAAAATAACTAGTTCCGCAGGGTAGGAGTGGTACCAGGGTTATCCTCGGGACTGACCGTCTGTGATCGTACGGTGCCGTGCGATTATCTTGATTGAAGGTTGGGCGTCGGTTAGGCGGCGCGACCTGCAATGTTCGAGTTATTCCTCATACCGTGGAAGGATCCAGATGGCTAAAACTAGCAAACCCGTTGGAGTTAGGCCGCGATATAGCTTTGCGCGGACTAATGATGTACTTCAGATTCCCGATCTGATTAAGGTCCAAAAGGACTCTTACGAAAGGTTTCTGCAGCGATATGTAGAGCCTGCCAAAAGAGCCGATACCGGACTTCATGGCATTTTCAACGGAATCTTTCCTATAGCAGATTTCAATAAAACCGCGATGTTAGAGTATGTTGGATATGTTTTAGACCCACCAAAGTACGACGTCGAGGAGTGTAGACAGCGCGGCATCACTTACGCGGCCCCAATGAAGGTTATGGTGCGTCTTGTGATGTGGGATGTTGACGAAGCTACAGCCGTTCGAGAGATTCGAGACGCCAAGGAGCAGGAAGTTTACTTTGGTGAGATTCCCTTGATGACTGAGCAAGGCACTTTTATTATCAATGGTGCTGAGCGAGTCGTCGTGTCTCAGCTTCATCGTTCGCCGGGTGTGTTTTTTGAAAATGACAAGGGCCGCACCCACGCGTCAGGAAAACTTCTGTATAGCTCCAGAATTATTCCTAACCGCGGATCCTGGGTGGATTTCGAGTTCGATCACAAGGATATTCTTTGGGCCAGAATCGACCGCCGCAGAAAGATACATGCAACGGTTCTGCTTAAGGCCTTGGGTTATTCAACCCAGGATATTTTGACTCGTTTCTATGATGTTGAGACGATAAAGATCGATGCGGATGGCAAGTTTAGGCGAGCTGTCGACGTCAAGCTTCTGGAAGGCCAAAGGCTTCCATTCGATGTTCCAGACCCGCAGAACCCCGAAAACATCTTGGTCAAAAAAGGGGAAAAGCTCGGCAAGTTGCGGCTTCGAAAAATCACAGATGCTGGCATTGAGTCTTTGCCAATGTCTCGGGATGAGTTGGTAGGCCAATATCTGGCGGACGACTTGATTGACTTCGAGACTGGTGAGATTGTTTCTGAGTGTAATCATAAGATTACCGAAAAAACTCTGGATGCCATCTTGGACCAGGGCACCTTTGACGAATTCCAGATCCTGCATATCCAGGAGCCTGGGATGGGAACTTTCCTAAGGGATACCTTGGAAGCTGACAAGGTGGATACTCCCCTGGAGGCGGCTGTTGAGATTTATCGCCGACAGCGCCCTGGTGACCCTACAAGTCCTGAACAGGCAAGGTCTTATTTTAACAACCTGTTCTTTGCCAGCTCCCGCTACGATCTAAGCCCAGTTGGTCGACTGAAAATGAACTTCAAGTTTGACCAAAACATCCCCTTGGATCAGACAACACTGTTGAAAGAGGACTTTTTCTCGGTTGTTGACTACCTGCTGAAGCTTAGGGCGAATATTGAAGGCGCTAGAGTTGACGATATTGACCAGCTTTCTAACCGTCGTGTCAGGGCAGTTGGCGAGTTGATGGAAAACCAGTTCAGGATCGGAATGGTGCGAATGGAGAGGGCCATCAAGGAAAAGATGACCATGTCTCCAGATCTTGCCACCATGATGCCTAGCGATTTGGTTAATGCCAAGCCGGTTTCCGCTGTGCTGAAGGAGTATTTTGGTGCCTCACAGCTGTCTCAGTTTATGGACCAAACAAACCCGCTGTCTGAACTTACCAACAAGCGCCGTTTGTCGGCCCTTGGACCAGGTGGTTTGACCCGTGATCGTGCAGGCTTTGAAGTGCGAGACGTGCACGCGACTCACTACGGTAGGGTTTGCCCTATTGAGACCCCTGAAGGTCCAAACATCGGCCTTATCTCGTCGCTGTCAACCTATGCTAGGGTGAACGATTTTGGTTTCATTGAAACCCCCTATCTTAGGGTAGTCGACAAGCGAATCACCGATGAGGTCGTTTATCTGACTGCTATGCAGGAAGAGAATGAAATCATTGCTCAGTCTGGAATTCCCGTTGATAGCAAAGGAATAATTCAGGCTGAATTAGTTCAGGCTCGTAAAAACGAAGAGTACTACTTCGTTTCTCCTGAGGATGTGACATTTTGTGACGTTTCTCCTGCTCAGTTGGTGTCGGTTGCGGCGGCCTTGGTTCCATTCTTGGAGCATGACGACGCGAACCGAGCCTTGATGGGCGCCAACATGATGCGCCAGGGTGTGCCTTTGGTTAAAGCCGAGGCGCCTCTGGTTGGAACCGGTCTTGAGTGGGTTGTCGCCCGTGACTGCAGGGTTTTGATTTATGCTGAAAATCCTGGTGTGGTTGAATCTGTCGACTCCAACCGGATCGTTATTCGCCGGGAAGCCGACGATATTGATGGCGAGACAATGAAGCCAGACATCTATAATCTGGTTAAATATCGCCGTTCTAACCAAAACACGTGCATCAACCAGCGTCCCTTGGTTAAAAAGGGGCAACGAGTGGTGAAGGGGCAGGTTTTAGTTGACGGGACAGCTACCGAAAACGGTGAGTTGGCGCTTGGTCAAAATATTACCGTCGCCTTTATGCCTTGGGGTGGCTACAACTTTGAAGACTCGATTCTAATGTCTGAGAGGTTGGTCCAAAAGGACTTCTTCACCAGCGTTCACATCGAAGAATTCGAGTGTGTTGCCAGAGACACCAAGCTTGGGCGCGAAGAAATCACCAGGGACATCCCGAACGTTTCCGAGGATACCCTTAAGGACTTGGACCCAAGCGGTATTGTCAGGCTTGGAGCCGAGGTAAAGACTGGAAGCATCCTTGTTGGAAAGATTACCCCGAAGGGTGAAACTCAACTTTCCCCCGAGGAAAAGCTGCTGCGGGCCATTTTTGGTGAAAAGGCCGCCGACGTTAAGGACAGCTCCCTTCGAGTGCCACCAGGCGTGTCTGGTATCGTTGTTGGAGCAAAGGTTTTCTCCAGAAAGGGCGCGGACAAGGACGAGCGCTCCCGCGAGTTGGAAGAAATCGAAGAGATTCGCCTGTCCAAGGATCGTGACGACGAGATCAGAGTCACCAAGCGGACCATGCACGAGCGGCTGGTTCGCATCCTGACTGGCAAGGTCGCGGCTAACCCCATCATCAATTCGAAGGGGGATACCCTGATTAAGAAGGGTACGACTTTGACCCCTGACATGCTTGCCAAGCTGCCTGTGGACCTGTTCCCGGAGATTAAGCTAAAGGGCGATGATGCCACTGAACATCGTGTCCAGGCTCTGCTTAAATCCCAAAAGGAACAGATTGACGCAATCGAAGAGGTGTTTGAGGAAAAACTGGCACGTCTTCGCCGCGGTGATGAGCTTCCTCCGGGCGTAAGTAAAACTATCAAGGTCTACATCGCCATCAAGCGCAAGGTGCAAGTTGGCGATAAGATGGCTGGACGCCATGGAAACAAGGGTGTTCTTTCGAGAATTCTGCCAGTTGAGGACATGCCTTATCTGGCCAACGGCGAGCCTGTTGATATCGTCTTAAACCCGCTTGGCGTTCCATCCCGAATGAATATTGGCCAGATCATGGAAGTTCACCTGGGGCTTGCTGGCCGTGAGATTGGGCGTCAAATCGAAGACTTCTTGGAAAGAGAAGGTACTGACAAGTCTTTACGCATAAAGGATCTGCGAAAGCGGCTGCAAAAGCTCTTTGCCACGCCAACCATGAAGAAAGAGATCGGCGACATGGATGACGACGAGCTTCGAAAGTTTGCGGCGCAGTTTAAGCTTGGAATTCCTGTTGCCTCCCCAGTTTTTGACGGGGCTGAAGAGGATCAGATCCATGAATGGCTAAAGGAAGCTGGCCTTCCCAAGAGCGGCAAGATGATCCTGTTTGACGGCCGCACTGGTGAGGCTTTTGACAACGAGGTGACGGTTGGAATCATGTATATGATGAAGCTGCACCACCTGGTTGATGAAAAGATGCACGCTCGTTCAACTGGACCTTACTCGCTGGTTACCCAGCAGCCACTTGGTGGAAAGGCTCAGTTTGGTGGGCAGCGCGTCGGTGAGATGGAAGTGTGGTCCTTCGAGGCTTATGGGGCAGCCTATGCGCTTCAGGAGGTTCTGACGGCCAAATCCGACGACGTGGCCGGTAGAACCGCCACCTATGACAGCATCGTCAAGGGTGAATACAGCGTTCATGCCGGGCTACCGGAAGTCTTTAATGTGTTGGTCAAGGAGCTTAAGTCGCTGTCAATCGATGTTGAATTGATTACTGCAGACCAGACTCCATAAGGCTAAGGTTAACGTGGCGCAGCGTGCGCTATATGCAATAGGAGGTGGACCGTGAAGGAAATGTTCACCACGTTCGAAAAGCCAAGAGACCCGTTGTCGGTCGAGGCGTTTAGAGTGGCCCTGGCATCACCAAAGAAGATCCTTGAGTGGTCTCACGGTGAGGTAAAGAAACCTGAAACCATCAACTACAGGACGTTTAAGCCTGAAAGGGATGGCCTGTTTTGTGCCAAAATCTTTGGCCCAGTAAAAGACTACGAGTGTAATTGTGGTCGGTACAAGCGACTGAAACACCGCGGCATTGTTTGTGAAAAGTGTGGTGTCGAGGTAATCCAGTCCAAGGTTCGCCGTGAGCGGATGGGGCACATTGTCCTGTCGTCTCCAGTTGCGCATATCTGGTTTTTGAAGTCCATTCCCACTCGAATCGGGCACGTGTTGGATATCACGCTGAAGGACCTTGAAAAGGTCTTGTACTGCGTGGCCTATGTTGTCATCGATCCTGGTGATTTGAAGGACCATCTCGAAAAAAACCAGGTCGTAAGCGAAGACATGTATGATCGGCTTTGGGACGAGTACTACGAACTGCATCAAGTTGAGCCAGACTGTGAAGTAGGTATGGGTGCTGAGGCCATCCGAAAGCTGCTTGAGACTGTTGATCCAATATCCTTGGCTGACGAGATTCGTGAAGAGCTTAAGGAAGTAACTGCTGATGCAAGGCGTAAGAAACTGGCCAAGCGCCTGAAGGTTGTTGAGGCGCTTCGAGACTCTGGAAATCGTCCAGAATGGATGGTTTTAAAGAATCTGCCGGTGCTGCCACCAGATCTGCGTCCATTGGTTCCTCTTGAGGGTGGTAGATTCGCCACCAGCGACTTGAATGACCTTTATCGAAGGGTTATCAACAGGAACAACCGGCTTAAAAAGCTGATGGAGCTGAATGCCCCTGAGATTATCATTCGCAACGAAAAGCGGATGCTTCAGGAGGCTGTGGATGCCTTGTTTAACAACGGCAGGCGCGGCAAGGTCATAACTGGCACTAACAGGCGACCTCTGAAGTCCCTTTCGGACATGCTCAAGGGTAAACAGGGCCGCTTCAGACAAAACCTGCTTGGTAAGCGAGTCGACTACTCTGGACGTTCCGTTATCGTTGTTGGTCCCGAGTTGAGACTGCACCAGTGCGGCTTGCCCAAGAAAATGGCCTTGGAGCTGTTTAAGCCGTTTATCTTTAACAAGCTTGAAGAGCGTGGATTTGCCACCACAATCAAGACCGCAAAGAAGCAGGTGGAAGAAGAGGATCCGGTGGTCTGGGACATCCTGGAAGAGGTTTCCAAGGAGCATCCAGTGCTGCTAAACCGTGCGCCGACGCTGCACCGGCTTGGTATGCAAGCCTTTGAGCCCGTGCTAATCGAAGGAAAGGCCATCCAACTGCACCCGTTGGTGTGCGCCGCTTACAACGCGGACTTTGACGGCGACCAGATGGCTGTTCACCTGCCTTTGTCGTTGGAGTCGCAGGTTGAGGCCAGGGTTTTGATGATGTCTTCCAACAACATCTTGAAGCCTGCTGATGGTCGCGCAATCATTACTCCTTCACAGGATATCGTCCTTGGGATTTACTATCTGACCAGGGAAAAACCCTTTGCCAAGGGTGAGGGGCGTTCGTTTTCGTCCCCTGCTGAGGTGCGAGTCGCCTATGACGCTGGAGAGCTTGACCTTCAGGCCAGAATCAAGGTGCGTGTTTCCCTGCAGGATACCGATGGAAACGTTGTAAAGACCAAACTTTACAACACAACTACTGGTCGAGTACTGCTAAACGAATTGGTTCCACCGGTAATTCCCTTTGAATTTTGCAACAAGGTTCTGGATAAAAAGAGTATCGCCAATCTGATAGACGAAACTTACCGTCGTTGTGGTTCGAAAGATACTGTATTGCTTGCGGACCAGATTAGAACCATTGGTTTCAAGCATGCTACGAAGGCTGGTATTTCTATTGCCACCGAGGATATGCTTATTCCAAAGGAAAAAGAGAAAATCCTTGAGGAAGCCCAGAATATCGTGACGGAGATTGAGACCCAGTACGAAGAGGGTGCAATCACCCAGGGCGAGCGGTACAACAAGGTTATCGACGCTTGGTCATCGGCTGCTGACAGGGTCGCCAGCAAGATGATGGAGGGTATTTCCAAGGAAGTCGTCGAGCGTAATGGTGAAAAGCAGACCGTTCCTTCTTCGAACCCGATCTTCATCATGGCTGATTCAGGAGCGCGAGGCTCTGCCATGCAGATGCGCCAGTTGGCTGGGATGCGAGGCTTGATGGCTCGTCCGTCTGGCGAAATTATGGAGACGCCCATTAAGGCGAACTTCCGTGAGGGGCTGACGGTTCTTGAATACTTCATGTCAACTCACGGTGCTCGTAAGGGGTTGGCTGACACGGCGCTAAAGACTGCAAACGCCGGTTATCTGACTAGGCGACTGGTTGACGTAGCCCAGGATGTTGTCGTCTCGGAATATGACTGTAGAACGCTTGACGGCATTGATGTTACCGCTCTTGACCATGATGGTAACATGCGAGTGCCGCTTGAAGAGCGAATTCTTGGTAGGGTGGCCCTTGACGACATAGTGGACCCATACGATCCAAACCATGTGATTGTTGAGGCCAACCAAGAGATAGATGAAGACAAGGTAAAGGAAATCATAGACGCTGGCATCACTTCGGTGAAGGTGCGTTCTGTTCTTTCCTGTCGTACTCGCAGCGGTTGTTGTGTGTTGTGTTATGGGCGTGACCTTGCGCGTGGCAAGCTGGTCAACATAGGTGAGGCGGTTGGGGTTATTGCAGCTCAGTCAATCGGTGAACCTGGAACCCAGCTTACGATGCGTACCTTCCACATCGGTGGTACGGCCAGCGTTGCAGAGTTGTCGAAGTGGGAAGTAAATACTGATGGTGTGCTGGAATTCCCCAATCTTCTCACGGTCAAAAGGCTTGATGGCACTTTGATATCTATGGAGCCTGGAGAAATCCTTTGGAGGGAGGCTGGTTCCACAACTCCAAAGACTTACAAGGTTCCACGTGGTGCGGAACTGCACTTCGAAAGTGGCTCGACAGTAACGGTTAAAAAGGAAGGAGAAGGGGCGACAGGTTCGGTAGTTATTGCTTCTTGGGACCCGTGGTCTCACCCAATTTTGACCGAAGTTCCTGGTGTTGCACTGTTTGAAGACATCATTGACGGTGTGACTGTCAAGGAATCTCCAGACGTTGTCCCTGGACTTTCAGTCAAGGTTATCAACGTGGCTGCCAACACTGATGCAAGACCGGCTATCTCGGTGTGTGATCTTGTCGAGACCATTACCAATCCTAAGCGTAAAAGCATTGAGGTTGTTACTGTCGATGGCAAGAAAAAGGTCATCAAGACCAGTGCCAAGGATGGAAAGCATCAGGTCCTGCATGAGGAATCGGAACGAATCAAGATAAGGGAAATCGATCAGGACAAGGAAAAAGAGATCCGAGTCTACGAAGTCAAGACTATTCCTGGTACAAAGCGAATTGCTGTATACCTGCTGCCGCAAGATGCACATATCTACGACATCGCTGATATGTCTGAAGTCAGCCAAGGTGACGTCCTGTCGAGGGTTCCAAAGGGAACGACCAAGATGAAGGACATCACCGGTGGTCTGCCAAGGGTTACCGAGTTGTTTGAGGCTCGTAAACCAAAGGAGCATGCAATCATCAGTGAAATCGATGGTGAGCTGAGCTTTGGAAAACCCACCAAGGGCAAGCGAAAGCTGATAGTTACTCCGGAACTTGGTGAAAAGAAAGAATACCTGGTTCCAAAGGGCAAGTACGTTTCCTTGCGTGAGGGTGACTCGGTTAAGGCTGGTGACGCCCTGATGGAAGGTTCTGTGAACCCGCATGACCTGTTGAAGGTCAAGGGTATCCAGGCGCTGGCCAAGTATCTGGTTGACGAGGTTCAAGAGGTTTATCGACTGCAGTCCGTTAGGATCCAGGATAAACACATTGAGACCATCGTTCGACAGATGCTTCGCTGGATGAAGATTACCGATCCTGGTGACACGAAGTTCCTTGAGGATGAGCAGGTTGATAGGTGGGCGTTTGAAGAGGAAAACGCGGCTGTGCTGGCTCGGGGTGGACAGCATGCGACTGGTGAGCCCATTCTTTTGGGAATTACCAAGGCTTCGTTGAATGTTGAATCCTTTATATCCTCGGCTTCATTCCAGGAAACGACCAGGGTTTTAACTGAGGCTGCAATTTCTGGAAAGACCGACTATCTGCGTGGTCTGAAGGAAAACGTCATCATGGGTAGGCTGATTCCTGCAGGAACCGGGTTCCCGCTGTTGAACAAGCGCGTTGAAGTGAAAGTCGTTGGTGGTTCAGAGTATGAAGAAGTCACTCCAACATTGGACCTCAGCTCCGACGCCCTGCTAGCCGACTTTGACGACCTGAGCTTGGACTAGACAAGAGGTCAGGCTCGGCTGGCTTGTCTCTGATCCTGTCCCTGCCCCTGCCCCTGTCCCTGCCCCCGCGCCATAATCCCAAACAGGTGATATAGTTCCACCCACTGGTTCGCGCAGATGCCGGACCTGTTACTACAACCGGAGATGTTAACCATGGAACTTTCAGGAAAGACTTGTGTAATTACAGGTGGGGCATCAGGCATTGGCCTTGCGACGGCTTTTGCCTTTGGGGCCAAGGGGGCGAGAGTCGTTATTGGCGATATCAATGCAGAGGCGGTTGAAGCTGCCTTGGTGGCTTTAAAGGGGCAGGATATTGAGGCCTTGGGCCAGCTGTGTGATGTTCGAGATGAAGATTCGGTGGCATCTTTGATGTCCTTGGCAGTGGCTGGCTTTGGCAGTTTGGATGTGTGCGTCAGTAGCGCTGGAATCTTAAGGGACGCCTTGCTTGTAAAGGTGGACCGTGAAACTGGCAAGGTGGCGTCGAAATTGTCTCTTGCACAGTTTTCAGATGTCCAAACGGTTAACACAGTTGGTGCGTTTTTGACTGGACGTGAGGCTGCCGCCACAATGGTTGACCTTGGCAACGGTGGGGTGATTATCCTGCTGAGCTCCATTGCCAGGGTTGGCAACTTTGGACAGACTGCTTATGCTGCCTCCAAGGCGGCTGTGATGGCCATGACGGTCACTTGGTCTCGCGAGCTCGCACGGTATGGCATCCGCGTGGGCGCCATTGCTCCTGGGTTTATCGAGACTCCAATGGTAATGAAGGACATGCAACCGCAAGCGTTGGAGCGTTTTAAGGCCACGATTCCCGTTGGAAGGCTTGGACGTCCTGAAGAGATTGCCGCCGCGGCTGTGTTTATAGCCGAAAATGACTTGGTTACCGGCACATGTGTTGATGTGACCGGTGGGATTAGACTGTGATCGAAACGATGTCTCCTGAAAGAATAGCCGAGCATGCGACAATGCTGGCCAATCGTGTGCGCAAGCGCTACAGGGCTTTGCACAAACAGTTTGCCAGGGCAAACATTGATGTTTTTCGCCTTTATGATTGGGATATTCCAGAGGTGAGGGCCGTAGTTGACTGGTATGCTGGGCACTTGGTCGTCGCGGAATATACCCGCCAGCAGACTGGGCCCGACTGGTTACCAACTGTTGCTAAGGCAGCTGCTGAAGCGCTGGGAATCCCTGATGAAAAACTGTTTTTAAAAGAGCGCAGGACCGGAGTTTCAGACGGGCCAAGATATCAGCGGCTTGGGCATGCTGACACCAGGTTCGTGGTTAACGAAGGGGACCTTCAGTTTTGGGTCAATCTATCAGATAGGATTGATACTGGCCTTTTTTCCGACCACAGAAATACTAGGCAGTTAATGCGTTCTTTGGCTTCTGGCAAGGAATTCTTAAACCTGTATGCCTACACTGGGGCATTTACATGTGCTGTTGCATTAGGCGAGGCTGCAAGGACTGTAACCGTTGACCGCTCAGCGACATATTGCGCTTGGACCGTCGAGAATCTAAAGCTAAACGGCCTTTATGGACCCCAGCATGAAGTGGTCCAGATGGACTCCATCAGGTTTTTGGAGGCTGCGGCAAGGCAAAAACAAAGCTGGGACTTGGTTTTTGTTGACCCACCATCATTTTCCAAGGATCGCGGTCCTGGTCCCGGCTTTGACATTCTGCAAGACCACCCACAACTGTTGGCAAAAGTGCTGGCCGTCACAAAACCTGGAGGTACAGTCATATTTTCCACCAATCACCAACGGTTTGAGCCGCGATTCGACGGCCTAGCCATAGATGAGTTATCAGAACTGACCCCCGATTCGATTCCCCTGGATTATCGTAATAAAGGGGTGCATCGCTGCTGGCGGATGGTCCACAAATCCCAAACATAATCGCCGGCTTTTTACATCGATTTGACGACTATGTTTGCAGACTGTCATTTTTGCAGACTGTCATTTTAGGCTTAGAGCTTTTTGCAATCCTTGACAATTGGTTGTCGTGGTCTGCAGAATGCCCTCAGCTGTGCTTTGGTTTTAAATGGGCAAAGTTGTAACTGTCGAGACTGGTCTGGCTTGCAATAATCGGTGCGCTCATTGTCCACAACCGCCACTTAGAAGTCTGTTTGGAAAAATCGCCAAAAACCTGAGTACTGAGGATATCAAACAGCGAATCATGATGGGTCTTGAGCAAGGGGCAGATGAAATCGCCTTTACAGGTGGCGAGCCAACGCTTAGGACTGACATTGGCCAACTAATTAGATTTGCTCACGATAACGGTGCCAAAAGGGTCAGTGTCACTACCAACGGTCGCATGTTCTCGTATGCGGCGTTTTGCGATCAGATGCTAGATGCCGGTTTAAATGGCGTCAGCGTCTCGTTACATGGACCAGATGCCAAGACCCACGAGGCCTTAACCTGCGTGCAGGGGTCTTTTAAGCAGGCAGTTTCTGGCATAGCAACGTTGGTTAAACGAGCTGCCCAACGCAGGATTTTAATTGATATCACAACCATCACTGTGGTGTGGCCTTCAAATGCCGCCCATTTACGAGATACCTTAGTCCTTGCTGGCAGTCTTGGCGCCAAGCTGCACATAGTCCAACCTTTCATCGTTTCCAGAGACACTTTGGCCAAAAGCTCAAAGTTTTTGATGACACGACAGGAGCTAAAGACCGCCATCAGTAACGCCGTGAAAGAGCCTTTGCCACATGGTGGTAGGGTAAAGCCATACAACCTGCCTGTTTGTGACTTTGATGAACTTGGAGACGTTATTGAGCACCAGCAAAAACGTTTAAAGACAGTTAAGCACTATGCAGACATTGATGATAGGAATCAGCAAGTTAGTTCCCAATTTTTCAAGGGTTTTGCCTGTGATGAGTGTGACCTTTTATGCCCAGGTGTAAGGATTGAATTGATTCCAGATACAGAACTGGCGGATTTCATTGTCAAAGATCTGAAAAAGGCGCTTGAAGGCGAATTGATTATCAGTTCGCTGGATCTGCTTGGAGTTAAAGCCATCGACAAGGTTCTTGCAGCGTGTAAGAGTCAACCAGTTGCAAAGCGTACCTTGCTGTGGGGTGGAGTAGGGCGCACCAGAAATGACCAGATTGTTGGACTTAGTGAAAAACACGGTTTTGATGAGCTGGTGTTGATGGTACGGCCAACTGTCAGGCAGGCCGGCGGAGTGCAAGCTTGGGAGCTTGGAAATATCGATCAAATCAACTCTATGTTTGCCCATTTTAATGGTTCAGTTCGACCAGCCTTGTTTGTGGTAGTCAACTACCTGCTTGATGATCGAACAGTCGGTTTTGACACCGCGCAAGTGCTGGAGCTAGCCAAGCAATTAAAGGCTTCCAAAGGCCTCAGGGTTTATCTAGCTGTCTCGCCAAGAACTGACCCAGCAGCTCCAGTCCTGGATTTAAAGCAGCAAGATGCCATAGTCCAGAAATCATTGGAATTGGGCGGGGCGTTCAAAACGATGGGGCTTGAACCATTGCTAGTTGCCAATCCATCTGCGGAGAAAGAACCAATGTGGTTAAGGGTTTCCAGCCATGTGCCAGCCGTTGATTGGGCCCCTGGATTTGTGAAGCACAGATTCGCAGGACCACAGTTTGGTTGGGTGATGTGGTCATATCCAGTGTGGGTGCGCGAACCAGTTCTATAATGTGGTCATTTCACGGGATTGAAGTTGCTTATTTCGGGACAGGATCCTGAACCTTGAGGTCCGCTTGGATGTAAGTAAAACCAAGAACCTGCTCAATGCTTTCTGGGAAAATCACCAGGTCCTTATTTGGCAGATTAATCTGGGGCTCGCCCTCTTTTGGCTCGCCTGCAACATCCTTCAAGTTGATATGTGGAATGGCCACCACAAACGGATCCTTCAGTTGCTCGAAAGCTATGTCTAGCAGCCCGTCGAGGAGAAAATCTTTGAATTCCTGTTCCCCCCACTCTTCTCTGTTGATTGACACAATATCCATGTCTTTAAGAGTTGGTTGATTGACCTTAATAGATATCGCCCGTCCCTTCTTTGGATCGTCAACGACACTCAGTTCTGCATCAAGCTCAAGGAACAAGAAGAAGTCAACATCGGTCGGCCTACCAATAATGTTTGCATCCAGCTCCATGTAAAGGTCACCAATTTGAATTTTTAAATTGTTCTGGGGGTTACAGCTTGTAATGACTGGTGGGATTAGAGCGTAAGTCGTCAAAGTAAAGTCTGTGACTCCGTAATCTGAAAGCTTGATACCTTTTTCAGCCAAACCTGCTTCTGTCAGGTTGAACTCCAAACCAGCGTTATTCCAAAAGGCAAACAGGAACTCGTTTAACACGTCCTCAAATACAGCGGCCTGGATTTTTTCGGGATTGGTAACGTTCATTTCAAAGACTTCTGGTTTGCCTGACAGACAGCCTGCCCGTCCCATTGAGCCCAAAATTGTGCGATCAACCACCTTCGGGGAGGTGATTGCCATCGACACCTCAGCATTGACGCCTTCTTTTTTCACGTCGACAATTTCTGGAATTATGGTTATCTGCAACAGGATGTTATTCATTCCAGGCAGAAGGTCATCAAGAGCCACATCAATTGGTTCCTCAAGCTTTTCATTAATTTTATCGTCCAACTCGTTAATCTTTTCAGTCAGCAGCTTTTGGACCTGGTCTCTTACAATCCTTTCGATTGTGCCTCGTAAGGCGCGCATTAACAGATCGCCACCAATGACATCAATGTGAATCTTTAATTCAGGCAAAAACTCAACCGTCGTTCCACCGATGGTGGAAATGACAAATTTGTGAGTTGTCGGATCTACAGAGATAGATGCTCGGACTTTCACTCTTAAGGTGTCTGTAGTTACATTTCCAGTGACGTCACCAATGCAGGCTGATGGTCCGCCCGGCTTTTTTGTCACGTCTAATTCCATATAAAAGTCGTTTAGTTCAATCTGGATGGGGATTTCGCCATTTGCCAGTGGAATCAGTACCTTGGGATCTTTATAGGTAATCGTAGGAATTCTAAGCTCATATTCACATGGTTCGCCCAATTTGTAATCAAACTCAGCAACTGGCTGAGGCAGCAGCGCTTGTACATCCAATTCAAGGAGAATCATTTCCAAAATGGCAGAAAGATTTCCTTCATCGGTGGGGTCTCTGTTGTAAAAAAGCTTGTCATCCAGGTATGCACGGACCGAATTTGGAATGGCCGAGTCTGCCGGAACTCCGGTGTTTTGCTCATACCAGACGTCGCTGAACAAAAATGAGCGAAGCGTCCTGGCCTCATTGCCAAAACGGTCAGTCGCAATGACCTCGATCAGGTTCATTCCAATGCCAACGTTCATTGGGTGGGCGAAGTTTCCTTGGGCGTCGAAGGGCACTTTTACTCCGTTGACCATCAGTTGCTGGACCAAGGAGGTCTCGTCAGACACCGAGCCTGTGACGTTGACCTGATGATTACCCTTCAGGGTCGCGCCCCTTTCTGGGAAGTCAATAACGACCAGTGGAGCCGTGCCATCGCACCAAACTTCCAAATCGTGACACCAGGTTGGATGGTCCACAACGCAGGCAGAAAATACATATTTTCCCTCCGCTAGGAATCGATAATTTTCCTCGTCTCGCTTTTCAATTCCTTCAGTTGGCACGTAGGTTGGCTCAGTGATACTACCGCCAGGAACTCGATTTCCATAAGCATCCACAAGGCTATAACCAAGCTTGGCTGTTTCACGAAGCTTATATGCTGGTTTTGACGGGATCTTGAAAAGCTCAAGACCGGCCGGCTCGCCCGCTTCGACCTTAAGTTTTGCACCTTCCAGTTCGACATCGTCATTTTCATCTTTAGGCTTACATGTGACATCCCAAAGACCGGCAGTTTGACCAGTGATTGTCGCACCTTTCACGATTAATTCAGGGTCAGCATCTATCCAAAGGTCAGCTCCTGTAATTTCGTTCATATAGGCATCATAACCTTTACAGGTCGCGGTAGTAGATCCACCAGCAACAATCGTCTCGTCAGCCAGTGTGGTTTTGACACGCGCCAAGTCCCCGGCCTCCACTCTGACATATGCTGGGGAGGTGTCTTGGATGGAACCATCAGATGACCCGCAGGCTATCTGATAGTTGGCGGCCAATGTGGCCGAGAAAGTGTAGCCATCTTCAGCTTTTTCAAGCTTGGTGTGCTCGGAAGGAGTCACGCTGATCTTGTAATCAAACTCGATCTCGTTATCTTGATCATCAAGTCCCACACATCTGACCGTGGCTGTTTCATCAGTGGTTATCTTGTTTGGTTCCACCACTGTATCAACCGTTACCGGGCGGCCACCTGTCACTGTCACAGTCACAGGGGTTTCGTCCTTCACATCTAGGTCGGGTGCTGTGCAGGCAACCTCATAAGTGCCCAGTTTCACGAATGTAATCAGTAGTCCATCTTGTTCATACCCAGAATCACCAGAGACCTCCACTTCGGTGGTAGTGGCAACCCTGAATTCCCCAGCTAAAACTGTACAGGTCACACTGACTGTAGTGCCGGAAATCACTTCTGTTTCCGAGACCTCAGTTTCGACCACCACAGTTACGCCATCTGGAATTTCGTCGGGGTTGATGACTTCCCTATGATCACCGCCGTTTCCTCCACACGCGAGGGCAAGTGCCAAAATAAATGCCAAAGCTAGGTTAAGTTGACGCATAAATAGCCTCCGTAGGCAAAATTCAACATATTTTAGGGTTTTTGTAGGCACATGGGAAGTCGTAAATGATCGGTTCTGGACAGGGGCGGGGGCAGGGACAGGTACAGGGGCGGGGGCAGGGACAGGGACGGGGGCAGGAACAGGGGCAGGAACAGGGGCAGGAACAGGGACGGGGACGGGGACAGGGACGGGGACAGGGGCAGGGAGATGATCGTACTGTTTAGCACAATTTGGAGCTAAAAAGAGGTCGAGAGGGCACCCAGCAACATGGTCCGGGGGCAATCCTGGAGGGCGCTATCGGGAGTTGCCGGGACCCGACGTCTTTTGGTTGACATGAAGGACGCGAAGCGGCCCGTCCGGGCCAAAAGGATGAATGTACACGTTAGCAATCGTATATTTCGCCCGGACGATGTCACCAAGAGACAGTCGGGGTGGCTACGGGAGATTTTGGGCCCGGAAGGATGCCCCCGGACATGTTTTAAAACTATAACGAAGAGATAAAACGCCAAAAAGAACAAACAATCGGGCATCAAAACGTGCTAATTGACAGGATCCGTAGCATGTTCAGGTACAGGGGCATGAACAGGGGCGCCTTTTTAATATATCAGACGGTGATTTGGGGATAAATCTTGACATTGTTCTTAGCTTAGGCTAGAACTCCGTCTGCTTTTGCGGGCCCAGGTAGCTCAGTCGGTAGAGCAGCGGACTGAAAATCCGCGTGTCGATGGTTCAAGTCCGTCCCTGGGCACAAGCTATTAATTTTATTATCAAAAATTACGAATCGTTTTCGTCTATTCCGTATTTTGCAAGCTTGTACCTTATGGACCTGAAAGAAATTCCAAGCAGTTCTGCTGCATCCTTGCGAATGCCGTTGGTTCTTTTTAGCGCGTTCAACAGCAGTTTTCGTTCGATTTCAGCCAGATGTGCCTCGATATCCATGCCATCTGGCGGGATCGTGACCAGATCCTGTTTGCCCCCTAAATCCTGGCTTCCGCCTCGGATGTGATCTGGTAAAGCATCTGGGGTTATCTCGCCATCTGTAGCAAAAGTTACCGCGTGTTCAATCAGGTTTTCAAGTTCGCGGACATTGCCTGGATAAGGCTGCGACAACAAAATTTCCATGGTTTCAGGACTAAAAGACTGCACATCACGGCCCAATTCTTGGTTGTATTTGTTCAGGAAATGCCTGGCAAGATAGGGAATATCATCGCGGCGCTCCCTAAGTGGAGGCAGGTGAATCCTGATGACATTCACACGGTAATAAAGGTCCTCTCTGAAAGTCCCCTTTTCCACCTCGTCGGCCAAATCCTTGTTAGTTGCCGCAACAACTCGAACATCAACGGCTATTTCTGAAATGCCACCTACCATTCGGATCTGGTGTTCCTGAAGAAAGCGCAGCAGTTTTACCTGCATAGGCAGCGAAATCTCACCTATCTCATCTAAAAAAATCGTGCCCCCATTTGCTGCCTCAATAAGTCCCTTTTTTGTCGTATGAGCCCCTGTGAAAGCCCCCTTAGCGTGGCCAAAAAGCTCCGACTCCATAAGAGTGTCAGGAATGGCCCCACAGTTAACCACAATAAAGGGCTTGTCCTTCCTAGGAGAGTTGAAGTGAATCGCCCTAGCAACCAGCTCCTTACCAGTTCCACTGGCCCCAGTAAGCAAGACGCTTGTTTTAGTTGGCGCAACTCGACCAATCCGGTCAAAAACCTGCTGCATCTTCGAGGATTTCCCAATGATATGTTCGAAACGGTAGCGTTCAGAAAGCTCCTGCTTCAACCTGATGTTTTCCAAGGATAATTCACGTTTTTCCAGGGCCTTTTCAATGGTTATGCTTATTTCTTCCAACTTGAAAGGTTTTTCCACATAATCAAAAGCCCCATGACGCATTGCATCGATAGCCGTCTCCACGGTGGAAAACGCTGTCATCAAAATAACCTCGGTCTGAGGGTATTTCTCCTTCACATGACTCAGGATTTGCAGGCCTGACATCCGCCCCATCATCAGATCGGTAAGTATCAGGTCAAAATCCTCAAGCTCGGAGTCAATAAGAGAAAGTGCGTCCTCGCCACTAGAGGCGCTAGTCACATCGTGATTACTCTTGACCAAGAACATAGAAAGTACCTGTCGCAAGGAATCATCGTCTTCGACGATCAAAATTCGTGCCATGAACCCTCGTAGCACAAGACGCCGTCATTCTAACAGCCGCAACCCATCCCCTGCAAGTTTGGGGACAGGGACAGGGGGCGGGGAGCAGGGACAGGATCAGGTGCGGGAAGACGTTTGTGCTGATCTGCAGAATTTGGAGCTAAAAGAAGGTCGAGAGGGCACCCAGCAACATGGTCCGGGGGCAATCCTGGAGGGCGCTATCGGGAGTTGCCGGGACCCGACGTCTTTTAGCTGACATGAAGGCCGCGCAGCGGCCC
>Ga0209407_1000250_pt1 | contig 77551 bp, 70 predicted proteins | sample AD_JPNHG3_MetaG_FD_184410 | JGI IMG/M metagenome (GOLD analysis project Ga0209407, IMG submission 184410) | Active sludge microbial communities of municipal wastewater-treating anaerobic digesters from Japan - AD_JPNHG3_MetaG (SPAdes) (version 2) | ecosystem: Engineered > Bioreactor > Anaerobic...
GGTGTTGCCTTAGGTGAGGTTGGCAGGGCACAGGAGGCTATACAGGATCTTACAAGGGCAATCAATTTAGACCCTATGCTTGCCGAGGCTTACTATTACAGGGCATTGAATTTAGATAGCCTTGGCATGATAAAACAGGCATTAAAGGACCTTGATAAGGCAATAGATTTAAGACCTCGATATCCAGAGGCATTCCGCAGCAGAGGGGCAATATTACACCGTATGGGTGATGTACGTCTTGCCATAAAGGATTTTGGCAGGGCATCGAGACAAGACCCATGGGACTTTTCTGTCTATTTTCAAAGAGGCCTTGCATACAAAGACCTGGGAGAAAAGAAACAGGCAATAGCGGATTTTACCAGGGCTTTGGAGTTGAGGCCTAAATATGCTGATGCATATTTTAACAGAGGCCTTGTCTATCTCAGCATGGGTGAGTTAAAGGCAGCCATTGGAGACTTTGACAGGGTTATAAAATTAAATCCCCGTATGATAGATGCATATCTCAACAGGGCCCATGCCTATGAAAGACTTGGGGATGTAGATAATGCAGCAAAAGACTATGACAGTGTAATAGATCTAAACCCAGAATACAAAGAGGCATATTACAAAAGGGGTATCTTTTGCCAATCCATTAATGACCTTGAGTCAGCAGTTAGGTATTTTGATAAGGCTATTGAGCTTGATAGCAGCCTTACAGAGGCATACTACAGGAGGGGTATGTCTCTATACAAACTGGGGGATATGGAGAGGGCAAGGCATGATTTTAGCAAGGCAATAGAGCTGGATAGGGGATTTGTCGATGCCTACTATCAGAGAGGGACAATCTATGTATACCAGGATAGACCGGATATGGCTGTTTTGGACTTTACAAGGACGATAGAACTATCACCAAACTATGCATGGGCATATTACAACAGGGGTCTTGCATATTCAAAGCTCGGCAATTTAGAGGGTGCTATCATGGATCTCAAAAAGGCAACGATACTTAATCCTGATTATATGTGGGCCTATTATAATTTAGGGGTAATCCATGCTGATAGAGGTGATTATGAGGAGGCAATAGAAGAGTTTACCAGGGTCATAGAGCTTAGCCCCGAGTATATTGAGGCCTATTACAGAAGGGGTATGGCATATCTTGAGATGGATAGTCTTGAAAAGGCCATAGAGGATTTTACAAGGGTAATAGAACTAAACCCACGGCATGTAGATGCCTATTTTAATAGAGGCAGGGCCCATGGAAGACTGGGAAATATCTCTATGGAGATAAAAGACTATGATAGGGCCTTGGAATTAGACCCAAATTTTTCTATAAATTTTTATAAAGATGTAGAGATGCCATCAAGGCGAGATTCTAATATGAGATACGCTGAGGCGTATTTCAGGCGTGGTATGGTAAGCGGTAAATTGGGGAACTCAAGGCAGGCCATAAAAGATTTTACCAGGTCAATAGAGTTCAATCCAGAGAATATAAAGGCCTTTTACAATAGAGGCATTGCCTATACAGAGGTTGGTGAACATAAACAGGCAATAAGCGACTTTAGTATGGCAATAAAGCTCAACCCCAGATATGCAGAGGCATATTATAACAGGGGCAATGTATATTGTAAGGTCGGCGACCTGAAAAGGGCTATTGATGATTTCACAAGGGCCATCAACCTGAATCCAAAATACGCATGGGCATATTACAAGAGAGGCACGGCATATATAAGTATAGATAGACCAAAACAGGCGATAAAGGATTTTGATAAGGCCATAGAATTGAACCCTAAATATGCTGAGGCATATTGTAATAGGGGATGTGCCTATGGTAAGATTGGCAACACCCATCAGGAGATAGATGATTACAGCAAGGCTATAGAGATAAACCCTAAATATGCAGAGCCATACTGTAAGAGGGGGTCTAAATATGCAGACCTGGGGGATTATGAGCAGGCAATAAGGGATTTTAACAGGGCAATAGATATAGATTCACAGTATGTGTGGGCCTATTATCATAGAGGCACTGTATATGCAGACCTGGGGAGGTCACAGCTTGCCATAAGAGACCTAAAAAAGGCTGCATCCATGGGGCTTAGAGAGGCGCAGGAATTTCTAAAGGACGCAGGCATAGGATGAGGTTCTTTGATTGAAAGAGGGAATAACAGGTTTAATAGACAATATAATCCAGGGACCCCAGGACATCCGTGAGGCAGCAGCCTGTGCCTTAAGCAGAATTGGCGAACCTGCCATAGACCCGCTCCTTACCCTTCTTGGAAACAAAGATAACCAGATCAGAAAGTCCGCTGTAACTGCCCTCGGTGAAATAGGTGAAAAAAGACTTATAGAACACCTTCTGCCCCTCATATCTGATATGGATGATGGGGTCAGGGAACAGGTTGCCCATGCCCTGGGCAAGATAGGTGATGTGAAGGCTATAGGGCCACTTACAGGCCTTTTTAGAGATAGAAATGTTTCAATCCGTATCGCCTCAGTGGATGCCATAAGCAGGATAGGCAATCCTGCTGTAGACACCTTAATAAGACTCCTTGGAGACCCCAATGAGTCTGTCCGTGAGTCATCAGCCCATGCCCTGGGTAAGATAGGTGACGAAAAGGCAACAGGACCTCTTCTTCAGCTTCTTTCGGATAGGAATATTTATGTCCGCATGGCAGCTGCCCAGGCCTTGAGTAAGATAGGTGAACCGGCAATAGGGCCTTTGATAGCCCTATTATCAGATAAAAATGATGCTGTCAGGGAATCGGCTGTCTATGCCCTTGGCGAGATGGCAGATATAAGGTCTGTCCCCCATATCATAAAACTTGTCACCGATAGCCATGCCTTTGTCCGCATGGCAGCCGCCCATGCCCTGGGTAAGATAGGGGACACCAGGGCTGTTGATCCCATTATCAGGCTTGCAAAGGATAGAAATGTATTTGTCCGCATGGCAGCCGCCCATGCCCTGGGTAAGATTGGTGGTGTAAATGCAATAGAACCGCTTCTTGCATTGCTCTCCGATGACAATCTCTTTGTCCGCATGGCAGCCGCCAATGCCTTTAATAAATTGGGTCAAATGGCATTAGAACCAATTTTGAGACTCCTTGCAAGTAATGATGCCACTGTCAGGAGGGCAGCGGCACAGGCATTGGGCAAGATAGGTGATGAGCGGGCCATTACCCCTTTAATCCTATCCCTCTGGGATGAGAACGAAGAAGTTCTGATTGCAGCTGGTGAGGCCCTGGAAAAGATTGACCCATACTGGTATGCAAGGGATGCAACAAGGCAGTACCTGCCCTATTTCTCCGAGGCACTGAAAAAGGGTGGTAAGCATGTGAAGCTCTATTTTATAGGCATCCTTGAAAAGATTGGCGAACTGGGCATATCAGATATAGATGTGGCAGATATACTAAAGGACTATATAAAAGATGAGGACAAAAACATCCGTCTTAGCACAGCCCTGGCACTGGAGAAGATAAAGAAAAATGCCAGATAGAAATCATTTTGTTGGAGATTTTAAATCCCATGGATTTTAAGATAATAAGCCTTGGTTGTCCGAAGAACCTCGTTGAGTCTGAATACATGGCCAGAAAGCTGGAAGAGGCAGGCCATGTAAATAAAGAGGATTGCGATACAGTGATTATAAACACATGCGCATTTATAACAGAGGCAATCAAGGAATCCATCCACGTAATCCTTTCACAGGCAGAAAATAAAGACAAGACAAGGCTCGTTGTAACCGGCTGTCTTGTAGAGCGCTACAGGGAGAAACTGGCAGAGCTGCTGCCAGAGGTGGATACCTTTGTAGGCAGGGGGGATTATCCAAATATAGATAAGATTATTGAAAAAAAAGGTTTTTTTTACAAAAAAAGTAGCTTTTCAGAGACATACCCGAGAAAGGTATTTACTGCAAAACCTACAGCGTATCTCAAGATAATGGATGGATGTAATAATATGTGCAGCTACTGTACTGTTCCTTATATAAGAGGACCACTCATAAGCAGGTCCATGGAAGACATAGAAGATGAGTTTAGATGGCTTATAGAAAATGGATACAGGGAGATAAATATTATAGGCCAGGACATAGGCTCTTATGGAAGAGATAAAGGTGGCAATCTTAAAGAACTGCTAAGGCATATCCTTCGTATGGACGGCGATTATTATCTCAGGCTCCTCTACCTGCATCCTTTAAGGATAGATGATGACCTTTTCACTATGGTTAAGAACGAGGAGAGGATTGTAAAATATCTTGATATACCTATCCAGCACTCAGAGGACAGGATATTAAAGCTTATGAACAGGGGTTATACAAAGACCTATCTTGAATCGCTCCTGGGGAAAATCAGAGAAAAAATGCCAGATTGTATAATCAGGTCAACGGTAATAATAGGCTTTCCAGGGGAGACAGAGGAGGAGTTCTATAATCTCTGTGAATTTATAAAAAAATGGGGTTTTGATAACCTTGGTGCTTTTAGGTATTCAAGGGAAGAGGGCACACCTGCATACAGGTTAAGGGGTCATGTAAGAAAAGGCGTAAAGGAACAGAGGTTTAAAGGGATTATGGAGATCCAAAGGGATATCTCCCGGGCAAGACTCAAGAGGCTTGAGGGCCTGGAATCCCTTGTAATTGTAGAGGAGAGAGATGCTATGGGTATGACGGGGAGGATTATATTACAGTCCCCTGATATAGATGGTATTGCATTTATAAAGGGTAATGGCAAAGTAGGTGAGATTAGACCCTGTAAAATAGTGAAAACTCTTGATTATGATGTTATAGTAGAGATACTTGACAGATAGCGAGACCATAGAGATAATAAACTGTTTTTATTCTATTGGGCTGATGTTTTTTAGAATCTGAAAGCTATAAAAAGATGATTGAGGTGGAGGTTTATGGAACCCATTAATGAGTTGATTGCTGTAAGAAAGGAAAAGGAAAAGGCATTGAAAGAACTCGGGATAGACACATATCCCCAGGACAGGGGGCCCTATATAACCACAGAGGAGATTAGCCTGCGTTTTGGCACGCTCTCCCATGAGGAGCTTGAAAAGACAGATGAAAGGGTCTCTGCAGCAGGGAGGATCATGTCCTTCAGGGATTTCGGTAAGAGCACATTTGTCCACATACAGGATAGAAAAGGCAGGATTCAGGTGTATGTGCGCAAAGATGTGTTGAAAAACCCTGAATATAGTATATTCAAGAGGTTTGATATAGGGGATATCATAGGGGTTGTGGGTAGGGTTTTCAAGACAAAGACCGGTGAGCTTACAGTGCTGGCAGAGGAGATAAAGCTCCTTACCAAGTCTCTGCGACCCCTTCCTGAAAAATGGCATGGATTAAAGGATATTGAGGAGAGATACAGAAAGAGGTATCTCGACCTTATAGTAAATCCCGGGGTAAAGGAGATCTTTATAAAGAGGGCAAAGATAGTGGAGTATATAAGGAGATATTTTAATGAACGCTCTTTTATCGAGGTAGAGACCCCTATGATGCAGGTTATACCTGGGGGTGCTGTTGCAAAGCCCTTCATCACCCATCATAATGCCCTTGGGATAGATCTATATCTGAGGATAGCCCCGGAACTCTATCTAAAGAGGCTCATTGTCGGCGGATTTGAGAGGGTATTTGAGATAAACAGGAACTTCAGGAATGAGGGTATATCAGTGAGACACAATCCTGAGTTTACCATGCTTGAGTTCTATCAGGCATACTCAACCTATGAAGACCTTATGGATATGACAGAGGACATGGTATCATCCCTTGTCTATGAGCTTTATAAGACATATAAGATTACATATAACGGTCAGGAGATTGATTTTTCAAGGCCATGGAGAAGGATAACCATGGAGGATGCACTAAAGGAGTTTGGTGGTCTGGATATCTCGGAGTTTATTGATACAAACAGATTGACCTCATATGCCAGGGAACTGGGGATAGAGTCCCCAGAAAAGGATAAAAGAGGCAAGCTCATAACCAAGGTCTTTGAGGAGCTTTGCGAGAAGCACCTGGTCCAGCCTACCTTTATAACAGACTATCCTGTAGAGGTGTCCCCTCTGGCAAAAAGGAGTAAGGATAGGCCTGAGATAACAGAGAGGTTTGAGCTCTACATAGCCGGCATGGAGGTGGCAAACGGTTTTAATGAGTTAAACGACCCTGAAGACCAGAAGGATAGGTTCCTCCAGCAGATACAGGAAAAGGAAGAGGGCGCTACCATGGATGAGGACTACATCACTGCCCTTGAGTATGGACTGCCCCCTACAGCAGGTGAGGGGATAGGCATAGACAGGCTTACCATGTTGCTTACAGACAGCCCCTCCATAAGAGAGGTTATACTCTTTCCCCTTCTGAAACCATGAATATAATGAACTACGAGACCATAATAGGATTGAGGTATCTCCGTTCCAAGAGGAAAGATGCCTTTATATCCTTTACCACATGGATATCCATTATAGGTATTGCCATTGGTGTTATGGCCCTTATTGTTGTAATAGCAGTGATGACCGGATTCCAGAATGAGATAAGGGAGAGGATCCTCGGTATAAACCCCCATGTCCTTGTCCTGAACCTAAACGGCGAGATAAAAGAGCCTGAAAGGATTGTGGAGACTATCAAAAAATCCGGTGAGGTCACCCATGCCTTTCCCTTTGTTACATTTCAGGCAATGTTACAGAGCGGTAGACAGCTCTCAGGTGTCATAGTAAAGGGTATAAATGCACAAGACATGATGTTTATGAAGAGGCTTATGAAAGAGGGGGATATTGGGTCTTTAAATGAGAAGGGGAATATACTGATAGGCAAGGAACTGGCAAAAAATATGGGGATTTTCAAGGGTGATTTCCTGTCTTTGATGGTGCCCTTTGCAGGGGTATCCCCCATGGGTGCTGTCCCCGAGACTGTCCAGGCACGGGTAGGAGGGGTATTTGAGACAGGGATGTATGAGATTGACAATACCCTTGTGGTCATGTCCCTCAAGGACGTGGAGGGTATCTTAGGTATTAAGGCAACGGGCATAGAGGTAAAGATAAAGGATGTCTACAAGGCAGACACGGTAAGGAGGGAGATAAGCAAAGGCCTGGGGCATGGATATTTTGCCAGGACATGGATAGAGATGAATAAAAACCTCTTTTCTGCCTTAAAGCTTGAAAAGATAGCCATGTTTATCATCCTGGCCCTTATCATATTTGTGGCAAGTTTTAATATAATCAGCTCGCTGGTCATGACGGTTATGGAGAAGAAAAAGGATATAGCCATACTAAAGGCAATGGGTGCAAAAAAGAAGAGCATAATGAAGATATTTATGATTGAGGGTATAACCATAGGGATACTCGGGGCTCTTATTGGTTCGTTCAGCGGTTATACCATATGCGAGATTATAAGGAGATACAAGATTATAAAGCTCCCGGAGGATATCTACTATATAAGCACACTCCCGGTAAAGATAAGCTTTTTTGATGTATTTCTTGTAGCATCCATAACAACGGTTATATGTGTCTTATCCACCATTTATCCATCTTTTAAGGGCTCCAAGATAGACCCTGTAGAGACATTGAGGTATGAATAGAAAGATGAATGACCCGGTCCTTAAGGTATCCAATATAAAAAAGAGCTTTAATAAAAACGGTAGTGAGATAAGCGTTATAAAAGGTGTGAGCCTTGATGTCATGGAGGGTGATTTTATTACCATAATGGGGCCTTCTGGGGCAGGTAAAAGCACATTTCTGCATATCCTGGGGACACTGGATAAACCCTCTGAGGGTGAGATATATTTCAGGGGTGAGGATATCCACAGGTATACAGAGGAACAGGCAAGTATATTCAGGAACGAAAAGGTTGGCTTTGTATTTCAATTTTATCACCTGCTCCAGGATTTTAATGTCATCGAGAATATCATCATGCCACTTTTGATAAAAAGGGTTAAGATGAAGGATGCCATGGATAGGGCAGAGAGGTTTTTAGAGATTATGGGTCTTGCAGACAGGCGAAATCATAAGCCAGGGGAACTCTCCGGGGGGGAACAGCAGAGGGTTGCCATAGCAAGGGCTCTTATCAATGAACCGGAGATAATACTGGCAGATGAACCTACCGGTAATCTGGACAGGAAAACAGGGAAAGAGGTCTTGAGATATATATTCGAGATATACGAGAGGCTCTCATCTATCCTCATACTCGTAACCCATGACCCTGAACTGGGTATGGCAGGAAAGAGGAGATTTAATATGATTGACGGTGAACTTTTTGAAATCAAAGGTCAGGATTAATTTTTTTCAAAAAAAATGAAAAAAAATCTTGAATATTTTTTAAAATAAAGAGTATAAACTATCTATAGATGCAGTGTAGACACTGCAAAAATCAAATTCCATAAAGGAGGGGGTTTATGACAAAAGCAGAACTTATTAGCCAGATGGCAGAAGATGCCGAGATGACAAAGACGGCTGCTGCAAGGGCCCTGGAGGCCTTTACAGGTGCAGTTAAAGATGCCCTGAAAAAAGGCGAAAAGGTTACACTTGTTGGTTTCGGCACATTCTCCGTATCCAAGAGAAAGGCGAGAAAGGGCAGGAACCCCAGGACAGGCAAAGAGATTAAGATCCCTGCCAAAAATGTCCCCAAGTTTACACCGGGCAAGGCATTTAAAGACGCTGTTTAGTGATTAATAAGTCTATTTATTGAGAGGCACACTATAAAGGGCTGCCCATCTAAAAATGGGGCAGCCCTTTTATAATATCCTCTATTATCTCCTCTGCCTTATTAACATCCCCTGTATATTTTTCTTTGATTATGATATCCCCGCTTTCCTTACCCAAAAATATATTGATGGTAAGTCTATCTCCTGATATAGATGCATTTATTCCAAGAGGGACCTGACACCCCCCGCCTATCCCCTTTTGAATCTCTCTCTCTATTGTTATCTCCTTCAGGCTTTTTTCGTGATTTAGAGGTCTTAATAATTCAAGGATGTCTTTGTTATCTTTTGTCTCTATACCTATAGCACCCTGGCCTGCAGGGGGGACCATCACATCAACGGGCAATATCTCCTTTATCTTATCCTGAAGACCCATCCTCTTTACCCCTGCATAGGCAAGTATTATACCATCAAGCTGCCTTTCAGTAATCTTCCTTATCCTTGTGTCCACATTACCCCTTATATCCACGATATTTATGTCCCTTTTTATATTAATAAGCTGGGACCTCCTCCTTAGGCTGCTCGTCCCTATTGTGGCCTTTGGTTTTAATTCATTTATGCCATTATACGTATGGGATATAAATACATCCCTTGGGTCTTCCCTCTCCAGTATAGCGCCTATTGTAAGCCCATCTGCCATCTCTGTGGGCATATCTTTGACACTGTGGACAGCCAAATCAATCTGCCCTTTCACCATTGCATCTTCTATCTCCTTTACAAAAAGCCCCTTGCCACCTACAAGATGGAGTGGCCTATCCCATATGGTGTCACCCTTTGTCTTAATGGTCTTTACCTCAATCTCTATGTGAGGATAGAGGGCCTTTAGCCTCTCAACAACAATCCCTGTCTGCTTCAGAGCAAGACCACTACCCCTCGTCCCGATAATCCATTTTTTCTTCATCTTCATCTTCATAATTAAAGAGATTCTTCATTATATCCAGGACCATTGGATTGGTCTGCTGTTTAATCAGCTTTATATGGGGGTGGATTAGCTTGTTTACTATGGTCCTGGTTAGTAGATCAATGCCCTTTGCCGTATCTTCGTCTATGTTCTTTATTCTGTTAAGCATCTTATGGAGTTCTTTATTCCTGATACCTTCTGCCTGTTCAATTATATGTGTTATTATAGGATGGACCTCAAGCTGTTTTAGCCACTGGCTGAACTTTGCAATCTCTTCCTCTACGATCATTGCAGCATGTTCTGACTCCTTGAGCCTGCCCTCCATGTATCTCTGGGACAGCTCTTTAAGGTCATCTATGTTGTATAGGTATACGTTTTCTATCTCGTTTATTGCCGGGTCAATATCCCTTGGCACTGCAATATCTATAATAAAGATGGGTCTGTTTTTTCTTTTTTTCATAATGGAAGGCATATCATCTCTCTTTACGATATAGTTATCTGCCCCGGTGGAGGATAATATCATATCAACCTTTGTTAAAAGCCCAGGAATCTCTTGAAATGGGTAAGGGGTGCCTGCTATCTCCTCAGACAGTGCCTTTGCCTTCTGAAAGGTTCGGTTGGTGATATAGATGTCTTTCAGACCCTCTTTTTTAAAATTCTTAAGGGCTATCTCGCACATCTCACCTGCCCCTATAACGAGGATCTTCCTGTTTTTAAGGTCACCGAAGATATGCCTGGAGAGCTCAACAGCCATTGAGCTAATGGACACGGGATTATAACCTATCCTTGTCTCTGTCCTCACCTTTTTTGCCACATAGAATGTCCTGTGAAAGAGCCTGTTGAGATAGAACCCTGTTGTCCCCATAAAAGAGGCTGCCCTGTATGCATCTTTTACCTGACCGAGTATCTGGGGCTCACCTATAACCATTGAGTCGAGACCTGAGGCAACTTGGAAGAGATGCCTGTATGCATCTTCATCGCACAATAGATATGTATATCTGTCAAACCATTCCATCTCAATCTGAAAGGAACTGGATAAAATATCCTTTAAAATCTTATATGTTATGTCTATGTCTTCTGTGGCAAGGTATATCTCTGTCCTGTTACATGTGGACAGGACAACACTCTCCCCTATGCCCCTTGTAGTTAATTGTTTTAGAAAATCATTGAGCCTCTCCTCTGAGACATAGAACCTCTCCCTTATCTCTAACGGGGCTGTATTGTGATTAAGACCGAATACAATTATGTGCATGTCACCTTTTTCTATATATTGTCGGTTGTTCTATACATATGAGTGGAGTCCGCCCAAGAGAAAATTTACACCCAGAAATGTAAACAGGATGGAAAAGAAGCCTATTATCATCATATAGGCGGTCTTTTTCCCCCTCCACCCTATGGCAAGCCTGTTGTGGAGGAGTATGGCGTAAAATATCCATGTTATAAGAGACCATGTCTCTTTGGGGTCCCAACTCCAGTATGAACCCCAGGCTACCCCAGCCCATATAGAGCCTGTTATTATCCCTATGGTAAGGAAAGGGAAGCCGTAGGACATACATCTGTAGTTGATGGTATCCAGGGCCTCAAGGGAAGGCAGTCTCTTGGAAAAGGATGTTATCTTTTTTCTCTTTATGCTACGCTCAAGGACCAGATATAATATGGAGATAAAAAAACTGATTAAAAAAACTGCATTCCCTGCAAAGCAAAAAAAGGTATGTATGGGCAGCCAGAAACTTTTCAGGATAGGGGGCAGGGGCTTTATCTCAGAGGGGAAGGTGGATGCCCATATAAGGATAATAGATATAACAGGTAGTATTATGGCACCGAGGATCCCTGTTTTATACACACCCTTGAGATATAGAAAAAAACCAGCAATACACAAGGAAAGAAAGGAGAGGGATTCATGGATATTTGTAATGGGTGTATAGCCTGCCTCGAAATACCTTACCATGGTTGCCACAAGGTGTGTAAGGAAGCCTGTTAGAAAGAGATAATGGCCTGTTTTTTCTATGTAATCCCTGTTTTTTATAAGATAGACAAGATATACCAGTGTTGATAGAAGATAGAAGATGAGTGCTGCATAAAAAAAGAATCTATTCATGGCCAGGTCTTAAGAATTTTTTCCTCATGTCCTTGATACCCATACTACTCAACTCTTTCACAGTAAACCTGCCTATCTCTTTCATAACCTCTTTTCGAACTACAGGGTCATTCACCTCTTCTATGAGTATCTTTCTGAATCTGCCCACAAGCCTCACATATCTCAGATAATCCTCTGTGATCAGGTTTTCTATCTCTTTTCTGAGCTTTTTTGAAAAAAGGGGGAGGACACCAGAGGTTGAGATGGCTATTGTGATAGGCCCTTTTTTCACAATGGATGGGACAATAAAGCTACATAGTTCAGGGTCATCCACTACATTAACCGGGATACCCCTCTCATTTCCCTCTTTCTTTATGCTACTGTTTATCTCACGATTATCCGTGGCAGCAAAGACAAGGACTGCATCCTTCATGTCTCCGTAATTATATCCCCTTCTAAGGATTGTGATTTTACCTGATGTCTCGAGCCTTAAAAGCCTTTTTGTTGTTACAGGGCTTATGACCCTTATGGCTGCACCGAATTTTAATAACATGAGCACCTTTCTTTCAGCTACCTCTCCACCGCCGAAGACAATACACAGTCTGTCCTTTATGTCTAAAAAAACAGGATAATAAGATTTATCTGGTAATCTGGAAATCTGTGAACTCCCCTTGATATTCTTCATAGCGGACATCTGTTTTTTCCACAAATGCACCCTGTGGCCCTTTTTTGCTCCAGGCAATCATCTCCTTTATAGCATCCTCATTGCCTTCGCACACCATCTCCACCCTTCCATCTCTTAGGTTTCTTACCCAGCCAGTAAGACCAAGCTGTTTTGCCTTCATGGAGGTAAAGTGTCTGAAAAAAACGCCCTGAACAATACCACTTACAAATATATGTACTCTTTTCATAACCCAATTATTTATATGTTGATTAGATGCCTATTTGTATTATAATTAACATAACAACCTTATGCAAATCAAAGGCTTTATTTTAAGCAAGGAGGTGTCCATAATTGTATAGATTAGGAATTGATATAGGTTCGGTAAGTATAAATCTTGTGCTCATGGATGATAAGGGCAATATCATCCACAATGAGTATATAAGGCATAAAGGAAGACCCGTGGAGGTGGCAAGAGACCTTATCGAGGCCCAGATGAGAGATAACAAAGTGGATTTTATAGCAGCAACAGGGACAGGGGCAAAGATGTTTGCATCATTGATAGGTGCAACCTTTGTAAACGAGATTGTTGCCCTTACAAGGGCTTTTAATCATCTATATCCTGACATAAGAAGCGTCATAGATATAGGAGGTGAGGACTCTAAACTTATAATATTCGAGGATGAGGCAAAGGCCGGGAGGCTGAAGATTAAAGATTTCTCCATGAATGCCCTCTGCGCCGCAGGGACAGGGTCTTTTCTTGACCAGCAGGCATCGAGGCTCCGTTTTACCATAGAGGAATTCAGTGAAGTTGCATTGAAATCAAAGAATCCGCCAAGGATAGCAGGCAGGTGCACGGTATTCGCCAAGTCCGATATGATACACCTCCAGCAGATTGCAACCCCGGACTATGAGATTGTATCAGGTCTATGCTATGCCCTGGCAAGGAACTTCAAGAGTAATGTGGCAAAGGGCAAGGCCATATTAAAGCCCGTTGCCTTTGTGGGAGGCGTTGCTGCAAATGCAGGGATGATAAGGGCTATCAAGGATGTGTTTGCATTAAAGGAGGATGAGTTCCTCGTGCCTGAATACTTCACATCTATGGGTGCCCTCGGTGCTATATATACAGTGCTCGATGAGCCCTCATTAAAACAGAGTTTTGTGGGTTTTGAAAGGCTAAACAGCTATCTCATTGCTGAACAGGAAGGAGAGACACTGGAGAGGCTGGTCCTCTCAAAAGAAAACATAGAGATAGATTATCATGTAAAAACCATAGACAGTGTCACTGATGCCTATCTCGGTGTAGATGTAGGCTCCATAAGCACCAATCTTGTGGTCATTGATAAAGATAAGAATGTCCTTGCCAAGAGGTATCTCATGACAGAAGGCAGGCCCCTGGAGGCAGTAAAAAAAGGTCTGGCAGAGATAGGGGAAGAGATTGGCAATAAGGTTAATATACTTGGGGCAGGGACAACAGGCTCAGGGAGATACCTGACAGCAGATTTTATCGGTGCAGATATAGTGAGAAACGAGATAACAGCCCAGGCAGAGGCAGCTATAAATATAGACCCTCATGTGGACACTATCTTTGAGATAGGGGGACAGGATTCAAAATATATAAGCATAGATAACGGCGTTGTCGTAGATTTTGAGATGAACAAGGCATGTGCGGCAGGCACAGGGTCTTTTTTGGAAGAACAGGCAGAAAGACTTGGCATATCCATTAAAGAGGAATTCGGGAAATTAGCCCTTTCTTCAGATAACCCTTTAAAGATGGGCGAGAGATGCACCGTGTTTATAGAATCAGATCTAGTCCACCACCAGCAGAGGGGTGCAAAGACTGATGACCTCGTAAGCGGTCTGTCATACTCCATTGTTGCCAATTACCTCAATAAGGTTGTAGGGGACAGGAGGATAGGCAAGAGGATATTCTTCCAGGGAGGGACTGCCTTTAACAAAGGTGTTGTTGCTGCCTTTGAGAGTACATTGAAGAGGCCTATCAAGGTCCCACCCCATCATGACGTTACAGGGGCAATAGGTGTTGCCATCCTTGCCATGAAGGAGAGAAACTGGGATAGGAGCACATTTAAGGGCTTTGATTTGAGTAAAAGGAGATACGAGATAGAGACATTTGAGTGCAAGGGCTGTGAAAACCTCTGTGAGATAAGGAAGGTGACTGTGGAAAAGGAGGCACCCCTTTACTACGGCAGCCGATGCGAGAAATACGATGTTGTGAGGAGGGTAGAAAAGAAGGAGATAGAAGACCTCTTCAAGGTAAGGGAGGACCTGCTTTTCAATGTCTACAATAAGGAGGCAGATGGTGATGTCATAGGGATACCGAGGATCCTGAACATGCACGAGCTAATACCCTTCTGGAAGGCGTTTCTTACAGAACTGGGCTTCAAGGTTGTTTTCTCTGACGCCACCAACAAAAAGATAATAAGGGAGGGCGTAGAGAACATAATAGTAGAGTCCTGCTTCCCCATAAAGCTTGCCCACGGCCATATCCTGAACCTTATTAATAAAGGCATAAAAAATATTTTTATACCCAGTGTAATAAACTTTAAAAGCCCCTCAAGGCATATTGCCAACACATTTGCCTGTCCATATGCCCAGTCCATACCCTATACTGTAAAGGCATCTATAGACTTTGATGCCCATGGGGTAAGGGTATTATCCCCTGTTGTCTATTTTGGTCTCGGTGAACAGACAACCCTGAACAATCTCAAGGCCTTTGGCAAGACCATCAAAAAATCAGCCTCTAAGGTAAAGAGGGCATTCAATATAGCCAAAGAGACCCAGGCACTTTTTTATGAGAGGTGTCTCGATGCAGGCAGGAGATTCCTCTCTTCGGTAAAGGACGATGAAAAGGTTATGGCAATTATTGGTAGGCCTTACAACAGTTGCGATGCCGGTGCAAACCTCAATATACATAAAAAGCTCATTGACCTCGGTGTAAAACCTGTGCCCCTTGATATGCTGCCTTTGATGGAGGGGGTTGAGGAGGATGAGGACTTAAGGGATATGTATTGGGGTTATGGACAGAGGATACTCAGGGCTGCCAAGATAGTAAAGAGACATGACAATTTTTACGGTGTCTATATAACCAATTTCGGTTGCGGTCCTGATTCATTTATAACCCATTTCTTTAAAAAGACCATCAAGGGAAAGCCATTCTTGCAGCTTGAGATTGACGAACACAGTGCCGATGCAGGTATAATCACCAGGCTCGAGGCATTCCTTGACAGTATAAAGAATGCAAAGATCGAAAAAACCATAGAGGTCTTCAGGCCTGTCCATTTTACAAGGGATGGAAATAACAGAAGGGTTTATATCCCTTATATGTGCGACCACTCTATTGTCCTGTCCGGTGCATTCAGGGCATGCGGGGTAGATGCTGAGGTCATGGGGGAGTCCAATGAGAGCACTGTGGTATTGGGTAGAAAGTTCACTACAGGCAAGGAATGCTATCCATGCATACTAACCACCGGTGATATGATAAGGACAACACAGAGAGAGGACTTTGACCCTGAAAAGAGTGCATTTTTTATGCCCTCCGGGGCAGGGCCATGCCGCTTTGGTCAGTACAATAGATTTCACAGGATGGTCCTCGATGAGCTTGGCTTCAACAATGTCCCCATATATGCCCCCAACCAAGACCATCGTTTCTATGATGAACTCCATGTAGTAGGGGATAGATTCTCCCGTCTTGGATGGAGGGCTATTGTTGCAACAGATTTACTTATAAAACTCCTCCACGAGACAAGGCCTTTTGAGGTAAATAAGGGCGAGACAGACAGACTCTACGAACATGCAAGGGGTCTTATTACAGAAAGCATAGAGAGGGGAGGAGATGACCTGGAGGATATCCTGAAGGATATAGTGAGGGATTTTTTAAATATCAGAAAGACAGGTGAGAAAAAACCCATTGTGGGGATAGTGGGAGAGATATACATAAGGTCTAATAGATTCAGCAATAATGACCTTGTGAGAAAGGTGGAGGAGTTTGGCGGCATGGCATGGCTTGCCCCTGTGGCAGAGTGGATAACCTATGTTAATTACATGGCGAAGATAAAGAGCCTCCGCAAGATAAAATTTTCAAACCTCTTCAACATATTTCTCACTGATTATTATCAGAAAAAAGAGGAGCACAGACTCGAGAGTATCTTTGAAGGGCATATAAAATATGGCAGGGAGCCAAGGATAAAGGACATAATAGAAAAGGCAAAACCTTATATACACATAAGCTTTGAGGGTGAGGCCATACTGACTGTGGGTAAATCCATTGATTTTATTGAAAAGGGTGTCTCTGGTATAATAAATGCAATGCCCTTTACATGTATGCCCGGGACCATCTCATCGGCAATCATGAAGCTGCTCCAGAACAGATATAATATCCCTGTCATCAATATAGCCTTTGACGGACAGGGTACGACCAATATCATGACAAGGCTCGAGGCGTTCATGCATCAGGTTAAAGAGAATTTTTACAGCAATGGATAACCCTGTTTTAGACATCTTCATCATCTTTTTGTTGATTATCTTAAACGGGGTCTTTTCTGCAGGAGAGATATCCATTATCTCCTCAAGAAAGAGCAAGGTAAAGGAACTCCTGGAAGAGAGAAGGGATAAAAAGGCACAGACGCTCTTTGAGATGAAGGAGAACCCGGAGAGATTTCTCTCTGCTGTCCAGATCGGTATTACCCTATTTGGCACCCTTGCATCAGCTATAGGCGGCATCCTCGCATTAAAATATATCATGCCCCTTATTAACACCATCCCTTTTGCCAGCAGATTTTCAGAGTCCATTGCTGTTTTCATTATTGTTGTTGTACTCACATATCTATTCCTTGTTATTGGTGAGCTTGTGCCCAAGTATATAGGGATGAATTACAGAGAAAAGGCAGCCCTCCACATAGCCCCCATATTTGATTTAACTGCACGACTCTTTTTCTTCTTTGTTGACTTCCTTACAGTATCAACCAATTTTGTAGTTAAGGGTCTGAATCTCAAAAAGATTGAGGAGCATATAGGTGAAAAAGAGATTAAGATGCTTATCGAGGAGGGCAGGAGAAAGGGGATATTTGACAAGACAGAAGAGGAGTTAATACATGGTGTCTTCGAGTTTGCCGATAAATCAGTAAAAGACATTATGGTGCCCAAACCAAACATATACGGGATAGATATAGAAAAGAGCAGAGATGAGATATTAAAATACATCATAGAGAACGAATTTTCTCGCTACCCTGTATATAGAGACCATATAGACAACATTATAGGGATTGTGTATCACAAGGATATAACAAAGTGTATATGGACCAAGGATAACTTTGACCTCAACAGGCTCTTGAAAAAACCATTTTTTGTCCCGGACACCATGAAGATAAGCATCTTGCTTAAAGAGATGCAAAAGAGGCATGTCCATATGGCTGTTGTCATAGATGAATACGGCACCACTGTAGGTATCGTAACCCTCGAGGACATAATGGAGGAGATATTCGGGGAGATTATGGATGAGACTGATGTGGATGACAGGCTCGAGAGGCAAAAAGACGGCTCTGTCCTCATAGATGCCTCTTATTCTGTAAGGGACATAAATAATGTCCTTCACCTTGACCTGCCTGAATCACCTGACTATGAGACAATAGGAGGGTTTATCCTGTCTAAATTGCAGGACATGGCAAGGGGTGGGGAGATTGTAAACCATGGGGCATACAGATTCACTGTAGTTGGGGTCAAAGACAGGAGGATAACCAAGATAAAGCTCGAGAAAAGCCGTTCAGGCCCAAGGCATAAAAACAATACTTAGCATATAAAATCGAAAAAGTTGTTTTGTAAATCTCCACAGGTTAAGCTACTATATGGTTGAGAGGATTTTTTCTGCCTCTTGAATCAATTTTCTATTCTTCTCATTTTTATACTGGATTAATGCACGGTGCATCTTCCTTTCTTTAAATGTTTTGGCCACATATAGTTTTTCACCGGTAAAGGGATGTTCTTCTGTGTAATACATGCAACCGGATGCTGTCATGGGAAGGGGTATAAAGTCCTGAATCTGTTCAGGATAGATGCCTCTCCTTTTCAGGTAAAGGGATGTAAGATAGGCATCTTCAAGCGTTGAGCCTGGATGGCCACATATAAAGTAGTGGACAAGGTATTGTTCTTTTTTCAGTCTCCTGTTTATCTCTTTATATCTATTGGCGAATTCCTCATAGATTTCAATATGGGGTTTATTCATTAACTTTAATATGCGATTAATGCAGTGTTCAGGGGCGACCTTCATCTGACCGCTTATATGATTCTTACAGAGTTGGATGAGGTATTCTGTAGATCCTCTGTCAACAAGAAGGTCATATCTTATGCCGCTTTCTATAAAAACGTGCTTTACCTTTGGGAGGGAAAGGACCTTGCTCAATAGTTCTATGGCATCACTATATCCTATATGGAGATTTTTGCATCTTTTAGGCATCAGGCAATGTTTTTCTGTGCATGTCCCTTTTTTATCCCATAATGGACACTCTGCCTTATAGAGATTTGCTGTAGGGCCTCCTATATCAGTTATAGTACCCCTGAAGTCTTTCCTTTCTGTTAAAAGCCTTGCCTCTTCTATAATAGACTCTTTACTCCTTGACTGGATAATCCTGCCCTGGTGCATGGAAAGACCGCAGAAACTGCATTCACCGCAACAACCCCTGTGGGAGACAATAGAAAACCTGACTGTCTCAAAGCCAGGGATACCCCCTATTTTTTTGTAGGATGGATGTATATCTCTTGCAAAGGGGAGTCTGTAGATTGCATCGAGCTCACTGGTCTTTAGGGGTAGTGCCGGCGGATACTGGACTACATATCGGTTTCCATGTCTCTGGATTAACACCTTTGCCCTGAAAGGGTCCTGATTCCTGTATGTTTGTCTAAATGCCTCATTGAATTTCTTCTTCTCCTCTTTTATCTCTTCATATGAAAGGACCTCTATGATATCTAACTCTTCCCTTGTGATGTCTTCCCTATCCTTGACAATGACCGCTGTCCCCCTTATACCTCTTAGGCCTATGCCTTTTTTAACCCTGTGGGCTATCTCTACAACCTGTTTTTCACCCATTCCATAGACAAGTATATCTGCCCTGGAATCAAAGATGATAGACCTCCGCACATCATTATCCCACCAGTCATAATGGGCAAACCTCCTGAGGCTTGCCTCTATCCCCCCTATTACTATTGTTATATCCCCGAAGGCCTCACGGACACGGTTTGCATAGACTATTGTTGCCCTGTCTGGACGGAGCCCTATCTTGCCTCCCGGTGAATAATCATCTTTTCTCCTTGGTTTCTTGTTTGCCGTATAGTTTGCTACCATGGAATCCATATTCCCGGCGGTTATACCGAAAAATAGCCTCGGTCTGCCCAGTTTTTTAAAATCATCTATACTTTTCCAGTCTGGCTGGGCTATGATTCCCACCTTATATCCTGCATCCTCCAGCACCCTGCCTATTATTGCGGTTCCGTATGATGGGTGGTCTACATAGGCATCCCCTGTTATGAGGATTATGTCCAGGGTATCCCATCCTTTTTCTCTTACCTCTTCTATGGATATGGGTAGAAAGCCTTTTCTCATATTTTTTAAATTTTAGATATTGTTTTCCTTTATTTCACGGTAGCAATGAAAGGTCTCATTTTATGATCTTTATGGGCAGTGTCTTTGACCTGAAACCTGTGGCATTATACACAGCATTGGCTATAGCAGCAAGTATACCTGATACATACCCCTCACCCACCTCTTTTGTATGGAAGTGGTGGTCTTTTTTGTATTCCTCTGTGATTATGTCTATGTAATCGTTTTCTACCATCTCTGTTGCCAGGGGTAGTTTATATTCAAGAAAAGAAGGGTTCAGGATAATACCGTTTTTCATCAAGACCTCCTCTGAGACCGCCTGACCGGTGGCCATTGATACCTGACCATCAATCTGTCCTTCTACAAGGAGGGGGTTGATGGGGAATCCACAGTCGTGTGCTGTGGTTGCCTTTAAAACCCTTATCCTGCCCGTTGCCATATCTACCTCAACCTCTGCAACCTGTGCATCAAAGGCATAGCTGTCACTCCATGAACCTTTAGCATTTTTCAGGCTCGGGCCTATCTCTGCATCCTTAAGCCCCCTGAAGAATCCCCTGCCAATGATGGGGTTTCCTTTATTTTCGTAGATGTGTCTTGCTATGGCCCTGGAAAAAGGTATGGATCTCTCGGGCATGTCGCAGACATATATCCTCTTTCCCCTTAAAAAGAGCCTGTCTGAATCTATACCAAGCTCGGCGGATGCAGAGGTAAGTATCTGTCTTCTTGCATCCTCTGCTGCCTTTTTTACTGCATTGCCTGTTACATAGGTGAGGCCGCTTATCCATGAGCCGATATCAACAGGTGTTGTATCTGTATCACCGGCAATAATCTCCACATCCTCTATATTCAGACCGAGTTCTTCTGCAACAATCTGTGAGAGGATGGTCTCTGAACCCTGGCCTATATCCAGTGCCCCTGTCAGACACCTCACTGTCCCGTCATCATTGAACTGGACTATGGCAGCAGAGTTATTGGGATAGATGAGGGTCCCTGTAAAGTAACCACTTACACCTATACCTATACCCCGCCTAAACCTCTCTCCAAGATTTTTTTGATTATAAGGAAAGATATCATCCTGTCCCCTGTGTTCTGCTTTTTTCTCTCCATAATCTGCCCCATATTTTTTATATCTCTCCCTGAAGCGTGTTTTTTCTGCTATTTCCTCTATACACTCTATAAGACCTGCGTTTTTTATTGTGTCCCCATTAGGCAGGATGTCGTCTTTCATACGGGCGTTCTTCAATCTTATATCAATGGGGTCAATACCGAGTTCCTCAGCAATCATGTCCATTTGTGATTCCACTGCAAAACGTATCTGAGGGGCACCGTGTCCCCTCTGAGGTGCCCTGACAGGATTATTTGTATAGATGGAATAGCCAATGTAATCAAGGGCAGGGATCCTGTATGGCAGGATTAAAAAGCCCCAGCATAGAAATATGCATACAACACCGCTTCCCCTATAGGCACCGCAACTGTTGAAGCACCTAACCTTCTGACCGAGTATTTTTCCATCCCTGGCAACAGCAGTCTCAAGGTCAACCACCATAGGCTGGCCATGCCTGAAATACGAGAATATCTCATCCCTTTCAGCCACATATTTTACAGGTCTTCCTGTCCTTATGGATAAAAGGGATGTGCAGAACTCATGGGAAAACAGGTCTATCTTTCCACCAAAGGCACCGCCAACCCATATCTTGTGGACACTTATTCTGCTGGAGGGCATATTAAGGGTCCTGGCGAGGTGCATCCTCTTTCTGAATACACCCATTCCAGATGTCCAGACGTGGAGTTTGCCGCCTTTATCATAGTGGGCGACTGTTGTCTGTGGTTCAAGGTAACAATGGGTCCTCAGTTGCGCCTCAAATCTGTCCTTTTTTACAAGATACGCATCCTTGAATGCCTTATCTATGTCACCAAAAGAGTTTGCGCACCTACCGCCAATATTTTTATAAGGCTCAATCAAGTCTGGCAGTTCATTAGGGTGTATCTCCGGGGAATCTGGTTTAATGGCTTCAAATATATCAAAAACTGGGGGGAGCTCTTCGTATTCTACCTTTATGGCATCCAGTGCCTCCATTGCCGTATCCTCATCTAATGCAGCAACAGCAGCCACCTCCTCGCCTATATATCGAACCCTGTCATTGGCAAGGCAGTATTGGTCTGCAGGGTATCTCGGTGTCTCTACAAAACCGTGACGGACACCCCATGCATCCCTCCCTGTGATGATTGCCTTGACCCCTGGTATCCTTTCTGCCTTTGAAGTGTCGATATTCACAATCCTTGCATGGGGCAGGGGGCTCCTCAGGATCTTTGCCCACAGCATATCAGGGAGATAGATATCAGCGGTATATTTTGCCTCCCCGGTGGCCTTCTGCGGCCCATCTACCCTGGGGATTCTTTTACCTATCATGTCTGTCATCCCCTGAATCCCCTTGCATATTTTTATCTCTCACCGCCTCAATTGCCTCGATAATCTTGTTGTAACCGGTACACCTGCATATATTCCCCTCTATGGCCTTTTGTATCTGTCTCCTTGAGGGTCTGGGGTTTTCTCTCAGCAGGGCTGTTGCTGTAAGTATCATCCCTGGGGAACAGAAACCACACTGGATTGCCCCATGCTCGATGAACGATTCCTGGATAGGTGTCAGGCCCCTGTCTTTTGCAAGACCCTCTATGGTGGTGATACTTTTATTGTGTGCCTCTATGGCCAGCATGAGACAGGCAAGGACAGGCCTTCCCTCTACAAGTACAGTGCATGCCCCGCATTCCCCCTGGCCACATGCATCCTTTGTCCCGGTGAGCAGTAGCTTTTCCCTCAATACCTCAAGGAGTGTGTCCCTGTGTCTTATAAGGACATCATAGTCTATGCCGTTTACATTTATACGGATTATTTTTTTATCGTTTTTATCCTTTAATGACATGTATCTGCCTCCAAAAGGGCATCAAAGACCATCTGCCTGACCATTAATCTTCTTTTTTTAGAAGAATCCTCAAGGTTATCTACAGGGTGGGCATTTTCGAAGACCAAATGGGCAATCTCTTCCATAAGTTGGGGGGATAGGGTTTTACCATAAAATACATGGCCCATGTCCTTGATTATAAAAGGTCGGGATGCAACCCCTGTGAGACAGATCCTCAGATCAGCAATAATGTCCTTTTCCCTTTTTATTGCAATGGCAACCCCTGCAAGGGGAAAGTCAACCCCATCCCTTATCCTGTATTTTTTGTAGGTCGAAAAAAGACCTTCTTCAGGGGAGGGAATCCTTATGGATGCAAGGATTCTATTGCCCTCCACAGTAATAGGTCTTTTTCCATCCATGGAGAATATATCCTCAACAGGGATTTCATGGGTGCTTTCAGAGGTATAAAACACCGCCACGGCCTTTAAGGCTATAAGGACAGGTGCCATATCCCCCTGATATACAGCAAAGCACCTCCTGCTGTTTTTTACAGCGTGACAGATATTGCCCCCTCTTTTATGACATGGAGGGACAGTTTTTTGCCACTGTCTTGAACGGTTATAAAACATGCAGCGTGTATCCTGGAGGATATTGCCTCCAATGGTTGCCATATTCCTGATCTGGTGCGATGCTACCTGGATAGCTGCCTCATGGATGGCTTTATACGGTTTGACCTTTTCAAAGAAATGGGCTACATAATTAAGCATTGCTGTGGCACCTATATCTATCTCTTTGTTTTTATTGACCGATATATTACCAAGGCCTCTTATCATGGAAAGGGATATGATATGCTCTGGTTCAACGAGCCTTAATCTCATCCTGTTTAAGAGTTCTGTACCCCCTGCCATAATAATGCCCCTGCCATCTATTTTCTCTAAGAGTTTTAAGGCAGCATTTAATGACTTAGGTGTGTGATGTTGAAAATAAGGTAACCTCATCTCTTGCAGGTTATTTCCCTTTTTCTATGAGTTCGATGAGCATCCTATCCGAGGCCATGAAAAAGGCTATCTTTGTATGAGTGGCACAGGCCCTTTTAAAGTTTTCATCGTAGGCTATGCACTCTACTGGAGGTGAAACCACCTTGAAGCCTTTTTTCTTGAATTCCTCTGTCTTTTTTTGGATATCATCTACCTCAAAACACAGGTGGTGCAACCCGCCTCCCTTTTTTTTAAGGAAGTTTGTAACAGGAGACGTGTCGTCAACAGGCTCAAGGAGTTCTATGTGGACATTATTATCAAACCCTACATCTATAAAGAGCCCTGTCACCTTTTGGATGGGGTCTGTTGCGGGTTCAGTGGTAGTGTGCAGGCCTATGTCATGGAACAGCCTTTTATATTCCTCTATGTCCTTGACAATTATCCCTATATGATTAAGCCTCATGTATCTATTCTATAATAACCATTGCAAAAAATGCCAGCTAAATATTAAGACCTTTAAATTAATTTTTTAAGTAGTTTTTTTGGGTTACCTTTTTTTGTTAATCTTGGTGCTTCATCATCATAATCTTTTTCTTCAAGCTCATATTCTATTATTAATTCTTCCATTTTTGATGGTGTAATAAAGGCTATACCGTATCTTTTTGCCTCATCGATGATTGTTCTGTCGGAAGTTACAACGACCATACCTGATGGCTTTTTTCTTATCCACTCCATTATCAACTCGTCTGCAGTTTCGTTTTCTTTTGTATAGATAACCTCTATGCCTTTGTAATTATCCCTTTGCCTCGTAAGAGAGATGCTTTTATAGGCATCAAAAACAACTGTTATTTTATTGGGTTTTTGTTTTTTATAACTGACAAGCCTTTCAAGGAGATATTTTCTTTGCATTTCAAGGTTAACTGTATCTAAATTTACAGGTTTTATCCTATTTATATAGTTATATCAATCAATTGCTAAGTGAGGCATATTTTTATTGTAGATAAAAGAGGGGTTTTATTCAAGCTTTAAATCCAGTGAAACTTCTCATATTTTTTTTGACAATGTCGTATATAACTAATACTATATCCCTGTGAAGGGAAGAAAAGATTACATTCATTTATTTGGTATTTCTTTAATATTTTTCATTCTGTCATTAATTAGCATAGTTTTTAACTCATTCGAATCACTCAGAAATATTATATTTAAATATATAGACCCGTTCACTGTAAATATATTCATGAATTTTATGTTCCTTTATTTCATTGGTTTGCTTCTATTTACTTTCTATCGTTTGAAAAAAGTGGAGATGGAAAAAAGGAAACTTAAAGATGAGGTGCTTTTGAAGATAAGGGATGAGATTGCCAGATATGTTGCCCCTCCTACAATGGAAATTGTGGAAAAAATAGCAACAGGAAAAAAAGTAGATACAGGTGAAATAGTTAACGTAACTATTCTTTTTTCAGACATCAGAGGATTTACACAGATTGGTGAAAATATGAATCCCGATGAACTGTTTAAGGTTCTAAACCTTTGCCTTTCAATCCAGATACAAATAGTGGAAAAATATCATGGTATTATAGATAAATTAAACGGCGATGAAATCATGGCTGTTTTTCATGGCCCGGAGGCAACCGAAAACGCCTTGAATTGTGCTTTGGAAATAATTAAAAACCTCCGGAATCCAGAATTTAAAATGGAAAGAGACTGGATAGGTGTAGGAATTGGTATCAACACAGGTCCTGCATATTTAGGACCTCTCGGGTCAGAAAGTCGAAAGCAATTTACCCTTGTTGGAAATACAGTCAATGTTGCCGCACGATTATGTGGAATAGCAAAGAAATTCGAGATCCTCTTTGGAAAAAATACGGAAGAATTGATAAAAGATAAAGACTTTAATTATGAATTCTTAGGAAAAGTTTCTTTAAAAGGTCTAAGTGCCCCTTTTGAAGTGTTTAGATTGAGAAATAATGAAGTGGCCAACCTTTTTTAGACAGCCTTTAGCATTTTTTTTAAGCGGTTTTGCCGCTCATACTGCATTCTCAATATTTTGCAATGTTTCATAGCACACTTCATCCGGTGTTTTCTCGTTTAACCCCTGATTGTGCCTCCATATATTGTATTTATCAATAAAACGTGTAATCTCCCTTCTCGCATGACTTATTGATTCATAAGCCTCTAAGTATACTTCCTGTTATTTTAGGGTTTTCCAGAAATGTTCTTGATGTTGTTCTTTAATAGAATGTCTATAAATTCCATAGAGGTAAACTGACCCCCTGATCTGTATTGAATATATCAGGTTTTCCGTATTTATATATTGCTTCCTCTATGGCTTCTATGCAGAAGGATACATAAAGGGTATTAGATAATCTAAAGGATAATATCTTTATTTTTGCCCATTCCATAATGGCTACAGGGTAACAGAAACCTCTTATAGCACCATATTTAATTGGCCCTTGTAATATTGAATTCTATTGATATACCTAACGTCCATTTGCGTGTTCTGCCTGTGTTGGCAGTGGCTGAAATTATTGTAGCATGTCTGTTCAAAGATGTTCTATATAATTAACTCCATGGTTTCTATTTGAAAGTAGTATATCAATAAATGCCTGGGCAGGCTTTGAGAGCGTCATATTACTCAAAAATGCGATCTTTGAGTGCATCTTGAGCCTGAGATCCTTAATCTTTATCTCTCTGAGCAGCCCATTATCTATCTCCCTCTGGACAACCGGCCTTACCATAAAGGATATACCTTCACCACTTATTAACAGTTCCTTTATGAAATCGAGGTTACTTGCCTCATAGAGGACTGTAGGTGTCAGACCCCTTTCTTGGAATACATCCATAACCACCCTCCTTGTCCCTGAGCCCTCTTCCCTCATTATTATAGGTGTCTGTGCGATATCCTCAAAGGTCACATACTCTTTATTAAATATCTTATGTTCGGGAGAGGCTATAAATATTATCTCCTCTTCACTGAATTCAATGGTGTTTATAGCCTTTGGATAATCCGTATGTGCCACTATGGCAAGCTCATTATGGAGGCTGAAGAGGCTCTGTATCATCTCTAACGAGCTACCTTCATTGAGTGTAATACTGATATTGGGAAACCTCGAGTGAAATTTTGATATAAAACCGGGCATGAGATATCGGGCATAGGTCTTTGTCGTCCCTATATGGATGCTACCCTTTTTTAGCTCTGATAGTTCCTTTAAGGCCTTCTCTGCCTGATTTTCCAGCTCGAATATCTTTCTGGCATAATCGAGGAGGATATGTCCTGGTTCAGTGAGATATATCCTGTTTCCTGCCTTGTTAAAAAGCTTTATATTTAAGAGTTCTTCAAGATTTTTTATATGCAGCGAGACCGCAGGCTGACTTATGAAGAGTCTCTCTGCAGCCTTTGAAAAATTCAACTCCATGGCAGTTATATAAAAAACACGGAGCTGATTTAGATTCATCTTCCCCCCAATTGTAAAATTATCTCATAAGTTTTACTTATATGCAACATAAAAAATATGTATTTGACAAATATTTTTCAGATGTTAGGATTGCAGAAATAGCAATACAATTTATAAGGAGGGGTTATGCAGATAAAAGATATGAGAGATTTTATTGCATTGGCAGAAAAGGAGGGTGAATTAAAGAGGATAAAGGCGGAGGTGGACTGGAATCTTGAGCTATCACATATCGCCAAGTTGAACGAAGAGAAACACGGTCCTGCACTTTTGTTTGAGAATGTAAAAGGATATAAATCCCCTGTTATAACCAGTGTCTGCACAGAGACAAAAAGACTCGCCATGATAATGGGAGAGCCCCTTAATTCGAGCCTTGTGGATCTTATGCGGGCATGGGTGGAAAAGGGCAAAAAATCCATACCCCCTAAATGGGTTGATAAGGCACCATGTAAGGAAAACATCATGATGGGGGATGATGTGGATCTATTTAAGTTTCCTGCCCCAAAATTTTATCCAAGAGATGGAGGCAGATACTTTGGCACTGCTCATTTCTTTATATCAAAAGACCCTGAAACAGGCTGGATAAACCTGGGCACCTACAGGGCACAGCTACTTGATAAGAACCATCTGGGTACACAGTTCATCAAAGGAAAACATGCAGATATAATGCTGAAAAAATATGCGGCCATGAAGAAACCCATGCCTGTTGCCTGTGTTATAGGCTGTGACCCGCTTTTATTTTTAACAGGTGCTGCCCGTATCTCTGCCTTTGTATCAGAGTATGATTTTGCCGGTGCTGTACGTGGTGAGCCCATAGAGGTCATAAGAGGCGAGACTGTTGACCTGCCTATCCCTGCAACTGCAGAGATTGTAGTAGAGGGCGAGGTTGACCCCAATGCCTTCATGGACGAAGGACCTTTTGGTGAATACACAGGATACTATTCCGGTGTAGGGACAGATAAAAGGAACTTTGTAAAGGTTAACTGCGTTACATACAGGAATAATCCCATATTCTGGGGTACAACAGTGGGCCGTGCTGTCACGGACACCCACATGACCATGGCATTGACCTATGGCGCAACCCTCTGGCAGCAGCTTACAGATATGAAGATCCCGGGCATAAAGGCCGTATATTGTCCCCCTGAGGGTGCAGGAAGATTCATAGCCATTGTATCGGTAAAGCAGATGTATCCAGGCCATGTAGACCAGGTGGGCACAGCAGTAATATCTACAGAGATGGGTGCATATGGCTTAAAGACAGTAATTATAGTGGATGACGATATAGACCCGTGGGATATACCGAGGGTCTTATATGCCATTAGCTTTAGATTCCAGCCAAACCGCTGCCAGATAATCCACAGGGGTCGCTCTACACCCCTTGACCCATCCCTTCCCATTGATGCCAGAGATATTACAGGCAGGATTATCATAGATGCCACAATACCTTACGAGTGGAAAGAAAAGCCCATCCCCATTGAACTCGACCCTGAGATGGTTAAAAAGATTCAGGCAAGATGGGGTGAGTTAGGCTTATAAAAATCTTCAAATAAGATTTGAGGAGCCAGGGGTTTAAAGGTTACAGTGTCAAAGACCTTAACCTTTAGCCCCTGATTCTCGAACTTTTAATCTTTAATTTTAGGGGGGATCCATGAGACCAATAAGATACACAGATGAAATGATAGAGGAGTTTAAGGCAGAAGGCTACTGGACAGACGAGGTATTTACAGACTTCTGGGAGAGGAATGCAAAGGAATTAGGGGACAGGGAGGCACTCGTTGATTCAAAATACAGGGTTACATGGAAACAGGCATGGAAACTATTAAATAACCTGGCCTATGCATGGGTGAGCCTGGGTATACCCAAGGATTCTCGTATTATAATACAGGCGCCCAATAGCGTCTACGGATTTATCGCCAGGATTGCCGCTGACAGGGCAGGCCTCATCTCCCTTACCGTATACCCTTATCTCAGGGAAAAGGAACTGACCTATATGGTGGAGAAGACAGAGGCAGTTGCTGTAGCAATCCCGCATATCTATAGAAAATTTAATTACCTTGAGATGTATAAAGAACTGAAAAAGACATCACCTTACCTCAAGTATTTCTTCCTCTTTGAAGAGGAGGTCCCTGAGGGCGCACCAGAGGGCTCTTACTCCCTCATAAAACTCGCCAACCAGGATGTAGATGAGTCAAAATACAAGGAGCTCGATGCAAGGAGATTCAGCCCTTACTACGATGTAGGGCTCCTTACGAGCACAACAGGGACAACAGGGCTGCCCAAGCTTGTAGAGTGGCCTATTGCCTCAAGGGTATGCACATCCAAGGCAAGGGTAGACATTTGGCATCTCACAAAGGATGATATTACTGTTGCCATAGCACCCCACGCCGGTGGTGCAGCAGGGACGCTCACATACTTTGCAGCACCCCTTGTAGGGGCAAAGACAGTAATGATGGAGGAATTCGACCCTGAGGGCGCCTTAAAGCTCATAGAAAAGGAAAAGGCAACAGCTATTGGGGTTGTGCCCACACACCTCGTCAGGATGCTCGAGGTGGATGAGACAAAATATGATTTGAGCTCACTACGTTTTATCCGCTCTGCCGGTGGCTACCTACCACCTCAGGTGGCAGAGGAGGCAGAGAGGAGATACAAGGCAATAATCACAAGTGACCTTGGGACACAGGATGTGGGCTCTGTTTCTGGATGCACAATAGATGACCCCGGTGAGATAAGAAGAAGGACAGTGGGCAAGATGCTTCCTGGCAATAAGGTAAAACTACTCGATGATAACGGCAATGAGGTAAAAGAAGGAGAGCCTGGTCAGCTCTGGTTCAGGGGTCCCCATGCACCTGCCGGGTATTACCGTGACCCTGAAGCCACTGCCGCTGTGTTCGATAAGGATGGCTGGACAACAACAGGGGACATAGTCAAGTCAGAGGATGGATACCTCTGGATTATGGGCAGGGCAAAGGATATGATTATCCGTGGAGGCCAGAATATATATCCTGCCGAGATAGAAGGTATACTCAATGAACACCCAAAGATTGCAAATGTGGCTATTGTCGGCTATCCTGATAAGGAGATGGGGGAGAGGGCCTGTGCATATGTTGTCTTAAAACCAGGGGAGACCTTCACAAAGGAAGAGATGGTAGAGTTTCTCAAATCTAAAAAACTTGCCGCATATAAACTACCGGAGAGGCTGGAGATAGTGGATTCCCTGCCCATAGTAGGTGATTCAGGAAAGGTGGATAAAAAGGCACTCAAGGCAGATATAGAAAAAAAGGTGGCAGGGGGATAGATAGATGAAAAAGATACTCGTTATCTCAACCCTCGATACAAAGGGGGTTGAGACCTTCTATCTGCGGGATAAGATAAGGCAGCTCGGCAAGACACCTGTTGTAATTGATATATCTATGAGACAGGCAGAGGGCTTCCGGGCTGATGTGACACCGGAAGAAGTAGCAAAGGCAGGGGGTAGCACCTATGAGGCGATACTGGCATCCCGTGAGAGGGCAAAAAATACAGCCATTATGACCAGAGGTGCATCCAGTGTGGCCCTTGAGATGTGGAAAAGAGGTGAGCTTGACGGGGTGATTGGCATAGGTGGCTCCACAGGCTCCCTTATGGCCACAGATGTAATGAGGGCACTGCCTTTTGGTGTCCCAAAGATGATGATATCATCAACAGCTGCCCTGCCGGGCATGTCTACGAGATACATAGATATAGGTGATATAGCCCTTTTTCATTCTGTTGTGGAGATCTCAGGGCTCAGCGAGGTATTAAAGAATGTCATAGACAGGGCTGCCCATGCCATATGCAGTATGGCAGAGGTGGCACCTTTAGGAGGGGTAAGGAAAGAGGGGGGTAGAAAGGCTATAGCCATTACCATGCTTGGACCATGTGAGAAATGCGCATCCAGGGTCCGTCAGGCCCTGGAATCAAAGGGTTTTGATGTTATTGGCTTTTCTGCTGCCGGCATAGGTGACAGGGCAATGGAGGCCATGGTGGAACAGGGGCTTTTCAGCGGGGTTATTGACCTTGCCCCTGGTGCTGTAATCGAGCACCTCGTGGGGGGTATGAGGGATGCTGGGCCTACAAGGATGGAGACAGCAGGGAGATCAGGTATCCCCCAGGTCATATCAACCTGTGGTTTAAATCATATAACACCACCTAAGTCAAAATACACAGATGACCATAAAAGCAGGAGAAAATACGACCTTGATAAGTTCAGGACATGGCTTCGGGCATCCCCTGATGAGCTTAAAAAGGCGGCCATGGAGTTTAAAAGAAAGCTTAACAATGCATCAGGTCCTGTAAAGATAGTCCTGCCCATGAAGGGGTGGTCTTCTGTTGATGTCCCGGGGAGCGCAACCTATGACCCTGAGGAGGATAAAATCTTTGTTAATGAATTGAAGAACGGGCTAAAAAAGGATATAGATATTATCGAGGTTGATGCCAATATGGAGGAGCCTGGCTTTGCCGAGGCAGTGGTAAGGGCGTCAATCAGTATATTTTAAGCAGTTATAAAACTTTGACTCAAGGAGGTATTGATGCTTTTATTACCGAGGTTTGATTATGAGGAGCCAAAAGACCTTTCTGAGGCCTGCAGGATACTGGCAGGTCTAAAGGGTAATGGCAAGGTAATAGCAGGCGGGACAGACCTGCTTGTTAATATGAAAAAGGGTCTTATCTCACCGACCTGTCTTGTCGGTATCAGTAAGATACCAGGTTTATCGGAGATAGAGCCTCAAAATGGCAGTATCTTCATAGGTTCAAATCTTATCGTGGCAAAATTAACAGAATTCGAGGTTATCAAAAAGAAATACCCCATGCTCTACGAGGCAGCATCTGTCCTTGGTTCACCGCTTATAAGGAATAGGGCAACCATAGGGGGAAATATTGTCACTGCAAGACCTGCTGCAGACCTGCCCCCACCCCTTATAGCCATGGGTGCAAGGGTCAGGTTAAAAAATAGAAGGGGGGAGCGGGAGGTAGAGCTCGACAGGTTTTTTAAAGGCCCTGGTGAGACCATTATAAAAAAAGATGAGATACTGACAGGGATAATACTCGATGAACCACCAATATTCAGCGGGGGCAATTACATAAAACTCGGCCATAGAAAAGCCCTTGAGATTGCCATAGTCGCCGTGGCATCCTTTATAGTCCTTGACAAGCCAGATGGTATTATAATGGATGCAAAGGTCATATTAAGTTCAGTGGCACCAAAGGCAATCCATGCAGTCTCAGCAGAGAAGACACTCATAGGTGAGAAACCAACAGACAAACTCATAGAAAGGGCTGCCAATCTTGCATCTCAGGATTGTTCACCCATAGATGACATAAGGGGAAGCGCCCAGTATCGCTGTGCTATGGTAGAGGTGCTCACAAAAAGGACATTGACAGCTGCATTGAAGCAGGCAAAAAAAAGTAGGTGAGGTGAGGCATGAAGAGAATAATCAATCTAATAGTAAATAACAAGGCTTATGAGATAGCGGTTTTGCCAAACAGGACACTGACACAGGTATTGAGGGAGGATTTAAATCTCCTCGGGACAAAAGAGGGCTGTGGGATAGGTGACTGCGGTGCATGTACCGTGATATTAAACGGCAGGCCTGTAAATTCCTGCCTTGTCCTTGCTGTCCAGGCAAATGGATGCAACATCCAGACCATAGAAGGTGTTGCCGATGGAAATAATCTCCACCCTATCCAGGAGGCATTCGTGGAATATGGCGCTATACAGTGCGGTTTTTGCACCCCTGGCATGGTTCTATCTGCCAAGAGTCTCCTTGAGAAGAACCCAAAGCCCACTGAGATGGAGATAAGAGAGGCTATCTCAGGTAATCTCTGCAGATGCACAGGATACCAGAAGATAGTGGAGGCAATCCAGGCTGCATCCAAGAAAATGAAGAAAAGATAAGGAGGAGAGATTAAATGAATGATTTTAGCGTAATAAACAAAAGACTCCCAAGGGTTGATGCATGGTCAAAAGTTACAGGAGAAGCAAGATATGCAGCAGATCTCTCCATGCCCAATATGCTCTATGCTGTCCTATTACAGAGCCCACTTGCCCATGCAAAGATATTGAATATAGACACCTCTGCTGCAAAGAAGGTGGTAGGGGTTAAGGATGTAGTCACATATAAGGAGGCAGGGACAATCCACTATGGTGTAAGCCCTGCAAGATACGATGAGACTATGTTCTGTTACGATAAGGTGCGATATGTGGGCGACGAGATAGCTGCTGTGGCAGCAGTTGACTTTGAGACCGCCATGGAGGCGGTGTCCCTTATAAAGGTAGATTACGAGGAACTGCCTGTTTATCTCAATATATTCGATGCCATGAAAGAGGGTGCAGTCCCCATTCACGATGATTACCCCAATAATATAGGTGCTGAGGTCCATCAGGAGTTTGGCAATGTAGAGGAGGCACTGAAAGAGTGTGACTATGTCAGGACAGATAAATTTGTAAACAAAAAACAGGACGGTGGATTCTTGGAGCCCCAGGCGTGTCTTGCCCATTTTGATATGAACGGCAACTTAACCCTGTATACATCCACCCAGACACCCCACTATGTCCAGAGGACAGTCTCCATGGTCCTAAATATACCCATTGGAAAGGTCAAGGTTGTGAAACCTTATGTAGGTGGTGGCTTTGGCCCAAAGGCATCGGCAAATACTATAGAGCTTGCAGCAAGCCTATTATCAATGAGGACAGGCAGACCCGTAAAGATGGTCATGAGTAGGGAGCAGGTATTTATGCACTCCCGTGGCAGACACCAGTTTTATCATGAGCTTACAACAGGCGTGAAAAAGGACGGGACAATCTATGCATTAAAGAATACATGCTATCTCGACGGGGGTGCATACTCAAGCTTTGGTATTGCTACTGTCTATTATGCAGGGTCCCTCCTTGGTGCACCATACAGACTCCCCAATATGAGATACGATGGATACAGGGTATATACGAATAAGCCTGCATGCGGTGCCCAGAGGGGTCATGGGGGTGTTGCAGCCAGGGCAGCATGGGAACAACAGCTCGATATTATTGCAGAGGAACTGGGTATAGACCCCATAGAGTTCAGGCTTAAAAACGTGAGAGAAAAGGGAGAGGTGACCTGCAATGACTTTAATCTGAGCAGTTTTGGTATGAAGGAGTGTCTCGAGGCAATAAGGGACCGTTCAGATTGGAGAAACAAAAAGGGTAAACTCCCCAAGGGAAAGGGTATTGGTGTGGCATGCGGATTTTTTGTATCCGGTGCCGGCTATCCCATCTATCGCTCTGAGACATTCCATTCTACAGCCATGATAAAACTCTCTGAGGACGGCGGTACTGTGGAACTCTATACTGCTGCCGCAGAGATAGGCCAGGGCTCAGACACAGTCCTCACCATGATAGCAGCAGAGGCACTGGGTGTGAGATACGAGGATGTGAAGATATACTCCGGGGATACAGATTATGGTGTTGATCTGGGTGCATATTCATCACGTCAGACACTTATGTCAGGCCATGCAGTAAAGCAGGCAGCAGAGGACGTAAAAAAACAGGTCCTTGAGGTCCTATCAAAGAGGCTTAATGTCCCTGTTGAGGATATGGATATAAAAGACGGCTATATAGTCTTTAAGAAAGGGCAGGTAGACTTCTCAGGTATCAGGTCCTATTATGTAAAGGAGCACAGGGGATGGGCAGAGCAACCCGGTGATGATAAACTCACATTCAAGGAGGCGGCAAGGATTGCATATATCGAGAAGGGCACAATAGTAAGCGCAGGGGCATATAAGCCCGGTGAGCTAGGGGGCAAATACAAAGGGGCCACCGTAGGGACATCGCCTGCCTATGGATGTTCAGCGCAGATTGTGGAGGTCACTGTGGATATGGAGACAGGCAAGGTTACTGTGGATAAGATGACAGATGCCCATGACTGCGGTTTTGCCATTAACCGCACCAATGTAGAGGGACAGATGCAGGGTTCTCTCTCTATGGGTCTTGGGGAGGCACTCTTTGAAGAGGTGAAGTTTGATGAAAAAGGCAGGGTTGCAAACCCTACATTCGGTGAATATCGAATCCCTACAGCACTTGACATGCCCAATGTAAATACGATAATTATTGAGAGTAACGAACCAAATGGCCCATTTGGGGCAAAAGAGGTTGGAGAAGGGGCTATTATGCCGACCATCCCTGCCATATTAAACGCTATTTATGATGCCGTAGGCGTAAGGATTAATGAACTCCCTGTAACATCAGAACGCCTCTACAATGCCATAAAGGAAAAAGAAAGGAAGAAATAGTAAGATGTCTATTTTGTTTGTCCAGAACTGGGATATAATCCATGGAAAGGAGAATGAATACAAGGCCTTTATTAATGACCGGTATCTCCCGGAGATAGCTGAACTCGGCCTTATAGCTGTTGGAGGTTATTATGTTGAGGTGGGGTTCGGTCCAAGGATAATAGGGGTATTCAGTGCAGAAAGCCATGAGATTTTATCAAGTTTTATTGCGAGTAAGCGTTTTAAAGACCTCCTGGTTGACCTCAAGTCCATAATCTATAACTACAAGGCATCTGTATTGGAGCCAACAGGGGCCATAAAGAGGAGGGGATATACAATACAGAAGGGTGTATGGAAGTTCAATCAGTATTATGACATAAGACCGGGCATGAAGAAGGAATACGCAGAATTTGTCCTGAATGAACACCTGCCTACCATGCAGAAGATAGATTATGTGGAGGTCACAGGTGGTTGGAATGTTGTCCTCGGGGGATTCAGTGAGATTATCGCAGAGTTTACCTTCAAAGACCCTGTAGATATAGGAAGACTTCTGTTAAATGAGGATTTCAGGAGGATTACCCTTAAACTGAAAAACGAGTTTGTCCTTAATTACATGAGCCGAATACTGAGGACAACAGAGCGATTCGATGAGCCAAGGTGGTTCAGATTATGAAAAAAGAAGGGGGGTGTAATTTTTTATAACTCAGACCCGAGGCCGGGTCTGAAAATTAAAATTAAGGGGGGTTAAGAAATGGCAGAGGCAAAGAAGTTTCCTTTTGCGGATGAGGTAGTGCTCCCACCAGAGCTCGAGGGATGGGAGGAGATGTATGCACCTCAGCGTCTTTTCAGCAAAGACAGAGAAGATTGGGAAAAGAGGCATTTCTGGTATCAAGATAAGATCCATGCACCTGAACCACTCTATCCACTTGATGACATATTTCAGTCATCATGGCAGATAGCCCTATCTCAGTTCACCACCAGGGTATTCTGTATACCACCTGCACAGGGTGTGGCACAGAGGATACTGGGCTGTTACATGTATATCGCTGCTGTTGAGCCACCTCCACCGGAGGTGATGGGGGAGAAGGCAGAAAGGTTTGGAAAGAGAGTCCCCTATGTATTCCAGAATTATAATATGCTCTGGGATAAATGGTACGAGAAATTTGATGCCCTGGGAAAACAGATGAAGGAATTGAAGGTAATAAAAGAGTTTGATAAGTATGTCCCGGAAGAAGAGGTTATACCTTATCCCAAGGGATATACACAGGCATATGAGCTCATAGAATCGTTCAACAATATTATAAACATGATAATAAAGGCCTGGCAGTGGCACTTTGAGTATCTGAACCTTGCCTACCTTGGTTATCTTATGTTTACTGACACTGCAAAGAAGCTTTTCCCGGGTATAAAGGAGAGCACCATTGGTAAGATGGTTGCCGGTGCAGAGGTATCCATGTTCAGGCCTGAAGAGGAGTTGTGCAGGTTGAGCAGGCTTGCAATGGAAAATCCTGCTGTAGCGGCCATATTGAAGAAAGATATACCAGTAGAGGAGAAGATAAAAGAACTGAAAGAGACAGATAAGGGGAAGGCATGGTTTGAAGAGTTCGAGAAGGTCAAAGACCCATGGTTCTTTGTCTCATGCGGTAGCGGCTGGTACCACTATGAGGGGAGCTGGATCAACAAGCTCGATGTGCCATTCAGCTATATCAAGAGCTATATAGAGAGACTTGAAAAGGGCGAAAAGATTGAGAGGTCTTTTGATGAAATATCTAAGGAGAGGGAGAGGATTGTAGATGAATACAGAAAGCTTATAGGGACCGACGATGACAGGAAGTCCTTTGATGATGCCTATAATGTGGTAAGGACAATCTACAGATATGCAGAGGACCATCTCTTCTGGGTCGAGCACTGGTTCCACACCATATGGTTCGAGAAGATAAGGGAATATGGTGAGCTCCTCGTAAAGTATAATGTCCTGAAGGATATAGATGACATATATCTATTCAACCGCTTTGAGGTCCCCATGCTCCTCGAAGACCTTGCCACAGCCTGGGCCCTTGGTGAGGGTGTACCAACAAGGGGAAAATTCTGGCAGGAAAAGGCTGCAAAGAGGAAAAGGATTCTGGAGGCTGCAAAGAAGTGGTTGCCTGTGCCTGCCCTTGGTGTACCCCCTGAAGAGGTAGCTGAGCCATTTACTGTTATGCTGTGGGGTATTACATCTGAAAAGGTGGGTGAGTGGCTAAAGGGTGGTGGCGGAGAGGTTGTTACAGACGTAAATGAGATCAAGGGGTTTGCATCATCTGCCGGTGTTGCAGAAGGTCCTGCAAGGGTATTGAAGCTCATGGAGGATGTTGTTAAGCTCCAGCCCGGTGAGATCATGGTTGCACCGTGCACAAACCCATCATGGGCACCGGTTTTTACAAAGATAAAGGCAGCGGTTACAGATATAGGTGGCCTTACTTCCCATGCAGCCATTGTCTCAAGGGAATACGGTCTACCGGCAGTTACAGGAACGGGTATTGCTACGGCTGTTATAAAGACCGGGGATATAATAAGAGTAGACGGCTCAATAGGGACTGTAACAATAGTAAAGAAGGCTTAGGAACATAGAGGTCAGGGGTATAAAACCCCTGGCCTTGTTTTTTTTAAATAAAGGGGGGATTTTTTTATGAGTGAAAAGTGGATATACTGGTTTCATGAAATAGGCCAGGAATACAACAATATAGTAGGTAAAAAATGTGCAAACCTCGGCGAGCTTACAAAGGCAGGTTTTCAGGTGCCACCGGGTTTTGCCCTTGGAGTAGAGGCATATAAGAGGTTTATGACAGAGACAGAGGCAACAGACAGGCTTCTAAAATTTCTCGAAGACTTCCATGCTGACCCCAACAATGTGGCTGAAACGCTGAAGTTTGAAGAGGCATCTGAAAAGATGAGGGCTATTGTAGAGTCCATAAAGATGCCATCTGATATGGAAAAGACTATAAAGGAATACTACAAAGAGCTATGCAAGGCTGCAGGCGTTGAAAATGTTTATGTGGCCACACGTTCAGCTGGGCCTGTAAGTCATCCAGGACAGTATGAGACATATCTCAATGTCTGCGGTGCAGATGATGTGGTCTTTAATGTAATACGGGTATGGTCAAGCACATTTAATACCCGTTCCATTATAGCAAGGGCAAGGTTAAACCTGCCGCTCCACTTCGACCCTATAGGTGTTGCGGTCCTCACAATGGTAGATGCCAAGGCAGCAGGTGTCATGTTTACTGTAAACCCTGTAAACGGTGATGTGGCCAAGGTAGCCATAGAAGGTAGTTTTGGTTATGGAGAGGCTGTAGTATCAGGTAATGTAACGCCGGACAGATACCTTGTAGATAAGGTGACCATGGAGATAGAGGAGAGGGTTATATCCGATAAAGGTGCTGAATTTGTATATAACCCGGAGACAAAAGAGATGGAATATAAAGAACTGCCACCGGATAAGAGAAAGGTGCAGTGTCTTGAAGATAGAGAGATACTTGAGCTCACAAGGCTTGCCAAGGAGGTGGAGAGGCATTTTCAGTGTCCCCAGGATATAGAGTGGTCTATATCGAGGAGCCTACCATTTCCCAAGAATATATTCCTTGTCCAGGCAAGGCCCGAATCTGTCTGGGGCAAGAAAAAGAAGGAGTCTGTCCTCGGTAAGAAGAGCGGTATGGAGCTTTTATTTGAGAGGGCATTCACGCCTGTGAAGGTAAAGATTTAAGATTCCATGAAGAGACATCTCCTTATAATTGCCACAATGGACACAAAGGGCAAAGAGGCAGAGTTTGTAAGGATGTGCAGCCTTGAGCAGGGGATACAACCTATTGTTATGGACATAGGGACACTTGGAGAGCCCCATATATCCCCTGATATAACGAGCTATGAGGTGGCCCGGGCAGCAGGATATGATCTTGCCGAGATCAAAAGCAGAAAAGACCGTTCAGAAGCCGTAAGGGCCATGGAGGAAGGCGGGGCAAGGATGGTGGAGGGATTATTCGCAGAAAAAAGGATTGACGGTGTTATAGGTATGGGGGGAGGGACAGGCACAGGTATTGTGAGTTTTATTATGAGGCACCTCCCCTTTGGATTTCCAAAGCTTATAGTATCCACTGTAGCGTCAAGGGACATAAGGGAGTATATAAGGACAAAGGACATTGTAATATTCCATTCTGTGGCAGACCTCCTGGGATTCAACGCCTTTATCCGTAAGATTCTGAGGCAGGCCACACTGGCGATATGCGGTATGATAGATGAAGGCTATGAGATAAGAAATTCAAGACCCATGGTTGCCGTGACTGCCTATGGTGTAAGCTCTGTCTGTGCTATGAATGCAGAGCCCCTTCTTGAAAAAAGGGGTTATGAGATGATAGGTTTTCATGCCAATGGTATTGGAGGCATGGCCATGGAGGAGCTTATAGCCCAGGGACTCATAGCAGGTGTCCTTGATTTTACCCCCCATGAGATAGCAGATGATATGTTTGGAGGCTACTGCAGGGGCATTGGGCCTGAGAGGTTTGAGACAGCAGGAAAGATGGGTATCCCCTATATCTTTGCCCCTGGCGGTCTTGATAATGCAGTATTCAGCCCCTTTTATCCCATGCCGGATTCGTTAAAGGGCAGGAGGACTTATACCCATGATATAAGGTTCTGTGTCCGTATGGAGAGGGATGAGTTACTGATGTTTGCCCGAATCATCGGGGAGAAGCTCAACAGGTCTCGAGGCCCGACCTATGTATTAATACCTAAAAAAGGGTGGTCAGAGGCAGATAGGGAGGGGATGCCCCTTTATGACCCAGACATGAACAGGGTATTTGTAGACGAATTAAAAGGCATATTGAGACCTGATATACCCATTGAGGAGATAGACTCCCACATAAGTGATGAGGTGTTTGCCTTAAGGGCAGTGGATGTCCTGGATGGCATGATTAAAGGTGTTAATGGGGTCTTTAGGGTTAACTGAGTCTATTTTAATTATATGGAGACAAAGGTTTTAAAAGAGGCAACCGAGAGGTTTGAGATTTATGCCCTGATAAATATTATAGGTGAGGATATACTCGTTATTATAACAGGGGGTAGGGAACATATAGGCGCCATAGGTATAGCCCAGCCAAGACCAAGTATTCAGGACCCAGAAAAGATAAGCTCTACAAGTTCTGTTTATACATTTCTGGGACATAAAGAGGACATGGTGGTAAAGTCAATATCAGAGGGGCTGTCAAAGGGATTGAATAAAAAAGTAGTTGTTGTTGCAGGTATACATTGGGACAATTTAATGAGAGAGGATATAGAGGAGATTCTAAATATGTGCAGAAGGATGGAAGGCAGGATCATGGAGGAGATGAAAAAGCCATGAAGAAGAGGATTATAGTAGCCATTACAGGTGCAACAGGTATAATCTATGGCATCAGGCTCCTGGAGGTATTAAGGGAACTGGATACAGAGACCCATTTAATACTCTCCGATGCAGCAAGACAAAATATCCTTATTGAGACCCAGTATAAGATAGAATATGTGGAAAATCTTGCATATAAGACCCATAACATAGGAAACATGGCTGCATCCATATCCAGTGGTTCATTTAAGACATATGGTATGGTTGTTATCCCATGCACCATAAAGACCCTTTCAGGTATAGCCAATTCATATAATGATAACCTTATTGTCAGGGCTGCTGATGTGGTGTTAAAGGAGAAGAGGAGGCTTGTCCTTGTAGTAAGGGAGACACCTTTTCATAAAGGGCATCTTGAGCTTATGGGCAAGGTAGCAGATTTAGGCGGTATAATATTGCCCCCTGTCCCTGCCTTTTATCACAAACCAAAAGGTATAGAGGACATTATAGACCATACAGTGGGAAAGGTCCTTGATTTAATGGATATTGACCATAACCTCTTTAAGAGATGGGAGGGGAAATAAATTCAGATAAAAGACTGCCGAATTAAGCTTGATATTTTGTAATTGACTTTATGACAAAAATTGATTATTTTTAGATAATGTTAAACTTTTACAACATAGCATTACTTACCCGTAAAAGCATAATTCCTTTGTTTGCACTTACCGATAATTTTCGAAAGCGAAAGAATTCCTGAATTAAAAATCTGTTTTACCCTCATATAGGTTCTTTTAATAAACGATTTAAAAGAGAGGTTGTATATGGAAAGGATAATTAAAAAAGTTCTAATAGCAAACAGGGGCGTCCCAGCAGTTAGGATTATGCATACATGCAGGGATAGAAAGATTGCCACAACAGCGGTTTACAGCACACCTGACAGGCTTGCACACCACGTATATATGGCAGATACAGCAATACATATAGGAGATGCACCGCCTGCAAAATCATATCTGAATATGGAGAAGATAATAGATGCTGCCCATAAAAGCAAGGTAGATGCAATCCATCCTGGTTGGGGTTTTTTATCTGAAAATCCTGATTTTGCCCAGGCTGTAATAGACAATGGCTTTATATGGGTTGGTCCACCTCCTGATATTATAAGGATGCTGGGGGATAAAATTCAGGCAAAGAAGATGGCCCAGAAGGCGAGTGTCCCTGTAATTCCCGGTATCTCCCCTGTTGATAGTGTAGAAGATATTAAAAAATGGATGAAGACAGAGAATGTCACTTACCCTATTATTATAAAGGCGGTTGCCGGTGGTGGCGGCAAAGGTATGGTGAGGGTTGATTCAGAGGCAGAGCTTATAAATGCCTTCAATCAGACCCAGTCAGAGGCGCAAAAATCATTCGGTGATAACAGGGTTATGGCTGAAAAATACATATCCCATGGCCGTCATATTGAGGTCCAGATTGTGGGAGATGAATTTGGAAATATAGTTCATCTTTACGAAAGGGAATGTACGCTCCAGAGAAGACATCAAAAAATAATAGAAGAGGCCCCGTCTCCATCCATCGATGAAGACCTCCGTCAGGAGATATGCTTTGCTGCTGTCCGTCTTATGAGGGAGGTAAAATACGTATCAGCAGGGACAGTGGAGTTTATCCTCGATGCACCTAATAAAAAATTCTATTTCCTTGAGGTGAATACTCGACTACAGGTAGAACATGGTATAACAGAATTGATTACAGGCCTTGACATTGTGGGCATGATGCTCGATATTGCCATGGGTAAAAAACTACATGTGAAACAATCCGATATAAGACCCAACAGATGGGCATTGGAGGTAAGACTCAATGCTGAAAATCCAAGAAATTTCAGCCCCTCTTTCGGCAGGATCACAAGACTCCTTGTGCCTCAGGGGCCAGGTGTAAGGATTGCATCCGGTGTCTATGAAGGCGCTGATGTGCCACCTTACTATGATTCTTTGATAATGCTTGTTATTACAGCAGGCGTGGATAGAGATGATGCCATAAGGGTTATGGACCGTGCCCTGGGAAGGAATTTAAGGGTTGAGGGTGTTTTGACCCTTGCACCGCTTCTTCTGGCTATAATCAGGCATCCAGCGTTTAAGGCAGGTGAATTTTCAACGTATTTTATAGAAGCCCGTATGGATGAACTTATAGCATCCTTTCGGGATAGAAACAGCGAGGATGAGGTGCTAAAAATCGCACACTATGTGGCAAAGGTATCTGCCCTTGGGCCACCACCATGGATGTGAGGTGAATTATGGAAGAATATGTATTTGTAACACCAAAAATGGATTTAAAGGAGATATTAAAAAAGGTCAGGGATTCAAAAAAGGTATTTTTTACATCTACTGCCATGCGCGATGCAGGTCAATCGGATTATAAAAACAGGATCCGTATCCACGACCTTCTTACGCTGGCACCTCTATATAATAAAATGGGTCTATTTAGCGCAGAGTGTCACGGAGGGGCACGCTGGCATGTGGGTATAATGAACAGAAAGGAAAGCCCTTTTGAAGAGATTAGGATTCTAAGGGAGGCCATGCCTGAAGTTCTACTTCAAACCCTTGTTAGAGAGACAAGTCTCTGGGGATACAGACCTTATCCAAAAAACATTGTGGAATATGCAATCTCCCGTGTTGATATTGACGTCTGGCGATGCTTTTCGTTTTTGAATGATATTAGAAACATGAGGACTGTGGCAGAAGTGGTCATGGAAAGGGGAAAGATCTTTGAGCCTACCATCTCATTTACAGACGCAGAGTGGGCAACAGATAGCTACTATCTCGGTGTTGTGGATGAGATTATTTCATTGTGCGGTAGCTCAAAAGATATAATCATTGCCATAAAAGATATGGCAGGCGTGGGCACAACAAAGAGGATTGGAAGGCTCATAGATGCCATAAAACAGAAATATCCTGACCTTTTAATTCAATATCATCGCCATATGACAGATGGATTGGCACTGCCTGCATATCTATCAGCAGCTCTGGCAGGTGCAAAGATTTTCGATGTGGAAGAGGATTCCCTCGTGAGATTCTACGGTCAGCCACCCATACTTGCCGTAGAGGCATATTTTAGAGAGGCGGGTATTGATGTGCATCTAAACAGGTCACTTGCAGAGGAGGCTGTTGTTAAGATAAGGGAATGGATAAATAATTATGAGTGGGCAGAATCACCTTTCAGGGGATTTGACCATACAGTAACATACCACAGGATGCCAGGTGGTGCTTTTCCAAGTTCCTTTGAACAGGCAAGTAAAGGTAATTTTCTCGATTTAATGCCCTCCATACTCAAGGTTATGTCATTGTACAATAAAATTATCCATTATTTTGATGTTACACCGGGTTCTCAAATTACCTGGGTAACTTGCAGTGGAATTGTGAACAGATACGCAAAAGAGCAAGGTACAACTGGAGTTAAGAACCTGATAAAATTATTGGAAAAATTCATTTATGAAAAAAATCAAGATTTTGATTCCATGGACGAAAGAGAACAGGAAGAGCTTTTAAACCTTTTCAAAAATGCACCGGATGATTTCAAAAATCTCATACTCGGGCAATACGGGAGGCTCCCTTATGGTTGGCCTGCTGACTGGGTTTATAAAAGCACCTTTGGAAGCGATTGGGAAGAGAAGATTAAATCAAGAAACGACAGTTCACCGGATGAAATGTTAAAAAATGAAAACCTTGAACGCCTGAGGTGGAATCTAAAAGATGCCATAGGTAGAAATCCCACAGATGAAGAGTTTGTAATGTATCTTATGCACCCTAAAGATACAATTGAGTTTATAGAATGGAGGGAAAAATTCGGTGAGGCACCCCTTGTGCTTCCCACCCATGTCTGGAGAAATGGTCTAAAAAAACCAGGGGATAAAGTGGAATTTGACCTATGGGGAAAGCCTTATTGTGTTGAGCTTGTATCCATTGGCGCTGAACACGATGGTGTAATACATGTAGTTGTCCTTGTAAACAATAAGACAAAGGTATATGAAGTGCAGACCCCTAAAGCCAAAAAGGCAGAAAAGAGAATGGCAAAAGGATTAAATGAAATTGGTGCCCCTGTTAATGGTACTGTATGGCGAATCGGTAATCCTGAAAGGGGTATGTTGAACGTTGGTGACATTGTCCATAAAGGTGAAGAGATTGCCAATGTGGAGGCCATGAAAATGGAAAACGTTATAACAGCACCTTTTGACGGCCAGATTGTGGAGATATGCATAAAACTCAATGAACTCGTAGAGGAAGGACAGCTCCTCTTTGTAATAGACAGGAAGGTAAGGGAGGATAGACAATCAGAAATCCCAGCAGATTCATAGGATTATAAATTGAGGCCTCTGCATAACCTCATATTTTCTGGGATGTGCCATACAGAGAAATAGTATGGCCTGGGGCGGGAGATAGCCTGGTCCTTGCACCAGCCATTGAGAATGAGATGGGTATTAATATAAAAACCCGGCAGGATTTCTTTTAGACCTTCCTGGTTAGCATCATGTCTGTTAATGCCATGAGGGCGTCCCTGTATTTAGATGGCCTGAATCCCTCAAGACATTTTCTTGACCCCTCTATGTATCTCTTTGTTGTATTGTATGTATATTCAAAACCACCGTACTTATCTATGATGCCTTTTATCTTTTCAAAATCATCATTAGTTGCAGATTTGTCTGCCAGTTTTTCTTTGATTAAGGTCTTTTCTTCTTCATTGGCATATCTTAGGGCATGGATCAAGGGAAGGGTCACCTTACCCTCTTTCAAATCAGTGCCTATCTGTTTACCGAATTTATTTTCCTGGGCAGTGTAGTCGAGGAGGTCATCAACAAGCTGAAATGCAATCCCGAGGTTTTTACCGTATTCCTTTAGAAGCTGTTTTTTCTTGCTGTCTGCCTTAGCAAGTATAGCACCTATCTCGCAGGCAACAGAAAAGAGTATGGCTGTTTTTTTATATATAATATCAAAATACTCCTCTTCTGTGGTACTGGGGTCCGAGGTCTTGAGCAGTTCCAGTATCTCTCCCTCAGAAAGGATTGTTGTTGCCCCTGATACCGCCTCGATAATCTTGCTGTTTCCGTCCTTAGACATGAGCTCAAAGGATTTTGAGTAGAGAAAGTCACCAACAAGGACGCTTGCCTCGTTTCCCCACAGGGTGTTGACAGTGGATGAACCCCTCCTGACCTCTGCATTGTCAACAACATCATCATGGAGGAGTGTGGCGGTATGGATGAATTCTATAACCGCTGCATACTTTATATGCTTCTGGCCTTTGAAACCGCAGAGCTTTGATGTGAGTATAACGAGTATGGGTCTTACCCTCTTGCCCCCTGATTTTATTATGTGGTTGACCATCTTTTTTATAATCTTTACATCTGTAGAGTCGAGGCTGTCTATGGCGAGTTCGAGTTTCTTTAAATCCTTCTCTATGAGTTTAAGTATCTTCTCCATAATTATACTCTCTATTGATAGTAACTTTTTATCTCTTGGGTATAATAAATATTTTCATAGATGTAAAGAGGTTTTTCTACAATAACCTCGATACCCCCATTTTTTATGAATTCGATGAGAAAAAGGTTTGCCTTCTCACCGTGTCTTGGGTGGATAAAGCGTATTTTTTTGGGCTCTAACCTTTTGGCCTTTGCTGTATATACAAGCTCCCCGAGTCTTCTTACAGGATAGATTAGATACAACCTCCCTTTATCTCTGAGTATAGATGAGGCAGAATTAAGGAGTGATTCAAGGGACAGGGTAGATTCATGTCTTGCCAGAAGCCTTGATTCCCTTGGACATCTCCGTCCTGTATTCTCTTTTGTGAAAGGGGGATTTGAAAAGACCACATGGAAGTTCATATTCTTTATGCTATCAGCCATCTCCCTTATATCACCTTTTATAAAATCCACATTATCACATCCATTCAACTCTTTGTTTTTTAATGCAAGACCGTATAGTTCTTCCTGTATCTCCACACCTGTTATCCTATTTGTCTTTCCATTGACAGCAAGATAGATGGGTATTATACCACAGCCTGTCCCTATATCCAGTGCCCGCTCATTTCTCTTCAGTGTGACAAAGTTCGCTAATATTATGGCGTCAATAGAGAATCTATAGCCCTTTTTCTTCTGTATAATCTTTAATCTTTCATTGCACAGTATATCAAGGGTCTCATCTCTATGGATGTTTTCCATCAAAAAAAGATTCCTGTATTATATCAACCGTATTTGTAGAACAAAGGACCGGTTAGTATCTTGGGATAAAAGAAGGTTGATTTAGGAGGCATGTAAAGGGAATTATCAGCTATATCCTTTACCTCCTTGACTGTTGTAGGTGGCAATAACACCATGAGGTCTATGCTTCCCCGCCTTAATTGTTCTAAATAGCTTATAGGGTCCTGGGTAAAGGATATCTCTTCCTCTTCTATGCCAAGGATGTTATTTAGCATACCGGAGTGGAGGACATTGACCTTTAACCTCTTCAGCACCTCATGTATATCTTCCCTGAATACAACAGGTCTTTTTTCTTTTAGGATATATATATTATCCATATCCTCCCTTGGGTAGAATGCATAGGAAGGCAGGGTCTCCGATGCGATTATATCGAGGGCCTTCTTTATAGAGCCTTCATCGGTTGCTGGTATCTTTTCTATTGTCATATAATCACCCAGGGCATTTATCATCTCATTGAATGGCCTTTGTTTTTTGAACCTTATAATCCTGTGGTAAGGCCAGATAACAATGCCCTTGGAATACATGTTCGTGAGATATATGGGGATATAAGGGAGGTTGAGCCTGTATGATACATCAAGCCTGTGGTGTCCATCGGCTATATAGATTTTTTTATCCTCCATGAGAGCACAAAGGTCTTTCAGGTTATTTTTTCCTCTTATCCTGTAAAATCTGTTTCTTATGGAGCTTTCATCCATGAAATCAAAGATGAGCTCCCTTTCTGGGTTTGCAAGTATATCCTCTATGCTGTTATCCATGTCCTCATAGAGTCCGAAGACAAAGCTCGTATAGGTCTTAAGGGTTGAGATGAGCCTCTCACGATCCTCCTTTGCCTTTGACCTTGTTGCCTCATGGATGAGTATCCTGTCCTTTTTGAGCCTGTTCAGGGCAATAAATCCCCTCCTTGTATGAGATGAACCGTCAGATATAAACTCCTGTTCGTAGATATATATGGTATCTTCATGGTCCTGGATAAGGATTCTGTCTTCCAGCCATTTATGGAGGGTATTCCTTGCTGTAGTATATTCATCAAAAGGGGGGATTGCCTCTGGCAGCTCTAATCTTACGGCATTATAAGGGTTTTTACGGAAATATATATCTCTGTCTGTTATAATATCATAGGGCGGACATACGCATGTACTTATATCATCTATCTTTTCTTTATTGTAGATTAATGCCCTAAAGGGCTTTGTAAAGAGTGCATCCATGAGACAGAATTTGTTAACATAGAAGAGGTGAAAAAGTCAAACCCAAGATAATATTTTCCAAAGTTCTTGAAATATTTAATATCATATGATATTTAATACAGGCTTTTATAAAACACGCCTTTCAATTAGCAATAGGGTGCAGTAAAAACTGTCTATTGTTTAAAGTGCGAGAGGCGGAAGAATAAACCAGGAGGTCCTATGTCTAATCTAACAATCAAACAACTCCTTGAGGCAGGTGTCCACTTTGGACATCAGACAAAGAGATGGAACCCCAAGATGAAACCCTATATCTTCGGGGCAAGGAATGGCATCTACATTATTGATCTGCAGAAGACACTAAAGATGTTCAAAGAGGCTTACAACTTTGTCAAAGAGGTGGCATCCCGTAATGAGCATATACTCTTTGTAGGGACAAAAAAACAGGCGCAGGAGGCCATAAAGGAAGAGGCAATAAGATGCGGTGCATTCTATGTCAACGAGAGGTGGCTCGGTGGGACAATGACAAACTTCCAGACCATTGAGAAGAGCCTTGAGAGATTAAAAAAATTCGAGGAATTAAAAAAGAGCGACATATACAAGATGCTATCTAAAAAAGAGGCATTAAGCATAGACAGACAGATAGAGAAGCTCGAGAGGAATATCGGGGGCATAAAGGGTATTGACCGTCTACCGGGTTTACTTTATGTTGTCGACCCAAAGAAGGAGTATATAGCTGTCAAGGAGGCAAAGAAACTTGGTATCCCCACAGTGGGTATAGTGGATACCAACTGCGACCCCGATGATATAGACTATGTCATACCGGGCAATGACGATGCCATAAGGGCAATAAAACTCATCACCATGAAGATTGCAGATGCAGTCCTTGAGGGCAAGGCCCTTTATGTGGAGGAGTTTCAGGGTAAGGAAGAGACTGTTTCAGACGAGCCTAAGCCCTTTATTGATGAGAGTCTGCTCGAGTCAAAATACGAAGAATACTACGATAATGATTAGTGGAGGAAGATAATATGGAGATAAATGCAGAACTGGTAAAAAAATTAAGGGAGAAGACCGGCGTTGGGCTCATGGACTGCAAAGAGGCCTTAAAGCAGTCCAAGGGAGATATGGAGAAGGCTATAGAATACCTCAGGGAAAAAGGCCTTGCAAAGCTCCAGAAGAGGACAGGAAGGGCTGCCTCTGAGGGTGTTATTGCATCTTATATCCATACCGGCGGTAAGATAGGCGTTTTGGTTGAGGTAAACTGTGAGACAGATTTTGCGGCCAATTCCAAGGATTTCCAGGAATTTGCAAAAGATATAGCCATGCAGATTACTGCTGCCAATCCCCTCTATGTAAAAAGAGAGGATGTACCTGAGGAGGTAAAGGAGAAAGAGAAGAATATATACCGTAGACAGGCAATAGACTCGGGGAAACCAGAGAAGATCGTGGATAGGATTGCAGAGGGGAAGATGGAGAAGTTCTATCAGGAGGTATGCCTGATGGAACAGTCTTTTATAAAAAATCCTGATATTACCATTAAACAGCTCTTAGAGGGGCTTGTGGTAAAGATAGGTGAGAATATTGTTATAAGGAGATTTGTCAGATTTCAGCTGGGAGAGACATCTGAAGGATAACACGCCCATGTTATATAGTCGTATACTCTTAAAACTAAGTGGTGAGGCTTTGATGGGCAGGCAGAGCTTCGGCATAGACCCGGAGACCATAAAGTCCATATGTCTTCAGATTAGAGATGTTAAGGAACTGGGTATAGAGATGGGCATAGTGGTAGGAGGGGGTAATATATACAGGGGGTTAAGGGCAGAAAAACAGGGTATAAAAAGGGTAACTGGTGACTATATGGGCATGATTGCCACTATATTTAATTCCCTTGCCCTTCAGAACATCCTTGAATCCAACGGCGTGGAGACACGGGTGCAATCAGCCCTACATGTAGAAAAGGTGACAGAACCCTATATAAACAGAAAGGCGATAAAACACCTCGAGAAGGGCAGGGTAGTCATATTCGCTGCCGGGACAGGTGGCCCTTTTTTTACCACAGATACAGCCGCTGCCTTAAGGGCCATAGAGACATCGTCCAATGTGTTATTAAAGGCAACCAGGGTCAACGGTGTATATGATAAAGACCCGGAGAGGTATAGTGATGCTAAATTCTACAGCAAGATTACCTACAGAGATTTCCTTGAAAAGGGTCTTAAGGTAATGGATGCTACGGCAATAACACTGTGCAGCGAGAATAATCTGCCTGTTATTGTTTTTAATATAAGGGGTAAAAATAACCTGAAAAAGATAGTCCTCGGCGAGGATATAGGGACAATGATAAGGGAGGTTATATGAAAAACGAGATAACCACAGAGCTGGAAGACAAACTTAAAAAGACGCTGGCAAATCTTAAAAAAGACCTTTCAAGGCTTAGAACAGGTGTTGCCTCTATCTCTCTCCTCGACGATATAAAGATAAACTATTACAACCAGCCTACACCCATAAACCAGGTTGCCACAATAGGTGTCCCTGACAGCAGGACAATAACAATCCAGCCCTGGGATAATACGGTTATAGGGGAGATAGAGAAGGCAATACAGAAATCTGACCTGGGTGTCAATCCCATGTCCGATGGAAAGACAATAAGGCTCTCATTCCCCAAGCTTACTGAGGAGAGGAGAAAGGAGCTTACAAAACTTGGTGGCAAGATGCTGGAGAATACCAGGGTTGCCATGAGGAACATAAGAAGGGACATAAATGAAAAGATAAAGAAGATGGAAAAGGATAAACTCCTCTCAAAAGACGACTCCCATAAAGAACAGGAGGGTGTCCAGAAGATGACGGACAGGTATATCGAGATGGCAGAGAAGATATACGCTGAAAAAGAAAAGGAAATAATGGAGATATAGTTTTTTTAATGTCTGACCTTGAAAATATCAAGCTTCCTGTTCATGTAGCCATAATAATGGATGGTAATGGAAGATGGGCGCAGATGAGAAACCTGCCAAGGGTAGAGGGACACCTTGTAGGTATGGAGTCTGTGAGGGATATAGTAACCACTACAAGAAATCTCGGCATCCCCTATCTCACACTGTATGCCTTCTCTAAGGAGAACTGGACTAGGCCAAAAGAAGAGGTAAACAGGCTCCTCGAGATACTGGGTATATATCTGGAACAGGAACTGCCCCTGATGATGGAAAAGGGTATAAGATTTAACATAGTAGGTGACCTGACAGACTTTCCGGAAAGAATCCAGAAAAAAGTCAGGGATGTAATGAAAAAAACAGGAAAGAACAGGGAACTCTGTCTCAATATTGCACTGAGCTACAGCGGTAGAAAAGAGATACTCCATGCTGTCACGGGCATTGCCGAGGACTATAAAAATGGGAAGATCAAAAAGATAGATGAGAGGGTCTTTTCAAGGTATCTATGGACAAAGGGCATACCAGACCCTGATTTGCTCATAAGAACCAGCGGCGAGTTAAGGGTAAGCAATTTTCTCCTCTGGCAGATTGCCTACACAGAGATATATGTTACAGATATCCTATGGCCTGATTTCAGAAGAGAGGCATATTTAGATGCGCTCAGGGAGTATTCGAGGCGTGACAGACGTTTTGGAAGAGTAAAGGAAGCGTGAGTGGGGGAGCTAAAAAAGAGGATTATAGCAGGGATTTGTCTTGCCCCTTTGATAGTGCTCATCTTTTATTTTCTACCCCCTGCCTTGTTTTTTATCTTTCTTGTAATAGTTGCCCTTGCAGCAACCATTGAGGTACTGTCTATCTCTATGGTTAGGGAGCGTATCCTAATCTCTGCCCTTGTTGCCTGTTCTTCAATGCCTCTGTATATTAAATCCTACGAGGTCTATATACTCTGGATAATCCTCTCTGTCCTCATCTATTTTGCAGTCAGGGTATTTGTCATGAGGTCATCTATTCAGGGTGTATACGGTGATATCATAAAGGGTATGACAGTAATTGTCTTCATTGAGATATTCATAGTGTTGCCCCTTGTCTATTTCTATTTTTTAAAGGGCATAAACACATACCTGCCCTTTATTGTCCTTTTTTCCATATGGGCAAGTGACATAACCGCATATTTTTTCGGAAAGGGTTTCGGTAGAAGACCCTTGGCACCACATATAAGCCCAAAAAAGACAATAGAGGGTCTTTTAGGGGCAGCAACAGGCAGTATGGTGGTGATGGTTCTTTCTTTTAAGATAACAGGGCTTGGCATATACGAGTCTATACTGGTCGGTGCATTAACAGGTGTCCTGGGGCAGATGGGGGATATATTTGAATCTGTTGGAAAGAGGTTCTGTGATGTCAAGGATTCATCCGGTCTTATACCCGGCCATGGCGGGATACTTGACAGGATTGACAGCTTTATATTTACAACCCCTTTTTTATACCATTACATAACAGGGATAAGGCTATAGCAAGTCTCAATTTAAAGGGAGTTAAGGGCATTGAAGAAAAAGGTTCTCATATTAGGTTCAACAGGCTCAATAGGCAGGGCTACCCTCGAGGTCATAGAGAACCAACGGGATACCTTTGAGGTCTCAGGGCTAGTCTGCAGGGATAACATAGGGCTTTTAAACAGGCAGATTACCCAGTTTAATCCTCGATATGTATGTATATTCAACAAGAGACAGGAAAAAGACGTATCCTTCCATAAAAATAGACTTTTTACAGGCATAGATGGCATCCTGAGGATGATAAATACAGATGTGGATATTGTAGTCAATGCACTGCCAGGTAGTGCAGGTCTTATACCTACCATTGAGACCATCAAGGCAGGAAAGATCCTTGCCCTTGCCAATAAAGAAAGCCTTGTCATGGCAGGGAGGATTGTGTCAGGACTGGTTAACAAAACCGGTTCGAGGCTGATACCTGTTGATAGCGAGCACTCTGCCCTTTATCAGCTCATGAAGGACATAAATCCCGGTGACCTTAAGGCTATAACCATTACTGCCTCTGGTGGACCATTCAGAAAACATAAAAAAAAGGCCCTCGAGCTTGTGAGTCCTGAAGAGGCCATGAATCACCCCACATGGAAGATGGGGAAGAAGGTTACCCTTGATTCAGCAACACTTATGAACAAGGGGTTTGAGGTCATAGAGGCAAGATGGCTCTTTGATATAGGACAAGACAGGATAAAGGTCCTAATACACCCGGAGAGTATAATCCATGGTATGGTAGAGTTTATAGACGGCTCTTTCACTGCATATCTTGCTGTCCCTGACATGAAGATACCCATATCATATGCCATAAATGAGGGAAAGATAAGGGAACTACCCTTTAAAAACCTCTGCCTCCATGAGCTGAAAAGATTGACATTCTACCCCCCTGATCTGGTGAGGTTTCCATCCCTGAGGCTTGCCTATGAGGCCTTAGATGCAGGGGATTCAGCCCTTGTGGTACTAAACTCTGCCAGTGAGGTTGTCTCCCAGGCCTTTGTTGAAGGAAAGATAAGATTTACTGATATGCCTGTGTTCATAGAGGAGGTCTTGGATAGACATAGGCTGACCCCTGTTATAGATGATTTGGAAGTGATATGGGAGGTCCATAACTGGGCTAAAGAATACGCAGAAAAAATAATTAAGGATAAGAGATGATTAATTTTGAAAATGTAATAAGTATAATATACGGGATAATTGCATTGAGTCTGCTTATTTTTGTCCATGAGCTGGGACATTATATCGTAGCCCGACTTTCAGATGTGAAGGTCCTTGCATTCTCTTTAGGGTTTGGAAAAAAGCTCATAAGCTTTAGAAAAGGTGAGACAGAGTATGCCATATCCGCTGTCCCCCTTGGTGGTTATGTAAAGCTTTTGGGTGAATCCCCGGATGATGAGATAAAGGAAGAGGAGATGCACAGGGCATATTCAAATAAGCCGCCTCTTACCAAGATACTCATCGCCTTTACAGGCCCATTTTTTAATATAGTCTTTGCCTTTATCCTCTTTTATATAGTCTTTATAAGTGGATACACTGTATTGTCCACAAAGGTAGGGGGGGTAGAAAAAGGCTATCCTGCCTATGAGGCAGGTATACAGCAGGGCGATGTAATAGTCAGGATAGATGGCCAGGAGGTCTCTGAGTGGAGTGACCTGATGGAGGTCATGTCAAGGACAGAAAAGACGCCACTGGCATTTACTGTAAAAAGGGGCGATAAAACCTTTGACCTCATGATAACACCCAGGGTTATTGAGGGTAAAAACATCTTTGGCGAGAAGATAGCAAGGCGGGTTATAGGTGTCACTGCCTCCAACGACTTTCTAAAACGAAAGGAAAATCCACTGAGTGCCCTTCCAAAGGCTGTCTATCAGACCTATTTCCTCTCAAAGGTAACTGTTGTAGGCATTATCAAGCTGATAGAGGGTAGCATCTCCCCCAAGCAGATAGGTGGCCCTTTACTTATACTGGAGGTGGCAGGGAAGCAGGCAAAGGAGGGCAAAAAGAATCTCATATACTTTGTGGCAATAATAAGCATAAACCTGGCCATAATCAATCTCCTGCCCATACCTATACTTGATGGTGGTCATATCCTGTTTCACCTTATAGAGCTAATCACAAGGAGGAAGGTCTCCCAGCGCTTTATAGATATATCCCAGAAGGTAGGGATGGGGATACTCATCGCCATTATGGCCCTTGCATTTTTCAACGACATAATGAGGATGTTCTTTGGAAAATAGGATTATCCTTGGCATAGATAACTCCCTTGACTATCTGTCCATAATCCTGTCTGATGGAGAGAGGGTTATTGAGGAGAGACATATAAAGGGACGTAAGTCACCTTCAGAGATAATAGCAGTTAGGGTTTTAGATACCCTGGGGAATAACGGATACTCTATAGATGATATAAAACTCATTATAGTGACCCTGGGACCAGGGTCATTTACAGGCATAAGGGTAGGCCTTTCCTTTTGTAAGGGATTGAGTTTAGGTAGAGATATCCCATTAATAGGTGTCCCGACCCTCGATGTATTGGCAGCCTCTTTTGTCTTTATGGATGGGTATTATATTTTTCCTGTTATAGATGCAAAAAAAGGCGAGGTATTCTCTGCCCTCTATTACATGAGGGATAGAAATATGCACAGGTTTACCGATTATCTATCAAAGAAACCAGAAGACGCTGTAAAGGATATTAAAACACCCTGTCTGTGCCTCGGATCAGGTGTTGAAATCTGTATGCCCTATATTGCAGATATAAAGGATTCAAAGGAGATATTAATAATCAGGGATGGGTTTAGAAAGGTCACAGGGGAGGCATTGATAAGAGAGGGACTAAAAAAAGGACAACCGCCAAAAGGCTCTATCATAGAGGCAATATACGGCAGGAGATCCGAGGCAGAGATAAAATTCAATATAGAGGCAATATAAAAATATCTTATTTAATAGTCGTAAATAGCGAATCGCAAATCTGAAATAGATTAAGGACTATAAAAACATAACACATCTTTCAGCAGGATGATTTTTTTGTTTTTTAGTCTCCAGTCCATAGCCTATTGCGGGGTCTCCATCTGCTCGAAGCCTATTATTGAATCCAGTTCCATCTGAAAAACCTCTTCAAGGGTTACATTGTATCTGCCGAGGATGGGCATCATACCTGTTATATCCTCTTTTTCAAGCATCTCAGCTAAAGACAACACATCTCCCAGGAGGCCCTCTCTTTTCAACAATGCCCTCTGTATATCCTCTGATAGATTCAGTTTACCGACAACCTTATCCATGGGCATGTTGAGCAGGACATCAGATATAGAGAGTATCCCTGTGATAAAAGCGCTATCTGCATCGCTTTTACTCTTGGTAATCCTCTTAGTCATGTTCTCCATAAACATACCTTTTATTGCTGCACGCTCCATAAGTGGGTTTGATTTTATATCAACCCCCTGTTTTGCAAATAGTAGGAGGGCTATCCATTTCTGGAGATTCCTGTAACCCAGGGATATTATGGCATGGCGTATGGAACTTATCCTGTGCCTCAAGTAAAAGGATGCAGAGTTTAAAAAATTCAGGAGCTTGATATCCAATTCAGGGCTCTTTTTAAATAAACCCTCTATAATTTCAATGTCCCTCTCCCTTGATACCTCGTTAAACAACTCAAGCAAGAGTAACTGGGATGGCGATGCAGTTGCACCCTCTATAACAACAGGTTTTTGGAAAAAATAGCCCTGAAATAACTCAAAACCGTGTTTCATACAGAATTCAAAATCCTCTTTTGTCTCTACTTTTTCCGCAAGGAGCCTTACAGGGTATCTCTTTAATATCTTTAATAACTCGGGAAGGTTATTTTTATCGGATGCTATGAGGTCGACCTTAATAAAGTCTGCAATGGGTATAAGGGGCTCAACAGATTCATAAGAGACAAAATCATCGATTGCCAGGCAAAAGCCCTTTGCTTTTAAAGACTTGCATGCCTCGATAATCTTATGGTCTATCTCTATACCTTCCAGGATCTCCAGGATTATGTTGTTCGGGGGTAGAAGCTCAATAAAATCACTAAACAGTATTTCGGCATTGACATTTATAAACCCTTTTTTTTTGCCTATTATGTTTTCTAAACCCAGGTCATTTAATGAATGGACGATAACAGAGGCAGTGGCAGTAGACCCATTTGTTATACCTGCCTGACTTGTATGGCCTCTACGGAAAAGTAGTTCAAATCCAAATATAATCTCGTTTCTGTTGAGTATGGGCTGCCTGCCCACAAAAATCTTTTCCATACAGATGCTTTTTAAAAGGTTTTATTTTTTTATATCTTATATTCGTTCTGCATTCAAAGCATCATAGATTAAAGCAATAATTAATCTTATCATAGCTAATTTATTTGGAAAAGTAAATATATTTGGCAAAATAAAGACAATCTGATAGAATAACCTCTGACCTGAAAATGGAAAGGCACAGGATAAAATTTCTACCTCTGGACAACACATATCTGGCACAAGATGGAGAGAATCTCTTGGATTTTGCCATGAGGACAGGTGTTCATATAAACGCATCCTGCGGAGGCAACGGCACCTGTAAAAAGTGCAGTGTTAAACTTATTGAAGGCAGAGTTGAATTCTGTCAAGACCCTGATCAATGGAGATCAGGGTCTGGAGAAGGCACAATCCTTGCATGCCAGAGCATTATAAAAGGTGATGCAGTCATTGAGATCCCTTTTGAGTCCCAGATAGACAGGACTGCATTGAAATCCCGCAGTAGCCCCAATGTCTTATCTATCCCGGATAGTATTTCCTGTTTAGGTGGTATATCCCCTGACCCTGTTGTGTATAAAATCCATGTAATACTCGAGCCACCAGGGATAGAGGATAATATGGCTGATTTAGAGCGCCTTACAAGAATGTTGAAAAATAACAACAGCCAGAGAAATGTGAAGATTGCCCTCAATGTCCTGAAAAAACTGCCATCACAACTCAGGGATTCAGGCTGGGATATAACATTGACAATAGCCCAGACAGATGGATACCTTGAGATAATAGATATACAGACAGGCAATGCTGTAGAGAAACAGTATGCAGTTTCAATAGACATAGGGACAACTACTGTCTGCGGTCAGATAATAGATATATGGAACAGGGCAGATACCAGCTCAAGGATTATAGGGGAATCAGCGGATTATAATGCCCAGATAAGTTATGGCGATGATGTGATAACAAGGATTATGCATACGAGGAAAAAAGGGGGATTAAGAAAGCTCCAGGATGCAGTTATAAAGACTATAAATCTCATCATAGACGAGCTCACAGAAAAAATAGGCATAGAAAGGCACTATATATCCCATATTGTTGGTGCAGGCAACACAACCATGACCCATCTCCTCCTTGGTGTAGAGCCGAGATATATAATGATTTCACCTTATACACCTGCTTTTGTCTTCCCTCCGGTAATAAAGGGTGGGGATTTAGGGATTAAAGGGCTGGGTGATGTCCCTGTATATCTATTCCCCTGTGTTTCCTCCTATGTAGGCGGTGATATTGTGGCAGGGGTCATGAGCTCAGGCATGGCTTCAGGTGAGGATGTATGCCTCTTTATTGATATAGGGACAAACGGTGAGATAGTCCTTGGAAACAAAGACTGGCTCATGTGTGCATCCTGTTCTGCAGGCCCTGCCTTTGAAGGCGGGGGGATAGGTCACGGCATGAGGGCAGCAAGGGGTGCCATAGAACAGGTCAGGATAAACAAGAGGACATACGAGCCTATGATAGTGACCATAGGACATTCAAAACCCCTTGGGATATGCGGCTCAGGGTTGATTGACTGCATTGCAGAGATGCTTTCCACAGGCATTATTACGCAGAATGGAAAATTCAACAGGGAACTCCTGACAGAGAGGGTAAGACAGGGGAGAGATGGCTATGAATATGTCCTCTGTTATGGCGAGGATACGCAGACAGGGAGAGATATCTGCCTTACAGAGATAGATATAGATAATATCATGAGGGCAAAGGCAGCCATGTTTGCAGGATGTAAGGTGCTACTGGATATGGCGGGGCTATCCTTTGATGGATTAAAAAGGATAATCATTGCAGGTGGTTTCGGTCATTTCCTTGATCTTGCAAAGGCACAGATAATTGGGCTTCTGCCTGAACTACCTGAAGACAGGTTTGCCTTTATAGGCAACGCATCTCTACTCGGCGCAAGCCTTTATGCCCTCTCAAAGGAATATGTTGAAGAGGCCAGGAGGATAGCAAGGATGATGACGAACATAGAGCTTACCAATAACACCAGGTTTATGGATGAGTTTATGGCAGCCATGTTCCTGCCCCATACTGATTCGAGGATATTTAATAAGACATTAAGGAGTTGGTGATGCAAAAAATTATAGCGATAGCAGGCAAGGGTGGTGTTGGCAAGACAACAATTGGTGCCATGCTTATCCGCTATCTTGTGGAGGAGATGAAGGTACCCCCTATCCTTGCCGTAGATGCAGACCCCAATTCAAACCTGAACGAATTACTTGGCGTTGAGGTCCATTCTACCATTGGGGAGGCAAGGGAACTCATGAAAAAGGATGTCCCTCCTGGGATGACCAAGGATGTGTGGTTTGAGTATAAGGTTCATCAATCCATAGTAGAGGGTAAGGGTTTTGACCTCCTTGTCATGGGCAGGCCTGAGGGTCCTGGGTGTTACTGTGCTGCCAATAGCCTTGCAAAACAGTCTATTGACATGCTCAAGAAGAATTACAGATACATTGTTGTGGATAACGAGGCCGGTATGGAACATATGAGCAGGCTTGTAACACAGGATGTAGATTATCTATTTGTGGTTTCTGACCCTACACCAAGGGGGCTTGTGACAGCAGGGAGGATAAAGGGCCTCATAGATGAGTTGAAACTCAATATAAGAAATGTCTATTCTATAGCCAACAGGGTTAAAGATGGTGAGGAAAATGAGATAGGTATAATAGCAGAAAAAAAAGGCATACATATAGATGGTCTGATAAGAGATGACCATGCCCTTGTAAAAAACGATTTGGTAAACGGTGATATATTCATGCTTGAAAGGGAATCCCTGGCATTAAATGATGCATACAGGATATTCGAAAAGACTATTTTACCATCATCTTAATAAAACAGGAGGTAGGTAGGTGTCTGCAAGGATTATAAGCGGGCAAGAGGTAGCATTACAGATAAGGGGGGAGATAAGACAGGAGGTGGAAGGGTTAAAATCTGCATACGGGATATCCCCAGGGCTTGTAACGATAATTGTTGGAAGGAACCCGGCATCTGTAAGCTATGTAACAGGCAAGCAGAAGACAGCAAAAGAACTGGGCTTCTATTCTGTTCAGGAGGACTGTCCGGAGGATATATCTAAGGCAGATCTCCTTGCCTTAATAGATAGATATAACAAGAACCCAGATATCCATGGCATACTTGTTCAGCTCCCATTGCCCGGACATATAAATGAGACAGATGTTTTATATTCAATAGACCCTGATAAGGATGTAGACGGCTTCCACCCTGTAAACATGGGGAGACTCATGATAGGCGAGGCCATGTTTTACCCCTGCACCCCTTATGGCATCCAGCAGTTGCTCATAAGGAGCAATATAGAGATAGAGAGGTCAGAGGTTGTGGTAGTGGGCAGGAGTAATATTGTAGGCAAACCCGTTGCCATGATGCTCTGTCAGAAGGCAAAGGGCGCCAATGCAACCGTTACTATATGTCATACAGGGACAAAGGACCTGGCATCCCATACAAGGCGTGCCGACATACTCATAGTTGCTGCAGGCAGGCCAAAGGCAATAACAGCAGATATGGTAAAAGAGGGCGCTGTTGTAATAGATGTAGGTGTAAACAGGATAGGTATGACCCCGGAAGGCAAGGCAAAGCTATGCGGGGATGTAGATTTCGATGCTGTCAGGGAAAAGGCATCGGCAATCACACCTGTTCCAGGTGGTGTAGGGCCTATGACAATAACCATGCTCATGCTAAACACCCTCAATGCCGCCAAGAGGAGTCTTAAATGCCAGTAAGGTCATCAGAAGGGTCAGAGGTAAAATGCAGGGAAAGGTAAGGCCATTCAGTATGCTTCATTTTTTAAGGCTATCGATATAGTCTTTAGTCTGTCTTAATGGGGGTTTATATGGCTGATTATAGATACGAGGAAAAAGAGGGTTTTGATGGAAAAAAGGTAAAGGTCCTTGCAGGGACATTCGATGAGGGCAAGCCCGATGCAGGATACGACTGGAAGATAAAGCTTGCAACAAGGGAGGAAAAGATTAAATATTTGAAGACTGCCCTCCGTTATTGGTATAGTAATGAATGGTATGGAAGCGAAAAAAACAAACAGGGAGGATAAATGGCTTTTGAGATTCCAAAGATAAGATATACAGGGACAATAAAAGAGGTGACCCTCGGCACTGGTGAAAAGGCAGTGAAGGTCGGTGGCGAGGGCTGTTATCCTTTTTATACATTCGAGGGTGATATGCCTAATCCCCCGAGGGTGGCCTTTGAGGTCTGGGATTGTCAGCCTGATGACTGGCAGGAATGGGCAGTAGAACCATTCAGGGATGTCCTCCACGACCCGGTCCTTTGGGCAAAGAAATGTATAGATGTGTATGGTGCTGAACTGATTGCCCTCCAGCTTAAAAGCGCTGACCCCAATGGCATGAACAGGGATGTGGAGGATGTAATAGAGGTGGTGAAGAAGATATCAGATGCAGTAGACTGCCCTTTGATAGTATGGGGGACCTCAAACGATGATAAGGATGCTGTGCTTTTGAGACGGGTTGCAGAGGTCTGCGAGGGTAAAAATATAGCTGTAGGTCCTGTATCTGAAAAGAACTATAAGCAGATAGGTGCCATGTCTATAGGATACGGCCAGGTGGTCATGGCTTCTACACCCATAGATGTAAACCTGGCAAAACAGCTCAACATCCTCCTCGGTAATCTGGGTATTCAGGATGAAAAGATAATTATGGACCCTACCTCAGGGAGCCTTGGTTATGGTCTTGAATATACATATTCTGTCATGGAGAGGGACAGGATGGCAGCATTGACCCAGGAGGATACAAAACTCCAGTATCCCATAATCTGTAATGTTGCCCAGGAGGTTTGGAAGACAAAGGAGACAAGGCTCACAGAGCAGGAAGAGCCGAGGCTCGGCAATGAAGTAAAAAGGTCAATCCTTATGGAATCCATAACCGCCATGAGCCTGCTTCTTGCCGGTGCAGACATAGTGATTATGAGACACCCGGAGGCGGTAAGGCTGATAAAGGAGATAATAGGCGAGTTAATGGCAAAATAGAACTGTATATCAGGTTAGATAAATCAGCCTCTGTCGAGGTTTTGAAAGGGAGGCCTCATGTCAGAAGAAATCATAAAGACTGTGGATAGGGCAACAAAGGAATTGATAGACAAGGCAGAGAGGGAGAATATAAAGACAGTATTTTCCCGCTCTGAGGAGATCAGGCCCTGTCCTATAGGTATAGAGGAGAGCTGTTGCAAGATATGTGCAATGGGGCCATGCAGGCTCCCACGCTCAAAAAAAGATAGCCAGAGGGAGAGGGTAGGGGTCTGCGGTGCAACAATTGATACCATAGTGGCAAGGAATTTTGCCAGAAGGGTTGCAGCAGGCGTGGCAGCCCATTCTGACCACGCAAGGGAGGTGGCAGAGACATTTTTGAAGACCGCAAGGGGAGAGGCCCAGGGCTTTACCATAAAAGACGAGGTAAAGCTCTTGGCTGTTGCCCTTGATTTCGGCATAGAGATAGAGGGGAAAGATGCAAGGGATATTGCTATTGAACTGGCTGAAAAGGCCTTGAGGGAATTCGGTAGACAGAAAGGCGAACTCACCTATATAAATAAAGCCCCGAAAAAGAGACAGGATATATGGAGAAGACATGGCGTTGTCCCCAGAGGCATAGACAGAGAGGTCGTTGAGGTCATGCACAGGACCCACATGGGTGTTGACCAGGACTACAGACATATACTCCTCCAGACAACCAGATGCGCCCTTGCCGATGGATGGGGCGGTTCCATGATATCTACAGACCTCCAGGATATAATGTTTGGCACACCTGTCCCAGTCCTGGGCAGTATCAACCTCGGTGTCCTAAAGGAGGATGAGGTCAATATAGTTGTCCATGGACATGAACCCCTACTGCCTGAACTCCTTGTTGCGGCAAGCAGGGAGCCCGGGATAAGGAGTCTCGCAGAAAAGGTGGGGGCAAAGGGTATCAACCTTGCAGGTATGTGCTGCTCTGCCAATGAGGTCTTGATGAGACACGGTATACCCTGTGCAGGTAATTTCTTACAGCAGGAACTGGCCATTATCACCGGGGCAGTGGAGCTCATGACCGTTGATGTCCAGTGCGAGATGCAGGGGCTCCAGAGCGTGGCAGAGTGTTTTCACACAAAGCTCATTACCACATCAGACAGGGCAAGGATTGAGGGCGCAGAACACATAGAATTCCATCCAGAAGACGGCCTCGATACAGCAAGGAAGATATTGAGGCTTGCCATAGAGAACTATCCCAACAGGAGACATGCCGTCTATATACCGAGTTATAAACAGGATACTGTAGTAGGATTTAGCCATGAGACCATAAATTATCTCTTAGGCGGGCTCTTCAGGGCAAGCTACAGGCCCCTGAACGATAACATCATAAACGGCAGGATAAGGGGTGTTGCCGGTGTTGTGGGGTGTAATAATGTGAGGACACCCCATGACTTATGCCACCTGACCATGATAAAGGAACTCATTAAAAACGATGTCCTTGTATTAACAACAGGTTGTGCTGCCATGGCCTGTGGTAAGGCAGGTCTTCTGATTCCTGAGGCAGCAAAAGAATTTGCAGGTTCAGGTTTACAGGAGGTCTGCGAGGCAGTGGGGATACCACCTGTCCTCCATATGGGGGCATGTGTTGACAATTCAAGGATACTCGTGGCAGCCACAGCCATGGTGAAGGAAGGGGGTCTTGGCGATGATCTGGCTGATTTACCAGCAGCAGGGGCAGCCCCTGAATGGATGAGCGAGAAGGCGCTGGCCATAGGTCATTACTTTGTGGCATCAGGTATATTTACTGTATTCGGGACAACATGGCCTACACTGGGTAGTGATAGGGTTACAGGGCATCTCTTCAAGGACTATGAGGAGATGTTTAAGGGTATGTGGGCCTATGAACCTGACCCTATAAAGGCAGCACAGCTCATGATTGAGCATATAGATAAAAAGAGAAAGGCACTGGGGATAGACAAGGCAAGGGAGAGGGTGCTTTTTGATATGGCCATGAGAAGGGCCCTGGGATGAAATGGAGGTTTTATGTCTAAGATAATAGCATCTGCAGCTATAAGGGGGGCACATAAAATACTTAACAGGGCCAGAGATAGATATAAAAAGGCCCTTGATAGATTCGGGCCTGAACAGGAGATAGGCTTTCCCAACACTGCCTATTATCTACCCATTATATACGCTATTACTGGCATAGGTGTATCGAGGATTAAGGATATAGAGGCTGTCCTTAAGATATGTGAAAGGCTTATCCCGCCCCCTGTCAAGGAAAATACACCCCTGCCATATCTTGCCCCTAGCCTCGATGCCGGGATGGCCACTTTGTTTGCCGAAGAGGTTATTGAGGCCATAAGGTATCTTGAGGAGCCGGATTTTTATCTTGCCAACAGCGAGGATGTAGAGCCTGCAGGTGGTAAGATCTGGCTTGGTGCAGCCAATGATGTTATATTCAGGAAAAGGGGCGTCGAGTTTGTTGACGGCACAGCCCCAGGTTTTGCAGCTATTGCAGGGGCAGCCCCTGACCCGGAGACAGCCTCAAAGATAGCCTTAGAGCTCCAGGAGAAAAACCTCTATGTCTTTATGTGCGGTGAGAACCAGGGGAAGAGGTTTGCCGAACAGCTCGTAGAGGCCGGGGTCCAGATAGGATGGCCCACAAGGCTTGTATCCTTTGGCCCTGATATATCTGCTGCAGTTTTTGCCATAGGCTTTGCCTGCAGGGTAGCCATGGCCTTTGGAGGTATAAAACCAGGGGAATTTAGAAAGAATCTCATATACAACAAGGACAGGACCTATGCATTTGTCCTTGCCCTTGGAGATGTTACTGATGAGTGGTATGCCAATGCAGCAGGGGCAATCAACTGGGGTTTCCCAACTATTGCCGACACCCCCATTCCACAGGTTTTACCCACAGGCATATGCACATATGAGCATGTCGTATCCAATATACCCCACGAACATATTGTCCAGAAGGCAGTAGAGGTGAGGGGCCTCAAGGTTCAGGTATCAAAGGTCCCTATCCCTGTATCATACGGGCCTGCCTTTGAAGGGGAGAGGGTGCGCGGTGAGGATATATACCTTGAGATGGGCGGAGGCAGGACAATAGCTGTGGAGTGGACTACATCAAAGAGGATGGAAGAGGTAGAAGACGGTAGGATTGATGTGGTAGGCAAGGATGTCACAGATGTTGAGCCTGGGGCAAGGCTCCACTTTGCCATGGTGGCAGAGGTGGCAGGGAGGAACTTTCAGGAGGATTTTGAACCTATCCTGGAGAGACAGAACCATCATCTTATAAATCAGGCACAGGGGATAATGCATATTGGCCAGCGTGATATAGCCTGGATACGTATATCAAAACAGGCAGTTGAAAAGGGTTTCAGGCTCGAGCATATAGCCAGGATCATACATGCCAAATACCATCAGGAGTTCGGTGCCATCTTCGATAAGGTCCAGATAAAGATATATACAGATGAGGAAAAGGTAAGGGAGATACTGGATGCAGCACGGGCATCATATGCATACAGGGATGCAAGGATAGAGGGTATGACCGATGAGAGCGTGGACACATTTTATTCCTGCATACTCTGTCAGTCCTTTGCCCCGAGTCATGTATGTATAGTGAGTCCGGAGAGGACAGGTCTCTGCGGTGCCTATAACTGGCTTGACTGCCGTGCTGCCTATGAGATAAACCCTGATGGGCCAAACCAGCCTGTAAAAAAAGGTGAATGCCTTGATGATAGATACGGTCAGTTTAAGGGATGCAATGAGTATATAAGCAGGGCATCGAGACAGAAGATACAGAGTGTAAGCCTCTACAGCCTCATGGTAGACCCCATGACAACCTGCGGCTGCTGTGAATGTATTGCTGCCATATTACCCATGTGCAATGGTATTATGACTGTGGACAGGGATTTTACGGAAATGACACCCTGCGGTATGAAGTTTACAACCCTTGCCGGCTCTGTGGGCGGTGGCGCCCAGACACCGGGTTTTTTAGGTCACAGTAAATATAACATAACACAGAGGAAATTCTTAAAGGGTGATGGAGGGATATTGAGGCTTGTGTGGATGCCCAAGAGACTAAAAGAGGAATTAAGAGACAGGCTTCAGAAGAGGGGCGAGGAACTGGGTATACCCAATCTCCCGGATATAATAGCAGATGAGACAGTGGCATTAACAGAGGAAGAGGTCCTGAATTACATCACAGAAAAGGGGCACCCATGCCTGACCCTTGAGCCATTATTGTAGGGATTGAGCCTTTTTCTGAATTTTGCAGATGTCTTTTAGCAGGCATCCATTGACAATGGCGCTGTATATTTATAGATTATATAAAACGGAAGTGCCAAGGCGCCTGGTGGGTCTCCTGGTCTTCAAAACCAGTGCACCGCTGACGAGGTGGTGGGTGGGTTCGATTCCCATGCACTTCCGCCATAAATAAAATCAATGATTTACAATGAAATCCCTATCCCCACCCTTACGTAATATGCACCCCCCAGTTTCTCCATAAGCTTTTTTATCTTTGTTGTTACCTTCAAGTATTTTTTGAATCTCTCAAAACCCGATTTCCTTGAAAAGACTCGCCTTCGTTCATTTCCTCTGCTGGATATGCGATAAAAAGCACGTTCATATTCAATGCGGGGTAGCCTTGGCATTATCAACTCTTTTCAAAAATATGGATAAACATAACATGGCGGTTATATTTGTCAAATATCAAGGGCTAATACCATTGTATAATGTATCACAGTATAAAAGACCTTTAGCTCACCTCACCGCTATGGGAAAGTCTGGCACTGTATTTGGTTTTGTGGTAACAGGTGTCTGTTTGCCATTTGTTATCTCCTTTACCCTCTCTGCTATGAAGGCATCGAGCATATTCACTGTTATCTTTCCCTTACCGAGGAGGTCTGCCTTGCCAGCTATGCCCTCAATTACTGCCTTTGTGAATGCACCGTTTTGCCACTGCGGGTCTTCAAGGGAATACTGCCTGCCAGTAGATGATGCAAAGACCACAACACCGTTTTCTGCACTGGTGAGCTCATTTATAACACCTGTTATGTCCGTTATTGCCCTTTTACCCATGACACCCCCTGAATGGCAGGTGTCTACAAACATGGCAACCTTACCTGCAATGGATGAGACCGTGTTCTTTATATCTGAAAAGGTCTTGTCATCAGAGCCTGTTACAATGAACCTCTCGTTGCTGTCTACCCCAATACTTCTTATAGGTGCTGTGTGCATGCCTGTATCAATCTTAAGGATGGGCTCTGATGGTGGCTCAGAGGCAAGGACAGTGTTTAAAATGATAAGCTGGAGAATGATACAGAATAAAAAGGGCTTTATGGACCTCATATGACCCCCTGGATAGATAAATGGGTAAGTGATTATTGAGATTATAGTCTTTTATAAAAACCTGTGCAAGAATTTAATCTGATTTTTGTTTTTTTATATGCTAAAATCTTATATGGACATGGTAGATACTTCAATCCTAAAAGAGCTATATTTTCTGTGGAGACCTGTATTCCCATACCTTGTTAGTTTTATAAAAGAGATATACAAAAGAGAGCATGGAGACATAATGGAGGCAGGGCCTTTTTGCGGCCCATTATTCTCGCTAAAATCAGAGAGAATAGGTGATAGGCACGTCATTGCCACTTTTCCAAGGGGAATGGGTAAGTTTTACAGAGACGAGGCAATCGCCAAAGGGCACAATGATATTTTAGTTGTAGAGTCCACTGACACCTTTTCTTGTTTTAAAGATAGCTGTTTTGATCTTATTATCTTCAGGGGCGGGCTCTTCTTCCCAGAACTGTTTCATGTTGATTATTGGAGGATCTACAGTTTACTGAAAAAAGGGGGCATAGGCCTTATAGGTGGCGGTTTTGGTATGTATACCCCCAAGGAAATTATTGAGGGGATAAAGGAGAGGTCAAAAGAGCTTAACCTCCTTGCAGGCAAAATAGATGTCTCGTTGAGAGAGCTTGAGGAAAGGATAATTCCAGAGCGATTAAAAGGGGTGATAGAGGTCTTTGCAGAAGGTGGTCTGTGGACCATCTTAAGGAAATAAACATAATGCAGGGTTAAGCTTTTTGATTTGACTTTATCTGTAACCTATAATATTATTATCTAAAGCCTTATCTAAGGGTAGAAAGACCTGAGGAGAAGGGCAAAATTAGATGCTGAGATCAAGGGTGATCCTGAGATCAAAGGAGAAGAGATGGACCAGAAGATTGGTATCATCGGTATTATCGTTAAAGACCGAAAGAAAAATTCCCCGCCTGTAAACAAGATACTCTCTGAACACTCGGAGATAATAATCGGTAGAATGGGCATCCCTCAAAGGCAAGAGGATACCGGACTTATATCCCTTTTCGTAGAAGGAAATACAGATAGAATAGGCTCTCTTACCGGCAAATTGGGCAGTCTGAAGGGGATTACTGTAAAGAGTCTTTTAATGCCATTATCAGATAGATAGAGGAGGTCTAATAATGTTGGCAGTATTAACAAAAAAAGAAAGAGATTGGGTAGAAAGCGTTATTAAAGATGAAGAGATTGTGAAATATATGGAGAATGGAAGGGACTTCATAGACGACGATGATATCTGGGAGAGGCTCCAGAGAAACACTAAACCTGATAAAAACAGGATAAGGGATATTATCCAGAAGTCCCTGGAGATACAGACACTTGAACCCGATGAGACTGCAAGCCTATTAAACATTGAAGACCCTGATACCTGGCATGAGATATTTCAGGTTGCAAAAGAGATAAAGAGGAAGGTGTATGACAACAGGATAGTAACATTTGCCCCTCTCTATTGTGGGGACCTTTGTGTAAACAACTGTCTATACTGTGGTTTCAGGAGGGAAAATGTTGTTATAAAAAGGAGAAGACTTGGCCTTGATGAGATAAGAAAAGAGGCCGAGGTCCTGGCAGGTGAGATAGGACATAAACGACTGATAGTCGTGTATGGTGAACACCCGTCTACGGATGCAGGTTATATCGCAGATACCATAAGGACCATATACGATGTGAAGGTGAAGACAAAAAACGGATATGGGCAGATAAGAAGGGTTAATGTGAATATTGCACCCATGTCTGTTGATGATTTGAGGTTGTTGAGGGATGTAGGTATAGGCACATATCAGGTATTCCAGGAGACATATCACCATGGGACATACAAGAGGCTACACCCTGAGGGGACATTAAAGTCTCATTACCAGTGGAGGCTTTACTGTCATCACAGGGCCCTTGAGGCAGGGGTCGACGATGTGGCTATAGGTGCTTTATTCGGTCTCTATGACTGGAGGTTCGAGGTCATGGGGCTCCTTTATCATGCAAGAGACTTGGAGAGGCAGTTCGGTATAGGCCCCCATACCATCTCTTTCCCAAGGCTTGAGCCTGCGGCAAATACTCCGTTTATCCAGGCAACTAACTATAGGGTATCTGACGAAGATTTCAAAAAAATCATAGCAGTAATAAGGCTTTCAGTCCCCTATACAGGTATGATCTTAACAGCCCGTGAGCCTGCATCTATAAGAAGGGAGGTCCTGCCCATAGGTATCACACAGACAGATGCGTCTACAAAGATAGGAATAGGCGCCTATTCAGACAGGTATACTGACCAGGAAGAGGATAGACAGCAGTTTCTTTTAGGGGACACAAGAAGCCTCGATGAGGTGATTAGAGAGCTTGCCCAGATGGGATATATCACCAGCTTTTGCACTGCCGGATATAGATGTGGAAGGACAGGGGACCGTATAATGACCCTTCTGAGGACAGGGAGGGAGGCTGTATTCTGCAAACTCAATGCAGTTTTGACCTTCAGGGAATGGCTCGATGATTTTGCATCACCGGAGACAAAGGCAGCAGGGGAACAAGTCTTGAAAAAAGAGATAGAAGAGATAAAAGATAAGCTCCCCCAGAATGTCTATGAAAAACTGCTTGAGTATTACAGGAGAATTGAGGATGGCGAGAGAGACCTCTACTTCTGAATTGTTTGAAAGATTCAATGTGGTGGCCAAAGAGATAAAGGATGAGCATAACGCCCATCTCTGGCTTATAGAGGTCTTCGGGAAGAGACACTCATATGTGGCAGGGTGCAAGGAGGATTCTTTTTTACCACCGGAGGTCATATATATAAACAAGAGGTTTGCTGTTGTCTCCAGTGATTGGGATAGGATACCTCTGGAGAAAAAAGAGGAGGTATTTTCTCTGGTAAGGGATTTCTGTAATTAGCCTTTTGATGAGGATTATCTAATAGCCCTTGGTGGAGAGGTCATTAAAACAGAGAGGGGGTTTAATACAAAGGCGGGTTTTATACCAAAAGCACGACCGCCTGCCTGATTTCTTCACAGAGGAGGCATTACCAGGGCCTGATACAGTATTTGATGTTACAGAGGAGGAGATAGATGGGACATTAGATATAGTTTTCCAAGAGCAGGGATAGTGTTTTTTCCACACTACCTGGCTCTTTTGATTCCATCTCCCTTATATTTTTCTTGAGCCTGTAGTATGTCAATTCATCGTTTAAATCATCAAGATACCTGTATATACCCGCCCTCCTGCCAAACCTGAATACAAGTCTCTGTTCCTCACTTAGGGAAAAGAATCTATCTATTACTCCAAGGATTTTTTCCTTTTCTTCCGGTAACCTTCCATCTACCTCCTCTAAGAGGTTCAGTATGTGGTCACTTTTTATAGTGCTTGTGATACCTGAAAGCCCTTCTATAAGCATCTTTTCTTCCCGTAGTATCTCCTCTTCATGGGAGATCAAGAAATCACCGGACTCTACCTTTTCATAGAGGGGCATATCCCTTAAGACCTTTAAGGTCCTGAACCTTATAAAATCAGCGTCTATTTTATTCAGTGCATCTGCGGTCTCGGTGGCATGTTCAACCCACCATTTCTTTCCCCCCAGGCCAAGGACAACATATTCAGATAGCTCAATCCCTGATTCCTTGACCTTCCTTCCGCCCTCTATGTGCTCCTCCTTGGTTACACCTTTGTTAATATACCTCAATAGGAAATTGCTGCCTGATTCAAGGCCTATGTGGAGCCTTGTAAGACCTGCCTCTTTTAATTTTATAAGTTCCTCTACTTTTAGCCTCTTTGCAATGGTCCTTGAGCGGGCATAAGATGTAATCCTCTCTACAGTGGGCAACCTCTCCTTGAGGTATTTTAATGCCTCTGCCATAGTATCGGGGTTCATGGCAAGGGAGTTGGCATCCTGGATAAATACATTTTTCCCTCCAAAATATGCCCATATAAGGACACTTTTATAGCATTCATTATATGCGCTATTGGATAGGATAGAATCTGCAAGCCCCTCTGTTATCCTTCCGGCCAGCCCTGTCTTCCATGATGTCTCCATGATGTCATCGTATATTGACCTTATAGTGTCAATATCCCTTTTTATCTCATCCAGTTTCCTTTTTTCAAATCGCCTGCCTTTGTATGTATGGCAGAATGCACACTGGTTCCACGGACAGTTTCTTGTAAATCGGACAAGAAGGCTATAGGCCTCATTAGGTGGTCTTATGGGGCCTATCTCGTATCTTAAGGACCTATTCATTTTTTTCAGGGTGGATGGGGAATGCCGGGGTTGACATCTTGGACATCAATTTTTTCCTCTTCTTTCCCTGTGTGCTTTTCTTTCTTTTTCTAATAGATTCGGTTTTTTTTGTGTTCGATGGCATATCAAACCTCCTTTTTTTGAGTTAATTAACATAACATACTAAGCCCTGGTGTTCAACAGTTTGATTTTTTGCAGGATTATGGCAAGCCATTTTTATCTATCTGTTGACTTATTGAGATAAATCCTGTAATAAATTAGCACAAACCCCGATGCGCCTGTAGCTCAATAGGATAGAGCAACGGACTTCTAATCCGTAGGTTCCGCGTTCGAGTCGCGGCAGGCGCGTTTTTTTATCTTCGAGATCATGGAAAATTTCTTTTGAGCTATCCTGAAAAAATACTTGAAATAGCATAGCTGATTTTTATATATTTACGCAATATACGAGCAGCCGATCTTCAATGGAAGGGAGTGAAAATCTCCCGCTGTCCCGCAACTGTGATGGCCCATAATATCAGGATTGGCTTAAAGCCAGCCACTGTTCGTCTGAGGCGGATGGGAAGGCATCCTGATTGTGCCTAAGCCAGGAAACTTTGGGTCGGATAAACTGCACGCATATCCTTACGAGGTATAAGGAGGTGCACCATGAAACAAAATCCAGCCTGAATCTCTAAAACCTTTCAAATTACAGACACATACAAAGATTAAAAATAAGAAAGGAGAAGACATGCGTTTTATCACTTTGAATATACTGGTGTTTTTGTTGATTGTTTTAAACCCCATGCTTACATCTGCCCAGCAGGGCCCTTATAAACTCGATGATATTGTTGTAACTGCATCGAGGATACCCGAACCCCTTTTAGAGGCCCAGGCAAATATCTCTGTTATCACAAAAGAAGATATAGAACAGATGGGTGCCACAACCATCATGGACATATTCAAGGCCGAGCCCGGTGTCTTTACGGCAAATCTCCTAAATAACCCAAAGACAGCCCAGATTGATATAAGAGGTTTTGGAGAGACAGCACCGTCCAATGTCCTGTTTCTCGTGGACGGCAGGAGGATTAACGGGATAGATATGTCAGGGGCTGATTTAACCCAGATACCTGTTGATATGATAGAGAGGGTCGAGATATATAGGGGTCCTGCAACGGTTCTCTTTGGTGACAATGCAGTAGCCGGTGCTATAAATATTATCATGAAAAAAGGTGAAGGCAAACCAAAGGCCAAGGCATCTGTTGTGGCAGGAAGTTACGGGCTTTTCTCACCAAAATTGAGTGCTTTAGGAAGACATGAGAAATTCAGCTACTATGCCCTTGCATCATCCTATGATACAGACGGATACAGGCACAACAACAGCCTGAGGACAAAAGACCTCATTGGCAATCTTTCCTTTGATGCCACAAAATTGCTTACCCTTTATCTCCAGACAGGATTCCACAGGGATACATATGGCCTGCCGGGTGCACTTTCTTTTAATGAATTAAAGACAGGTCAATATGACAGAAAGGATTCCAAAAACCCTGATGACTCGGCAGATACAGAGGATAATTTTGTAAATCTGGGTGCAGATATAAAACCCTTTGACGATGTTATCTTTTCTCTAAACGGCTCATACAGGACAAGGCATAACAGTGCTCAATACCCGGCAAGCAACTGGTATACCATGAGGACACTTAAAACCTATGGATTAACCCCGAAAATCACCGTAAAAAGACCCATTGGTGGCATGAACAATACCCTCATTGCCGGTTTTGACTACTACAAAAACCCAACAAGGGCAACGGATTTTTCACCGGGTCTCTGGGCAACCGATTCTGTGACCAAGATTACAAGGACTGACTATGCCTTTTATGTAAACGAAGAGTTCTTGCCCATAAAAGACCTTATAGTAAGTGCAGGCTACCGGATTCAAAAGTCTTTCTGGGATATAGACTATGTGGATAATATAGGGATACTGCCCTCCATTGACAGGACTGTAAACGACAGAAAAGAGGCATTCAGGGTCTCTCTAAACTATCTCTTCGGTAAAAAGGGGAATGCATTTTTAACCTATGCCAAGGGATTCAGGATGCCGGCAGCAGATGAACTCTTCAATGTCTGGGCAGCTCCCCCTGTCAACGATGCCTTAAAAACCCAGACTGTAGGTGAATGGGATGCAGGAGCAAGATATAACTTTACAGAATGGTTGGGTGGCAGCCTTACGCTTTTTTATTCCAAGACAGATAATGAGATATATTATAACCCCTATACCTTTGCCAACGGCAATTACGATAGAATTAAGAGGCAGGGTATAGAGGCAGCAGTCTTTATGGACCCTATCAAGGATTTGAACATATCTGTCCAGTATTCATATACAGATGCCAGGTTTGACGGAGGAGACTTTGACAGAAACATAGTCCCCCTTGTGCCTAAGGACAAATTTTCCATAAAGACCTCATATCTCTGGAAAAACCTCACAACAAATATAGTCCTTACATATCTCGGGAGCCGTTATATGATATCCGACCAGAGAAATCAGATGCCAAAGCTCCCCGGGGTTGCCTTAGTAGATATGAACTTTAAATACAGATTAAAGGCCTTTGAGGGTATATTCGGTATAAAAAACCTTACAGGAAAGCGTTACAGTGAATACGGTGTTGTAAGTTATCCATTTCTCCAGCCACCGAGGGCAAACTACTATCCATCCCCGGAGAGACAGTTTTTCTGTGGCCTTTCATATAATTATTAAAGACCGTTGCAGAACTCATCCCCTTTTAAATTGAGACCTCTTCACAGGTCTCAATTTTTTTTAATCAAAAGTTTTCAATTATTTTCTTGACATATATTATTCTAAATGATAATTAGAACACAATATTGCACACTATTCAAATACCTGTGCAATATAATAGGCAGATATGCAATCAAACGAGATTATATTTGTCCAAAACGAAGAGGATTTGATACCCCTTCCTCCCCTTACAGCCAGGCAGACAGAGTGTCTTTTATTTATCTTTAATTATTTTACAGAACACAGGTATTATCCTACCCAGAGGGAGATTGCGAAACAGATGAACCTGAAGACTAACAGTGCTGCCATATATATAGAACCATTATTAAAAAAAGGCTATGTGGAAAAAGAGCCAGGAAAGAGTAGGAATATCCACATCACAAAGGCAGGGTTAATGAAGCTTAGGCTTATAGAAAAATCAATAAATAAAAAAGATGAATAAAGTGGATCTATGGATATTATAGGCATTGATGTAGGGACAGTCAGGATTAAATACGTCCGATTAGAGAAAAAGTCAGGGAGGTATAATTTAGTCTCCAGTGATTATTTTGATTACAAGGGGACAGACGAGAATCTCGGAGAGATTATAGAGATAATAGCCTCAAGGGAAGGGACAAACCACGAGGTCGTTATTGGGCTTACATCGCAGGATATCTTCAAAAAATCCTTTACCATTCCGGTTATGCCAAAGGAGGAGATAAAAGAGGCTGTTACCTGGTCTGCCTCCAAGGTTATCTCAATCCCCATTGAGGATACGTATTATGAGTTTGATGTCTTAGGCGATGTAGATGAAAGGGGTATAAAAAAGAGGGATATATTCCTCACAGGCATAGAAAAGGTGCATGCAGACAGGATTATTGATCTGTTCAAAGACAAAGGTTTTAAAAAGATAACCCTCCTTACAGACCCCTCCTTTGTCTATGCACCCTATTTAAAAGATATAACATCAGAGCTTTCAGTGGTTATAGATTTGGGTGGCCGTATAACAGGCATATACATAGTAGAGAACGGAAAGAGTCTGTTTGTCCGTGAGATACTTACTGCCTCGGAGAGCTTTACAGATGCCCTGATGAGTGGCTTTGGATATAGTTATGAGGAGGCAGAACAATACAAAAAAGAGTATGGTTTCACGGAAAAATCAGAGGAGAAACTATCTGTCACCCTTGAGAGACTTGTAGGTGAGGTCCAGAGGACACTTGCTGTATTCACTCAGAAATACCCCGACAAGGCAATAAAGAGGTTATATCTTACAGGTGGGGGTTCAAAGATACCCAATCTAATAGAGAGATTAAGGAATTATTTTGCAGAGGATATAACCAATCTGGAATTACCTTTTGAGATGGACGAGGCATTTTTGCCTGCCTATCTACTGTGCATAAAGAGGCCCCTACTTTTCAATCTGCTACCCCCTGAGATAAAATCACAGGAAAAAGAGGAATTTCAAAAAAAATGGATTAGAATAGGGACTGTTGCCCTCCTATCGGTCCTTGTCATAGTATCCATAAACCTGATTGGGGCCAAAAGAAGGCTTGATTCAGCCATAGATTTAAACAGGTCCCTCATATCAAAGAAAAAACAGCAGCTTTCAGAGCTCTCAGGTCTTGCATCCGTATCCCGATACAAAGAGCTCATGCCTTTAATGGAGGACATAAAAAAGAGGGATGTAACATATATCTCCCTTCTTAGATATATATCCTCAAGGCTGCCCAAGGATATCTACATAAAAGAGGTTTATCTGGAGATGCCTGTGCCTTTACAGTCAGAGGTATCCAAAAAGGATGATCAGGCCAAGACACCACAGTCATTACCACAACAGCCATCTCAACAGCCTAAACCCAAGAAAGAGGCCACTGGTCTTTCAGAGGGTGTATATCTAATAAAACTGAAGGGTTACATATTCGGGGAGAAAAACCTCCTTGAATCCACACTCCTTGAACTCATAATAAGGCTTGAGGAGTCAGGTTTTATCTACAGCGTTGATGTCTCCGGTAAGGATATAAAGACATTAAGGGGCATGGGGGTTATGGAGTTTGAGATTAAAGGAAGGTGTGCCACCCATGAGGTTTAAAAATATCTATATCTGGTATGCCATTCCTGTCCTTCTTATTTTATTATGGGTGCTGGCTTTTTATATGCCCCTGTCATCTACAATAAAGACCAAGGAAAAGGAATTATCGGCATTGAAAAAGGAGTCAGAGACACTGGATATGAGTATCAATAGTATACTGAACTATAAAACCAATGAAGACAGGCTTATAAGCACTATAAAACGATTTGAGTCTGATATACCCATATTTGACCGTTTCCCTCTTTTTATAAGGGGTATTGTGAGGGATGCAAAGAGATATGGTGTAGTCGTAGTCACATTCAACAATGCCTTTTCATCTGTGGATGCAGTGAAAAAATCCCTCTTTGTAAACCCTGTATTTGAGGTTATTGTAAAGGGCAGGTTTATGGACATAGGGAGGTTTATGGAGGGGCTTTCAGGGAATACGGCCTATAGAGCAATAAGAAAGGCTGAGCTTTTATATGATGAAAAGGAATACCCTGTATTAACCGGGAGATTTTTCATAGAATTCAAATCATGGAGGAAGGAGCCTAAATTTGAAGGTAAGTAAGCCTGTGCTTTTTACGCTCATCGGTGCTGTTGTGATTATTATCTATCTCTTCTTTTTTGCCGGGCCCAAAAAGACACCCCCTCCAAAGATAGTTGATACATCGGGTTCACCAAAGACAGTAATACAGGTGTCAGAAAAAGCAAAGGAAAAAGTTGGCGATATGTTAAAAAAGGTAAGCTCTGTGGATGCATCATGGCAGAGAGACCCTTTTTTACTCCCTAATCTCCCTAAAGTAGATGAGGAAAGGAATTATGTCCCTTTAAAACTCGTGGGTATTATAGAGGGTAGTGACGGCAGATATGCCATATTAGGCAGTAATATAGTAAAAAAAGGTGATTTAATAGGAGAGGACAGGGTGCAAGAGATAGGTAGAGACAGGATAATATTGGTTCGAAAAGGTCAGAGAAAGGTTGTCTCTGTCTCTGATGCAGAGAGGGTGGAGACATTTAGGCCTTCTTTAAGGGAGGGGAAAAGATGAAAAAGATATCCATCCTGGTTATGGCGTTTTTATTATGTCTATCCTGTGCATCAGTGGAGAAGACCTCTGAAAAAAATGTACAGCAGACCCCCAAGCCTGTTGATATATCCAGTCCTGTTA
>Ga0209407_1000252_pt1 | contig 76955 bp, 59 predicted proteins | sample AD_JPNHG3_MetaG_FD_184410 | JGI IMG/M metagenome (GOLD analysis project Ga0209407, IMG submission 184410) | Active sludge microbial communities of municipal wastewater-treating anaerobic digesters from Japan - AD_JPNHG3_MetaG (SPAdes) (version 2) | ecosystem: Engineered > Bioreactor > Anaerobic...
GAGAATCTATTGTTCCATAGAGAAATCTTTCAATTACTCATGAAAAAATCACCGCCTGATAATAGCCGAAAAAGTATGGGCGATCTACAGTTGGTTTTGGAGTTCTAAAATCTATGGGACAGCAGTGTAATAGAACATTAAATATTTCTTGTTTTTTTTTAACATTATTCTATAATGTCTTCATTGGGCACACCATCTAATAAAAATAATATCGTGTTTCATTGACCTAATCTCCTCTATGTTGAAAAAATCGAGGGATAATTGGAATCGGGCATTAATTAAGCCCGTACGTATGGATTGTTTTAACTATTTCACTAAAAACCTTGAACCCTGTTGTTCGATGCATTAACCCGGATTTCAAGGATAAATAATAAATTTCCTATTTAACTACTAATATAATTTCATGGGGGAGGATTTATGAAACGCGCGTGTCTCAACATGTCTTTTTTTGCCATGTTCCTTTCTTTCTTTTTCCCTATTATCTTTCTTTCAACAAATCTGCTCGCGGAAGATATCTACAACCTGTATCCTGAATACGGCACCTAGGAAGTCCTCATCGACAACAGCAGCAGCGACCTGACCATCACACTGGTATCACCGGGTGTGACCAGGGTGATTAAACCCAGGAGCGTCAAGACATTATATCTTGATAGCTGGGTCACGAATATGAATACATATCAGCTGAAATGCAACGGCAGCGGCGGCGTTTTCGCTGAATTCATTCTAGATAATTTCGGTAACGTAGATTACCTTGATTCGCTCGATGGCACCGTGCTTTCCGGAAAGGGGAGCCCCGTGTTGGAAATAATCGCCTATCCGGTGACCGTTGATTCCACAGGTGTTGATAATCTCATTAGACTGGGTCAAATTAATAACCTGACCGAGTATGTTGATACAACACCGCGGTATGGCACAAAGACCTTTAATCTGGTGCCTAACACAACTTATGGTTATAGCTTATATTCTTCCCCGGGAGAATTTATCGGGCGCTTTTATGTGGATGAGGCGGGGAGTGTTTATTATGACCAGTCTTTGAATGGCGTCTTTTCCGGCATCGGCACAGAGGCCCTTTCAGTGGTGGGTCATGCAATTGCCATCAACGCGGCGAATGTCGATGTATTCGTCAGCCTCGGTGCGACCACAAGCCCGGATAATTTTTTTGGATGGGCGCCGCTCCATGGATCACGGACCTTCTCCCTGGCGGCGAACACGCAATATCCCTATTACCTGTATACCACCAGGGGAGGGAATTTTGCAGCTTTTTCAGTTAATCCTTCAGGGAACGTTCAGTATGATGTCTCCCTTGACGGCGGAGTGGTAACCGGCATTGGCACAAATACTATCACTGTCACCGGCCACGAAATCACCATTGATGCTTCTGATATCGATATTGATTACGGTATTGGATCAATCTCCTATATGGAAAGCTTCCTCGGCCCCTTCCCGCCCCGCACCGTATCACAAGTCCGGCTGAACGCGAACAACCAGTACGCCCTAGCAGTATCATCAGATGTCGCGGGGACTTTTGCGCAATTCAATCTCAACACGAGCGGGCTCCTCACCTATGACGCGAACCTGGAGGGCTCGGTCCTTGCCGGCGCGGGCACCAAAGCTCTGAAAATCAACGGCCACACTGTCACCATCAATGCCGAGAGTTCCTCTGCTGATATCGGCCTGGGCCAATCCGCGACAACCTTCGAGGCCTTCGTCGGACTTACCGAGGCGGGATCGAAAAGAAGCTATAATCTTCCCGCGAATAACCAGTATGATTATAAGCTGTACAATGGAAGCCAGCTGATCGGCTCGTTCAAACTCCTGGCCAGCGGGAACCCGACCGCATCGACATTCACGTTTTCGGGAGGCACGGCGGCCATAAGCGTCGGGGATGCGCCCGTATCCGAAGAGCCCGTCTCGGGCAAGACTCTGGTTGACGCATCCGCTGTATCGACCCGCATACGGATCGGCGCGACGGGATACCGGTTCGTGGCGCCGGGAAAGGCGGAATGCTTCCATTTGACGCAGGGGACTTATGCGGTTATATCATACCCCGGCAGTACGCTGGGCAACGTGACCGTGGACGCCAACGGCATTGTCACCTACAGCTCGTCGCTGGAAGGCGGTGTCTTCACCGGGAGCGGCACGAACACCCTCTCAATCGTTGGCCATACAGTGGAACTGCTGGCCGCCACACCCGATTGCCGGGCCCGTGTCGGGAGCACGTATTACTGGGCTCCTGCCGCACGTTCCGTGACCTATTCATTTCCTGCCGGAAGCTATAGGATAAATACTCTTCCCGGAGGAGACTGCGGCGGGTTTACCGTGTCCGCCAGCGGAACAGTCGCCCACGCACAATCATCTGACAGCACTCTCTTTAACATTGTCAACCAGAACAGGCTGGAACTGATACTCCATCCGATCATGATAGACTGGTCCAATACCGATGTGCGGGGACGTGTTGCGTATACCAACAGGTTTTCTATTCCCAGTGGAACGGAAGAATATCTCCTGCCGAAGGGAAGCTATCTCGTTATTAATCTGCCGGGAAGCTACTACAGCCCGGCCTTTACGGTCGGCGCCGACGGCAATGTCTCATACAGCAGTGATCTTGAGGGGGTACGGTAACCGGCATCGGCACGAATACGCTCTCGATTATAGGCCATCCTGTCACCCTTGACATGAGCGGCACCTCTGTTTTTGGGTATATATCCTACCTGGAAAGCAGGACCAGGTATTCAGGCAAGCGTGAGTTCAGGCTGCCGAAGGGAACATATTCGGTCGGCGCGTACACCTCGTGGCTGAAGAATTTTTCAGTAGAGAGCGCCGGAACGGTCAGTTACGAAAGCCAGTATGAGGGCACCTATTTCAAGGGCGCTGGCACTGATACCGTCAAGGTGGTCGGGCACGAGGTGCAGATGTCCTTTACCAATCCCGCTACGGTCGGCGGCTTGTATCAATATCCTTTCATTTCCGATGATGGGACGGGAACCCTGTTCTATCTTCCCGCCGGTACCTACACGATAGGCTCACCTCAGGCCGATGCTTCCGGCAACCGCACTTTTATCGTTAATGCCGACGGATCGCTTACCTACAGTGACCTGGTGCTGAATGCAACTTCGGGGTATGATATCGGCGATGTGAACGTCGTTGGGCTCGACGACCAGCCCTTTGAAAAAATAACGATTACCAGCCCGATCAACCTGTCGAGGTTTACCAAGGGCGCTAACATTACTTTGGCGGCTTCAGTGGAAAACTGCAATGAAACCCCCAGTAAGGTGGAATTCTTGAACGGCAGCATCCTTCTTGGCGAGGATGCTGAAGCGCCCTATGAGCTGCAGCTGACAAGCGTTCCCAAGGGGACATACAATATACTGGTGAAGGCCGTCCTTCCCAGCGGCAATACTCTGGTCAGCTCGGTGATCTTCTATGTCGATGATGTCAACCATAGACCGCTGGCTTTAGCCGGCTCCGACCTGAACGTCAACGAGGGAGGGACCGTTACCCTTGATGGTTCCGGAAGCAGTGATTCTGATAATGATGAAATTAAATATATGTGGGGACAGGTATCCGGACCCGCGGTGAGACTCATTGATGACGACACGGCACATCCAAGGTTCACTGCCCCGGAAGTCGGCCCGGGGGGCGCAAACGTTGTCCTGCGCCTCCTTGTATCGGATACAACTTCTTCAAGCGAAGCTGACACGGTCAATGTTCACATCTCCGATACCGATGGCCGGAACCCGAAGCCGTTAGTGGATGAGCCGATCAGCTCAAGAACGCCCTACGGAATATCATTATGGCACATGGGGCGCAGTGTGAGTTATATCGATCAGTTTCACCAGTACCTGGGCGATTCCCTCGGTTCCTATATGCCCGCGGACAGTGAGGTCCCTGAATCTTCGAAAAGAATTCTGATCGAGCCGGAAATGATCGATGTCGATAAGACATGCGGCTGGTACCGGTATGCCGATTTCATCGCGTCGCATAATGGCGACCAGGGCCCGACCCTCGACGTCCCGGTGATGATACCTAAAAAAGGACTCTACCGGTTCTGGGTGAGATATGGATGCAAGGCGGGTTACGCCGCGGCAACCGGCATAACCATATACCAGGAAGGGAACAGCCAGCTCGGCCCCGTATTCACGGACCGGATGTATGACTCCAGGGCCTCCATAAGCGGATACGACTTCAAAGATTTTTCCGTTGAACTCCAGGCGGGCAGATATATCATCAAGTTCAGCCATCAAATAAGCCTCACTGAAAATACATATCTGTTCTCGCGCTACCTGGATTATATTTATATCACCGATGAGCTGTGGGCGGACGCGCCCACGTCGCAGATGATGCAGGAGATAAAATCCGGAACCACGATGAATTATATCCAGTGGACCTGCCCCCATCTCCTTTCGTCAGGGGAGAAATCCCTCTGGAAGAAGTGGCAGGTGCGGCCCCTCAACTGGGATGATAGAAATGACAATGCGGCACTTTTCACGCAGTCCCTAGCTTTCTGGAGACAGAAGATCGACCAGCTCGCTCTTGCTGCCCATACCGATGACAACCTCAGGCCGGAACGACAGATCATCTTCGATGACCGGTGGAACATGATAGGTAACCCGAGAAGGATTGCCCAGCGGGTTTCGGAGCTGACCGGGTCCATTGACTTCAATCCGTCAATGACCTATGAGCAATATCTGCAGAAAGCGCAGAACCTCGGGGCAGACACCGGGAAGGAATACATGCTATGGACCCCGGGGGACGCCTTCGATCCGCTTGCGCAGAACCTGTGGCCGACCAGCATGCTTCCTTCGGGTGCGATGATAATCAACCGCACAGTCCCGCGGGAAAGCTACATGTCCCAGCCGATATTCATCAGGAGCCTGAGGAGCCAGCCGGCCAACCTGAACGTCACTGTCAATGGCGGCTTCCCTGGCTCGGTCACATGGCGTGTTATATCCTTCACTAACGTCGGGTCCAGTGACGCCAGCGACACGTGGGTGCCGTTCCAGCTCATGAAACGGCCGTCAATAACAGTGCCGCCGCTCAATGCGGCCGGGATATGGCTGACGGTAAACACGAAAGGCATGCTCGCCGGAGATTACCAGTACACGATAACCCTCTCCGGTGAAGGTGTATCAACGACAAATGTGCAGTTGAATCTGCACGTGTCCCGGGCCTCCGCGGTACCGGATCAACCGTATCTCATCAATCCTTATACCAGACCGCCCGAGGGAGAAGTGTATCTCAAGGATTTCGTCGAGCACGACCTGAATGTATGGAATACACACTATACCGAGGCCATGCCAAAAGATTACATGGGCGAGATGGGAATCAGGGATGTTCACCTCCAGCAATGGGACCCGAAAGAATTTGAGATACAGAGAATCGTGGACAGAATGAGCGACCTGGGTTATTCGACCAACGACTGGGCGGTGCAGATCAAGGATGAGCCGTGGCGCACCGACGAGAGCGGTCTCTCTGACTACATCGAGATAATAAACATGTTCCTCGGAAACGACCCCGGTGTCAGGATTATTTTAAACCCTGGCGGCTATGCCAGCGCGGCAACCTATGAGGCCCTCGATTCTTACGCGGATCTGTGGATCCCCTATGCCAGCCATTTGAATAATCCTGACATGGTTTCGGTTTTCACGCAGAAGCCCTGGACATGGTACACGACCTATGTCTATTACGATAAATCACCCGATGCGTCAAAGGCGATATACCAGCAGATGAGAAGCATACCCGCCAAGCCGGTAAACTGCGTGGGGACGTCATTTATGGCGCATTATTACTTGTTCAGCTTCAATAATGCATGGGATACCGCGTTCGAAGGGTGGACTGATTCAGCGCTCATGCTCCTTCCCTCGCGCCATGGGCCGGTCGCGGCCATGCCCTACGAAGCGCTGCGCGAGGGTGTCCAGCACGCCCATGTCGCCAAGCAGCTCAAGGAGCACCCGGATTTCGTCGCGGACGAGGCGGGCCTTGAGCTTATTGCTAACGGTTCCCTGGCTGACCTGCTGACAACACTCGAGTCCAAGATGAACATTCCGCCGGTGGCCAGCGCGGGAACTGACCAGACTGTTCATCTCGGCTCGATCGTAACCCTTGACGGAAGCGGCAGTACCGACCCCGATGAAAAGTATCCTCTTGCCTATTCCTGGACCATTACCGAAAAACCTGAGGGAAGTGCCGCAGTTCTGACTAACGGCAACAGCGTAAGCCCGTCTGTGTTGATCGACCTGCCGGGCAATTATACCTTCAGGATCATCGTGACCGACGCGACCGGCGTCGCGAGCGAGCCTGCCTTTGTGCATGTCAGCACAACGAACACGGCGCCGGTCGCTGATGCGGGAATGGACCGTGCAGTGACGGACATGGGCTCCGCGGTGCTCCTTGACGGGACAAAGAGCTGGGATCCGGACGGTGATGTCGTAACCTATGCGTGGACAATCACGCAGAAACCGGACGGGAGCAATGCCGTTCTGCAGAATGCGGCCTCGGCGACCCCGACACTTGTCCCGGACATCTACGGAGAGTACCGGGTCCAGCTTGTGGCCAGCGACCCATGGATATCGGGAACGCCGGACGAGGTGATAGTCAGCTTCGTCAACATGGCTCCGGTCGCGGTATCCGGGAACAATAAATCTTGCCTCGTTAATGATATTGTTCTACTCGATGGCAGCGGAAGCTATGATGCCAACGGTGATACTATCACGTATAGATGGCAGATCGTATCGATGCCGGCAGGCAGCCAGACGTCACTGTCCAATGCGACTTCTGCGATGCCGAGCATTCAGCCGGATATGCCGGGTGAGTACATCGTAAGCCTGACGGTCAACGATGGCGCTGCCAACAGCTCGCCAAGCACCGTTTCGGTTGTTGCAATATCATATAACAACGCGGCGGTACAACTTATCGAGCAGGCCATTTCTTTGATTGATGGACTTCCTGATTCATATTTCAAAAACAAGAACATGGCAAAAACTCTGACGAAGAAAATCAATGTCATAATCGTGAAGATAGACGAGGCCGACTATGACGGAGCCCGCAATCAATTGGCGAATGATGTTCTTCAGAAAATGGATGGCTATGTAAATAACGGGGCACCGGATAACAACGACTGGATTGTCGATTGGCCATCGCAGGAAAATGCCTATCGCCTTGTCAAGGATGCGGCAGATCTCCTTTCAAATATCCTTGTCATGTGAGAGATTGTTTTGGATTAACGAGGTATAGATGCCCATCCTGAACGGCGGCGGGTTTCAACCCGCCGCCACTTTGTTTGATGCGCTGTTTATTCATAGCAGAAAATTTCAAGCCCCTGTCCAGAACTTTTTTGTTTGTTGACATATGCCGGTGCTTCTTCAGATAAACGGCATCAGGTATCATTGAGCAGGGGCTCCGGGGCACGCTTATTCGACAGAATGCAGGTGATGATAAAATGCATTGAGCCCCTTTTGCCTATCCCCGAGAAAGGATAAATTCCCAGATATTGAAGCTTATCACCACCATCAACACTGGCGGTGAGACCTCTCACAGGAAGGGAGAGGAGGGCTTGGACGGCCCAGTCTTCACCTTCGCCCAGGTGAACCAGCTCCAGCCGGAGTATTAAGAGAAAAGCATTTTTGCATTGGTCATATTGTTTAAGGCAGGCTAAACCTGCCTTAGTTGTTTACCGATAACTATCGGCCGCCCTTTCCCCGCCCGCAAGGACACCCCATTAACCCCGTTCCCTGGTGGAAACGCATATATATTAGCAATCTGTTGTTTTATGAACTTTTAGACCGCAAATATCGGAACCTCTGGAAGACCCATCTGCTCTCCGGCGGTTATTTCAGGATGAAGCTGGGACGTGACGGCTATGTACCCGTCAATTTTTATCAACAATTCAGTTTTTTCTTGCTATTATTTCTAATCGATGTTTTTATATTCTTCGGATGGGAATTGTATCCGCAACAATCGTATTGTTTTTCGAACTCGGCCCGACGCATGAAAGCTTTTACCGGACTGACTTCGGGAGCAAAATCCTCAATAATTATCTTACTTGTCCCAAGTCACTGCTGTCCCATAGATTTTAGAACTCCAGAACTAACTGTAAATCACCCATACTTTTTCGACTGCAATTGGGTGGTGATTTTTTTATGAGTAATTGAAAAATTTCACTGTGGAATAATTTATTATCGCTCAATATTCTGAAGGTTTTCAATATTGGGAAAGATGTTCTCGATTTAAAATTAATGTACTCCGTTAACAAAAACGCAATCATAACAGTCCATATCTGAATTTTCACAGCGTTTTCAGATGTGCCTATGAAGGTTTTAATTTTCAGATTCTGCTTGATCCATTTGAAGAATAATTCAATATCCCATCTGGATTCATAGACATCGGCGATAGTTTTTGCGGAAAGCATAAAATTGTCGGTCATGAATTCACAGGTCTTCTTTGTCTCTTCGTCATAATACCGGATTACTCTTAATTGCTCGGGGTAATCTTTTGATTTATAACTGCTGAATGAAACAATCCAGTCGGCCTTGACATGGGTCTGTGTCTTGCGCTGTCGTGCAGCAATTGTATACTGCGTATTTGTTTTTGTCCGTGTAACGAAAAAAGCCCCATTTTTATTGATTTTTTCCAGAAATTCAAAGCACATATAGCCTTTATCGAAGACATACATTGAATTTTCAATTATGGGGAATGAATTTGCAATCGTTATATCATGCTTGCTTGCATTGCTGAAATTTATCACTTCCGGGATCTGCTCCTTATTGTTGAACATGACATGCTCTTAATACCGCCTTTTTTCTTCCTGAATGTTGCCCAATCAAAAAGAGAAAGACATAAGCTTATGGTCGTTGAATCGATACTCCTCACTGGCATCTTAAATCTGAACCGTTGGTCACGAGCCAAGCCTTTTTCTTTCTGAAGCCGCGACAACAAGGTATAAAATGTTTTTTCGAATATTTGATACGGTCTTTTCTTCAACGCATATGATAAATTGTTCCGTGATAATGATTGTAAACCAAGATGATACCAGAGATTGCTTTTACTCTCCAGTGAATCAAGGACATCTCGGAGGCTTTGTTTAGATGCCATATGGACATACAGCATCACGCTGAGCAGGTTTTTCGTTGAGAACATCCTTATCCCTTTATCTCCATTATGCTCTGAAACCGCTTTTTTAAAATCATATCCATAAATAAAAGATTGCATTTGCCGCAATACTGTGCTTTTCTTTATCATGCTATTAATCTCCTGTAACTCCTGATGTTTTCAATGGTTGACAAAATCACTGTAAACATCAGTAGCGGATATTAATAGCATTTTTTATTCAAACTCATAAAATCTATGGGACAGCAGTGATTTTTCATATAATGGCATGATGATTCGCGGCGGCAGATCGTGAGGCCGTTATCCGGCGCTTTTCCTCCCGGCATTACAATTCCTGCGCCGCGCGAGAGTCTTTGCGTCCCCTCCGGCTTTCCCCGGGAATGGGCAGTTCCCCGGTTCCATTCTACCTCGTTTCCAGGGACGGCACGGCTTTCCCTTCGTCCGGCCGGGCCGGGTCCAGCCTGAGTGCCGTCCGGTCAGAGCTTAACCCGTATCCCCGACTCGAGGAGACGGTTGTACGCCCTCATGATGTCATGTCGCGTGATCATGCCCAGGATTATCCCCGATTCATGGGAGTCGATCACGGGAATGTTCTCGATATCATATTCATCGAGCTTCATGACCGCCGCGGACACGGTGTCGTCCCCGGTCACCGACGGCGCCGGCGACGCCATGTCCATGGCGATCAGGATATCCGCAATATCGCTGTCGAGAAGCGCCTTCCTGATGTCCCTGATAGAGATCACGCCTTCGAGGCGGTTGTCGCCGTCGACGACGAAAACGTCGTTGTATTGCGAGTCTATGAGGACCGGCATGAGCTCCCTGAAGCCCATGGTCTTCGGCACGGCCTCGTAATCCTTCCGCATCAATTCGCCCACCTTGATCCTCGACAGGAGATTATGGTCGGCATACCGGGAAACGTTGACGCCCTCCTCGTGGAGCTCGAGGGCGTACACCGAGCCCTTGTTGACATACAGGACGGAAAGGTAGGATATGACCGAGACCAGCATCAGGGGGGGCACGATACGGTAATCGTTGGTGAGCTCGAAGACAAGCATGATCGACGTGAGCGGTATGGAATTGATGCCGGCCAGAACCCCGCCCATGCTGGCCAGGGAGCATACCACCGGGTCCGTGTGGAGGCCGAAGGCCGCATTGAGGGCCGCGGATGTCACAAAACCGCCCAGCACGCCGATACCGAGGGCCGGGGCAAACAGCCCGCCATGGGCGCCGGACCGGAGAAACAGCGCTATGAAAACAATTTTCAGCGCCAGTAATACGGCGGCCCTTTCACCCGAAAACTGGCCGTTGATGACCCTGCTCATGGTATTGTATCCCAGGCCGAAGATCTCATCGCAGCAAATTAGGACCAGGCCGAAAACGACGCAGAGGGGCAGCAGCCTCAGGTACGGGTTAGTTACGCGGAGCTTTTTATCCAACAGGTTCCCATAGGCCCGGGAGACAAAAAAGAAGGCCAACGATACGATGCCGCACATGACGCCGAGGATGATAAAGACCGGGTAATCGGCCAGGGAGGGGAACCGGTAGGCCGGAATACTGATAACCGGGCTGTCGCCGAGCATGGCCCTGGACGTGAGGCTGGCGATGACCGAGGCGATGACAAATCCGCCGAGCTGCTTGTTGCGGATATCGTTGAGCAGTATCACCTCTATACCGAAGAAGACCCCGGCAATGGGCGCGTTGAAGACCGCGGCTATGGCGGCGCCGGCGCCGGCCGCGGTATACATCTTCATGTCCGCGGGAGAGAGCCTGAAGACCTGGCACATGAAGGAACCGATGCCGCTCCCGATTTTTGCGGCCGGGCCTTCAGGGCCCAGGGGCACGCCGGTGCCTATGGATATGATCGGCGCCAGGAGATGAAAAACCGTTTCCTTCAGCGGAATCAGGCCATTGTTGAGGAGGATCGATTTTATAACGCTGGTGACCCCCCGCTTCTTCGCGATCCCCGGGAAAGCCCTGTTCATGCTCGCGATTATGATGCCGCCGGCCACGGGGACCAGGGCAATGGACCATTTTTCAACGGAAAATATCCTGCTCATGTTTTCCGGTTCAAAGAGAATTCTCATCTCGTCGAGCAGAAAATGGAACAGGATGGCCCCGAGACCCGAGAAAACCCCGACGATCATGGAATAGGCGATATAGGTGATATATTTGTAAATCTCCGATTGCGATCCGAGTCTCCGGAGAAGCCCCATGATATGTTGTCTCGTGGTTTTCATGACAGGTCAAGTGGATTTGATTATGCCGTGATAAAGAGAGCCCCGGATTTTGTCCAGTAGATTTACTGCTGTTGTTCAAACATGCCAGCGGGGGGATGTTTCTCCCGTGCCGCGGCGGATACCGCAATGTGGTGGACAAAAAACCGGGCATGACAATACTTATCCTGACATGGCTGGACACAATACATCATCCAACAAGATGCCGGTCCTCTTCATCGGCCACGGCTCGCCTATGAACATCTTCATGGACAATGACTTTACGCAGAGTCTGGGCAGACTCGGCAGGGAGCTGCCGCGGCCGAAGTCGATCATGGTCATCTCCGCCCACTGGCTCGCCAAGGCCACCCTGGTCACCGCCATGAAGAACCCGGAGCTGATCTATGACTTTTTCGGTTTTCCCCCGGAGCTCTACCAGGTGAAGTACCCCTGTCCCGGCGCGCCGGAAGACGCGGAGAAGGTCACGCGGGTGACGAAATACATGGCCAACTGTTCCCTGGACTGGGGCCTCGACCATGCCTCCTGGGCGGTGCTGAAGCACCTGTACCCTGACGCGGACATACCGGTCTTCGAGATGAGCCTCTGCGAGCCCATGGAGCCGCGGTACCACTATGACCTCGGCCGGCGGCTGGCGCCCCTTCGTCATGAAGGGATACTGATCATCGGCAGCGGCAACATCGTCCACAACCTCAGGCAGATGGAGTACGACATGGAAGCCGAGCCCTGCGACTGGGCCGTAGATATCGACGAAAAGATCAAATCGCTGTTGCTTGAAGGAAACCACGGCAAGCTGGTCAACTTCGACGACCTCGGCAGGAACATGGCCCTGGCAGCCCCCACCACGGAACATTTCATTCCCCTGCTCTACACCCTGGGGCTCCAGGAACAGGACGACGGGATAACTTTCACCCACGAGGGGTTCCAGCATGGGTGCATATCGATGCGGTGCTTCAGGATAGGGTGATTGGGTAGATAGTTATCGGTGCCACGACCGATAGTTATCGGCAATAGTGCGGTCATTTCCCCTTCAGGCGTGCCTTGATCTTCTCAAAACCGATGATGGAACCGATAACTGTCACAAACCCCATGGCGACATAGAGGAACAGGTCCCCGATGACCGAATACACGGTCCTGTGGTTCATGGTAAAATCGATATCGCCGGCAAGATGGCCCTTGGTGATGATCGGGATCGATTTTTTGATCCTTCCGTGGGGATCTATGAAAACGGTGTAACCCGTGTTGCCGGCCCTGAGGTACCAGATGCCGTTTTCCACCGCCCTGAATATGGACGCGGAAAAGTGCTGCATGTGGCCCCTGAAGGTATCGGTCCAGCCGTCATTGGTGATGTTGACGTAGAATTCGGCCCCGAGGTTGCGGTAGTCCCTGCACAGGCGATGGAAAATACCTTCATAGCATATCAGGACGCCGAACTTCCGGCCCATCACATCGAAGAGAACGGGCCTTTCACCCGGGACGAAACTTGACCCCCCGAAGCTTTCCGTGATGCGCTTGACGAAGGCCAGCCATTTCTCGTAGGGAAACCATTCCCCGAAGGGGACCAGGTGTATCTTGGAATAGGTCTTCACGACCTGGCCGTAGCGGTCGATCAGCACCGCGTTGTTCTGCGGGGACCTCTTCAGGACGAGGCCGGTATATTCCTCCTTCACGCCGATCTCCCCGGTCAGGAGCGGCGTTTCGTTGGCCTGGGCGACGGCGAGGACCTCCTTCTCGAAATCGTTCAGGGAGCCCCGCTCGTAATCGTAGGCTATGGTTTCCAGGGTGGCCGATTCCGACCAGACGAGGAGGTCGGGCCGTTCGGCCATGGCGCCGGCCGTGTACCGCTTCAGCTCCTCGAGGTAGCGGTACCGGTTTTCGAACCAGTTCTCCCACGGCGAGATGCACGACTGCACCATGGCCACGCGGAGCCCCCGCTTCACCGGGCGGTCGTTGACGGCCAGGGTGACGGCCCCCATAATCGACACCGCGACGAGAAAAAGGACCGCGGCCGCGATCATCCGCGCCTCCTTCATGCGCGGCAACTCCGCGGCCGCAATTTTCCGGAACCCCCAGGCCCTCGCGAATTCGGCGGCCAGGCAATTGAAAAGGATGATGGTAAAGGTGACGCCCATGATGCCGGTGACGGACGCCATCTGGATGAAGGAGGTCAGCGGGTATTGCGTGTACCCCCAGTAGGGGAGCGGATAGGCTATGTGGCCTATCGACTCGATCCAGTCCACGAAGACCCACACCGAGGGATAGATGAGGAACCGGAGCCCCTCGAAGCGACGGGAGAGCGCCTCGGCCGCGGTGATCTTGATGGAGAAAAAGACCGTCAGGGCAGGCATCAGGAAGCCCACGATGACCGCGTATCCCCCCGGCGCGGCCGCGCCGAAATTCCCGATCCACTCGAAGGCGAGGAAATGCCCAAGCAGGCCGGTGATGAACGACGTCAGGTACACGTCCTTCGGCTTTTTATCGCGCACATACATGAACAGGGGCACCAGGGCAATCCAGGCAAAGAAGGGGAAGCCCTTCAGGAAGCAGATGTCATAGGTGGGAAATGACAGATACATGAGAAGTGACGTCAGCAGGTAATAATTTCTTTTGAAGAACGTGAATATCCTATTCATCGGTGCTCTCACCTATCATGGTTATGAATTCGTCTTCGCTTATGATTGTTACGCCGAGGGCGCGGGCCCTGTCAAGCTTCGAGCCGGGGGATTCGCCGGCCAGCACGTAGTCGGTCTTGCCGCTTACCGAACCCGCTGCCCTGCCGCCCAGCTTCTTAATGATTTCCTCGGCCTCCTGGCGGCTGTAGCGCGACAGGGTCCCGGTCACGACAAAAGTCTTTCCGTTCACGGGGCTGTCAGCCGGGGCGGCGGCCTCTTCCTCCTCGACGACCAGGCCGGAGGCGAGCATGCCCCCGACCAGTTCCCGGTTCTTTGTATCCTGGAAGAATCCGTGGACGGACTCGGCGACGCCGGGCCCCACTTCGTGTATCTCCATGAGGTCGTCGGTGCTCATTTCATAGAGGCGGTCAAGGCTTTTCACGTTCGCCGCGATCACCGACGCGACGTGGCCCCCGACGTTCCTGATGCCGAGGCTCTGGAGGAAGCGCGACAGGGGCACGCGGCGCCGGGCGTTAATGGAGTCGATCACCTTGTCGGCGAGCCTGTCCCCCATGCGATCCAGCCCCATGAGGACGTCCTTCGTTATCTTGTAGAAATCCGCGATGGTATTGAGGCGGCCCGCGTCGTAGAGGCGCGCCACCAGCTCCGGCCCGAAGAACTCTATGTCCATGCCGTCCTTGGACACGAAGAACTTGAGCGCCTCGATGCGCTTCGATTCGCAGGAGGGATTGACGCAGCGGAGATAGATGTCCTCCTGCCGGAGCTCTTCGCCGCACGACGGGCACTGTTTCGGCGGGACGATGGCCTCGCCCCGCGCCGCGCCGTCATGGCGTACGACCTCGACGACCTTGGGGATAACGTCGCCGGCTCGGATAATCCTGATCTTGTCCCCGATGCGCACGTCAAGGCGCTCGATCTCCTTGAAGTTGTGAAGAGTGGCCCTCTTCACGATGACCCCGCCGATGTTAATCGGGTGTAGGTTCGCCACGGGCGTGATAATGCCGGTGCGGCCCACCTGGAAGTCCACGGACTCAAGGCCGGTGACCGCTTCCCGCGCTGGAAACTTCCAGGCCACGGACCACCGCGGGGCCTTGCTGGTGACGCCCATGCGTCCGCGCAACGAGAAATCGTTTACCTTTATCACTACCCCGTCAATGTCGAAATCGAGGGTATGGCGGTTCTCGAGCCAGTAATTGTAATATTCCCTGATCTTTTCCAGCGGGCCGACGGCCGCCTGGGGGCTTACCGGTATCCCCAGGGCCGGGAGCTTTTCAAAAAGGGTACGCTGGTCGGGCACGGGAAGGTCATCAGAGACCCTGCCCACGGCGTAGAACACCGCGTCCAGGCTCCGCTCCGCGGTGATGGACGGATCAAGCTGGCGCAGGCTGCCCGAGGCGGCGTTGCGCGGGTTGGCGAAGGCCGGCTCGTCCTTTTCGGCGCGGGCCCGGTTGAGGCGCTCGAACTCGCCGTGGCGCATGAAGACCTCGCCGCGGACCGAGAGGTACTCGGGCGCCGCCCCTTTGAGCGCGTGGGGCACGGCTCGGATGGTGGCCAGGTTGCGCGTCACATCCTCCCCCACCTCGCCGTTTCCCCTCGTGGAACCCTGCTTGAGTTTTCCCCTCTCGTAGACCACCTCCACGGCGAGGCCGTCGTATTTAAGCTCCATGGAATAGAGCAGGTCTTCGCCGGCCGCTTTCCTGCACCGTATATCGAAATCAGCCAGATCTTCCTCGGTGAAGATGTTGCCCAGGGAAAGCATGGGGGGGTCGTGCCGCACTTCCGAAAAGGCCGCCGACGCAAAGCCGCCCACCTTCGCCGCGGGGGAATCCTCCCGGCGCAGTTCCGGGTGCCTGGATTCGATATCGGCGAGCTCGGCCATGAGGCGGTCGTATTCCGCGTCGTCGACCAGGGGAGCGCTCAGCTCGTAGTAATGCCGGTTGTACCTGAGGATGAGGTCGCACAGCTCGTTATAACGCGCCGCAATGTCTTCTTTCTTTCTTGCCATATGAAAATTGCAAAAGCCGCGCTGATATCACGCCCTTCGGCGCAAGGTATCACACCCAGGCCCTGACCCTCCGGTTCAGGACCTTTTCCGCTCGGACGCAGGCGAGATACCCTTCGTTGATTATCTTTTTCGCGTCGACGAAATCGAGGGTCTGGACATCAGTGACGTCCGGCTCGATCAGCACCGTCGGCGCGTTGTATCTCAAGAGAAGGGCCGTGTTGACATACTCCATGATGTCCACCGACCCTGCCATGATCTCCAGGATGTTGGGCATCCGGTCCTTATCACTGCCTGCATCCCTGCCGGACTTAAGCCACTGCTCAATCGCCGCGAACCACCTGCCGCCGCCCGACGAGGACGATCCATCCCCCGCCGGCAGGAGGACCCGCGCGTCATCCGCCTGACCCGATCCATCATCCGGCACGGCCGCGAAATGTTTGAGGCCCCTCTTTTTCAGCCGGGGATGGAGGTTCACCGCTATGGTTATCCCCGCCCCCATGCTCCGCACGATGTTGATCGGCAGCGGGTTCGCCACGCCGCCGTCAATCAGGATGGTCTTCCCGTACCTGACCGGCACCAGCACCCCGGGGATGGAAACGCTTGCCCGGAGCGCCTCCAGGACGTTTCCCTTCCTAAATATGACGGACGAGCCGGTGGCATAGTCCGTGGCAAGGACCGCGAGGGGCGTTTTCAGGTCCTCGATCTTCGCGTCGCGGGGGATATACCGTTCCATGAACTTTACAAAGCCCTTGCCCTGGATGATTCCGGAACGCGGCACCATCGGGTCCATATAGCCGATCATCTCGCGGAAGGTGAACTTCATGATGTCTTCCTTGAACCTGCCCATGGAGCCCATGCCATGGAGGGCCCCGATAACCGCGCCGATGCTGGACCCGGCGATATAATCAATGGGGATATCCATGGATTCCAGGAACTCAATGACAGCTACGTGGGCGAGCCCCTTGGCGCCTCCGCTGCCCAGGGCCAGTCCCACCTTATGGTTTCTGAAATATTTCAAGGGATTACCGGACATGATTATCCTTCGTCGTGCATTGTTATAGTGGGAGGATGGCCCTTCCGCGGCTGGCAGTCAATAAATATTTTTCAGGGATGTATTATTGGAAGAATAACAGCAACCTGAATAATTGATATTTTTATTGACATGCTGCTTTCCCTGATAATTATTAATGAGAACCAATTAAATACTTTTACTGTCACACTACGGATATTTTTATAAACCAGGAGGAGACCAATGCTGGGCAGACTATTCATTTCATTAATGATACTATGCAGCTTGTCATGCGGCGCGCTTATTGTCGTGCCAGAAGACGACCGCCGCGGCAGGGACCGCGAAGAGGAACTCCGCAGGCTCGAGCAGGAGCGCCTCAGGATCGAGCGAGAACGCCAGCGGAAGATCGAGGAAGAACGACGCTGGCAGCAGGAGCAAGAACGGCAGCGCCGGCTCGAGGAGGAGCGCCGGAGGAAGATCGAGGAGGAGCGCCGCAAATATGAGGAGGAGCAGCGCCGGCTCGAAGAGGAGCGATGGAGGAGGGACGAGGAGGAAAAGCGCAGAAGGCACGAGGAAGAACGCAACCGCCGCCACCGGGTATGCATCGCGTCCTGCATGGGCAAAACCGGACAGGAGCGGGCAGCCTGCAACCAGCTCTGCAACAAGAACGATGACGACTGGGACTGGGACAAATACAACGAGGAGCGCCGCAGGAAGTATGAAGAGGAGCAGCGCAGACGCATGGAGGAGGAGCGACAGAAGAGGATCGAGGAAGAGCGCCTGAAAAAATTGGAGGAAGAGCGCCGGAGGATCGAAGAGGAGCGCCTGAGGCTGGAGCGTGAACGCCAGAGAAAGCTTGAGGAAGAACGCATGTTCAGCCTTGAGCGCGAGCGCCAGAGAAAGCTCGAGGAGGAGCGGCAGAGAAGAATCGACGAAGAACGCCGCAGGATCGAGGAGGAGCGGCGCAGGCATGAAGAGGAGCAGCGGAGAAAGGGCCAGGACCGGGAACGGCGGCAGTACGAGGAGGAGCGGGAACGCCAGTACCGCGCATGTCTCAAGGCCTGCTCCGGCGCGGTCGGGATGAAATGGACGACCTGCCCCAACGATTGTCGGAAAACCTATAACGAATGGACCTGGGAGCGGTACCAGGATGCGCAAAAGAGAAAAATCGATGAAGAGCGGAAAAAGAAAGAGGACGAGGAGCGCCGGAGACGGATAGACGAAGAGAAGAGGAGGAAAGAAGAAGAGGATCGTCGGATAAGGGAAAATGAAGAACGGCGCAAAATCGAGGAGGAACGCCGGAGACTGGAGCAGGAACGGCAGAAAAAGATTGAAGAGGATCGGCGTATCCAGCAGGAGAAAGAGAAACTGCGCAGGATCGAGGAAGAGCGGCGGAAAAAAGACGAAGATGAGCGCCGCAGGATTGAAAATGAGCGCCGCAGGCTCGAAGATGAGCGGATGAAAAAGGCAGAGGATGCGGAAAAGAAGCGGATAGAAGAAGAGCGCCGGAAAAGGGCAGAGGAAGAGCGCCTGAAGAAAATAGACGACGAAAAGCGGAAAAAGGTCGAGGAGGAGCGCCGGAAAGTCGAAGAAGAGCGGCGCAAGCTTGAGGAAGAGCGCCAGAAGGAGCAAAAACGCCAGCAGGAAAAAAAGCAAGAGGAGGAGCGCTTGAAAAAGCAGGAAGCCGAGCGCAAGAAGCTTGAAGAGGAGCGCTGGAAAATGGAGCGCGAGCGGTGGAAGCTCGAGGACGAACGGCACAAAAAGCTCGAGGACCAGAAGAAAAAGGGCGACGAAAAAAACCGGGAAGCCGACAAGGCCAAAGCAGAGTACGACAAGTGCATCGCTGATTGCAAAAAACAGCAGGGCCTGATGCGCGCGGCATGCACCCAGCACTGCAACAAGAACATCAGGAACTGAGAAAGCCGGGCAGTCTCAACTTATCCATACAACAGAAGGGGGATGTCAGCTCCCGGCAGGGTCCTGGCATCCCCGCTCCATCATTCAATCCTGATAAATACAGGCGTTATTTCAATCCCCCACAAGCATTTTCACATTTTTTATAATATCGTTCTCGCAGGGTGGTTTTGACATGACGTAATAGCTGCTTGTATTTTTCAAGCTATTCTCATCAATGAGCTTGCGATTGCCGGTAATAAAAAGGACCGGCACCGCGAACATGCCGTTGATCCGCTCTGCGGCATCGATGCCGCTCCCATTATCCCGGAGCATGACGTCCATGATGATTATATCCGGCCTGTCGGCTTCCGCATATTTCATCGCATCCTCCGCCGTGTATGAAATATGGGTTACGGCATATCCGGCCCGTTCCAATATCATCTCAAGCTCAAGAGCTATGATGACTTCATCCTCGACTATCATAACATTTTTTTTCGTCATGGCTGACCCGCGAACCTGATTTTAAATATTGCGCCCCGGGCGCTTTCAACGGTTAGGGCGCCCCCGATCTGCTTCGAAAGAAGATTCACCAGCTGAAGGCCCAGAGACTTGGCCGAGACTATGGCGAAACCCTCAGGAAGCCCCTTCCCGCTATCGCTGACCTCGAGCTCCAGGGCCCCTCCCCCGGCGGACTTAAGGGATATGGCTATCCTGCCCGGCGTGTTTTCCGTAAAGGCATGCTTGAGGGCATTCGATACCAGCTCGTTCAGGATCAGCCCGCAGGGGATGGCGACATTAATATCCAGCATGATCTCTTCGACATCGAATGCAATCGACACATGTTCCCCTAAGGCATATGCGTGAATCAATTCCCCCGTCATATCCTCGATGTATTCCTTGAAATTAACCTGGCTGAAGCTCTTGGTCTGGTACAGCTTCTCATGGACAAGGGCCATGGAGAATATGCGGTTCCTGCTCTCCCTGAACGCCTCAATTGCCTGCTCCCTGTCACCGATCTGATCGGACTGCAGGTTCAGGAGGCTGGTAATGACATTGAGGTTGTTTTTCACACGGTGGTGGATCTCCTTCAGGAGGATGTCCTTTTCCATCAGGTCAAGCTGCGCCTGCTGCTCCGCCATTTTCCGCTCGGTAATGTCCCTGACAACGGCAATGGAGCCGCCGTAGGCATCGTTGATCCTGTTCGGCGAAACCCTGACCGAATACCAGCGGGTGCCTGCGGTTTTCTCGATGGATAAATCAAACTCCGATGAATCTCCCCGTTTATTGGCGTCAAAGGCGGCGTTAAATTTTTGCGCCGTTTCCCCATCCATGACTTCAGAATATGTTTTTCCAACCACGGCGCCGGCAAAGGCGCCGGCGTCATCAGCGCCCGGCGTGTGACACAGGACGAAAGCGCCCTCCCCGTTGAAGACAAAGACCTGGTCGACCATGGCTGCGATCGTTGTCCTGAATTTTTCTTCGCTTTCCCTCAGGGCCGCCACGGCATTATTGATCTGGATCGATTTTTCTTGGAAGATATCATAGACACTTGAGATCTCATCATAGGAGATAAATTTCCCGGGCACCTCTTCACCCGCCCTGTTCAGGTCCCAGGCGCCCAGGAGCGCGCCCAGACTGCCGAGCGGGCGCATTATCATCAGGGACTGCCACGTAATTTTTGCGATAATCATTACAAAAATGATTATCGCAAAGACGATAACGTAATATTGCACCGTCCGGACTATAAGATATACGGTGGAAAGGGGCGTGAACATGGCAATGTAGTTGTCCAGTATCTCACTGTGCTTCCGGGTGTAGAGATATTTCTGTCCCGATATTTCTATCTCCTGATCCGTCCGTGACGGCAGCATATTTACATGAAAGGACTTGTCGGTGCTGAACAAAATATAGCCGTCTTTTGTGGCAAGGGTTATAATGCTGTTGGCGTAGCCTGCGATGCGGGCCAGATAGTCACGAAATTTTTCCATGCCGATCCTGCCCACAAGAAACCCGTTCCCATACCGCGTGGCGATATAAACGCTGAGCCCGTCATTTTCCGGCGACCGGTACATGGGGGAATGATGCAGTGAACCACTCCCCATATTTGCCAGAAAGAGCCCCACATTGCTTTTACCGAGGTCATAACCCGGGAATATATGGCTTTCCGCCTCCTTGGTTATTATGACGGTCACATGCAGCCGATCGCTGCAGTAATAGATATCGGAATAAACCGGGATAAACCTGCTTGCCCCTTCCTTGTCGGGCATGTCGATGAAATTCTTAAAGGCCCTCATGTTGTCATCCAGGTAGTTTTCCACCATGATCTCGATGGTCTCCATTGAAGTAACATGGCTCGAAATATAACGGTCCTTGATGCCGTCCTGGAGAATATACAGCAGGAGGATAGAGAATAAAAGCGCTACGGCCAGGGTAAGGCCTTCAAGCAGAATAAACGTAAAACGTATTGAACGCATCGTGTCAGAATTCCTTTGCCAGATCGGTAATGAAATAAAGGGGCGCGTTCATATCCCCTTCCTTATCAAATTCGAGGGTGCCGAACCTTGTTTTAAATTTTTTTTTGGATATTATATAACGTTTTATCTCATCAGGGTCATTGTAGCCGGCCGATACCGCGTCGTGCAGTATTTCGAGGGCCGTATACACGTTCAGGCTGATATACGTCGGGGAATACCCGAACCGCTTCTTGAACCTTTTAAAATATTCATCTATTGCGCCCCCGGGTTTACGCGGCGGGTAATGAGAAGGCATCACCGAAACATTGACCGCGCTGCCCAGCGTGTCAAGAAGCGTCGGCGTTTTCATCCAGGGTGTAAATATAATACGGGTGTTGGGGTTGGCGTTGTATATTGCCTGGGCGATATTTCCCGCCGCGATGTTATAACCGCCGATAAGCAGATAGGCGATGCCGGTATCCCTCCTCCTGATCAGCCGGATCATCTCGTCTATATTGAACCTGGAGATTGATATATCGATAATACCGATGATCTGCTTCTTCAGATGCTGCTTAAAATATGAAAGTGCGGGACCCGTATACGCGCTATTGTCCGTGTCCCGTATAATGATAACGCTGCCCCCGGGGAGGCCGTTGACATACTCGCTGATGCTCTTCTGTTCGCTTTCGACATCCTGGATGTTCCTGAGGATATAGTCGTTTTTATCGCTCAGCTTATTGGTCGCAGCGCCGGTGACAAAGGTCAGTACATGGTCGCGGTTAATAAATTTTTCCAGGGCAATGGCGCATACCGAGGTATGGCTCGTAATCAGCAGGCAGATCCCCCTCTTCTTTAATTCTTCATAGGCCTTTATGGCCTTGGCAGGGTTCCACCCGTCGTCGAGCGGCACAATTTCCATATCATGTATATTATTATCTTCAAGGAAGAGCTTCGAGGCGTTTATCTCGCTCGAGCCGACGATAGAGCCCGCTTCAAGCTTTGTCATGATCGCGACCAGGACCTTCCTCTTGCAGCCGCAGAAGATGGCCAGGGATACGGCTGCAACCATGATACATACAAGAGATAACAGGAAACTGTTGCGATGCCTCATATCCGCCTCCGGCATTTTTCAGATGTTTTAATTCTACATCCTTAAACTTAATAACACTCTCTCATGTTGTCAAGTTATAATACCGGGGCAATGCGGTCACTGCCACACGATCTTCGGGCATTTAACCTTCATAAACTTATCCAGCTCCTGATTGTTCTTGAACTTAAAAACAACTTCATCCGAATCCCGCGGGTCGCGCATCGAAATATCGCTGTTTTTTATGGCGCACCTGTTCCCGTAACCGTCAAGGATGGCGGAAGGGCTCCAGAGCTGATTACTGCTTGTTTCGCCGGTGCGCCATCCGTAGTCTACCAGGATATATCCCTTCTGGGGCCGTATCTCCACCCCGCCCCTGCTCTTCACCATCTCGTCAAAATGCACGACAGGCGTCATGGTCACGGTAAATCCCTCGATGCCGAGAAGCTCCCCGGTTTCAGAGGAAAACAGGGCCGTATAGCCGCTCGGAAGATACCCCTCTACCGTCGATTCATCCTTCCGGCTGAAGGACGGCTCCCGCCTTTCCTTAAATGGAAGAAGATGATAGGTCCGGGAGCCGGTCGATTTCGACATCCTGTCGTAATCGCTGGTACCGATAAAAACCATCAGCTTCCCGTTCGGCAAAAAGGAATAGGATCTTTCCCTGTTCTTGTTGGACATCTTCAGGTCATAGGACTGCCCGGTTGACAGGTATAAGCCTTCCCATTTTGACATGATGATCTTCATTTCAATATTTTTTATGGTGGTATACTTGTTATCCTGGGCCGCGCTGTTCCGGTCAGGAACGATGAGGCTGAAAATTGTTCCCAGAAAAACTAATGATGTAGCGAGAAGTTTTTTCATAGGGACTCCTTTGAGGATATTTGTCGAATAATTACAAGTTATTTCAGAATCCAATTAATGAATTCAATTTCAATGCATTGTCAAGATAAAAAAGGATACAATATGCAGATACGAGATGGTAAATACTGGTAAATATTTTTTACTCTGACCCTGAGTCTTCAGGAATCAGGTCCATTTTTTCCGATAACTATCGGCCTGCCACCGATAACTATCAGCCTGCCACCGATAACTATCGGCCTGCCACCGATAACTATCGGCCTGCTACCGATAACTATCGGCCTGACACCGATAACTATCAGCCTGCCACCGATAACTATCGGCCTGCTACCGATAACTATCGGCCTGACACCGATAACTATCGGCAATACAACCAGGGCCAACAACAGCTTGACATTATTCATGACGGATATAGACTCAATCAACCGGTTAAAAATGATATTAATATACATAACCCGGCTGCGGCCGCTGCCCGATCCGCCCATAAACAGGAGGATTCAATGAAAAAGATAGTTATCGCCTCAATAATTACCCTCTTTTGCCTTGTGGCCTTAACGCAGGAACAGGGCATCCTGAAAGACAGCCGCGACGGAAAGGAATATCCCACGGTGAAGATCGGGAGCCAGATATGGATGGCGAAGAACCTCGCGTACAAGGCAAAATCGGGCATCAGGGCCTGGGGCGACGACATGAAGAACGTTGAAAAATACGGCTACCTTTACGACTGGGCCGCAGCGCAGGAGGCGTGCCCGAAGGGATGGCACCTCCCCGCAGACGCGGAGTGGAAGACACTGGAGCTGAACCTTGGCATGAGCCCCGATGAATTCGATAAAAATAGGAAAAGGGCCGAGGGGCTGGGCATGAAGCTTAAATCGGCGACCGGCTGGTACGAAAACGGAAACGGCAACAACGAGAGCGGCTTCAACGCCTTCCCCGGCGGCGCCTGTCTCTTCTACGACAATTCATACCACTTTCTCGGCGAGCTGGCCTATTTCTGGACTTCCACCGCGGAAGGGAGCCAGGACGCCTATGCCCGCGTATTAAGGTATGACGAGACTTACGCGGAGCGGTCCCTCTTCGCGAAGAGCAACAGCCTGTCGGTGCGGTGCGTGAAGGACTAAACCCGAACCCACTCGTTAATACAACAACGGCAGTATCTCCCGGTAGGGACGGCATTCGCTTTTGTAGATGTGACGATTTGACATATCAAGAAACTGGTCCCATACAATAATGGTTTCACCGCCTGGATTCGTTGCCACCTGAGGTGTAAACCCCGACCTTTCCGCGGGACTTTCAGAGTCAATGTTATCATCAAGACTGGCGGGATGGGTCCATCGGCCGTTACGGTATTCACTTTTATATATATGATTATATGCCGCGCCGTCATACTGGTCCCAAACTATGACAGCATTACTGGAACTGTCCATGGCCACATCAGGTTCATTGGCCACACCTCCATCTGGATCGAAATGCGACGCGACCTCGCTGTATGGAATAACTGACCACACACCATTGCTGCACTGGCTCATCTGCAGATGGACTTCGCCGTCGGGTCGCTGCATACGCCATACCATGATCGCGTTGCCGGAACCATCCATGGCAACGTCGGCAGAGTCAGCCCAGTACAGGTGAGGATCTCCCGGATCCATCGGATCAACAGAATCAATCATTGCCGCCGGATGGCTCCATGATGTGCCGTTATAGTAGCTTCGATAAACATGGGTGGGAAATCCTACAGTATTGAATTGCTGAGTCCACACTATAACGGCTGTACCATTATCGCTGATCGCCACTTTTGGCTTGATTGCTGTGTAAACTTCAGCACCGGTTAGACCGATAGGAGTGCCTGTTTCATCTCCACTCCACACGGATCCTGTTTTCATGTTCATATATATTCTTGAATCCTGCTCCCATGCAACCAGTACAGAACCACTATTATTCACTGCCACGTCAGGGTTGGTTGAATCTGTTGCACCACTGCTTAATGGTTTATTGTAATTGTTAATTCCATTTGTAATTTCTGATACCCAGACCTGGTATATAGTCGCTGAATAATACATGGTTGTTATCACTTCTGCAACTCCGAGATCGTTCATATCTACTGATAGATGCTCAGAAAGGTTATACGATACTCTTGGATTTGGCGAAAGGAAATTCCATATCCCATTTCCATATTGATACACCCAGGCGCTTTGCTCAAACGGCATCATGACTTCATCCCGATATTCCTGCAACCAGGATACTATGGCGGTCCCATCATTGCTCATCGCAACTGCCGGCTTTTTGACATCACCATACAAATCTCCGGAATAATTCAGATGGTCATCCTTATCAGCCGGATTGATCCAGGCGTTGTTGCGAAACTCGCTTTTATAGATGTGATACGTTTCACCGTCCGGTTTTTGGCGCCATACTATGACAGCATTACCGTGTCCATCCATCGCAACCCGGGGATCTGCGGCTCCTGAAATACCGCTTTCATTAAAATCAACCATATCCGCACCGAGGTTTTCAGGGTGTGTCCATCTCAAATGAAAGTTTACCAGAAAACTGTACCCCCTCTTCACCAGTCCCGTGTTCAGTTCATCACAGGCGGATACCAGCAGGGACAGCGCCGCCATCATACCGATAACTATCGTCCTGAATGCATGCGAGTTCATATCGTTAACTCCCGCTAAAAAGTGGCCCCGGCCCCGGCATACACGGAGATGAAATCCATGACGCCGCCCTTCTCGATGATGCCCCGGTAATCCGCGCCGATCTCCAGCAGGGCGGTGTCCTTCACAGTGAAGGAGCAGTTAATGCCGAGAGAGAACATCATCTGCACCGCGCTCTTCTCCCTGAACGGCGGCTTGAGGAACATGACTGCGGGCCCGGCGATCTCCGGAACGTACTTCACGCGGTCGTACACGCCGCCGAAGGACGCCCGGGGGCCCAGAGATACCCACCCGGCCAGGGGCACGCGGCACCCCAGGGCTGCCATGAAGGGCACAAGCCAGGCTGACTTGACCCGGCGGACCTTCCCGTAAAAATAATAGAACCCAGACTCGGCGCCGATATCGACCCACCGGGTGATAAGGTTTTTCCCGTACAGGGCCAGGGAGCCCCCGAAGCCGTACCGGTAGAGCCTGCCGTAATCGCGCAGCGGGACGATGAAGTCGCCCCGTGCCGAGATGATGGCCCCGGGCATCGGGTCTGCTGATACCACCCTGCTGTTGGACGATTCAGCCCCCCGGTCGTCGACGGAGCGGACCACGAAGCGGTGCTTGTCCAGCGGGTCAAGGTTCTTCAGGTCCCAGGCAGTGGTCCGGGTAGCGGCCACCAGGGCGTATCCGCCGGCTCCCTTGCGGTAGAGCCGGTAATCGGCAATGGAGCCGCCGCAGGGGTCCTTCGTCTTTTCCCAGGTGATGCGGGCAGCGAAGGGCTTTTTAGGGTCCTGCTTATCAACCGTCATGACCACGCCGCCCGGCGGCTGCGGCTCTCCCTTGAGAGTGGTGAACTGCACCTCGTTGCTCGGGAGGGACTCGTAGTTGTCCCGATCCACGGCGGTCACATAAACGGAATAGGCCGTGTTGCACGACAGGCCCGTGGCGCGGTACCTGGTGAATAAGCTCGTGCCGTCAAGGCGGTATTCCCCTCCCCGGGGCCGGATGTAGACCCGGTAATGCTTTACCGGGTTGAAGGGCGCGAGCCAGGACAGGTCCACGTGGCGCAGGGACACCTTCTCCTTCAGGGCCGAAGGGTTCTTCCGCACCATGAAGAGCACGTCCTGACGCTTGATCACCGTCTCTTTCGGCGAATTGATGTCGGTGCGCACCGTGTACGATTCCTGGTCCTCGTCAACGATGAAGGCCTCCACCACCTTGCCGTCGGTACGGTGGATGTAGACCTTCCCCATGTAGACCTGCGTGTAGAGGATGCGGAGCACGTTGTTCCGCCCCACAACGACCGTGGCGCCGTTCTTCTGCTTCACGGTCAGGGCAGCCGGCGTATCATTCAGTATCTTCCCCTCGACTATCTTTCCGTCGCGGAGAAAGACCACCTCGGCCCGGGCCATGGGGGCCCCCGCACCGGCAAGGAGCGCCGCCGCGGTCACGGCGGCGGCGAATCTGGCATGGCTTTTCATATTCATGGCGTTGTCCCGGCAGTGTTCATGGTTTATCAGGGGCACACTACTGCAGCGGGGTCACCCGGGTGTTCCTGATCTTCTTCTCGGGAACGGACACAACGCCGGTGGAGGTCATGATCGTGTAGACCGGCCCGCGGGATATGATCACGCCGGTAATAACCCTGCCGTCATAGAGCACAACAGTGTCGGTTCGCCTGAGCTTCGCCTTCACCTCTTCAAGGGTCATCGCCGCCATCGCGCTGTCGCCCAGGAGCGGCAGGATGATGTCCCGTATCTCCTTTTCGGTCTTCTCCCCCAGCCCCGGTATCGCCGGTATGGCTGATATCATTTCGAGCTCCCTGTCCTCGTCGGCGGTGATGGCCCGCGTCGACGCCCTGTCCGTGTACACGAAGGACTTCCCCTCGCTGACCGTTTCCCCGCTTCCCGACGCGATGATGGTCACTTCAACGTTCCCCTTCCGCACGGCCACGACCGATTCCTTCGGCTGCGAGGATACGCTGAACTCAGTGCCGCGCACCGACGCTGTTATGGTTGCGGTCTTTACGGTGAAGGCGTAGCCCTTGCCGAGCTTCTTCACAGCTGAGAGGGCCTTCCCCTGCTTCACCATGAGCTCCCGGTTCTTCGCGCTGAGGAGCGATTTCATCTCCACCCTGGAATTTTCCGTGATGCGGATGACCGATGACTCGGCGACCTGGAGCAGGACAAAAGAATCGGGCCCGGTGGCTATAACATCGCTGTCATTGATCTGCATTTTTATAACCGGTTTCAGGGTAACTCCCGCGCGGAGCACTTCCGCTTTACCCATGAAGAAGGTAATCATCGTCCGGCCGCTTTCCCTTGTGCAGGACGGTAAAATCCCCAGCATCAGAATCAGGCCTGCGCACATGGAATAGAAAACGATCTTCTTCTTGTTCATGGAATCCTCCTTGGATGTATTCACAGGCATATGCTGCTGAGCGGTGCAGGTTTCCGGCTCTCTAACACAGACTGGTGCTGAACAGCCTGATGTGCATACGTCTGCCACCGGACCTGCAGCCAGCATGTTCATAACATGATATTCGCTCACTTCGTTACTGTCAATATTAATACAGCATGTCATATTTCGTCATAATTGACCTGTGCAGAAAGGCAGCAATTCAGGCTGTGCTGAAATCGTTTTAACTTGATACGGGAGATCATCTTGTGTATATTATATATGCAGGCTATCGCAATCGCAAAAATATGTTGACACTTACGGGGTATGCTATAGTTTGACGGACAGATCGCGCGGTGGAGCAGTTGGTAGCTCGTTGGGCTCATAACCCAAAGGTCGCAGGTTCAAATCCTGCCCGCGCTAATCAATGGCGAGGTAGCTCAGCTGGTTAGAGCACGCGGCTCATACCCGCGGCGTAGAGGGTTCGAATCCCTCCCTCGCTAATCATTTTTGCCGCCGCGTATGGAAAGCATAATAACGTTCCTGGTAACCCACAAGATCATCCTCATCATCGCGGTGATAATCAGCATCGTGATCGTTCTCTCCGTCGTGAAAAAACTCGTCAAGGTCGCCGTGTTCTTCCTGGCGCTCCTGGTGCTCTACGCTGCCTACCTGGTCTACACGGGGCAGAAAGTTCCCCGCACGAAACAGGAAGCGATACAGCACATGAATGGAAAGCTTGATGAGATAAAGTCAGGCAGGCAGAAAAACACAAGGGGCGGCCGATAGGCAGCTACTCCTCGTCGGTTTCTTTCTCGTAAATTATAAAATCCTTGCTGTCGATGAGCTTGTTGTCCTTTTCGAGCTCCGTTATAACGATCCGGTATTGCCCGGGCTCCAGGTCCTTGATGGTTCCATAAACGACCTTGTTGAAGTTGTCGATCCTGGCAGACCTGGTGAAGACTTCCACCCATACCAGCTCCTTCTTCTGGTACACGATGCCGATGACGCGCTCACCGTATTTCTTTTTGAACACGAAGGCCCAGCCGACGGGTTCGTCCGAGGCGAACTCCGGCGTCCCTTCAAACTTATGGTAGGTGTCCTGGCCGAATTTCTTGAACCCGAAGGTACCCTCCATGGAGCAGGAAACCGCCCCGAGGACGACGGCCAGGAAAACGGCCATGCGGGCGAGCCGGCGTATCTTCATAATCAACATCCTGTATAGATTATTCCACCTTGTACTGGTCCTTGTCAAGCTCGATGGTCCCCCTGCCGTCCCGCCTCATCCGGGGGCCGTCTTCGCGGACATTCCGCCGCGCCTGCTCCTCAGCCTTGGCGCGCTCGACGTTTACGGCCCTTCCGATCCCGACCAGGAACCGCACCAGGCTTACGAGCGCGTATATGATTATCGCGATAAAGATGATTTTCAGCAACTGTGCAAACATCAAGCATAACTCCAGAAAGTCGTTCCTTCACTGCGGGGGCCATTCGAAACCTACCGCGAAATTATGTCAAGCAGCTCTTTCACGGCCCCCGGGAGCCCCACGAATATGGAGCGCGCGATAATGGAATGTCCGATATTCAGCTCGTCGAGGCCCCGCGCCGCCAGGACGGGCCCCAGGTTGTAGCGGTTCAGGCCGTGCCCGGCGTTGACGCCGATGCCGATTTCGACTGCATATTCCGCGGCGCGGTAGATGCGCTCAAGCTCGCCCTTCACGTCGGCCGGCATCTCCCGGTACAGGTCCCCGCCGAAGGCGTCCGCCGCGACGCAATAGGCCCCGGTATGGATCTCGATATAATCGGCGCCGGTCTCCTTCGAACGGTACACGACGTCCTCTTCCGGCTCGACGAAGAGGGAGACGATGATGCCAGCATCGTGGAATTTTTTGACCGCGGTTTTTATCCGCTCGAAGCTCCCGGCCACGTCAAGGCCGCCTTCGGTGGTCACCTCTTCGCGCTTTTCCGGCACCAGGGTCACCTGGTGCGGCTTTACCCTGAGGGCGATGGCCGTGATCTCATCGGAGAGGGCCATTTCAAGGTTATACGTGCCCTTCACTATGTCCTTGAGGGCCACCACGTCCCGGTCCTGGATATGGCGCCGGTCCTCGCGCAGGTGCACGGTGATGCCGTGGGCGCCGCTTTCCTCGCAGAGCCGCGCCCCTTCCAGGGGGTCCGGGTATGAAGTCCCCCGGGCCTCGCGGACCGTCGCTATATGATCGATATTCACGCAGAGTTTAACCTTCCCCATGGTCTTCCGTGCCCTTACATGTTCTGTTTATGCGTTATCTTCACCATGACCTTTTTCGGCATGACCGAGATGATATCTGTCGCGTTCATGTTCTTTCCCGCCACCGCGACGGGCAGTTCTTTCACCACCGTGTCCTTCCGCTCTTTCGCCAGGAGGAACCTGGCGTTTACCTTCCCGGCGTCGACAAAGGCCTCGATGTCGCCGGGGGCCACCGGCTGTTTTTCCGCAAGGCGGATATACACCTCGACCTCCCGGTCTTTTACTTCATAATCGTACTCCCGGGGGACGTTCTTAACGACCACCGGCACCGTGATCACCTCCAGGTCCTTCAGGTCGGTGACCAGTACCCTGACGGTGAAGTTCTTTTCGCTGAACGAGATGTCCTTGTACTTTTCGGCATCCAGCCCCACCTGCCGCTTCATCTCCCCGGTCTCGTTTTCCACCGATACCTCTTCGGTTTCTATCGAATCGATATCATTGATGACCGACCGCGGTCCGGATATCATGACCTGCTCGGGCACCACCTGTTTGTCTATGATTATCTTCCCCTTGCCGACCTCGCCGGTGATGAGGGGGACGACCCTGACCCACCGGTATTCCTTCTTCTCGACGGTCAGGGTCACCTCGCGGTCGACGAGCGATATGGAGATGTCCTCGGGGACCTCCTGCTTCTCCACCTGCACGGGATAGTCCCGGGGCCCGCCAAGGCTGGCTTTCTCGAGATCGACGGTGGCCCGTATGTTCTTGATATTGACGCTTTTCAGCTCCTCCTTCTTCCCCTCGAGGATGACCACCGCCGACCTGCCGGAAAGGCCAGACACGGCCATGTTCGCCGGGAGGTTCTTGATGGCGAGGGGGACCTTGTAGCGGAGTTTTTCCGTCTTGCCGCTGATGATGAAGGCCCACAGGATCACCGCCAGGAGAAGGCACACGCCCTTTGCCAGGAAGTCCCGCTCCCGAACGACAAACATGATTCTTTCTTTTATAACTTTCATAAAATCACTCCGCGCCCTTCCGTGTCGGCACGCGGAAGCGTTCCTCGTACGCCGTTTTCGGGTTCATGAAGAAGAGGATCATGTTCTTCAGGTCCTGCGCACGTACCCGGGAGAAGAGCCTGCCGTTGACCATGATGCAGATGCTGCCGGTCTCCTCTGAAGTGAGGAGCACCAGGGCGTCCGACTCCTCGGCAATGCCCAGGGCGGCCCGGTGGCGGGCGCCGTGCTGCTTCTTCAGCTGCTTCGAATCGCTCAGCGGGAGGTAGCAGGCCGCGGCCGTTATCCGCCCCTCCTGTATGATGATGGCCCCGTCATGAAGCGGCGTCAGCGGAAAAAAAACGGTGCGGATGAATTCCTCCGATATGTCCGCGTTGACCAGGACGCCGGTTTCGGCATAGCTCCTGAGGCCCGTGTTCCGCTCGATGACGATGAGGGAGCCGATCTTTTCCTCCGACATCGACACCACGGCGTTGACCAGCTCGTCCAGGGGGAAGGGCTCCTTCCCCGCCTCGGTGGCAAGCCAGTTCCGCTGGCCGAACTGCGTGATGAGGCGCCGCAGCTCCGGCTGGAACAGGATGATGACCGCGATCACCACCGACGAGGCAATGTTCGTGATGAGCCAGTCCAGGGTGTCGAAGTGGAGGAACTTGGCCAGTATCGCCACGATGATGATGATCATGACTCCCTTGAGGAGCTGGATGGCGCGGGTGTTGGCCAGGAAGCGGTACACCAGGTAGAAGATGAACGCCACCAGGACGATATCGATCACGTTCCGGAAATATTCCCAGAATATCCTGAGATACTGTGTCACGCTGTTTGCCAATTCTATCATTGCGCTACGATATCCTCTTCAGCATTTCGATGGCTTCAAGGGCCAGCCGGTGCTCTTTCACGTCATGGACCCTGATGATGTCCGCCCCGTTCAGCACCGATGCCGCGTTCAGGGCGATGGTCGCCGGCAGGCGGTCCTCGTCGCCCCGGTAGAGCTTCCCGATGAGGGACTTGCGCGACAGCCCCACGAGGACCGGAAAGCCGAGCTTCCTGAACTCATGGAGATTCTTTATTATCCGGTAATTATCCTCAAGCGTTTTTCCGAAACCGATGCCCGGATCAACGATAATTTTTTCCCGGCCGACGCCGCGCGCGACGGCCTTCTCCGCCGCCGCGGCCAGAAAGCCGCCTATCTCCCCGACAAGGTCGCCGTAGCGCGGATCGCGCTGCATCGTCTCCGGCGTGCCCTGGATGTGCATCAGGACCAGGGAGGCGCCGGATTCCGCCGCGACCGCGGCCATGTCGTCGTCAAAGGAGAGGCCGCTGATGTCGTTTATGATGGAAGCCCCGGCCCCGAGGGCCGCACGGGCCACCGCGGACTTGGTCGTGTCGACCGAAATCGGGACGCCGATGCCGGCGGCGATCCTCTCGATGACGGGGCACACCCGGTCGATCTCCTCCCATGCCGATACCGGCTTCGCGCCGGGACGGCTCGATTCGCCGCCGACATCGATGATGTCCGCTCCCTCGTCGCGCAGGAGGAAGGCCCGCTCGGCCGCCCGGCCGGCGTCGGCGTATCTGCCGCCGTCGTAAAATGAATCGGGCGTGACGTTCACTATGCCCATTATCCTTGCGCGGTCCATGGCGCCTCAGAACATGACCGTGGCGGAAGCGATATGGTTGAAGCCCTTGGTGACCGTGTCCATGGTGAAGGCGTAGGAGACGTCAAACCGCACCACGTGGAAGGTCAGGCCCGCGGAAAAAACGAGGTCCTTCAGGCCTATGTGGATCGACGCCCATTTCATGATGTCATACTGGGCCCCGACGCTGTAGCCGAAGGTCTTCACGTCAAGCTTCTTGTAGCCGCTCACCGCCAGGGTGAAGTTCCGGTTGGTTATGACGGCAATGCCCAGCTTCAGGGTCGGATAGGCGAAGGCGTATGACTGGTCGATGCCCGCCCTCTTCACCATGGGGTACATGCCGGTGCCCAGGTCCTGCACCATAAGGCCGATCTTGAGGAAGGGAAGGAGATAGACCTGGGTGCCGATATCGGTGCCGCACCCCAGGTAATAATCGTTCCCGATCTTCTCGTACAGCGCCTTGACGCTGAAACCCAGGGACGTGACACCCAGGGAAACCCCGTAGGAAATGTAGCCGGCGGTGGCCAGGTAGTCAAGGGTGCCGGTCCTCACGCCGTTATAATCCATCCGGCCCACGCCCCCGGAAAACATGGTATAGGAGCCAATGCCGAGGACCCCCGCGGGGAGGTTGATGGCCATGCCGAAAAAGGCGGTGCTGGCCCCGTAGGTCAGCATTGACCCGCTGGCGGCCACCTGCACCGAGAACCGCTTCTCCTCCTCGGAGAACCGTATCAGATCCGCTTCGTTAATATCATCGACCCTGCCTTTCTCGGCCTTCTCCTTTATCTCCTTTTCCGTCAGGATCTGGGCATGGCGCAGTTCGGTCAGGCCCGCCGGGTTCCAGTAGATGGAGTATACGTCGTCTGCGGTGACCTCCCCGTTCCTGCCCATGGCGACGTACTTTCCGCCGACGAAGCCGCCCCGGGTGAAGGTCCCCCTGCTCCTCCCGTTCGCCAGGACCTTCACGGTCCTGGTGCCGTGGAGGCCGCTTCGCACGTCCTCCGACTCCACCTTGATGATATACATGCCGGGCTCAACCCGGTTGCCGCCGCGGTCCCTGCCGTTCCAGATCGCGGGGTAGCCGGGGAACATGCCCGAGTTGACCTCCTCTCCTTCCGGGGTGTACACCTTCACCTTCACCTTGTTGAACAGGGCCCCGCCGGGATAGCCCATGGCCTCCAGCGCCAGGGCCTGCAGGTCGGTCACCTGCACGATGCCGCTCCCCGGATAAAAGGGCACCGGCCACACGATGATCCCGCCGGTGTTGTAGGCGCGCGCCGCCGTCGCGGACAGCACCATGCAGCAGACTCCCAGAAGTGATATAATAACGCGTTTCATGACAGCATGTCACAGGCCCGAAGTTTTTGATTTAGAATACAGGGAGGTGATACCCCGATTTCCCCTCGCGGTCAAGAATTATTTATCATCACCGCTCGTCATCGGCGGGAACGTCATTACCGGCCATGGTTCCGAACTGTTCATGGGCACGGGACACCGCTTCGGCAATTGCCGTGTCCCGCGCCGGCTCCGTCATGCCGGCGTTCCCCGTGCCGCATTCAAAATACACAACAAATTCGATGTTCCCCTTGGGGCCCGTCACCGGCGAAGGGGCGATCCCCTTCATGATCATCCCCTTTTCCTCCAGGGCCGCCACAACGCGCGAAAGGATCTCAACATGGATCTCCTTCCTGCGGACCACGCCTTTTTTATGCTCTCCCGGTTCCGCCTCGAACTGGGGCTTCACCAGTATGACCCCCTCGACCGGGGCGAAGATGTCCCGGATGGTGTCAAAGACCTTTATGATGGAGATGAAGGACAGGTCCGCGGTCACAAAATCGACCCGCCCGCTGAACTGTTCCCGTGTCAGGCTCCGGGCGTTGGTCTTTTCCATGACCGTGACGCGGGGATCTTTCCTCAGGGAGTAGTCGAGCTGGCCGTAACCCACGTCAACGGCGAACACCTTCGCGGCGCCCTCCTTCAGCATGCAGTCGGTGAACCCGCCGGTGGAGGCGCCGAGGTCGACGGCGGTCTTTCCCCTGAGGGAGATGCCGAACCGGTCCAGGGCATACTTGAGCTTCTGCCCCCCGCGGCTCACGTAAAGACCGCCGGGCCTTTCCACGGTGACGCGCTCCGTTCCGGCCACCTGCCTCGCCGGGTCCGTGACGGTTTCGCCGTCCACCTTCACCCACCCGGCCATGATCTCGCGCTTCGACTTTTCCCGCGACGGTGACAGTCCGCTCCGGGCAAGGAAGATGTCAAGGCGTGTTTTTTTCATGGGGACCCGCTCACATGAAAGGTGTTCCAATTACACATCGATGTCAAATGAAAAACTCTTTAGTGACCCAATTGAAGTCGCCTTCTTAAATAAAAAGAATTCAATTAATAATGCACCCCGGGCTGTAAATACCGGATGTTTCAAGACGCGACGACACAGTTTCAATCGAAACACGGCACATGATCCATGAAAAGCGTTACGTCTATCATGCTGATACAAGTTCATGGTCAAAAAAACAATACAGCACCGACCAGGACCGCCGGCGGATGGGAACCCTCGGCCGGCCGCGCTGCTGATCCTGTTCAAGACCTATTTCGACTACCGGGCGCACAGGGTAGAGCACGGGTTTAACAATCAGCCTGAAGAATGAAGGGACGGCTTCACCTGCTCCTCAGCGACCTTCGAATGCCCTGAATGACCCGTGTAACGACAAACCAGACGCCCCAGAGAAAGAAGAAGCTGATAAAGAGAAGCACAAGGACCGAAGTAAAAACCGGGAATAGCCGCGGCAGGAACAACTGTGGTATAATGACGCAGGCGCCGAATGCCGCGATGACGGCCAGGACGGCGGGCAGTCCCCTGCTTTTCGCTTTATGCTTCGCCACCGCGGCTCGGCACAGGTTAAAGGCCGGTACGCCGAGGAGGAGCGCCGCGATCATCACGTAGACGGGGAAGCCGGCGGCATCAGGGAGATATTCAAGGCAGGCCCGGGCTGACGGATGCGTCAGGGCAAGGGTAAGGACGGCCCCCAGGACGATGTAGGCGGCGAGAGCCTTCAGGATAAAGATGTATCCGGACCATTCCCTGTCGCTGAAAAGGAATCGCCTCAACCCGCGGCCCGTCACGACCTAACCTTCCCTCTTCCCGATATGGAACGTGTATATGGCGGACATGGTGATGCCGAAAAAGTGATCGTATTTCCCGTCAATGATGTTCATGGCCACGTCGTTAAAGAAAATATTGTTGTTCCGCTGACGGTTGAACAGGATCTGATACCTGCCGCCGAGCGAAATCGTTGTGCTGATTTTTTCGATATGATAAGCGAAAGAAAGCGCAGCGCTGCCACCGTATGAAAAATATCTTCCTTTCCTGAGCCACACCGGCAGGAGCTCGACAGCATCGGAGATAGTGTAGGATTTCCTGTAGTTAATGTTTATTTTTTCAACGGACCAGAGAGCGAGGCCTGAAACGTTCGTCATGAGGTAAAAACTGGCGCCCAGTGGAATGGTAATGCCCAGCCCGAGGCCCCCGCCGTAGGCTTTCACGTCATCAGTAAGGACCCTGTGTATAATCATGAGGTTCCCGAGATAAAGGAGATCATCGAGACGCTCCTCGTACCGGTATCCCTGGGCCTTGAAGCCGGCAAAGATCTTCACCATCCGGTGCACGGCGCACGCGATAGACGTATCGCTGTCCCACTTGAGGATGTCCCGGGAATATTTTTTATACGAAAGGGAGGCCATCATTTCTCCCAGGACCGTCAGCATCATGCTGTTCGCCATTCCCTGTGAATAGGCCTTGAACCTTCCCATGGCGAACACCGATTGGATCGACCATCTGTCCAGGAACCCGATCGACACGACCGGCCCCGCCATGGCATTCGATGGCATAGTGAAATCCCGGGAATTCTCCCTGAATACCGTCGGTTCTCCGGCGAGAACGAAGGATGTCGTCTTTGCGTCCGACCAGGCAGGCTTCCACCAGGCGTACCAGGCGGTGCCGCCGATACTCAGGTCAACCGACGCGAAGGATGCGGTTGACTTCAGAACAACCATGATGACCGGAAAAATAAAATATTTTTTCATGTGACCATAGTCCTCCAGCACAGTTTCAGTGACGCTGCGGTCTCACAAGGGGCTGATGCAACCCCTCTCTTTATCATATTATTATTTCCACAAATGTCAATACAATAATTTCAATGGTCCACTCTATGTACCGCGCCAGGGAGGGGGATATGAAGAGATAATTATATAATTGACAGAAAGCGCCGACCGGGCTACATGATGGCCGTACCAGGCTCATCCGACGCCCTTGAACCGGAGCATTGACATGGACATTCGTTTTGAAAAGCTTGAAGAGGCCCACGGGGTCCCGGTCATAGACATATTCAACCATTACAATGAAAACAGCCATGCCGTCATACTCTTTCATTCATGAAAAGGACCCACCATGCTTCATGAATCATACGTGAGCCAGAAGGAAGAAAACGTGTTCAGGCGCTGGTTCCAGGACGATTACTTCGACCTGATCGTCTGGTACGATCTTGACACCAAAACGATAACGGGCTTCCAGCTCTGCTACGACAAGAACAGGAACGAGCATGCCTTTACCTGGCACCGGGACTCCGGCTTCAGCCATAACAGGATCGACAACTCGCGGTCCCCGCAGAGCTACGCGGGCACGCCGATCCTCGTCGACGACGGGATATTTCCCTACAACATGGTCATGAGCAAATTCGTGGAAAGCTCCGGCGGCATTGACGCCGCCATCAGGGACCTGGTGATGGAAAAGCTGAACGAGTACTCCCGGTCATAGCCCCGGCAGCCGCATCCGCCTGCAGCTTTCTTATCGTTACTTCATCATCGTTAACAATCGCTTCGCCAGGAACTCGGGGTCAATGCCGTACTTTTTAAAAAGCTCGGCGTTTCTGCCGTGAGTGATGAATTCATCGGGAAATCCGGCGCAGAAGAGTATCTTCTTCCGGTTGGCGGCCTTGACCGATGCGAGAAGATACTCGCCGGCTCCCCCGGCGATCATGCCGTTTTCCAGGGTGATGGCGTACCGCACGCCGGACAGGACCCGGTCGACGCCCCTGACATCAAGGGGCTTGATGGTGAGAAGATTGACCACCGCGGTGCCGACACCGCGCTTCGCCAGCAGGTCGCGCACCCTGCGGGCCACAGGCACCATGTCGCCGAAGGTGAAGATGGCAAGGTCCCTGCCGGTGGTCAGCTTCTTGATTTTGCCGGGGACGAAGACCTTCCCCTCATCGTATGAAAATTCGCACCGGTCGATCCCGCCGCGGGGATACCGGATCGCCACGGGGCCGCTGTCGTGCCGCGCGGCGAAGTATATCATGTCCCGCAGTTCCTCGCCGCTGGACGGCGCGAGGATCATGAAATTCGGAATGTTCTTGATGATGCCGATGTCGAAGAGGCCCTGGTGCGTTTCGCCGTCCTGGCCCACGGCGCCGGCGCGGTCCACGAGGATCCTCACCGGGAGGTTCATGATGCCGATGTCGTGGATGAGCTGGTCCACGGCACGCTGGAGGAACGTCGAATAGATCGACACGAAGGGCCTCACCCCGCTTGCGGTCAGGGCCCCGGCGAAGGTGACCGCGTGCTGCTCGGCGATGCCGACGTCAAAGAAGCGGTCGGGCCACTTCTTCTCGAATTCGTACAGGCCGGTGCCCAGCTTCATGGCCGCCGTGATGGCGACGATTTTCCTGTCCTTCCTGGCGATGTGGGCCAGGGTCTTGCCTGCGATCTCCGAATAGGAGAGCCTGCCGTCGCCCCGGGCGATGCCGGTGGCCCGGTCGAAGGGGCCGATGCCGTGGTAACGGGCGGGATTCATCTCCGCCGGGAGGTATCCCTTGCCCTTTTTGGTGAGCACATGGATGATCTTGGGCCCGTAATGGATGGCCTTGACCCTTTCCATGATGTGTATGAGCTGCTGGATGTTATGGCCGTCGATGGGCCCGAAATAGCGGACCCCCATGTCCTCGAAGAACTGGCCCGGTATGATCATTTTCTTAAAACTTTCTATGGAGCGGTAAATGAAATTGAAGAGCGGCCCGCCGACCCGCGGGATCCTCTTGACCAGGTCCATCGACTTTCGGCGTATGCGGTTGTAGGTCGAGCCCGATATGATGCGCGTGAGGTACTTCGAAAGGGCCCCCACGTTTTCGTTGATCGAATGCTCGTTGTCGTTGAGTATGATGATGAGGTCCCGTTCCAGGTGGCCGATCTGGTTGATCGCCTCGAAGGCCATGCCCCCGGTGAGGGAACCGTCGCCGATCACCGCGATCACATTGTTATTTTTCCCCGTCATGTCCCTTCCTATGGCGGAGCCGCAGGCAAGGGTAAGGCTCGTGCTGCTGTGGCCGGTATCGAAGGAGTCGAACGCCGATTCGTGCATCTTGGGGAACCCGGATATGCCGCCGAACTGCCTGATAGTGCGGAACGCTTCACGGCGGCCGGTCAGGATCTTGTGGGCGTAGCTCTGGTGGCCGACGTCCCAGATTATTTTGTCCGAGGGAGTGTTAAAAACATAATGGAGCGCGATGGTGAGCTCCACGACGCCGAGGGAGGAGGCAAGGTGTCCCCCGTTCTTCGAAATCACATCAAGGATGTATTCCCGCACCTCTCCGGCCAGGCCTTCAAGCTCGGAAACTTTCAGTTTCCTCAGGTCCTTGACGCTGTTGATCTTTTCAAGTAACATTATGCTAGACCCAGTCGGGCGCCCCTTTCATCTTACCCCCTAAATCCCCCAACGGGGGACTTTTCTTTTTACCATTATTCAAGAACCGCGCATGCCAGGCTGAAGCCACCTCAGGGGGGGCCGGGGGGTGTTCCAGCAGTGAATCCTTACGCAATGACCCGCGTGACCTTTTCCGTTTTTCCGGCCTTTGTTATTTCAAACACAACGGCATTGATTTTGCAATTCTTTTCCGCGACCTCGAACTTGACCCTCGTGAAGGTCAGGAACCGCTTCACCGAGTTCTCCTTGTTTATGCCGATGACCGAGTCAAAGGAGCCGGTCATGCCGATGTCGGTTATATAGCCGGTCCCGCCGGGAAGGATGTCCTCGTCGGCGGTCATGACGTGGGTATGGGTGCCGAACACAGCTGAAGCCCTGCCGTCCACGTGCCAGCCGAAGGCCTTCTTTTCGGAGGTGGCCTCGGCGTGGAGATCGACGATGATGATGGGGGCCTTATCCTTTACTTCCTTATAGATCGCATCGAACTTCTGGAAGGGGCAGTCGATCGGCTCCATGAAGAGCCGTCCCTGCAGGTTGATGATGCACACGCTGAAGCCCTTCCGCTCGATGATGTGCCAGCCGTGCCCCCGCACCCCCGCCGGATAATTGGCGGGCCTGAGCAGGGCCTGCTCGGAGTCGATGATCTTCATGACTTCCTGGTTGTCCCAGATGTGGTTCCCGGTGGTGATGCAGTCCACGCCGGCGGAAAGGAACTCCTGCACGATGTCCGGCGTGATCGACTTGCCCCCGGCGGCGTTCTCACCGTTGACGATGACCATGCCGATCCGGTGGGTATCGATGATCCCCTGGAGCTTGTCCTTCAGGACCTGTCGCCCGGGGCGTCCCACGACGTCGCCGATGGCGAGAATTTTTATGGTGTCGCTCATTGTGTTATCGCTTCACATCATCATGCGGCGGTTAAAACCGCCTATTTCCGACGGTTGAAACCGTCGCTTAATCACGCATCGGCTAAAACCGATGCTTATCAGAACAATATTTTGTTATTGGCGGCGGTTAAAACCGCCACCAATATTATTTCGCGTATTCTATGATCCGGGTCTCCCGGATGACCGTCACCTTCACGATGCCGGGATACTTCAGCTCCGACTCTATCTTGGTCGCCACCTCGCGGGCGATGCCCTCGGCCTTCTCGTCGCTGACGATGGAATTGTCGACGATGACGCGGAGCTCGCGGCCGGCCTGTATGGCGTAGCACTTCTCAACGCCCTTGAATCCCAGGGCTATCTGCTCGAGGTTGTCCAGGCGCTTCAGGTACGTTTCGAGGGACTCCTTGCGGGCGCCGGGCCGGGACGCCGATATGGCGTCGGCCACCTGCACCAGCACGGCCTCAAAGGACTCGGGCTCGCGGTCATTGTGGTGCGACGCGATGGCGTTCACGCACTTGTCGCTCTCGCCGAACTTCTTGGCCAGCTCGGCGCCGACGATGGCATGGGCGCCCTCGCCCTCCACAACGCTCCCCTTGCCGATGTCATGGAGCAACCCGGAACGCTTGGCCAGCTGCACGTCAAGCTTGAGCTCGCCGGCCATGATGCCGGCCATGTTGGCCACCTCGAGACTGTGGGACAGTACGTTCTGCCCGTAGCTTGAACGGTACTTCAGCTTGCCCAGGTTATAGAGGGCCTCCTTGGAAAGGCCCGTGATGCCGAGCTGGTAGGCCGCCTTTTCGCCCTCGTCGAGCATGTTTTCCTCGATCTCGGTGGTGACCTTCTCCACGACTTCCTCGATCCGGGCGGGATGGATCCTGCCGTTCTGGATCAGCCTTTCCAGCGAGAGGCGCGCTATCTCCCGGCGTACCGGGTCGAAGCCGGATATGACAACGACCTCGGGGGTATCGTCGATGATCATGTCCACGCCGGTCAGGTTCTCCAGGGTGCGGATGTTGCGGCCCTCGCGGCCGATGATCCGCCCCTTCATTTCATCGGACGGCAGCGACACCGTGGTGATGGTGCTCTCCGACGTGTAATCGGAGGCGTTGCGCTGGATCGCCGTGATGATGATCTCCTTCGCCTTTTTCTCCGCGGCGCGCTTCGCCTCCTCCTCGATTTTGTTGATGATCTTCGAGGCCTCGAAGCGCGTCTCGTTCTCCAGGTTCTTCAGGAGGACCTGCTTGGCCTCGTCGGATGTCATGCCGGCGACGCGCTCGAGTTCCTTCTTGTGGCGCTCGAACTCCTTGCGGAGCTCCTCCTCCTTCTCCATGTTTTCCTGTTCCTTAACCTTCAGCACCTTCTCCTGCTTGTCGATCTGGTCCAGGCGCTTGTCTATCGCCTCCTCTTTCTGCTGGAGGCGCTTCTCGATGTTCTGGAGTTCCTGCCGCCTGTCGCGGCCCTCCTTCTCCATGGCGTTCTTTTCCTTCAAGAGCTGGTCCTTGGCTTCAAGGAGCAGCTCCTTGCGCTTGTTCTCGGCGTCCTTGATGGCGTCCTGCACGATCCTCTGCGACTTGGCTTCGGCCGAGCTCAATTTTATCTTGCCCAGATACGCGCGGAAGGCATATCCCAGAACTCCAACGATCGGGATTGCAATTATCAGTAGTATCGTTACTATTGTCATGTAGATCCTCCGGTCCCCTGTGATGGTATCCTGCCCTCCCGGCCCCCCTGGCGGCCGTGAAAGTCCGGAACGCTGTTGAGGCCTCCGCGTGCATACGCGGGACCAAAACCGGTTTTCAAAATATCTTGCAGCAGGCTGGATGAGGCCCTGACTGGTCAGGACCGCAAGGAGGAGTATTTTTCCTGGATTCTACTTATGACGAACTGGGGGACCAGGCTGGTGAGATCACCGTTGTAGCTCGCTATTTCCTTGACCGCTTTCGATGATATGAAGGCGTATTCGCCCTTGGTCATGAGAAATATGGTTTCAATTTCGGGGGCAAGTTTGCTGTTGATGGAGGCATTGGTCATTTCGTATTCGAAATCCGTTATGTTCCTGACACCACGGATTATATAGTATATATCATTCGACCTGCAAAACTCTATTAATAAACCCTCAAAAGAAACGACTTCGACTGAGCTATCATCCTTGTAGTAGTTATTTATGATCTCTAACCTCTCGTCTATAGTGAAAAGAGGTTGTTTCTCGCGATTGATCGCTATTGCCACTACCAGTTTATCGCAAATCCCCCTGGACCTCTCGATAATATCAAGATGTCCGTTTGTTAAAGGGTCAAAGGATCCTGGATAAATCCCAACTCGCATATATAATCCAAATACTCCACAGCCATAGCTACTTTAACAGGTACTTAATTTCTGTCAAGACTTTATTATTATTGATTTCCATCTAAAATTAAACTGCTACCATATAATAAAGAATAAAGCTTTGAATATTGGGTAAGCATAACCTCAACCCCGATTGTTATCGGTTCTTGTTTTACTCTGACCCCGAAATTAATACCGATGGACAGTTATCGGCAACAATCCCCCATCCCGCTCCATTAAATGAACGAAACCGCCCCGATATACCTTTTTTTCCAGTACGGCTTGCCCATATCGGCATAGGAGACCTTTTTGCCGCTCCGGGGAGCGTGGATAAACCTCTTCCCTCCCATGTAAATTCCCACATGCGACAGCTTTTTACCCCGGGAGGTACTGAAAAAGACCAGGTCCCCCGGCTTTGCCTGCCGGAACCTGATACGCCGCCCCGCCTGGTACTGTCTCTGCACCGAGCGAGGAAGCAGGATACCGTTCTTCTCGTACACGTACATCACATAGCCCGAGCAGTCAAATCCCCGGGGCGATGCGCCGCCATGACGGTACTGCACCCCCAGGTACCGCTGCGCCGTCCTCACGATCCTGCCCCTCTCTCCATAGGCGTAAAACTGGCCGTGCCATGAATATCCGCACCCCGGCATGGAAGCCGCCGTGAGGAGCAACATGATAATCAAAATAATCCTGCGGTTCATACCGGTATGATTATCGGCACGTTACAGGGATATTTGAACGGGCAGAAACCTAAAAACCGTAAATTGAATGATTGCAAGACGGCTACTGGCGCGCCAGTTTATCAAATTCCTCACGGCTCAGGATGGTGAAGATCTTGTTGAGTTTTGCCTTGCCGAATATGCGGGAAATCGAGTCGTTGAGGTCAAAGAATATCAGCTTGATGTTGTTAGACATGGAATTATGGAGGAACTTGACAAAGGTGCCGATCGCCGAGGAGTCGACAAAGGTCATGTCGTGGCAGTCTATCGCTATTATTTCGGGCGACATGGCCGCCAGTTTGTTCCAGGTGTCCTCCACCTGGCGCATGTAGCCAAGGAAAAACTCCCCTTTAATCCGTATGATCTTTATTGCTCCCCGGTCATCTATCTCGATTGATACCACGTTATTCTCCTCTATCAGACGGATTCGGAAGTTAAATATTCATCCCGCCATTTCCCTCTTAATAAATCGGGCCAGCGACAACAAAATAGTTGACCTTTGCGACGATACATACAATACTAATACCATAGTGAACCAATAGTCAACAAAATATTGCCCTGTTTTAATATATATTGTTGGAAGGAAGGTGATCTTCAATCCGGAAAACAATATAATATTCTGTTCATCCGACAAATCTATTGACAGGCATGCCATAATTCTTTATCCAGATGAAAACATTTGAAAGGAAAATGCCATGAAATTCATCGATGGGGGCCTTGAACAGGTCAAAGGCTATACGTTTTCCGCCGTGGAATGCGGCATCAGGTACACCGGCAGGCTCGATTACTGCCTGATAGCCGCGGACGCGCCGTGCAATGCCGCCGGCGTTTTCACGACCAACAAGGTCAATGCCGCGCCGGTAAAATTATGCAGGGCGCGCATCAGCGGCCCCGTCAGGGCCATCCTGGTCAACGCGACCAACGCCAATGCCTGCACCGGGGACCAGGGGCTGCGCACGGCCGAGGCACTCACCGGCGACATAGCGGCACGCCTCGGGTCCGGGCCTGAATCGGTGCTGATGGCCTCCACGGGCATCATCGGCCGCCAGCTGCCGCTGGAGAAGATGATGGCCGCCCATCCGGCCCTGGTCGCGGGCCTCAGCCGCGACGCGGGGCGCGTCATACCCCGCGCGATCATGACCACCGACACCGTCCCCAAGGAGACATGCGTCTCTTTCACGACCTCGGCCGGGGAATTCCGCGTGGCGGGCACCGCCAAGGGCGCCGGCATGATAGCCCCCAACATGGCGACGCTCCTCTGTTTCATCATAACGGACGCGCCGGTGGCGGCCGCGGACCTCACCGCGATCTTCAAACGCTCCGTGGGCCCCACGCTGAACGCCATAAGCATCGACGGCGACATGTCCACCAACGACACCGCCATCATGCTGTCGCCCCGCTCCGTGAAGCCCCTCACCGGCGGGAGCGACCTGGCCGCCTTCGAAGACGCGCTCCGCGCCGTGCTGGGGCGCATCTCGGAAATGCTCATTGACGACGGCGAGGGAACGACCAAGCGCGTCAGGATCACCGTGAAGGACGCCGCCTCCGACGGCGACGCCCGGCTGATCGCCAAGGCGATAGCGGAGTCCCTCCTGGTGAAGACCGCCCTCTTCGGCAACGACCCGAACTGGGGCAGGATAGCCTGCGCTGCCGGCTACTCCGGCGCCGCCATTGACGAGACAAGGCTCTGCGTGTCCTTCGACGACATGCCCCTCCTGGTCAACGGGGCGCCGGTGGAATTCGACCGCGAGGGCCTGGTCGGCATCATGAAAAAGAACATCTTCGAGATATTCGTGGACATCGGCCTGGGGAAATCAGAGTGGTCCATGCTCACCACGGACATATCCTTCGACTATGTGAGGATCAACGCCGAGTACTCGACATGAAGGGACGGGCGCGGTGCGAAGGCCCTGTTGATATTAACAGCATAAAAACGAAAACGGCCGGTTTCCAAGGTAACCGGCCGTTTTTAAATACCAATCATTCCGCCTGGATTTAAAATCCCTCTGCGACCAGGGGTTTGCCAGTGATTATTTCTTCTTGATTATACAGACGCTCACCACCGTGCCGTTGGGACCGTACGGTTCCGGCTTCTTCGCAAACCATTTCTTGGCCCCATCATAATCGTACTTCTGCGGCCCGTCTTCCATACCCTGGAGAGTCATCGTCAGCGTTTTCCCCTCCAGTTTCCATGCGATCTTTCCCGAAACCTCGGTTTCGCTGCCGACTCTCCGGTAGGTCCCGGTTCCGCCCTCCGCGAAGGTAAAGGTCCATGCCGGGCTTTCCGTGTACCGTGAATCGCCGGGGTTGAGGAGGCAGTGCATCCCGTAGGTGCCGCTCGGGGCAGGGATGGCCGATTGGGGTTTTTCCTCAGAGGCCAGCTTTCCGTTTTTCCATAGACCCTTGACGACTTTTTTACCGGCATAGGTCATGGTGCCTTCGCCGTCCATCAGGTCGTTCTTCCACAGTCCGCTGTATTTGTCCCCGGACTTCCATGTCATGGTTCCCCGCCCTTCCCGTTTTCCATTGCTGAAAGAGCCTTCATATTTATCCCCGTTTTTCCATGTCATGGTCCCCATTTTATCCATCCGGCCGTTTGTCCACATGCCGGTGTACCTTGTGCCGTTGGCATAGGCCATGGTGCCGAAGGTGCTCATCGTATTGTTAAGGAAGGTACCTTCATACCTGTCGCCGTTGGGCCAGGTCATCACTCCGTTCCCCTGCATTTTTCCCCTTACCCACAGCCCCTTGTAAACGACCCCGTTCTTATAGGTCATGGTGCCCCTGCCTTCCATGGTGCCGTTTCTGAACTGGCCTTCATACCTGTCTCCGGTGGACCAGGTCATGGTGCCGGAACCGCTTTTACAATCTCCCTTAAGGCATTGCTGGGAAAAAGCCTCCCGCCCCGCAGCAACCAGCAGCAGGACGACGAGAATAGAAATCTTGTCCATACACACCTCTCCTTTATTGTTATCCACAGGATATTTCAATTCGTCTTTTTTTCAATCCTTTTACCGCCCCGATAACGCAGGACGGGCATAAAAAAAGCGACGATACCTATCGCCGTTTTTTAATGCATCACTGATTTTCCTGTTTTACCACTGGTCATCCTGTTTGCCGGCCCTGGGTTCCCGCACCGTCGCGGTGATATCATCGAAGTATACATATTCCCATGTGGCCGGTTTCTGTATCTCCCTGTTTCCGACGGTCCGGTACTGGATGTTCAGGATCTTCATTATCTTCTTCTGGTTCAGGAAGTCCTTTTCCTGGGCGACCTTGCCGGTCAGCGGGACCGTGAACTGTTTCCAGCCCACGAAATTGATCACCGGAACGACGACAAGCCTGTGGTTGTTTTTTTCCGTGTCCTGGAGTATGAAGGACACCTCTCCATGCGTTTTCCCGCCGTACACCCAGAACGATATCGATTTGCAGAACTTGTCGATGACAATATCTTTTGCCGGTTTTATGACAAAGGAGTCGTTGCCCCGCGTTTTCACCTTAAGGCCCAGGTATTTCTTTGAACTGGAGGTGGCCGGCAAATTGTCCCTGATCTGGATAGACGCGTCCTGGTCTGAAGACACCCGGAAGCTCACGTTCTTGTTCGTGTAGGGGGTCGTTTCAAAATCCTCCAGCACGATCTCCTGCCATGTCACCACGTTGCCCGCCGGTTTTTTTACCTCGGATTCCTTGCCCTTTTCCTGCGAGTACAGGGGCGCAACGAAAGCGAGCGCCGCGATCGCCACGATAATTTTCTTAAACATCAATGGGTCCTCCCGAATATTTTTTGCCTACGAAACATTGCTTCTCACCATGGTATATATGATAACAGGGGGACCGGAAGAGTCAATACATTCTTCAGCGGCCGGCCAAAAAGTTACCATGCCGATCACCGCCGTATAGAGCCATGCTTATTTTTTCATGACGCAACAGTACCCTTCCCGTTTCCGGCGGGCGCCCCCGTCAGTCATCGGTGCCGATCCCCGCCGGGGCGTCCTTCCCGCCCCGCTCCCCGCGGACCAGATGCCCCGGCCACCAGTTCCACCGGTCAAGCAGGACGAATATGGAAGGGACCAGGATGGTGCGCGTGATGAAGGTGTCCTGGAGAACGCCGACGGTGACGGCGAAGCTCAGCTGAACCAGGCCAAGGATGGAGGAGGACATCATGGCGGCGAAGGTACCGGCCATGATTATGCCGGCGGAGGTGATGATGCCGCCGGTATGGAGCACGGCCAGCCGCACGCCCTTTTTCGTTCCGTGGACGGCGACCTCCTCGCGCACCCGCCCCATCAGGAATATATTGTAGTCCATGCCCAGGGCCAGGAGGAGGACAAACATGAAAAACGGCACGAACCAGGCTATTTCCCTGCCCAGGACAACTTCAAAGACAAGCCGCATGATCCCCATGCAGGCGTTGTAGCTCAGCAGTATCGTCCCCAGGAGATAGACGGGCGCCACGATGCTCCGCAGCAGGAACACGAGAACGATCATGATGCCGCCGCAGACCAGGAGCCACATGAGCACCGTGTCGCGCTTCATCGCGTCGCGCAGGTCGGAGAGCACGGGGATGTTCCCCCCCACGTAAAACCTGTCCGGCAGGTCCATGTCCCGTATCCTCTTCACGGTTTCCACGGCCGCCGTGGAAAAGGGCTCATCCTTAAGCAGGAGCTGGTAGCGGACCGCGTCGCCCTTCAGGGTCGTGTAGGTATCGAGAAGCATCATCAGGGCGTCCCCGCCCGGGAGCCTGGCCAGCTCGACCGGCGCGTAGTATCCGCCGGGGCGGCCGGCGAATTTCGCGGAAAGGCCGCGCACCGAGGCCTGGAACGCGTTCAGGTCATTCAGGATCGGCGATAGGATATAGTTCATTTCCGCCGGGATGATCGGCGGCACGTACACGACCTCCGGGATCTTCTTCCCGGCTTCAGCGGCCAGAACGCGCAGGTTTTCGGAAAGCCTCGTTTTGTGATTCTCCAGCTCGACATACTGCAGCACCATGATGACGATCCTCGTCACCAGCGGCATTTTCTTATATTGAGCAAATCTTTCGTGCAGCCTATCGAGCGAAGAAACCGCGCCGGCGTATCCGTTCATTTCCTTGATTTGCGGAGCGACCCGGGCCAGTCCCGCGAAATAGAGCCGCAGCATCTCGAGCTTCGGTTCGACGAGGGCCGGGTCGGTGTCCTTTGAATTCTTGAGAATTACATCGATCTCCGCCAGCTGTGCCGGCACCCTGACCAGGCGGGCGGACGAATCATACTTCTCCTTCACCCGCTTCAGCGACGCCATCGCGCTGACATAGTCGGCGTCCGAGGCAAGGCCGGGAAACGACCCGGCCAGGCCGGAAAAATATTCATTCAGTATCGAGAACATGTCCCCGGCGCCGTAAATATATGCTTTCAGTTTCGGGGGATCCTTGACCGCCGCGCCGACCGCGTCCACCTGGCCCGCTATCATGGCCAGCTGGAAATCGACCCGGAGCACCCGGGACGTGAAGGCGTCGGCCTTCCCGGTGGGGCTGGTCAGGCTGCGCACGCCGGTCACGCCGGGGATCTTCCGCATTTTCTCCGTGGTCTTCGTTATCTTCGCGATGCCCTCCGGCGTGCGCGTATCCTTCACGCCGGTCACCAGCACGTCCACCGGGAGCATCTCCCCCACGCCGAACGTTTCGGCGAGGATATTGTAGCCGACCCGCGCCATGTTGTCCTTCGGCAGGTCCGCCAGCATGTCGAAGGTCTGCTTCTGGCCCTGGCCGAACACCGCGAGGGGGACCATGACCCCGAGGGCCAGCACCAGGGGGGCCCAGGGCATGCGCGTGATCCAGTCTCCCAGGCGGCCCCACACCGTCGCGTCATGGGCGTGCCTCGGCCTGCCGGGCCAGAAGGCGCGCCTGCCGATGATCGCCAGCATTGCGGGCGTGAGGGTCATCACCGCGCACAGGGCGATCACCAGGGCTATCGCCAGGCTCGGGCCGGTGCTGGAGAAGAGCTTCACGGAAACGAAGCTGAGGGCGATGTCGGCCACGATGAGCGTGCCCGCGCTGCTGGTGATCGTCTCGCCCACGCGCGTCATCGTGCTGACGGCCGCGTCAGGTCCGGCCATGCCGTCGGCCATGTATTCCTTGAACCTGCTGATGATGAAGAGGCAGTAATCGGTGCCGGCGCCGAAAAGGAGCACAACCATGAACAGGTCCGTCATGGATGAGATAACCAGGCCGTGCAGCGCGAGCAAAGCCACGATGCCCCGGGCTATCCCGTAGGCGACGCCGATGATGATCAGCGGCACGAAGGGGAGGATCGGCGAGCGGTAGATCAGCAGCAGGCATACGATGACGAGACCGATGGTGATGACGATGGTTTTTTCCGCGCTCTCGATGGTGCAGATCTTGTAGGCGTTGGTAATGGGCACGTCCCCGGTGACATGGCCCCTGTAGCCGGCGGGGACGTGCCGCATGTGTTCCATCAACCTGCCCATGGTCTTCTCAACGGCCTTGTCGTCCGGGGCGCCGTTTATTCCCACGAAGATGATGGCCACGCGTCCGTCCGCGCTTATCAGCCGTTCCGCGAGGTTGGGATCCGCGGGGGAAAGGATATTCTCCGAGATTTTCGGGTCCCGGAGAGACTGTATCCACCCGGTGAGATCCCTTATGGCGGCCGCACCTTCCGCGCTTCTCAAAGAACCTTTTACCGATTCAAGCACCAGGATTGCCGAATTGGAAAAAACCTCCCTGGGGAAATATTTCCTGATCATTTTCTGGGCCTGGATGCTGGGCTCCTTCGCGCTTAAATACGCCGACTGGTCCGATATGCTCAATTCCGACAGGTTGGGCGCCAGCAGCGTGGCCAGGGCGACCGCGGTGACCCAGAAGGCGATAACGAAATATCTGAACCGTACGGAATAATATCCTATCTTTTCAAACATGGTCCTTACCTTGATTTATTTTCCAGAAATCCGCGTCTTATCCCGCATCATTCCGCGGGACAGAGCGGCTCCGGGGCCTGACCGGGTCCCTGTTCAGAACGAGGCGCCCGCCAACAGGTTGATGCCGTAAAAAAATGTCATGCTTGGAGAGATAATATTTACTGGGGGTTGTATGGAAATAGAGATACTGGAGCCTTCCCCCTGCGGAAATGACGATATGGGCCGCCCTGATGTAATAGGTAAGTGCGATCGTTTCATTCCCGCCATAGGCAATGGAGATCCGGTCGCCCTCGTCCTCGCTTCCCTTCTGCATGCCGACAAGCACCACGCCGGAAAAATTCATCATCAGGTAGAAGTCGCCGGCAATGGGCAGCGTGCACCCGATGCCGACGCCCAGTCCGCCGGAATGGTGCTCAATATCTTCTGTCGATGGCACGCTTAGTGAAGTTGTTGTTTTATATTGATAGCCCTGGTACTTGGGCCCGAAGAAAATTTTGAAAAAACTATTAATTTGATAGCTGACAAGAAGATCGCAATCATATTTTTTAACGTCCATCTTCTTACTGTATGGAATAATATAGCCAAAGCCGCTCGCGGAAAAAACTGGCAGGAAATCATAGGCAACGAGATTCCCCTCAAATTCGCCATATAAAAAGTTTCCCGAGATCTGCCAGCGGTCTATTGTTATCGACAGGGACGGACCATACATGAAGGTGCCTTTAGGGAGGGAAAAATCCCCTTCGGAATACTTAGGCAACGTATATCGGTACTTTTTCCATACCGGCGCCCAGTTGGCGTAATAAGCAGTGAATGCGACCACACATTTCACCCGGCGATCCTCATTTTCCGCTCCGGCTGACTTGTCCAGCTCCTGCGAGTGTGAAATTCCGACATAGCCGAATAGAAATGCCGCAATGACACAAAGCACCGCTATCTTGTGAAGCATATTGTCTCCTTTACAATGTATTCCCAAATTTGGTCTGCATAGTATAATCCGGCAGAACAGACCCTCTACCGCTTGCTTATTGCATGTGCATACAGGCTTGGTGCCGGTCAGGATGATACATTATTCAGTTATTTTCAACACAAAAAGCATTAAAAGGACTAGTTGTAATCTGCATTAAACGCATATCCCGATCCATGGGATAACGCTATTCTCCGGCTACTCTACATCATTCCATCCTTACACCGTGTAAACAATTTCAGTTGACAATAACGCCGACAGCGGCTACAGTAAAAAAACCAGTGGACGCACCCATAATCAATGTATGATGCCCAAGCGAATTTTCATAACGGCCATTCTGGCCCTGGCGCTGTCAACGGCCGCTTCCGCCCAGGCGCGGAAGGAGAAGGTCCTTATATACAATATCTCCATAGCCTATGAAAAGAGCATCTTCGTCGAAGAGCGCCGGAAGCCCAGCGACGACCAGTTCGGTCATTTTTCCTACATCATCCCCCATACCATAACGCAGGACCTGAACACCGCGGGCAGGATACAGGCCGTGAAACTCGACGGCGAGATGCCGTTAAAGGACATCGGCAGCGACGCATTCTACGACGACATGAAGATGATCGGCGACCGGTACGGGGCCCAGTACATCATCGGCGGCCGGGCGACGGTCAGGGGAAGGAAGCTCTCCCTGGAGCTCGCCCTGGTCAACATCGGGACGCGGGACTTCATCGGCATATTCAAAGACAGCTTCGAGACCGGGGCGGAGCTGCGGACCACCATCAGCGACATATCGAAAACCATCGAGCAGAAGCTGGGCGTGTACCGGAAGGAGGCCAGGGAAGGCGGCAAAGGCCGCGGAGGCCGCGACCGGGGCGAACAGGGAGGCCGCGGAAGACAGCAGCCGATCGGACCGTCCCCGTTCCTGAAGGCATACCGGGCCCTGAGCGGCCTTTCCTTCGGCGTGAAGACGGGCCGGTTCTTCATCAAGGGCCCCTTCTCGAAGGTATACGAGGACTCGACCTACTACACGCCCTACCTCTCGTACGGCATACTGGCCTGGTTCGGCCTCACGGCGGAGGCTGACTACCTCGCCGCCGAGAACGGCACCATAAATGTCTTCCAACCCTCATCGCTGCAGATGTGGGGCATCACCCTCAATGCCGATTTCTCTTACCTGTTCTTCGAGCACTTCGGGGTGAGGTTCTCCGCCGGGTTCGGCGCCTCAACGGGGAAGATCACCATGAGCACATCTGACAATCCCCTTATCGGCCTGAGACCGGAGAAGAAGTCCACCGATCCCTACCTGAACATGGCAGCCTCGTTCAACCTCCAGTTCAAGCCGGTGGAGATCCATGTCGGCGGAGGATACAAATCGGCATTTTTCAGGGGCAAATCGCTTTCGCTCATCACCATCTTCTTCGGCATAGGGTTCCATCTGTAGCAGGCGGCATTTCCTTACGCGGGCCCAATTTATCGTTTTCCTTCATTAATTTCTTGACATAAAGAAGTTATATTTTACGCTTTACGTTACGATAATTAATCATTTCATTCATGACTTTTATCTGGTAATCGGGATCGTTCCCGATTTTGTTTTTTTTGGGGGGGTCTGAGTATCCTTCTATCCCCCCTAAATCCCCCGGAGGGGGACTTTATCATCAGGTGGTTCATCCACATCGACTGGATAGAAAGCCCCCCTGAGGGGGGTTTGGGGGGCTATACTCGGAAGCTATCTTGTTATGAATGATAGTAACTATTATACCGGGATATAATTATGGGCTCAGCAAAGTTGAAAAAAATCATGGCCGAAGACAAGAACAACCTGTTCCAGAATTACGGGGACAGGCAGAAGGTGTGCTTCGTCAGGGGCCAGAACAGCTACCTCTATGACCAGGACAACAAGAAGTACGTCGATTTCTTCTCCGGCATAGCCGTTTCCAGCCTGGGATACGGCAACAGGGCCCTCTCGAAGGCCCTGCACCGCCAGGTGGACAGCATTATCCACAGCTCCAACCATTTTTACAACAGGGAGCAGAACGAGGCCGGCAGGCTCCTGAACGAGGTGTCCTTCCCGGGGAAGACCCTTTTTGTCAACAGCGGGACCGAGGCCAGCGAGGCCGCCATCAAGCTCGCGCGCCGCTACGGCCTGAGCCAGGGGAAAGACCGGTACCATATCATAACCTTTGACAACTCGTTCCACGGAAGGACCTTCGGCGGCATGACCGCCACGGCCCAGAAAAAGATCCATGACGGCTTCGGGCCCCTGGTGCCCGGCTTCATCTACCTTCCGGGGAACGACATCAGGGCCTTTGAAAAGGAAATAAAGAAGAACCGGGGCGTCTGCGCGGTCATGATAGAGCTGATACAGGGAGAAGGCGGCATCCAGGTCGCAGACCGGGGCTACGTCAAGGAGCTCTTCCGCCTCTGCAACAAGAACGGCATCCTCACCATCGTGGACGAGGTGCAGACCGGCATCGGCAGGACCGGCACCATGTTCGCCTACCAGCAGTTCGGCGTCGTGCCGGACATCATCACCATGGCCAAGGGCCTGGCCGGCGGCATCCCGGTCGGCGCGATACACGCGAAGAACTTCCTGCCGGAATTCCTGCCGAAGGGAACCCACGGCAGCACCTTCGGCGGCAACCACCTCGCCTGCGCCGGGGTCGCGGCGGTGCTGAAGCAGGTGCGCGCCAAGGCCTTTCTTGACAACGTGAACGCCGTGGGCGCCTTTTTTTTCGACGCCCTGAACGGCCTGAAGAAGAAAGTGGACTTCATCACAGAAGTGCGCGGCATGGGCCTGCACATCGGCATCGAGCTTTCCATGGCCGGAGCGTCCCTGGTGCCCCGGGCCCTGGAAATGGGCCTGGTGATCAACTGCACCGCGGAAAGGGTCATCAGGATAATGCCGCCCCTGAACATCACCCTGAAGACGGCGCGGGAAGGGATGAAGATCCTTGAACGCCTATTCATTGAAGCGGGGGGAAAACAGTGAGAATACCGAAAGTCAAAACCAAAGACCTTATCACCGTGAGCGACCTCGACAGGGGCGAGATCATGGACATCTTCAACCTGACGGCCAACCTCAAGAAGGAGGCCGCCCGGGAACGGCACCCCGACTTTTTAATGAAGAAGTCGCTCGCCATGATATTCGAAAAAAGCTCAACCAGGACCAGGGTCTCCTTCGAGACCGGCGTCACCCAGCTCGGCGGGCACGCCCTGTTCCTCGACGGCAACGACATACAGATAAAGCGGGGAGAATCGATCGTGGACACGGCGAAGGTCCTTTCCCGGTACGTCGACGGCATCATGATTCGGACCTTCTCCCACGACAACGTCGTGGAGCTGGCCAAGAGCGCCACCGTGCCGGTCATCAACGGCCTCAGCGACGAGCACCATCCCTGCCAGGCCCTGGCGGATTTCTTCACCATCTACGAGCGTGAAGGCGGCTTCAAGGGAATACAGATGGCCTACATCGGAGACGGCAACAATGTCGCCAATTCCCTGATCCAGTGCGCCGCCATCCTGGGGGTGAACATGCACGTCGCATGCCCGAAGCAGTACGAGCCCGACCAGTACGTGGTGGACGACGCCCGGAAAGTCGCGGCCCGGGCCGGCTCCGAGGTCGTCATAACCAGGGACCCGGAAGCGGCGGTCAAGAACGCGAATTACATCTACACCGACGTGTGGATCAGCATGGGCGAGGAAAAAAAGGCCGCTGTCAAGAAAAAGGCCCTGGCGAAATACAAGATAACCAAAGAGCTGCTCAGCAAGGGACGCGCCGACTCAAAGGTGATGCACTGCCTCCCGGCCCATCGGGAGGAAGAGATCGAGGGAGACGTCCTTGATTCCGGCCGCTCCATCGTCTTCGACGAGGCTGAGAACAGGCTCCACGTGCAGAAGGCGGTGATGTGCGCCCTCATGGCCCGGAAGTAGCCCGCGGCCGTCCTGGAAGCCTCCTAAATCCCACTTCGACAGGCTTTCTTCGATTTCGCTCTGCACAGGCAGTGCGGCGTCCGGAGGACAGCTCCATCTTTATCAAGATTCAATGGCCGGAAGGCAAGCGGGAGAATTCCGTATTGCTGCTATTCCGTGCAGACACTCCTGAGGTGCGATGATGCTTTCAGCCTGCGTGCGGCGTCCCGGGCCGCGGCTGTCAGCGCCGGGGTCGCCGGAAGCTCGTAGCCGTTGTCGGGAACATACATTGCGTCGCCCGATTTACCGCAGAGGCTCACAATGACCGGGTGGTCCGGCAGGATGGGGTCGATGTCGCTGTCGGCCATGACGGAGAAGGTGATTGTTTCGTAACGCGGCCCGCGCAGGTTCTCGATCACCCTAGCCTGGTAGATATGGTTCACGTATCCGCCGAGGCGGCGCAGGGGCGAATTCTCCTTCACCCTGCCCCTCGTGATATGCACGATGGCCGAGTAATCCGTGGTGGCGATATTGGTTTTCACCAGGTCCGGGGAGATGTCAACGTCTTCCGTGGCATATTGTCTCATGACCGCCCTGTTCCCGACCCAGCCGCCGCAGGCGGGGATGAGGGTGAGGACAATGGCGACAACTATCGGGTATGGTTTAATGCGTATCATCATAATATTTAGTGTAATGTATAGTATGGAGATTCCACGTAATTATTAAAGCATAGATGCCATATAAAAAAGCCCCCTGCTCTGGAGAAACAGGGGGCGTGCCAGGCCATTTAAACAGTTATCACTTGAGCGGGAAACTGTGCGCGCCGTTTCCGGCCGTGTATTGATATCCCGCATTTGGCAGGTTCGGACCCGCATTAAACTGCAGGGGTTCAATCTTAGGATCGCATACCGATGTTCTGAAAGACGACCCGCCGTGCACTACCACGATAAGACCGGCGTTGGGGCCATGCTCGACCACGAAGGAGAATGACCCATAACTTGCATTGTAGTTGTTGTACAGGTTTGGACCCGGGGTGAAGGTCGTCGCATCATCCACCAGGGGATTGAAGAGCGTGGTAGTGGGAGTACCCGGCGAGGTGCCTGCATGAATGATCAGCCATTTCCCCCTGTGCAGGCCGGTCAATATGGGCACACTGCTCGCTCCATCTCCGGCTGAACCGGAAAGTGTTTTCCCGCCGAAATTATTGAATGAACCGCCGGAGTACAGATTGACCCCATTTGAGCCGCCGCCGAGAATCACCAACACCGAACCGTTGTATGGGCTGTCCAGAGCGTCTATCATGATCGAGTGCGCGCCGTACTGCGCGCCGCTGGTCAATGTATTGCCGATGGTCGTGAAACTGCCGTTGCCGGCATTGCCGAGCGGATCGAAAACCGTCAGCGTGGTGCTGAAACCGCCGTGAATAATCATCATCTGCCCGCCGCCTGAAGGAATCGGGAAAGAGAATGACCCGTTAGCGATACTGCTTAGAGTGTTATACGTCACCATTGAAGGGGAGAGAGTGCAACGTTTTGTTACCGTTCCGTTTGCGAGAAGAGTTATATAGTTTTTGTCATAATTTCCGCCAATGACCGGGAAGCTGTTGGCGCCTGGATTGGCATTCGTTCCAAAGCTGGATTGAGTCGTGAATGTTTTAGACGTCGGGTCAAAAATGGCCCATTGCGGATTAGCGCCGTAAATGAGCACGTGCCGATTCGACCCGTCCTGCATCTTGAAGCTGTGGCCGCCGGCATTGACTGTCAGCCCACCGGTGGGGTTGCCCGCAGAGAAGACGCCCGTCATCGGGTTATAGATCGCCGTATCGCTTGTGCCGCCGCCGCAAACCATCACCCGCGGCATCACGCCGATGCCCTGGAGGTTCACGACATAGGTCCCCGTGTCCGGATCGTCGGAAACAACGGTCATCTGGGCCCTGCGGACGCCGGGACCGGATGGAGTAAATTCCACGGTGGATCCTGTGCCGCTGCTGATAACCAGGGAGCTGCCGGCCGGCACCGACTCGGGCGCCGGCCAGGCGCCACTGCCGATAACAGCAAAATCAGCAGAGTCGGGGCCGCTTATGCTGACCACGGTCCCGCCGGAAATGTTCAGGATATCCGAACCGCCATTAAAAATATCAACATTCACTGATATGGGCGTATCAACAAGTTCAGCGCCGAAATTAAAGGTGCTCGCCGACGAGTATGGCAGGCCGTCAAGTTCTATGTCTATATCCGGCACCGGTGCCAGGCTCCCGGACCCCTTCAGGTTGACCACATAAGTCCCGGTATCCGGATCGTCGGAAAGGACCCTCAGCTGTGCGAAACGGAGCCCGTCCACAGGGGGAATAAAATCCATGGTAAAGGTGACGGACGTCCCGGCAGCTATGACCGTTCCGAGGCCGGGCGCCCCGGTCAGGTGTTCCCAATCCGGGAAATTGGTGCCGGTGAGATAAACCGGACCTCCAGAAGATGAAAGAGTCAGGTCCGCAGTACCCTTGTTGGCGATTTCCACCGCCACGGTCTTGGAGAGGGTCGTCAGCACCTGCCCGAAATCAAAGGTGCCGGTATTCGCCACTTCCAGGTTATTGATCTTCAGGCTGATGTCCTGCGTCGTGGCGGCAGTGCCCGTGCCGAGAAGGGTGACGACAAATGACCCCACGTCCGGATCGTCGGAGGTTATAACAAGCTGCGCTGACCTGACGAGCGCCTGTGTAGGCGCGAAAGATGCCATGAACGAGAAGCTGCCGCCCGCCGGGATAGTTATCGGTCCCTTAATGGCGCCGTTTACAAGGAATTCGCTCGGATTGACGCCGGTGAGCCAGATCGGCCCCGCATTGGGAAGGGTCAGGTTTGCCGATCCATTATTATACACATCCACCCTGGCGGTCTTGGTGGTCCCCGTGCTGACCGTGCCGAAATCAAATTCGCCTCCGGGATTTAGGCTAAGGCCATTGACCTTTACATTGATATCTGGCGTGTTCGAGGCAGAACCGTTGCCCTGGAGCGTGATAGTATATACGGGGGTATTCGGATCGTTTGACGTTATCGACATTAATGCGTCCCTGGGATTCACAACATCCGTGGGGGTGAAATTCAGAATGAACGTGGCCATGTCGCCCGGATTGATCGATATCGCCCCGGACTCAAGATCGGCCGTTGTGAATTCATTAAAGTTTGCTCCGGTGAAGGCTACCGGCGATATCGGGAGAATCAGGGTACCGGTGCCCGTATTGTAAATATCCACTGTGACAGCCTTGGTGGTCCCGGTCTCAACGGTCCCGAAGCTATACATACTGCTGGTCGGCTGGCTTGTGCCATTGATGCGTACATTCATTGCCGGATATGCGGTGTCCTTGGCCAGGGGATCGATTCCGGTCTGACTGGTATTTCCCGCACCGTCAGTATGTGTTATCGTCAATCTTCCAACTCCATCCGATAGTCCGCTTACATCAAGGGTCGTGGTGTACCACCCGCTGGAGCAGATCGGCCCCTGGGAGACCGACGAGCTTTCATCATCGATTACCGTGACAGTGACCATTTGCCCTTCCTCGGAGCATACTCCCGACACGGCATAGGCATTCTGGTTCGCATAGGTTATAGTACCCGGCACGGGGGACATCGTCAGGGTCGGTATCACCGTGTCCTTCACCACATTGGTGGAGATATTTTCCGTGTTGCCGGCTCCGTCGCTATGGTTTGCGGCCACGCTTACAGAGCCGCCATCTGAAATGCCGCTTACATCCATGTCATCGGTCGTGTACATGCCACCGGTGCAGACCGGCGAATTGGAGACCGATCCGCCGACGGTGACGTTCACCGCCCTTCCCTCCTCGGTACAGAAGCCGGATACCACATAGGCACCCGCGTTCGCCGCGTTTATCGGCCCAACCGACGAGAAGGATAGCGAAGGATTTAACGTATCCACCGTAACAGGGGTGCCCGGGCCGCCGGCGAAGTTGGTGTTGCCCGCAGCATCGAACGAAGTGCCGGAAGCTATACTGATTCTGACCGTGCCGTTGCCGCTGCAGCTGAACAGGGTTACTGTCGGCGTCGAGGTGGTGCCGTCGGCGACAGAAACGGCGCAGATTGCGTCGCCGGTGGTGGTCAGGCTCACACTGGGACTGGTCAGGTTTACCGTATCAGCGCCGCCATAGGTTATACCGAAATCTGCGCTGCCGGAATTATTAATTACAGCCGGTGAAGGCGCGCCGATGGCCACCGTCGGCGCTATCACGTCTTTCGCTACCGAGTCGGTCGCGGCAGACCCCGTGTTGCCGAGCGAATCCATCAGGACAACGCTCAATGTCAGGGTGCCGTCGCTCGGACCGGAGACATCGATGCCTGAAATGGTCTGATTGGCGTCGATGATCCCGACGCTGCCCGTGGCGTTGGTTCCGCCGCCGGAGCTGGAAATCGTGTAATTGCAGATAGTGCCTGTTTCGGCGCCGGTGAAGGTAAAAGAGAATCCGGCCACGTTGCCGCTGTTGATATATGCCGGATTAATGAATACTGAATAACCTGCCGGTGCGACCACGTCCTTATCCACCGTATCGGTCGCAGCTGTTCCCGCGTTACCGGCTGTATCCGTCAGAGTCACGCTCAACGTCAGGGTGCCGTCGTTTGGCCCGGAGGCATTTATCCCGGTAATGACCTCATTGGCTAAAGTAACTGTGCCGCTGCCGGTGGCGTTCGTGCCCCCGCCGGAGCTGGAAATCGTGTAGTTATAGGTTGCGCCCACTTCGGCGCCGGTGAATGCGAAGGAGATATTGGACACATTCAGGCTATTGACAGCTGACGGCCCAAAGCTCACGAAATAACCGGATGGCGCGGCCGCGTCTTTCGCCACCGTGTCTGTCGCCGCTATTCCGGTGTTCCCGCCCGTGTCGGTCAAGGTGACGCTCAATGTGAGGGTTCCGTCGTTCGGACCGGAAACATTGATACCCGAAATGTTCTCATTGGCCGCGGTTACCGTGCCGCTGCCGGTGGCGTTCGTACCGCCGCCGGAGCTGGAGATCGTATAGTTATAGGTTGCGCCAACCTCGGCGCCGGCGAACGTAAACGAGAACGCCGCCACGTTGCCGCTGTTGATCGCGGCCTGGTCGATGCTCACGCTATATCCCGAGGGCGGCAACGCGTCTTTCGAAACCGAGGAAGAGGCCTGGACAGCGTTATTTCCCGCTTCATCGCTGTGGTCGGCCGTTACGACCACCGTACCGTCAGGCTCGCCGCTGACGTCCATGGCCGTGGCGCTGAATGTCCCGCCCAGGCAGGGCGGTCCCACGTTCGGAGTTCCGTTGATGCTCACAATAACCATCCGCCCGCTGTCCGAACAGGTCCCGGTTACGTTATAACTTGATGCGTTTGCCGCGGTGATGGCCGGGGTCGATGTAAAAGATACCGTCGGCACGACTACATCTTTCACCACCGTGTCCGTCGCCGCTATTCCGGTATTGCCGCCCGTATCTGTCAGGGTGACGCTCAACGTCAGGGTGCCGTCATTCGGACCGGAGACGTTTATCCCGGTAATAATCTCATTGGCTAAAGTGACCATGCCGCTGCCGGTGGCGTTCGTGCCGCCCCCGGAGCTGGATATCGTATAGTTATAGGTTGCGCCCACTTCGGCGCCGGCGAACGTAAAGGAGAAGGCCCCCACATTGCCGTTGTTGATATATGGCTGATCGATGCTAACGTTATAGCCAGATGGGACGGCTGCGTCTTTCGCCACCGTGTCGGTCGCCGCCGCTCCCGCGTTCCCGGCCGCGTCGGTCAGGGTGACGCTCAGGGTCAGGGTGCCGTCATTCGGGCCGGAGACGTTAATTCCTGTAATAGTCTCATTGATTGCGGCGACCGTACCGCTGCCGGTGGCATTCGTGCCGCCGCCGGAGCTGGAGATCGTGTAGTTATAGGTTGCGCCCACTTCGGCGCCGGCGAACGTAAAGGAGAAGGCCCCCACGTTGCCGCTGTTGATCGCGGCCTGGTCGATGCTTACGCTATAACCGGAGGGTACGGCCACGTCTTTCGTGACCGTGTCGGTCACCGCCGCTCCCGCGTTCCCGGCCGCGTCGGTCAGGGTGACGCTCAGGGTCAGGGTGCCATCACCGAGGCCGGAAACATCGATGCCGGTAATCGTTTCCCCGGCCGCGGCGACCGTGCCGCTGCCGGTAACGGCTGTCCCGCCGCCGCTGCTCGTTATCGTGAAATCATAGGTCGTGCCGATTTCCGCACCGTTAAAAGTGAAGGAGCATGCGGCCTGGTTGGCGGTATTTATCATCGCCTGGTCAATGGCTGCCGTATAGCCAGCGGGAACGGTTCGATCAAAGGTCACGCCTGACCCGTCGGTCGTGGCGGTAACGTCCGCAACGGGGGCCCCGGCAAGGTTCATGATATTGGATATGACGAACGGCACGGTGCCTTCCGCGTCAACCGCGGTCATGGTGTAGGTCGCGGTCCACGACGTCGGGCCTCCCGTGACCGCTGCCGCGTTGCCGGCAATGGTCACGGTCGGCGTCTGGATCGCCACGTCCGCCGTGAATGACAGCGTTACCGTATCGCCCGGCCGCGCGAAGGATGTGTTTGCGTTGTTCGACGCAATCGTAACCGGCGAGATGGTCGGAAGCGCTATACCGGTGCCGGTGAGATTTATGGTATAGGTCCCGATGTCCGGGTCGTCCGACTGGACAGTAATGGTCGCTCTGCACTGGCCAAGGGAGGAAGGCGTGAAGGTCACGGTAAAGGTGTCGGTCGCGCCTGCCGCGATGGCTGTTCCGGCAGGGCCGCTTACGGTAAAATCAGACGCGTCAGCGCCTCCCGTCGCCACGGTGGGCGAACCGGTGAGTGCAAGGGACGACTGCCCCGAGTTCCCAATGGTGAAGGTTATCACAGATGAGGAAAATCCCAACGAAACGGAGCCGAAATCATAGCCGCTCCCGGACGCGTAATACGTTCCGCCGGTCTCAAGATAGATGTCCGGAACAGGAGTCGCTGACCCGGTACCGGTCAGGTTCAGGGTGTAAATTACTTCATTATCACTGTTCATAATGGTGATAACGCCATTGCGGGGGCCATCACCGCCGGGGGTAAAAATGACCGTAAAGGTTGCGGTTGCCCCGGGCGCCAGGTTCGTGATGCCGGGGTCCGTGACGGTGAAATCGGCGGCATTATCTCCGCCGACCGCCACGGGAGGGCTCGGGAATAATATGTTTTCATTCCCGGTATTCTGAATGGAAAAGGTTATCAGCTGGCTCGTGGACCCCGTGGTGACGGTGCCGAAATTATAGGTGCCGTTGGTCCGGTAATCCAGACCTCCGGCCTGGATAGTTATCGGCGACGTGGCGAACAAAAAGCCCATGCCGAATAGGGATGTTGCATCAGTGGAATTTGTTTCGAGGCTGTTCCTCGCGCACTGAACAAAGAATAATGATGAAAGAAGAATTATCAGTAATATTCCCGGTTTTCTTTTAATCATATATAGAACCGAAGCCTAATCCTTTCATGAAGGAACATCTAATTGTATAATGTATCCACAAACGGCATACAATTAGAAATTATATATTATACCTCATTATGTCAATTTTAATGTCACAATTAATATTCTAAAATAGTCAAAAAGAAGCCATATCTTGCAAAAATAAGGATATTATGTCACATAAAAGATAAAAAAATCGACCGGGGCTTATTTTTTTCTATTTCAGCCTCTCGATTTCCACCATGTGCCTGAAAAACTTCAGGTACCGTTCCGCGTTCTGGCAGGCGATCCTGCCCTGGGTCGTGTCCTTCTTATTGAATGGCCCCGTGGCGCTGTATTTTTCCTTTTTGCCGTCGTCATCCGTTGAATTTACCATGGCCATGATGAGGGAGCCGTTGTCAAAATAATACCGCCGCTCATTCACGATCTTCGAGTCCCTGCCTTTGTAGGTTTCCGTTTCCTCCCGGGCATAATAAAATACCGGCCGCTCCTTTTCATCGTAGAGGTACTCCACGAGAAACCCGCTCATCGCCGCGATGTTATACCTGACATTCACCTTGAGGAGCCGGTGGCCCATCAGGTAGGGGTCCCGTTCCGGATCGGCCTGCCAGGAGGTGTATACGAAGGTCACCCGCGTCGTCTGGTTCCCGATGGCCGCCAGATTGCTCTCGAATTTCACCTCATGGACGGGCATGGGGGCGTCCGCGGCCTCCATCCTCAGGGCATCCTGGTAGAGACGCCGGATATGCTCGACGCGCGGGTCCTCCTTTGCCGTTACTGCGCAGGAGACCGCAAGGATGCCCAGAATTGCCACAAGTGTTCGTTTCATAAGCCGGTACCTCCTGCCCTCCCCCGCTCATTCCTCTCTGGTCAGGGGCAGGGATATGATGAATTTCGTTCCTTTATCCTTCACGGTCTCGACGCTCATCATGCCGTGATGGTTGCGGGTGACGATGAAATAGGACACCGAAAGTCCCAGACCTGTTCCCTGCCCCACCGGCTTGGTGGTGAAGAAGGGTTCGAAGATCCTCTTTGCCGTGTCCTGGTCCATGCCCGGCCCGTTGTCCTCGACCTCGATGCGCGCCATGCTCCACTCCCGCCCAAGCCGCAGTATGATGCGGGGCTTTTCATCCGCCCACTTTTTCGGGGCAATGGCCTGGGCGGCGTTCTTCAATACATTGAACAGCACCTGCTCGATCTCAACGGCCACGCAGGGGACCGGGGGAAGGTCCGGGTCAAATTCGCGTATGATCTCTATCTTGCGGAAATCATAATTGTTCTTTAGGTCATAGTCGTGGGCCGCCAGGGACACGGTCTTTTCGACGATGTCCGCAAGGGAGACCGTTTCGAACCGCGATGAACTGGCCCTGCTGAAGCTGAGCATGTCGCCGACAATCCCCGTGGCCCGCACCGCCAGTTCCCTGATCCCTTCGATCATTTTCTGGATCTCGCGCTTCTCCAGGTATTGGCCGAGCCGTTCCAGATCGATGCCGCACTCGAGGGCAACCTCCCTGTTCTTCTGGAGGTCCGGGGAAACGCGCCGGAGGATGTTGTTGACGCCCATCAGTATCCCGCCCAGGGGGTTGTTGATCTCATGGGCCATGCCCGCCGCGAGGCCGCCGACGCTCAGCATCTTTTCCGTCTGGACCATGATGTCCTCGATCCGGACCCGGGAGGTGACGTCATCGACGCGGATGACCGCCCCCTCGACGCCGTCGGTGACGAGGGGATAAAACGTGTAGTCGGAATAGACCGCCTCGCCGCCCCTGGAGTGGAGCACCTTTTCCGCCACCTGGGGCGTCCGCTCGGCCATGGCGCGGCGGACACGCTCCATGTGGGGGGTAATCTCCGGGAACATCGTTTCAATGGGCATACCCTCGGCCCTTTCCCGGGATATCCCCGTGGTACGCTCCGCGACGAGGTTCCAGTGGGTGACCGCGCCGCTGCCGTCTATCCCGATCATCACCGAGGGCATTGAATCGATCATGTTCTGGAGATGGTGGCGCGTGTTGAGGATTTCCCGGTTTTTCTGCTGGAGGAAGCGGTTGGTTTCCTCTATGTGCCGGGCGTAATCGCCGATCTGTCCCAGCATATCGTTGAAACGGCGCGCGAAATTGCCGATCTCGTCCTTTCCCGTGACCGGGGCCCTCACGGTAAAGTCGCCGGCGCCATACCGGTCAAGTATCGCCCCGACCCTCTTGATCGGAAGGGCGATCGTCCGGTAGCTCATGACGATGAGCAAGGCGCCTATCGCCAGGGCGATGGTGATGGAGACAATGATGAAGAACTTGATCATCCCGATACGGTCGCCGGCATGGTCCCAGGATTCGTACATCAGCTCCGTTTCCCTGGTGTCAAAATGGATTATCCGGGTTATGAACCTGTTGTTCAGGTAATAAAAATTCTCCCGGTCAAACCGTCCGGCGAAAAGCTCCCGGATCGCGCCGTTATAGCTGACGAAGACCTCCTCCAGCTTCATGTGCATATCGTGCTCCTCGGGAATGAGCTCCCGGGAATGGACCTGGTTGAGGAATTCCTTGATGATCCTCAGCTCATCGATGATGATGTAACGGAGGTTTTCCCTGTCCTGGGCATCGACAGACCGCAGGTACTTTTCAACATGGCTGTCAATATTCTTGCTCTTGATGATGATGTCCTTGACCAGGGAGCGGGAATTGTCCCGGTCCATCAGCTGCCGGGCGATACCGCCGACGGAATTCAGGCTGTTATAGGAATAGAACCCTATGACGGCGATGGCGATGATGAGGATCGCAAAGCCGCCGGTGATCTTGGTCATTATGGAATGCAGCGCCGGGCTGTTTTTAAGTGACACCGATTATTCCGCCCCGACAAAGTCTGTGATGGGCCGCCATTTCCCGGCGGTGACCTGGCACAACCTGAGCCTGCGCAGGCCCACATGATTGTTTTCGCTGAAGGAGTAGACATCGGTGATGCCCCCGGTGCTGAAACTGCTCAAGCCCTCCAGCTCCTTCCTTATCCTCTCCCCGGACAGGTCGTCCCCCGCCCGCCGGGCCCCCTCCAGCATAACTTTCGCCGTCGTCCAGCCGTTCGCGTAGAGGAACATGACGCTGTCCGACCGGCCGTTTCTGCGCCTGTTGAAATCAATTATTTCCCTTACACCGGGCAGCCGGGGGTCCATGGCGACAAAGGGCGTGGTGCCGATAAAGCCCTCCGCGTCCCTGCCGGCGAGGGTGATGATCTTTTCATCGCTGCTCCAGATAAGGCCTATAAACTTCGCGTCAAGGCCCAGCATTTTCGCGTCGCGGAGGACCACGTAGGTGGGCCAGGCGGTGTTGTTGATGATGACGTAATCCGGCTTCTTTTCCCTGAGCTTCAATATCTGCTCGCGCGCCTCCCGGGCGTCCAGGAAAACGATCTCCTCGGCCACCAGGTCGACGCCTGTCTTTTGTGCGTAGGCCCTGCCGTCGGATATCGGGGACCGTCCGTACTCCTTGTCGTTATAAAGGAAGGCGACGCGGGGATTCCGCGCGGGGACCTTCCAGTTGTCTTTGATGTATTTCAGCGCTATTTTCATCTGGTCGGAATAGGTCGGGCCCATGATGAAATTATAGGGCGCCCGCTCCACATCGGCAAGCTTCCTCGAGTAGGAAACGCTCGTAAAGGGAATCCTGTCCTCTGCCAGCCGGGGGGCGAGCTTTTCCGTGGACCCCGTGCTCCATCCGATGATCAGATGGACCTTTTCCCCGTTAACCAGGCGGTCATAGGCCGCGAGGTCCCGGGCCAGGATGTAGGCGGTATCGATCGATATAAGCCTGACCTTCCTGCCGTTGATGCCGCCCTTTTCGTTGATGTAGTCAATATAGCCCTTCACGCCATTGGCGAACATGCTCCCGGTCTCGGAGGTGGGCCCGGTGAGGTCGAAGATGCCGCCCACCCTGATCTCGCCGGTCTTTTCACCTTTGCATGAAAATGACAGAAAAAGGGCGCCAATAATTACACGTATGACAATCTTTTTCATCGCGCCATCCCCCGCGGTACCATGACATGCATGTTGTAGCGACAACACAATGCCCGCACCCCGCGCACGGAATTTTTTACATTTCAACGGCCATTATTGGGCAGGTAAATCCAAAAATCAAGATTAATTATGCCGGAAAAAGAGGCAAGGATACCGCGAAAAATGATAAGGATTACCGGGGCAATTCTATCGAAACGCAGTTTCCCTCGGCATTCCACGTGACAATGCCGATGTTCGACATCAGGAGAAGGCCGCGTCCGCCCGGGGCAAACCGGTTGTTCCCATGGAGCGGGTCCGGCAGCCGGTCGGGATGAAAACCGCCCCCCTGGTCCTGTACGGTAACGCTAACCTTTTTTTTGTTTCCCATCAACCTGAACAGTATTATTTTTTCTTCATTGTATCGATTGCCATGGCGGATCGCGTTTTCCAGCGCCTCATCCATGACCAGACGCATGGTGAACTCCGAAACGCCGGAGGCGTATCCCTTTCTCTTGAGAAGGGAAAAAAATTCCAGGGCCTCGCGAATCAGGGACCTCGACGCTTCTCGCGTGCTTGGGATGGTCTTCTCAAATACCAGCATATGGAAGGACAACGTTTAACAGTTGATTTTTTATATTTATGTTACACGGGGGATCGCTCCATTCCCTGCTCTATACAAAAACCCGTATATAAATTTGTCAAGAAATTACAGAACTTTCCCGGCTAAATAACTTCCTCCCGCACGGATCGGATAACGCGGATCCAAGCATGTCAGGTGGGCCAAACACCTGTTTCTTGAAATACCAATTTTTTTCATTGAAATTATTAGGATGTGAAACACTCATGGTAAATGCCAATTAACAATAGAGGTGTACTATGGATATTAAAAAAGTCGTTCTTGCCTATTCAGGAGGGCTCGATACCTCAATACTCGTCAAGTGGCTCATTGAAACCTACGGCTGCGAGGTCGTCTGCGTGGTCGGCGACGTGGGCCAGGAGGAGGAGCTGGACGGCCTGGAGGAAAAAGCCATAAAGACCGGCGCGAGCAAATGCTACATCGAAGACCTCAAAGAGGAATTCGTGTCCGGATACGTGTTCAAGGCCATCAAGGCCAACGCCATATACGAAAACCGGTACCTCATGGGGACATCCCTGGCCCGGCCAATCATCGCCCAGCGCCAGGTTGAAATCGCCCTGAAGGAAAAGGCCGACGCCGTGTGCCACGGCGCCACCGGCAAGGGGAACGACCAGGTGCGCTTCGAGATGACCTACATGGCCCTGGCCCCGGAGTTGAAGATCATCGCCCCCTGGCGGATATGGGACCTTGATTCGCGTTCGAAGCTCTTCGACTACGCTGAAAAGCACAATATCCCGGTTCCCGTGTCCAAGGACAAGCCCTACAGCATGGACCGCAACATCCTGCACATATCCTACGAAGGGGGGATACTGGAAGACCCCTTCAACGAGCCCAACGAAAACATGTTCATCCTGACGAAATCGCCGGAAAAGGCCCCGGACAAGCCGACCTATGTGGAGATCGGCTTTGAGAAGGGCACCCCGGTCTCCCTTGACGGAAAGAAGCTTGGCCCCGTCGAGCTCATGAAGAGCCTCAATAAATTGGCCGGTGAAAACGGCGTGGGACGGGTCGACATCGTCGAGAACAGGCTGGTGGGCATCAAGTCCCGCGGGGTGTACGAGACACCGGCCGGCACCGTGCTCCACGCCGCGCACCGCGACCTGGAGGCCATCTGCCTCGACCGCGAGACCCAGCACCTGAAAGACAGGCTGGCCCACGAATACGCTGAGCTGGTCTACTACGGTCTCTGGTTCACGAAAAAGCGCGAGGCCCTGGACGCCTTCATCGAGGAAACCCAGAAGAACGTCACCGGCACCGTGCGGGTCAAGCTTTACAAGGGGAGCTGCATGGCGGTGGGACGGAAATCGCCCGTCACCCTGTACGAGCCGGACATCGCCACCTTCGACGCGAGCGCTCTCTATGACCAGAAGGACGCCACCGGCTTCCTCAGGATCTTCGGCCTCCCGCTCCGCGTCGAGGCCCTGCTGGGCAAGAAAAGAAAATAACAGCCGATACCGATAACACGTACAAACAGGAAAGGCGATGTTCACGGACATCGCCTTTTTTATTGACGCAAACAATACAAACGTATCCCCACAGCGCCATTGCATGCGTGTCATGGCCTGCTGCAGATGATTTTCCCGGTCAAAGCTATTACTGATTGATGAGAAGGGAGCGACAAGACGCAAGCGCCGGGCATTCTTCCGGACCGATGCCGGCTATTTCCCGCCCTTGTCTTTTTCCAGGACAACATCTCCGATCTTTATCAGTTCGGCGATGACGGGATTTTTCAGGTCCTGCTCGCTCACGGCGACCGATTTCCCGGGCTGCAGCCTCACGGTCTTACCGCTATTCAGCCTCAAGAATACAGGTCGCCGGGTTACGTTCCTCACTGCGTTCATGGCGAAAGCCGAAAATGACATCACGCCAATCAAGGCAACAGCAACCAGCGCCGTTATTTTTTTCATGATTTTCTCCTCGTAAATCGTTATGCCACATACAGGAAAAGATACCACCCGGGTAAAAAATCGACAAGTTAAAAAGCCAACTCACCGGTGACGGCATCAAACGCCGCGAACACCCGTGTATTCCTCATCATGCAGCACCCATGCCTCGACACCGGATGGATCATTCCAGCAACTGCGCCGCTGATTTTTTTTGCAACTTGATCTTACCGGCCCCCGTCGCCGGCGCGTAAAGGATCGTTCCCCTCATGGAATCGGAGTGAGAGGGGGACGCCCGGCTGTTATTCATAATACCATAAAGGGGAAACTGAAACTTTCGCCGGCACATGGGGCAGGGTTAAGAAAAGGATCAACAAGAAGGACCAGACATAACCGATATCGGCCACCCGACGTTATCAGGCATGAAAATCCGTCCGGCAAGACCCTGGAAAAATGACCATAATCCAATTAATTCCTTGCCAATAACGGGTCACACCGCAACAATATCCCCATGTTTGACAGCGTAAAAAGCACCATAGAAGGGCTGGCGGCCCAGAAATATATCGCTTCAGAGGAAATAGCCACCACGGTTTACCTGGCGCTGAAGATGGAAAAGCCGATCCTGGTGGAAGGACCGGCCGGCGTCGGCAAAACCGAGCTCGGCAAATGCATAGCAGCGGCGCTCAACATGGACCTGATACGCCTCCAGTGCTACGAGGGCCTTGACGAGTCGAAGGCCCTGTACGAGTGGGAATACGCCAAGCAGCTCCTCTACACGCAGATATTGAAAGACAAACTCTCTGCCATCATGCAGCATGAAACCACCATGGCCAAAGCGGTGGAGCGGCTCTCGCAGGAGGACGACGTGTTCTTCTCCAACAAGTTCCTGCTCCCCCGGCCGATCCTGAAAGCCATCACCAGCCCGAACAGGACCCTCCTCCTCCTCGACGAAATCGACAAATCAGATTCTGAGTTCGAGGCCTTTCTGCTGGAAGTCCTCTCCGATTTCCAGGTGAGCATACCGGAGATCGGCACGATACGGGCGGACACCAAGCCGGTGGTGTTTCTCACCTCCAACAACGCCCGGGAGATGTCCGACGCCCTGAAGCGCCGCTGCCTGCACCTGTACATCGACTACCCGTCGCGCGAGCTGGAAGAGCGGATCGTGTCGCTCAAGGTTCCCCAGTGCGGCGAAAAACTGCGGACGGACGTGGTGCGTGCCGTTCACAAGATCAGGGAGCTGCAGCTTAAAAAAGAGCCCAGCATCAGCGAGACCCTTGACTGGGCCCAGGCCCTCGTCATCCTCGGCATCAATGACCTGACCCACGACGTGGCGGTGGAAACCCTCAACTTTATACTGAAGTACGAAAAAGACATCGATCACGCCAAAAAGCATTCGAAGAATATTTTTGTCCACTGACGGGACGTCAAGCCATGGCAGCAGCTCATGACGCATCGGCAATCCAGACCAAGATTTATGAGTTCATGGACGTGCTCAGGGACGCCTCCATCAATATCTCTTCCGACGAGGTGCTGTCGCTCTTCCATGCGCTGTCCCACATTTCCCTGCTGGACAAATCAGTTTTCAGGCAGACTCTGAAAACAACCCTCGTAAAGGACTATACCGACATCCCGATCTTCGACCGGTGCTTTGACGAATTCTTCTCCGGGGGCGGAGACCCGCAGATTGACGTGGTGAACGCCTTCCGCGAAATGCACGCCCGGGACACGGTGCGGGAACGTGGCGGCATGACGCCGGAGGAGATGGCAGGAATCGAGGAGGCCCTTGCCGACTTCATCGACCGCCTGCCGGATGAAATCCTGTTCGAACGGAGCCCCGAGGAGATCCTGAATCTCATGATCGACGAGCTCGCGCAGGCCGAATCGTCCGGCGGCCTGGGCCAGATGCTGTTCAACGTCCGCAACCGCAACCGCGCCGCCGCGGGAAGCGGCCAGCGCGCCGAGGAAGGGCCGGACGACATGGCGGATATCGTTAACGCCCTTTCGGCGCTGGTCAACAGGCGGCAATCATCAAAAAAAATAGGGACCCAGATCCGCGACCGGGAGGATTACCTCCTTAACAAGCCGATTTATCAGATCAAGCCGGAAGAAATAAGGGAGATGCGGGAGCTCATCAAGCGGTTCGGCCAGAAGCTCAAGAACCGCATCAGCCTCAGAAAAAAACGCGTCAAGCACGGCGGCATCGACATCAAGCGGACCCTGCGGACCAGCCTGCAGTACGGCGGCGTTCCGTTCAAGATCTTCCGCAAGGACCGGAGGATAGACCGGCCCCAGCTGGTGGTCATGTGCGACATATCGGGTTCGGTAAACCAGTATTCGCGCTTCATGCTCCTCCTGGCCTATACCCTGCAGAGCCTTTTTTCCAAGGTCCGTTCCTTCGCCTTCATCAGCAACATTGTCGAGATAACCCCCCTCTTCATGGAGATGGACCCCGAACGGGCCCTCAACTCGATATTCGAGGACACCAATTTCACCTACGGCTGGGGAAGCAATTACGGCCGCTGTTTTGACAACTTCATGAAGGACTACAGCGACTCCCTTACCAGGAAAACCACGGTCCTCGTCCTGGGAGACGGCAGGAACAACCACCAGGACCCGGGCCTTGATTCTTTCATCAGGATCCGAGAGCGCTCAAGAAATCTTCTCTGGCTAAACCCTGACCGCAAACACCTCTGGAACTGGGCCGACAGCATAGCCTATTTATACCGCGAATATTGCGATGAAATGAAGGAAGTTAACAATTTTCTTGATCTTTCCGAATTTATTGACAAATTATTTCTTGATTTATAAACAGCTCTATGTACTATATCTAATTTAAGTGTATTCTACATTATCTATACTTTTAAATGCTTCTCGAGAGCCCCTTCGGGGGGGCTTTTTTTAAGAATTTAGCTGAAAAAACGAGTTACATAAGCGGTCTATTGTTACATTATTATTGATTGATACCGGGAAAGACGATACGCATGAGTGAAGGTTGCACCAGGCCCGGATTTTTTTCTTTACAAAGACGGTGTTTTTTTACATTATGCAAAATTCCGGAACAGTGGAGCCTTCATCAGCATCACTGATATATCCAGGAGGAATTGATGGATATCGAATTCAGAGACATCGGTGAACATAAAGTCATCCAGGTCAGCGGAGAGGTCGACCTGTACAATGTCAGCGAACTGAAAAAAGCCCTGTTCAGCATCACCGATGGGAAGCACCATAGCGTTATCGTTGACATGAAGAACGTGAACTACATGGATTCTTCCGGCATCGGAGCCCTGGTGGCGGGACAGAAGAAAATGAGGGCCCACACCGGCAAATTCGCCCTGATGAACATTCACGAAGACGTGCTCAACATCCTCAAGCTCGCCACCCTGGACAAGTTCTTCAAGATCTACGATTCAGAAGACGAAATTCTCTGACCGTTCGCCACCATATGTGTAATAATAAAAAACCGGCCATGGGCCGGTTTTTTATTGCACGGATTCCCCCCTTTCAGTCCCTAGGAGGTCCTTTTGAGGACCAGCAGGGTGGTATCGTCGTGGGGCGGCTCCTGGCCGCGGAATTTCTCCAGGTCATCGACAATGAGGCGGACAAGTTCCTCGGCGTTGAGGTAGCTGTTCTCGACAACAAGCCGGTTGACCCGCTGGAGGCCGTATTCCTCCTGCAGTTCGTTGCGCATCTCGGTGACGCCGTCGGTATAGAGTATAACGATATCTCCGGGATTCAGCTTTACCTTGGCCTGCTTGTATATCGAATCCTCATCGATGCCGATTGGGACGCCGTCCAGTTTGGTAAGGGTGCAGGTCCTCTTCGCCGACCGATAGCAAAAGAGGGGACCGTGGCCGGCGTTGGAAAACGTGAGTTCCTCCGTGGACCGGTCATAGATCATGAAAAACAGGGTCGCGAATTTGTCCATGGCGAAGTCGGCGCTGAGCGACTCGTTGATGGACTTGACGACGCCCGCGCAGTCCACGTCTCCCCGGGAAATGTATGATGTAAAAACGGTCCTGATCATGACCATGACCAGGGAGGCCGGCACGCCCTTGCCGGAAACGTCGCTGATGAGGGCGCCCACTTTTTCCTCGTTGATGTCGATATAGTCGAAATAGTCGCCGCCGACGCCACGGGCCGCCTTGGTATGGCCCTTCAGCTGGATCCCCCTCTTGTCATAAAAAACGGTCGGGTTAAGGCCCTCCTGTATCTCCCTGGCCATCTCTATCTGTTCTTCCATGATGGCCGACTCTTTCTCTTTTTCCGTGGCTTCCTTGATCTTCGAGGTCATCTGGTTGAATTCCCGGGCAAGCTGTCCCAGCTCGTCACCGGACGTGATCTCCAGGCGGTAATCCAGGTTCCCGGCGCCGATGATCTCGGTGCCCTTGGCCAGGGCCTTGATCGGCCGGATGGTATAGGTCGCCAGGATGACGGACCCGACGATCGATATGCCGAGAAAGACCAGCGCGATGGGGATGATGATGGTAAGAAGGCTTGAGATTTCATCGCGGATGATGATATCGGACAGGCCGATTATGACGGTACCGATCTTCCTCCGGTCGAGCTTGTTCAGGATGGTCTTAGAAAAATCGTAGATCTTGCCGCGCGCGTCCCCGGGATCGTCCACCGTGAGAACGACGATGTCCTCGTTTGACGCGCGCTCCCGGAGCCTTCTCTCGACATTGTCGCGCAGCGGCATCTGTATCTCGCGTTCCTTGCGGCGGTCAAAGTACTGGATGACCGCGTCATTCTTGTCCAGGATAAAGGCATACTTGATGTAGTTGATCTTCTTGAGGTCGTTGATGGCGGCGATCATGGAAAGCTCGTCGAGCCCGATGGACTGCTGGGCATTGTTGGCGAGGTGCACCGTCTCGCGGTTCACCGAATCCAGCACCTGCTTGGTGAGGATGTCGCTTTCCCGCCAGATGAAAAATGCCGTTATCGAAATGATGAGAAGCGCCACCAGCGTTATGATGGCCAGGGAAAATTTGAGCCTGATACCGAACCTGACGCCGGAAGACCGTTCCGCCTGCTTCTCCGGCCGCTTCGCAGGCCGCTTTTCCGGTTCTTTGTCCGGCCCCTTCGCGTCCGGCCCGGGACCCGCCACCGCTTTTTCCTTTGTTTTCATTTCCACGCCGCTCATCCTGTCTACCGCTCCATGAATGCCAGCACCTTGCGGATATTGTTGCGCGCCTTGACGTTGCCCGGGTCAATGGCCAGCACCTTGCGCCACTCTTCGATGGCCCTCTGGAAATTATTGTTCGAGTAATAATTGATGCCGTTGTAATAATACTTATTGACGAGCTCCCGCTGCTTCGCGGTCAGCATCTGGCCCCGGTCGGCCTCGGCGCCGCCGATCCGCAGCTGCGACTCGATCTTGTTTACGGTAACCACCGCCTTGACGTTCGTCGGGTCTTTCTGCACGACCCATCGGAACTGGGCCAGGGCCTTTTCGATATTGTCCTTCCCGCCCATCTGGTACAGGTTCATGCCGATGTCGTACCGCCGGTTCAATTCGGCGCGGTCCGCCGGGGTCAGGTCCCCCCCCGCCGCGGTTTCCTTCATGCCGGCATTGGCCTGGGCGATAAGATTATCCAGCCCGGGATAATTTCTGTCAATTGATTTAATTATATTGAAGATCCTGAGGGCGTTCCTGAAGTCCTTTTTATCCATGTACCCGCGTCCCTCCATGATCCTCGTGGCGACGACGTTGTCCTTGTTCTCCGGATTTATCATGAGGTCGCACTTGATGATGTACTCCCGGGCGATCTTGTTTTTGGGAAAGAGATTCAAGATACTGTCCCATTTCTTCCTCGACCCGGCATATTCCCCCTTGTCATAGAGGCTCCGCCCCGCCACGATCAGGGAGTTGACCACGTCGTAATAGGGCGAGTTTTCATCAACCATTTCCTCCTCGTTGATCCGCTGGGCGTCGCGGGCGCGCCGCAGGTATTCCCTGGCCTGGGTGTTCCTGTTGTCCATGGCAAGGGTCGCGACAAAAGCGTCAATGGCCTCCTTGTATTTCCCCTGGGTGTAGGCCATGATCCCTTCCTGGAACTTCTGGTTTATCCGCTGGAGCCTCAGGGCCTGTTCGCGCTTCTTGTACTCCTTCCTGAGACGATCGAGGTCTCTCAGCCGCTCCCTGGCGTCCCGGTAGTCCTTTATCAGGGCCAGGGCGGTCTCCAGGTCCTGCTGCGCCTCGTCGAACCTGTTATTTTTGATGTTATTGATCCCCGACTGGTAGGAATCCTCCGCCTGCTTCTGCCGCTGGGCGTACATCATCTTCTCGTCGATGATCTCGGTTATCTTTTCAAGATAGTCCCTTGCCTCGCGGTGCTTAGGGTCCACCTTCAGCACCTCTTCGAACTCGGGCCTGGCCCCCGGGTAATCCTTTTTGTCGAACTTTTCAATCCCCCGGGCCATATAGTACCGTATCTTTTCAAACTTGATCCGGTTTTCTATGGCAAAGTCGCATTTCCGCTTCCCTTCTAGGGCCTCGCTGTCCTGGGGCACGTAGCGGAGCACCTCTTTCCAGAGCTTCCGCGCTTTTTCATAATCCGGATACTCCGCCGCCATCTCGGTCCTGGCGTCGGTTTTAAGCTGCTCGATCTTTTCCCGCATCGCCCGGGAAAGGCGCAGCCGTTCCTCCGCGGCCCGTATTTCATTGTCGAGGTTCTTCATGTCGGCAAGGGCGTCTTTCATCTCATTGTCATTGGGGTCCAGCTTGTAGGCGGTAATGTAGTCCTTGATGGCGCCCTTCCCCATGGTTATGCCCAGTTCCAGCTCCGGGTCCTGGTCTGATTTAAGCTTTTTCCGGGCGATACGGTAACTCAGCCTGGCCTTCTGGTAGGATATGTCCTTGCGCTGTTTTATCTCGTATACCATCTCGATTTTCTGCTGGATCTTCTCATTATCCGGCTCCATGTCAAGGCACGAGAGCCAGAGGCCAATGGCCTGATTGTAATCCCTCTTGTCGAAATACGCCTGGGCGTCACGGTCCATTTCCCTGACCGTAGCGGACTGTAGACCCGAATAGAACTGGGTCACCATCAGCATGGCGCTCACGATTGCGATCGATTTTGATTTATATACCATGTTCCTCGCGCGGACAACCGCATTATATTAGACCCGATGGCGGCCGGGTGGTACAAATTTTTTGTTTATCTCAGGCAAATTTAATCAAAATATTCTTGAAATTATACCGAGCGCCCTTTCAATTGTAACTTTGTTGCGCCGTGCAACGGATTTGCGGGTGTAATTCAGTGGTAGAATGCCAGCTTCCCAAGCTGGACGTCGTGGGTTCGAGCCCCATCACCCGCTCAT